>WNFR01000564.1_pt1 | contig 37830 bp, 25 predicted proteins | sample 5400221 | NCBI WGS metagenome assembly WNFR01 (sample SAMN13153357, study PRJNA577476) | soil metagenome | isolation source: 40 cm soil under Madrone tree | place: USA:California | collected 2016-06-14 | reverse complement strand
ATTCACTTCATCGCGGCGAGTGACGCCGTATACTTCGACTTCAGCCTCGATTCACTTCATCGCTGCGAGCGCAGCCCGGCGCGTCAAGACGTACGCGCGAATCGCGTCGACGTCCTCGACGGTAAGCCACCTTTTGAGCGAAGGCATTCCCGCGCCCTGGTATTTTCCTTCCAGAACGATCTCGCGATACTTGTCGAAAGTCGCCGGGTGAGAGTAACGAAGATCAGGCGTCGCTCCTCCGCCCGCGGCGCCGAACCCATGACAGACTCCGCACCACTGAGCGAAGAGAATCGAGCCCGCTTCGACCGTCTCTTGCGACGCTGTCACTCCGATCGGAGTTACGGTCCGTTTCTGCGCGACGACTTCCGGCAGCGGCTGCTTGCCGTTCAAAACGAAAGTCAGCAACCTGCCTGCCGCGGGCGCAGCACCTTTCCCATCACCGCCAGCCAGCGGGAAAGCGCCGCCCCAGCCGGCCATGATCGAAACGTACTGCACGCCGTCCAACTCGTAAGTCACCGGCGAGGCAATGACGCCGGTTCCAACTGATACCTCCCACAGCTTCTCGCCTTTGTCTGCGCTGTACGCTACAAATCGCCCGTCGGCCGTTCCCTGGAAAACCAGGTTGCCAGCGGTTGTGAGCGTGCCCCCGTTCCAAAAGTTCGCGTACGGAACTCGCCATCGCTCCTTCTGATTGACCGGGTCCCACGCGAGCAGGAAGCCGGGCATCAGCGGCGCCGCGTCCTTGAAGATCGAGAAATCAACCCCGAGGTTCCAGGAGCCTGGCCTGTATTCAAACTTCTTGTCTGGAGAATAAATGAACAACGTGTCTTGCGCCGGTATGTACGCCAGCCCCGTCTGCGGGTTGAAAGACATCGGCTGCCAGTTGTGACCTCCGAGCGGGCCGGGCTTTATCAATGCAGCAGCGTCCGCGTAACGCACGCCAGCGTTCTCAACCGGGCGTCCGGTTCTCTTATCAACTTCTTTCGCCCACGAGATCGGAACGTACGGCTGAGCTGAGAGCAGCTCGCCGCTCGCTCGGTCGAGCACATAGAAGAAGCCGTTCTTCGGCGCTTGCATCAGCACCTTGCGCTTGCGCCCGCCGATTTCAAGATCCGCCAGGATCATGTGCTGAGTTGCGGTGTAGTCCCAGGCCTCACCGGGTGTCGTCTGGTAATACCAAACGAGTTCGCCTGAGTCGGGCTTGAGTGCGACGATCGACGAGAGGTAAAGATTATCACCGCCGCCGGGACTTCGAATCTCGCGGTTCCACGGCGAGCCGTTGCCCGTTCCAACGTACAAGAGATCAAGCTCAGGATCGTAAGCCAACGAATCCCAGACGGTGCCACCGCCGCCGATCTTCCACCACTCGCCCTTCCAGGTCTTCGCGGCGCGCTCCATCGCCGGTGACTCGAACGGCTTTGATGGATCACCGGGCACGGTGTAGAAGCGCCAGGCCAGCTTGCCGGTTTCCGCGTCGTAGGCTGATAGGTATCCGCGGACTCCGAGTTCGGCCCCGCCGTTGCCGATCAGCACCTTGCCTTTTACAACCCGTGGCGCGGCGGTGATCGTATAAGGCCGGCTCTGATCAACGGTAACAACCTGCCAGATCAGCTTGCCGGTATCGGCGTCGAGCGCGGACAATCTCCCGTCGAGCGTGGCGACGTACACCTTGCCTTTGTAGACGGCCACGCCTCGGTTGACCACATCGCAGCAGGCTTTTTGGCCGAACATTCGTGGAACCTGCGGGTCCCACTTCCAGAGCTGTTTACCCGTGCGCGCATCAAGGGCAAAGACGACGCTCCAGCTTCCGGTTGTATACATCACACCATCGATGATGATCGGCGTCGCTTCAAGGCCCCGAGTCGTATCGGTGTCAAACGACCAGACGAGCCCGAGGTTTTTAACGTTGGCGGCGTCGATTTGCTTGAGCGGCGAGAACCGAGTTTCCGCGTAGTTCCGTCCGTGAGTGATCCACTCACCGGCTCGCGCATCCGCGTTGCGAAGCGCCGCATCATCGATGGCGCCAGCCGTCTTCGGTCGAGCTTTCTTCTGCGCCTCCGGAGATTGAAGAAAAACTGCGCAACAGGAGAGTAGCACCAGCAGCAGAAGCGTCATTCGTCTCTTCATCGGCACCTCAAGAATAGACCTGGGGCATTTTCCATTTGTCATTACTGTCACTCGTCATTGGTCGAGTCGCGTTTGGTGCAATGACAAATGACAAATAGAAAACAGAGAGCCTCTTGCAAAACCTCCAACTTCAGTTGGGGGATCTTTCATTTCTACCTACGTACATCACCGCGCTTTCTCTGCGCGGGAGAGGAGAGGACCAGACCGAACAATCGTCACCCACAACGCGTAGGCTGAACTTAACGGTCCCCCAACTAAAGTTGGGGGTTTTTGCAAGAGGCTCTAGAAAATAGAAAATGCTCAGGGTTGCAATCTATTCCTCTCCGGAAACGGCGGCCGCTGTGGTTGCTTGGCCGGATTCTTTTTCAGCTCCTCCATCACCACTTGAATCGCCTTCTCCAGTTGAGGGTCATGGCCGTTGATAACATCGGCCGGCATTTGTTCGACCTCGATGTCCGGCGGCACGCCAACGTTCTCGACTACCCAACCGTCTTCCGGGGTCCAGATCGCCAGGTTCGGCGCCGTCACCCCGCCGCCATCCATCAACACCGGGAAGCCGAGTATGCCGACCAGCCCGCCCCAGGTGCGCTTGCCGATGAGCTTGCCCAGGCCAAACTTGCGCCACATCCAGGGCAGGAAATCGCCGCCCGATCCGGCGGTCTCGTCGATCAACATTACCTTGGGACCTTGAATGGAGGCGGCCGGCGTTTTGAGATCCGCGCCGTAACGCATTGCCCAATACGACGCCAGAGGACGGCGAAGAATGTCGATGTAGTAGTCGGCCGCCTGACCGCCGCCGTTGAAACGCTCGTCTACGATGATTGCTTCCTTGTAGGACTGCGGGTAGAAATAGCGCTTGAAGTAGGCGTGCCCTTGCGTGGTTGTGTTCGGCACATAAACATATGCCACGCGGCCGCCGGTTGCTTCGTCGACTTTCTTCAGATTCCCTTCGACCCAGTCGCGATTGCGCAGCGCGGCTTCGTTGGCGATGGGCACGACCGGGACCGTTCGCGAACCCGAGCCATCGGGATTGGGACCGACGCTAATCTCGATGATCTTGCCTGAGGTGTTCTCGAACAAGCTGTAAAGATTCGCGGGCGGCCGCAGGTCCTGGCCCCGCACCGCCAGCAGGTACTCACCCGCTTTTACATTAACTCCCGGCTCGGTCAGCGGTGAACGGAGCTGGGGATTCCAGTTCAATCCGCCGTAGACCTTCTTGAATCTGTAGCGCCCGTTCTCAACGGAGTAGTCCGCGCCAAGGAGGCCCCCGGGAACGTTCTTCGGCTGGTACAGGAAATCGCCGCCTCCGACGCGATGATGACCGACCGACAGCTCGCTGCACATCCACTGGATGACTCGATTCAGATCGCCGCGAGTGGCAAGATGAGGCAGGAACGGGGCGTACTTCTGGCGCGCGGCATTCCAATCAACGCCGTGCATGTTGGTTGCGTAGAAGTAGTCTCGATTAATGCGCCACGCTTCGTTGAACATTTGCGTCCACTCGACGCGCGGGTCTATGCGCACTTCGATGTCGTCGACGTTGATCTTGCCCTGCCCGGGTTGGGGTTTGGGAGTGACCGCGACTATCGACCAGACGTTGTTGCCGATGTAGAGAATCTTCTTTTTGTCGGCGGACACCGTGTAGTCCCTGACGCCCGGTATGAACACCTCGTCCTTGCGTTTGTTGAGGTCATATTGGTGAAGCGAAGCCCTGTCGGGCCCGCCGGGGGGACCGTCTGTTGCCGGATCCTCGATGTAGTAGAACTGTCCGGCTGCGCCGGCGGCCAGGTCGCGGTAGTTGCCCGGTGGGAGCTGGATCGCGAGGATCCGATTCTCGATTCCCTCGAAGTCAATCGAGAAAGGCTCAGGCGCAGCCTTTGGCGGTTCTTTGGGCTTCTCTTCCTTCTGCACGCCCTTCTCTTCATCACTCTCTTTTGCAAGTGGGTTGGGCAGGGTGTTGCGGAGCACGGCGAGGTACAGCGACTGCGTGACGCGCATATCTGCGTTGGACATTGCGAACCAGTCTTTGACCGGGCCAGCGTCGGTTGACCCGAAGAAGTAAAGATACTTGCCGCTTTCGTCGAACACCGGCTCGCTGACTTCGCTCAAGCCGTCGGTGATCTGAAACGATTTGTCCTTCTCAATTGAATAGGCGTGAACTGCTTGAATGTACGCCTTGGTGTTCAGGGTATATGCGATCCACTTCGAGTCGGGCGACCAGACGTGATGGATCGTCTTAGCGCGCGAGGGACCGTATTGATACTCCGATGCGATCTTCTTTGATGCGCCAGTTTTCAGGTCGAGCCAGAAGAGGCTCCATGAATTGTCCGCGTACGAGATCTTCTGGCTGTCGGGCGACCACTCGGGAACATCATAAAAGCCCGCGCCGGTGACTTTGATCTTGCGGACCTCGCCTTTGCCGTCCTGATTGCGAATGTGCAGCTCGTATTCCCCTGACTCGTCTGAAAAGTAAGCGATGGATTTGCCATCCGGCGACCATACGGGCGAACGCTCGTTTGCGCCAGTCGTATTGGTGAGGTTGCGCGAATCCCCCTTTTCGGCGGGCACGGTGATGATCTCACCTCGGAACTCGAACACCGCTCGCGCGCCAGTCGGCGAGATTGAGGCGTCGCGAATGTAGCGCGCGCCTTTAACGAATCGCGCTCGCGTTTCGACAAGATCAGCGGAGACTCCGATCGTCAGCCTTGTGCTTCGGGATGACTTCGGGTCGAAGATGTGAAGATAGCCGGCCTGTTCGTACACAATCTCCCCTCCGCCTGATGACGCGCCCATTACGGGAAAGTCCTTGTGGTCGGTGAGCTGCTTGATCGCTTTCGACTTCAAATTGTAAGAGAACAAGTTGAACTCGCCGTTGCGATCGGAGCGAAAGTAGATCGTATCGCCGATCCACATCGGGTCGACGTCGTTAGCGCGGCTCTCTGGCTGAGGAAGCTTCTCGGCGGAGTTGTCATTGAACTTGTAGAGCCATATGTTGGAGGTGAGGCCGCCGCGATAATGCTTCCATTGAGTGAACGCCTCGGACAACGGGTTGTAAGCCAGCCGCGACCCGTCGGGCGAATAAATCGCTTTAGACGCGTTTGGCAGCTTTAGAGGTTCTTCAATGCCGCCTTTGATCGGAACGGTGAATAGCTGTGAATACCGCCCGGTGAACACCGCTCGCGGGGAGGTGAACAGCACTGCCGATCCGTCGGGAGTGAATCCCTGAACGATGTCCGGACCCGGGTGCCACGTCAGTCTCGTAGGCACGCCGCCGGCGACAGGCACAATGTACACGTCCGGATTGCCGTCATACTGTGCTGTGAAAGCTATCAACGATCCATCTGGTGAGAACGCGGGGTTGGACTGCAGTCCTTCATCGGCCGTCAATCGCTTGACGTTCTTGCCGCTGAGGTCAGCTACCCATAGATCACCGGCATAGATGAATGCGACATGGTCTTTGCTGATCGCCGGCTGTGACAGCAGGCGGGTATCATTGATGTCCACGCCGTTCGCGCCGGCCACGAGCGGCAGGACGGTCAGCATGAACGATAAGAGTGCTGCGCGAAGAAACCATTTTCGAATCTGACAACGGTCGATTTGCATATCTCCTCCTGGTCATGGGGAAAAGCGCCGGCGAGCTATTGCCAAGCCGCGTCTTGAATCCGCCTCATCAAACGTAATGGATGGCGCGGAGAATATCAGAAGCCTCGAAACACGACAAGCAACAGGTGCGCTCCAGAAAAGCGTATGCGTCAAGCTTCTTGTGAATACCCGCCTCGTGAGAGACTGTGCGAAAACTCCCGCAACACCCCCAACTTCAGTTGGGGGTTCTTTAGCGTCAGCCTACGTCGAAGCAGCAGGTCCCTCTTTGTTTGGTCTCTCTTCCCTCGCGACGCGAGAGGGGAAAATCGTAACAATGGGGGAGAGGGCGGGCGCTTCGACGTAGGCCCAAATTAAAGAACCCCCAACTGAAGTTGGGGGTATTGGGCACTCGACGCGGACTGGCAGGCTGGAGCATCAGGACTCATTCACGTTGCCTTGAAAATCCTCATTCGGGACCTTCGTGCACTTCGTGATGATTCTTCGTATAATGCGCTCGCTCGCCGCCGGCTTTCAGCAAACCGCGCTGGCGATTCTTGACATTCAAATGAAACCGAGGTGGTTACGAAACAATGAACAGCTTTCCTGAAATAGGCCAAACAGTTCTGAACTTTATCGGCGGAAAATGGGAGCCTTCCGGGTCGGACAAATGGACTGACCGCCACGACCCTGCCGATCAATCGATACTCGTGGCGCGTGCGCCGGATTCGTCCGGCGACGATGCTCGGCGGGCGATCGAAGCAGCGAACGGCGCGACGGCGGAGTGGAGCGCGATGCCTGCGCCCAAGCGTGGCCGGCTGCTGTTCGAGTGGCTCACCTGGATGGATGCGCACAAGGATGAACTCGCCAACCTGCTTACGCGCGAGGAAGGAAAAATCCTTCCGGAGTCCGTCGGCGAAGTAAAGCGCTCGATGGACATACTGGAGTTCACCGCCGGGATGGGGCGCAGGCTCGCGGGCCGCGTGTATCCGGCGGAAGAGGACGGCGTGTTTTGTTATTCGAGCTCGCAGCCGCTCGGCGTGGTCGGCTTGATCAGCCCGTGGAATTTTCCTGTTGCGATTCCTGTTTGGAAACTCGCGCCCGCTCTTGTAGCCGGCAACACTTGCGTTCTCAAGCCGTCGCCGCTCACGCCGTTGACCGCGACCGCGCTGGTTCGAGGGCTCGAAGAAGCGGGCGTGCCGCCGGGCGTTGTAAACCTTGTGCATGGCGACAGCGCGCCGGGCATCGAGTTGATCTCAAATGAAAGCGTGAAGGGGGTCTCGTTTACCGGATCGACCAAAGTCGGAAAGATGATCGCTCGCGACGGCGGTGAACGGATGCTGAAGCTGCAGTTGGAGCTTGGAGGCAAGAACCCGCAGATTGTGCTGGACGATGCCGATCTCGATCTGGCGGTGAGCGGGGTGGTCGCGGGCGGTTTCGGCTCGACCGGGCAGCGATGCACTGCGACGAGCCGCGCTATCGTGACGGAGAAAGTCTACGACGACTTCTTGAGCCGCCTTGTCGCACGCGCGTCTTCGATTCGCATAGGGTCTGGCATCGAGGCGGGAGTCGAGATGGGACCGCTGGTCGATTCACGCGCGATGAACGGCGTCGCCCACTACGTCGGGGTTGGCGTGAATGAAGGCGGAAAGTTGTGTGCGGGAGGCGCGCCCGCGAAAGACGCCGGGCTCGAGCGCGGTCACTTCTTCTCGCCGACGGTGATCGAAGCAAAGCAGGGCATGGAGATAACTCAGGAAGAGGTATTCGGCCCGCTGGTGGCTGTTATTCGAGTTCGCGATCTGGAAGAGGGGATCAAGATAGCGAACTCGGTGCGCTACGGCCTGACTTCGACGATCTTTACGCGAGACGTGTCGAAGGTCTTTCGTTTCGCCGAGCGCGCGCAGGCGGGAATCATTCATGTGAATCGTCCGGGAGTTGGCGGCTTCTCTCACGTGCCGTTTGGGGGGATCAAGGAGAGCGGCTACGGCGGTCGCGAGGTCGGCGACGAAGTGATGAGCTTCTACACCGAGACGAAAGTGGTTTACGTCAACTACAAATGACAGTTCACGGCTGCTTATGTTTTTATTCACGCGGCATAAACGTAGAATTCTGTTCTTGATTCTGGCCTCCCTTGGCGCCCTTGTGGACGCGTCTGTTCCTTCTTTTGCCGAGCGATTCCCTATCAAGACCTATGGCACGCCTGACGGGCTGGGCAGCTCTTTCATCGAATGCATCATCCAGGACTCGCGGGGATTCTTGTGGGTTTGCACCCGCGATGGACTAAGCCGTTTCGACGGCTACAAGTTCACGACTTACAAGACGAGTGACGGGCTGCCTGTGCCAGACGCGACTGCTATTTTAGAAAACGAGGACGGCACGTTTTGGGTAGCGACGAATGGCGGCGGCATATGCAAGTTCGACCCGGCGGGCAAGATTCGCCCCAGCTCGCGGAAAAAAAACGGAGCCTTGTTTACGACCTATTCATTGGGCAGCAGCGATAACGCCAACCGCGCAAACACTATCTACAAAGACGACGAAGGAACAATCTATGTCGGCACGGACGAGGGAATGTTTCGTTTAGAGAAGAACGGTGAAGGAGAAAGCTTCCGGCAGGTGGTAATTCATGCCAACGTAGGTGGGGGCAAGCATCAGCCTGTAGTCAACGCGATATTGCGAGACCGCAGCGGAAACACCTGGATGTCACTCGTTCGAGACGGTCTCTACCGCGTTTTCAAAGACGGACGCACCCGCCACTACACAACGCAGGATCAGATTGCCTTTACTCGCGTATTGTCGCTGCTCGAAGACAGACAGGGACGTCTGTGGGTAGGGACGGGACAGGGTCTCTGCTTAATCGAAGCGCCTGCTGAAACGGAAAAACTGAGTGTTCGGCTCTACACGAAAAAAGACGGTCTGCCCAGTAACGCCGTCTCAAATCTATTGCAAAGCAGGGACGGGCACCTCTGGATCGGCACTGAAGACAGTCTTACGGAGTATGACGGAACCGGTTTCAGATCCTACGGCAATAGAAACGGCCTGGTTGGAACCGGCATCATCAAAATGTTCGAAGACAAGGACGGCAATCTTTGGATAGGCACACAGTCGGGTGGGTTGATGAAACTGGCGCGGCATGGCTTCGTCGCTTACGATGTTGCGGACGCTGAAGCTCTCACCAACATTCATACTGTCTTCAAGGATGAAGCGGACAATTTTTTCGTGGTCAGCGGCAATTGGTTCATCAATCAGATCACCTCTAAAGGAGTCGTCTCGTTTCGCCTCAATGTGCCGCCAGAGGCTCAGATGGGCTGGCTAACGAATGCGCTGATCAGAGACCACACGGGAGAATTTTGGGCAACCACCGACGGCCTGGGTGTGTTTAGATTTCCGAAGGTCAATGACATCAGCCGTCTCGCTCAGACAAAGCCGAAAGCCATTTATACGACCGCAAATGGCCTTGTGAATAACTATGTTAGAAGCGCCTTTGAAGATTCTCGCGGCGACATATGGTTTCAAAGTGTAGGCGTAACCCCCAGCGTGGTCCGGTGGGAACGGGCCACCGAGACGTTTCATAGCTACGCGGATGCCGACGGGTTGGCCGCCCCGAAAACCTTGACAGAGTTTTATGAGGACCAGACGGGGACCCTCTTCTGGTTGAGCACTTCCAACGGCAACATCTATCGCTATCAGGATGGGCGATTCACTCCGTTCAAAAAATCACTTGCCCCGCAAAGTGAACCCATCATATCGATTTTCGTAGATAGCCAGAATCGATTGTGGATCGCAGACAGCAAGACTGGAGTCACTCGCATAGACAATCCGCTTTCAGACCAACCGAGGCAGGTTAAATATGGCACGGCTGATGGGCTATCAAGCGACAACGCGCGCTGTATCGGTGAAGACTCGTGGGGAAGAATCTACGTCGGAACGGTTCGCGGCCTTGATCGAATTGACACCGCAACCGGCAAGGTCAAGCATTTTTCGAGCGCCGACGGATTGAGCAGCGATTTCACGAAGTTCATCTACCGTGACAATCAGAATGATCTCTGGATCGGCACGCTCAACGGTATCTCACGCTTTACGCCTGAGCCACCCTCAGATACATCACCCCCCTCGATTGTCATCAGCGGTTTGCGCATTGCGGGCGAAGCCTACGCCGTCAACGAGCTTGGCGAAGACGCGATTGACAACCTCGAGTTACAGTCCAACCGCAATCAAGTGCAGATTGATTTCACAGCTCCCGCTTTTGGACTTGGCGAAACTTTGCGCTTTCAATACAAGCTCGAAGCGGCGGACGCGAACTGGAGCGCGCCGACGGACTTGCGGACTATCAACTACGCGAATCTTTCGCCGGGCAATTATCGCTTCCTTGTGCAGGCGATCAATGGCGAAGGCATCCTAAGCGTGAACCCTGCTACCGTGACGTTCACTATCCTGCAGCCGATTTGGCTACGCTGGTGGTTCGTCGGTCTGGTGGCTGTGTTGGTTGCCGTCATTCTTTATTCGTTTTATCGGTATCGCATGGCGCGGTTGCGCGAAGTCAACGCGGCATTGGCCGAAACGCAAGTCGCGGAAGAAGCGTTAGGACGGAGCCGGACGGAACGGCTCGCCGAGCTTGAGCGGGTGCGCGCGCGCATCGCCACCGATTTGCACGACGACATTGGCTCGAGCCTCACCCAAATAGCGATATTGAGTGAGGTCGCGCATCAGCAGGCAGGCGCCGGCGCGAGCGAGAATGGCTTGGAACCGATCGCCCGCATCATCAGTGTCTCAAATGAATTGGTGGACATAATGAGCGACATCGTCTGGGCCATCAACCCGAAGAGGGATCACCTGAGCGACCTCCTGCACAGGATGCGGCGATTCGCGAGCGACGTGTTCACGGCGCGGCACATTGCATTTCAGTTTCGCGCGCCTGACTCGGAGCGCGACATAGAACTTGGCGCCAACGTACGGCGCGAGGTTTTCTTGATATTCAAGGAAAGCGTAAACAACGTCGTGAAGCATTCTGGTTGTACTCGTGCCGAGATCGAATTTCAAATCGAGGGCGATTGGCTGGTGTTGAAAGTCTGCGACAACGGAAAAGGATTTGATTCGAAGGCGGCACTTGATGACAGCGCGCCGGTGATTACGTCGGCAAGAGGGGGCAACGGAGTGCCGAGCATGCGCAATCGGGCGGAAGAAATGGGCGGCCAGTTCCAGATTGTCTCCGGCATCGGCGAAGGCACAACCGCCACACTGCGAGTGTTGGTTGCGCACCAACAGGCCGAGATGAAATAAGCTGGGACTGCCGCGCTGCCGGCGCGCAAGCTTCGCCGGCGCGACAAAGCACGTCCGATGCGCGGGCTCCCACTTGCCCACCCAGCCTAATCCGCCGCCCATACGGGTGGTGACTCAGGGCGGAGATCAATATAAGCTTTGCGCAGCTCGGATCGAGCGCGAGTTCATCTTTGAGAACACACAATGGAGCGTTTCGACGATGGGTCATACGGATCAATCAATCATCAAAACCGCGATTGTTGAAGATCAACGCGATATTCGTGAAGGATTGGCAATGCTGATTAACGGCACGGCAGGCTACCATTGCACTGGCAGTTATCGCTCGATGGAAGAAGCGCTGGACAAGATCAAGCAAGAGATGCCGGACGTGATGCTGTGCGACATAGGATTGCCGGGAATGAGCGGCATCGAGGGCATTCGTATTCTGAAAGAGCGCTATCCCAACTTGCTGTTGTTGATGCTCACGGTCTACGACGATGACGACCGCATCTTCGACGCACTCTGTGCGGGAGCCTGCGGGTACTTGCTGAAGAGAACGTCGCCGGCCCGGTTGCTCGAAAGCCTCAAGGAAGCGGTGACCGGTGGCGCTCCGATGTCACCTGAAGTGGCCAGCCGGGTGGTCACATTGTTTCGAGAGATTCGCCCACCCGAGCGCTCCGACTACGAATTGACGCCGCACGAATCGAGGCTGTTGAAGCTGCTTGTGGAAGGACACAACTACACTACTGCGGCGGAGGAGCTGAACGTCAGCTACAACACGGTAAAGTTTCATATGCGGCACATCTACGAAAAGCTGCAAGTCCACTCCAAATCCGAAGCCGTCGCCAAAGCCATGCGCGAACGGCTCATCAACTAGTCTTTCATCTACAACCAACCAATCTCCCTCACACGGATTCTCGATTTGGCGTGCGGCCTCGTCTTGCCGTTTTCAACCGCACTGAACGTAACCATCGCGGGGCTCGGACATTTCCACCCACACGGGTGGAGACGGCGGGCGCTCGTTCGAACTATCTTCGGCGCGTGGTTAGCGAAAAGAGATTGACGCAGGCCGCAAATCAAAATTGAAGGAGATGATTTCAATGCAGACCAGATTCTACGATAACAAGCTGAAAGCAGTAGTCGCGCGATTGGTAGGCGGGCAAAGGCGCATTTTCCTGGTGACCGCGATGCTGATGGGGCTTGTGTTAGTCGGCACGGTGGCCGCGAGCGTCAACTTCGTGCTGAAGTGGGGCAGCCCTGGGTCGGGCGACGGAGAGTTCGCAGCGGGCGGTGGACCCGGCGGCGTGGCCGTGGATGCCTCCGGCAATGTCTACGTAGTTGACGGGTTCAACCACCGGATCCAGAAGTTTGACTCGAACGGGAACTTCATCGCCAAGTGGGGTAGTTTTGGCTTCGGTGACGGGCTGTTTTACTATCCATATGCCTTGGCGGTGGACGCGTCCGGAAAGGTCTTCGTCGCTGATGCGTTCAACTACCGCATTCAGAAGTTCGACTCGAATGGGAACTTCCTTGGCAAGTGGGGCAGCCAAGGTTCGGGTGATGGCGAATTCAATTTTCCCGCCAGCGTGGCGGTGGACACATCCGGAAACGTCTATGTTGCTGACTTGTTCAATACCCGCATCCAGAAGTTCGACTCGAACGGGAGCTTCCTCGCCAAGTGGGGAAGTCAGGGTGTGGCTGACGGACAGTTCAACCAGGCGCTTGGCGTAGCCGCGGACGCATCCGGCAACGTCTACGTAGCCGACGCGGTCAACCAAAATGTTCAGAAGTTCGACTCGGATGGGAACTTCATTACCAAATGGGGCAGCCTGGGCGCGGGAGACGGTGAGGTTGCTGCTCCTTCCGGGTTGGCGGTGGACGCATCCTCCAACGTCTACGTCGTTGACGTTAACAACAACCGCATCCAGAAATTCGACTCGAGTGGGAACTTCATTGCTACCTGGGGCAGCCTGGGCGCTGGTGATGGAGAGTTCGATAGGCCGTATCCGGTGGCGGTGGACGCATTCTTCAACGTCTACGTCGGTGAGCTTCTCAACGACCGAATCCAGAAGTTCAGTCAGGTCCTGCCCAACCAGGCGCCGGTGGTGACGATTACCGCTCCGGCCAGCGGGGCGATCTTTGCCGTCGGCACACCGGTGAACTTTACCGGGACGTTCGCAGATAACGCCGGCGACACCCATACCGCGCAGTGGATGTTCGATAACCTCGCACAAGCGGGAACCGTCGACGAGATAAACGGCACGGTGACCGCCACCCACGTCTTTGCCACTGCCGGGGTATATCAGGTGAAGCTCACCGTCACCGACCAACTCGGCGCATCGGGCACGGCGGACACGGTTGGCGGTCTGCCGGCGATGGTCGTGATCTACGACCCGAGTGGCGGCTGGGTGACCGGAGGCGGCTGGATTAACTCGTCGGCCGGGGCTTATGCAGCCAATCCGTCTTTGACCGGCAAAGCCAGCTTCGGCTTCGTGTCGAAGTACGAACACGGCGCGCACGTGCCAACCGGCCAGACCGAGTTCCAGTTCAAGACGGGGAATCTTAACTTCCACAGCACGAGCTATGACTGGCTGGTGGTGGCCGGAGCGCGAGCGCAGTACAAAGGCAGCGGTAGGATCAACGGTGCCGTCGACTACGCGTTTATGCTTACGGCGATCGACGGCCAGATCAACGGCGGCGGCGGTCAGGACAAGTTCCGGATCAAGATCTGGAGCAAGGACAACGGCGGCGTCATATACGATAACCAGATGGGCGGCGGCGATGCCGACAATCCGACGACCGCGCTGGGCGGCGGCAGCATCGTCATTCATAACTAGAGCCCGGAGTCACTCGTGGCGCACTTTCAGCTTCGGTGAAGCTGCGACACTCAGCGTCCGACAACCTCAGTCGAGATCAATGACCACCGGTCATCCGCTTCATTCCAAAGGCAGGCGCTCACAAAGAGCGTCCTGCCTCTTTGCTTTTTTCCGTAGGAGCCGTGAATGCTCATGAGACCGCCGCCCATGCGGGTGGCGCATGTTTAAGAGAAGTTACAAGTCCAATCAATCCACTCCAAACCGGCGACAAGTTCCATATTCCAAAGGATCAAGATTTCCACCCGCATGGGTGGCGATGGATATCCCTTGTCCGGAGTATCTTCTGCGAGTGGTCAGCGCAGTGAAGGTTGACCATCGAGATGAGGAGACTGAGGATGAAGAGATTCAACAGGTACTACAGACTCTTTTCACCTCCCTGGCAAGGCGGAGATTCATTCCGCTCAGTGACATTAACAACCAACTAATCACTCAAAGATAAGGAGAATGCAATGCAAATCAATCATCGTTTCAAACTGGTCGCTTTGTGCTTAGGGGTGGTCTTCACTCTCAGCAACGGGGTGAGCGCCACTGCTCCCGGGAATAAACCCAATTTCTTCGCGATCGCGGCGAATCCTTCGGGCTCCGTCGTCTCAGCGACGGTGACCCGAGTTGGCAGCGATTTCCAAATTTCCTGGACAATCACGGGCGATGTGCAGACGGTCAAGATCAAGGAAGGCACAGACCCCGAGCAGATCGAAAACCAGGTTGCCGAAGTAACCGGAATCACGTCAACGACCATCAGCGGTTTGGATCTGACTCAGCGTCATTACTTCCGCGTCAGGGGCGGGAGCGACGATGGGGTTATTGCCGCCGAACGCGGAGTGCCGCAAATCAATCTGCTCAACTTCCGGGACATTGGGGGCTATTCGACGGTCCCGAATAGTGGCGGCCACATCAAGAGCGTCCGATGGGGTTTGTTCTTCCGCAGCGGAGGTCCGAGCGCTCAGTCGAACCAGAGCTTTCTTACAACCCTGGGCGTGAAGACCGTGATTGACGTTCGTGCTCCGAGTGAGATCAATGCCGCCGCGCCACAATGGAGCGTCGCCGGCGTAAACGTCATCAGCTCGCCGATCTTCGACCAGGGAATCGTGGGAATTCCAGATCCGGTCACACCCCACCTCTGCCTGCCGCAGAACGTTTCGCCCTCCGATCCCACACATCACTATTTTGCATTCGACCCCGTGTGCTTTGCGGATCAGGACGCGTTCTACGGCTCGAACGGCGAGTTCTTCACGCAGTTCAAGACGGCTGCGTTCCGAGGCTTCGCCTCCGGCGTCGGACCGCCGGGCGCGAACTTCGGGCCAACGGTCAACGCGGCGCTTCGCACCACGTTGCTGGCGCTCACCGATGCCAACAACCTGCCGATGGTCTGGGCGGATTCCAGTGGTGCTGCCCGTACCGGTTGGGGCGCCGCTGTGGTCGAAATGGCTCTCGGAGTGACCGATGAAGAAGTAATGCAGGATTACTTACTCACCAACCAGTTCCGTGGCCCTATCAACAATGCCCAACTCAGCGGGTTGGTCGGTTCCGGGCGCCTCGGGAAGTCCATCTACCTGGAGCCTCAGTTGTTCGAACGCCCTGAATACCTTCAAGCCGCGCTCGACGAGCTGCACCAGATCTACGGCACGTTTGAAAACTACGCCCAACAGGCGCTTGGGATTACCCACGAGCAACTCGAACAGATTCGCGCGAACTTGCTGAAAGGTTGATCCGGCGCCCCAAAATCAAATTGGAAAGTGAAAACATAAAGGAGAAAATCATGAATACCCGAAAAACATTTCCTATGCGAACGATCTGGGCGGCACTGGCGGCGATACTCGCGCTCTCCCTGGCTGGCCAGATGAACGCTCAGCCTACCGAAACAACTCGTTCGTTCGGGGACGTGCGAGTGCTGGGAACAGTTCCCGCTTCCACAGGATTTCCCGAAGGCATCGCGGTCAGAGGCAACAAGATTTATGTTTCCGGCCCGGCCCGGTTTGGGACTGCGGGAGATGCAACGCCATCGAGAGTCTTCGCATTCGACATCGATAGCGGAGCCTTGCTGACAACGTTTGACATCCAGGGTGAGGACTTGAATCAAGACCACGCGAACTCTTGCATTTCGTTTGACGATGACGGCAGGCTTTATGTCGTCAATTTTCAACTCGGAATCGTTCGATTGGATCTGGGTAGCGGACACCAAGAAGTCTATGCCTCGCCGCTGCCGAATCTTCAGCCCTGCTCTTCGGTCGCGCCAGGCACACCGTGCTCGCCGACTTTTTTTGACGCGCCTCCTCTGGGGAATGATATCGCTTTTGATGCGGACGGCAATCTCTACGAAACTGATTCCTTTCAGGCTACGATCTGGAGAATTCCAGCAGGCGGGGGCCAGCCCCAGATTTGGTTCCAGGATAGCCGGCTCGACGTGCCATTCGGAGCTAACGGATTGCGACTGAGTCCCGACCGAACCAGGATCTATTTCACGGTCACCGCGGATTCGGTAGGCCAGTTTGGGAATTTTCTCGGGGGGAAAGTGTACACGCTGCCGCTGGTGGCGCAGCCAGGCGCCGCGGACCTTCAGGTGTTCCACGAGTATAACGGCGAAGCGCCGGATGGGATTGCCTTCGGTAGATCGGGCAAACTCTACGTCGCGCTTGCTGCTCCGTTCAACTCCGGGGTTTCGATTCTCAATCCTGATGGAACCGAAGCAGCGCGGCTGCACAACGAACAGGACCCGATCTTCCCCTACGATTCGCCGGCCAACGTCGCATTCAATAAGCAGGGCTCGATCGTTCTTACCAATCACGCTTTTCTAACGATGATCCCCGGCCACTTCGTAGTGCTGGATGTGTTTGTTGATGACAAGGAGTCGCCCCTCGTCAAACCTTAATCGCGTCAGGACTGCTGGGGCGATGGAGCCATCCCTCGCCCCAAGTCTGTTTTTACCCTCGGCCGACTAGCCGGAAAAGCGGAGTTGAAAGATACATCACGCAAGCATAGGCTCGTGCTACGGGGTAAAAGCCTCCAAAGGCTTCCTTCACGGCTGCTCATCCAGATCGATGACCTGGGGCGCATTCACCGGGTCATACAATTCGTTGCAGAGGCAGGCGTTCACAAAGAGCGTCCTGCCTATCTGCTTTTTTCCGTAGGAGCCGTGAATGTGACCGAAGACGTGAACGCGCGGGTTCACCTGTTTCACCCGCTTCAACAATAGTTCGCAGCCCGCAGGCTCGCCTTTGCCGAAAGGCAGATCGAGAATCCCGTAGGGCGGCCCGTGGGTGATCAGCACATCGGTGTCGTCCGGAATAAGACTCCAGTAGTGCGCCAGCGCGGAGCCGTTCCGCGGATGGTTGAACGCCCAGTCGAAAAACCACGGCTGATGAGGCGAACCCCAGAATCTCACTCCATCGATCCCGGTCCCGTTGTCTTCAAGATAGACAATGTTTTTCATGACATTGTGTGCGCCTTTGTAGCGCTCGAAGACCCAGTCGTGATTGCCGGCTATCATCAGCACGTGTTTGAAGTCGAGGGCGCCGCAGAAGTCATCTAGCTCACGAATCGCGTTAAGTTGAAAAGCAGCGTCGATGTCAGGATCCGCGGAGCGATTGGCCAGAATATCTCCGGCGAGAATCAACACGTCACCCTGGGGAATCCGCGCCTGGCTCAACCTGCCATGAGAATCTGAAGTGACAACAAGTTTCATCCGCGATAAGGATAAACGCGTGAGAACTTCTCGTCACGCCATGTGGCAAGAGGTTCATTCGTTAGCGTTTCAAATTGGGTGTTAATGCGATCCGCAGACTGGACAGTCTACGGTACCGCGGTAAGGGGGGAACGAATGAGTTCGATACGACGTGGAATCATTGACAGTCGGAACCGGGCTCGCGCGCGCGACGCCTAAGTGTACAATACCATCGAGTCGAGAGGAGGTAACCAGTATGGCGATTTACTCGATATCTTCCCGCCGCGAGCCCGTCCGAAGTGAGCGGCAGATGACCTCGCCGCTCGGACGGCCGTAGCATTGACGGTGCAATGTGTCTGTTGTTTTAATTGTTTTCGCTTCCCCCGCACATGAACTTGCAATCTACCGGAGGACCTCATGACAGCCAGGAACGCGACTGAGAACACAACCGCTGATCTGATAGCAAAACACAAAGAGTACATCTGGCCGTGCGCCGCCACCTATTACGAACATCCGCTGGCGCTCGAACGCGGGGAAGGGATGCACGTGTGGGACTCCGAGGGGAATCGCTATCTTGATTGCTTCGGGGGCGTGCTCACGACCTCGATCGGCCACGCGAGACCTGAAGTTGTGAAAGCAGTGAGCGAACAGATCGGGAAGATCGCGCATACGTCGACTCTTTACATCAATCAGCCTCAAGCCGATCTCGCCGAGAAGCTCGCAAGCATCACGCCTGGCAATCTCAAGAAGAGCTTTTTCACCAACAGCGGCACCGAAGCTGACGAGACGGCGATGGTGCTCGCGCGAATTTACACCGGCCGCACCGAGATAGTCGCGCTGCGTCACGGGTACCACGGTCGCTCGGTCACCAATATGACGGCAAGCGGGCACGCGCCGTGGAAGCACGGGCCGTCCATCGTGCCGGGAATCGTTCACGCTCACGCGCCGTACTGCTATCGCTGTCCGTTCAACCTCAAGCCGGAAAGTTGCGCGATGGAGTGCGCGCGAGACGTCGAAGAGCTTATCCAAACTTCTACAACCGGGCAGATCGCAGCGTTCATCGCGGAGCCAATCATGGGAGTTGGCGGGTTCATCACTCCTCCAAAAGATTACTTCAAAGTGGTAACCGAAATCATCCATCGCTACGGCGGCATCTTCATCTGCGACGAAGTGCAAACCGGTTGGGGACGAACGGGCGATCATTGGTGTGGAATCGAGCACTGGGACGTGCAGCCCGAGATGATGACCTTCGCGAAGGGAATGGCAAACGGCTCGCCGATAGGTTGCACGACAGCGATACCCGAAGTCGCCGACAAGTATCCCGGGCTGTCGTTTTCGACGTTCGGCGGAAATCCGGTCACCTGCGCGGCAGCGCTTGCGACGATTCGAGTGATCGAAGAGAACGATTTGCCTCGCAACGCCCGCGTGGTTGGCGATTATCTGCGTTCGAAACTCGAAGAGTTGAAGGACAAGTACCTGGTCATCGGCGATGTGCGTGGAATGGGGTTGATGCAGGCGATCGAATGCGTGAAGGATCGGACAACCAAGGAACCCGATTCCCAGTCAGTGCTTCGAGTGTTCGAGGAGACTCGCCGCCGGGGAGTATTGATCGGCAAAGGCGGGTTGTACGGTAACGTGATTCGCATCGGCCCACCGCTCGTCGCGTCGAAGTCAGATATTGATGAGTTAGTCTCGGCACTGGACCGAGCGTTCTCAAGCTTATAATGCTATTCTCGGCGAGGTCCTCGCTCTGCATGCTCGGTTGTTCTTAAGCAAACAGCAGAACAACAACACAGCGTAAAGGATAAGGCTGGCGCCCATCATCTCCAGGAACTCTTCTTCAGCGACCTCCGCTCGGTAGAGGGATAGCGTCGAGCCGGCGCTGAGCATCTTGTAGCCCACGCTCTCGAGCACAGCGGCGCCTGTCACATAGAGTCACCGTTTACGAATTATTGAGTCTGGAGGTGGAAAGATGCGCTACCGGATAGCACGCGCGGCCTGGCTGATTGTAGTGCTGGCCCTGGCTTCCTCGGCGGCTCAGGCCCAACAGGGAGCTGGCCTTCCCGCTGACAAGCTGGAAAAGATCGAGAAAGCGATCACGGCGCAGATGTCGCGACTTGGCATACCGGGGCTTTCAGTGGCGGTAGTCATGGATCGCAAGCTTCGATGGTCGAACGGCTACGGGCTCGCCGACGTCGAGAACTTCGTTCCTTCAAAAGCGCTCACGGCATATCGGCTGGGCTCGATTTCAAAGCCAATCACCGCAGCCGCGGTTATGCAACTGGTTGAGAGGGGCAAGCTCGATCTCGATGCGCCGATTCAAAAGTACTGTCCGGCATTCCCCCAAAAGCAATGGCCCGTCACCGCCCGGCTGTTGCTCGGGCATCTCAGCGGAGTGCGCCACTACAAGGGCGACGCCGAGTTCGAGAGCACACGCCACTACAACAGCGTGGTCGAAGGGCTCGATATGTTCAAGAATGATCCGCTGCTCTTCGAGCCAGGCACAGCATACAGCTACACGACTCACGGCTTTGCGGTGCTCGGTTGTGCAGTCGAAGGCGCATCGGGGATGAGTTTTCCAGACTATGTCCGTGAGAACGTTTTCAAGCCGGCTGCGATGGATCGCATTCGAGTAGACAACGTAGCGGACATCATTCCTAATCGCGCGCAAGGCTATCAGAAGACCCAGAGCGGAGAGCTACGCAACTCGGGCCTGGCCGATACCAGCTACAAGATTCCCGGCGGGGGATTCATCTCGACCGTCGAAGACCTGGCCAGGTTCGCCATCGCTATGCAGAGCGGCACGTTGGTGAAAAAGGAGACGCTCGATCAAATGTGGACAGCGCAGAATACTCGCGACGGGAAGGGCACTGGTTACGGACTTGGATGGGGCGTCAGTGAGCGAAACGGAATGAAGGAGGTCCATCACGGAGGCGCTCAACAACGAGTGAGCACGTTCCTTTATACAATTCCTGAAAAGGGCTTGGCGGTTGTGTTGATGACGAACTTGGAAGGAATCGGCGGCGGGCTGGCGACTCTTTCGAGGCAGATTGCGGATGTTCTGTTGCAATGAAGGTCAGAGGTCTTAGATTTGCGAGAATATTGAGAAAGCCTAATGACCAAACAACAGTTCCGCATCCTCATCGTGCTTAACTGGCCGCTCACCATTTATTACCTTCCCATCACCCCCAATTGCCAGAACAAAAAGCTCAACTCATCCGTCTGGTCTTCGATCTGTTGAGTCACCGGCAAGCCGCCCGAATGACCGGCCTTGGTGTTGTAGTGCAAAAGCACCGGCTTATCTGATCCAGTCGATGCCTGCACAAGCGCGGTCATCTTGCGAGCGTGAAGCGGAGCTACTCGCGTATCTGCATCGCCGGTGACAAGCAGTACCGCCGGATACTTCTCGCCCTTCTTCACGTGATGGTAAGGAGAGTAGGCGTAAATGTACTTGAACTGCTCCGCGTTTTCAGACGATCCGTACTCGGGAACCCAGAGACGCGCCACCATAAAGCTCTGATAACGAATCATGTCCAGCAGCGGGTAAGAGCACACCACCGCCTGAAACAAATCAGGCCGTTGAGTCATCGCGGCTCCAACCAGCAAACCACCGTTAGAGCCGCCGGAGATCGCGAGCTTCGAAGGATTGGTGTACTTGTTCACGATCAGCCATTCGGCCGCGGCGATGAAGTCGTCAAACACATTCTGCTTCTTCTCGAACATCCCCGCCTTGTGCCACTTCTCACCAAACTCGCCGCCCCCGCGCAGATTCGGCAACGCATAGACCCCGCCGCTCTCAGCCCAGTAAGCGGCAACCGACGAGAAGCCCGGCGTCCGGTTCAAGTTGAATCCGCCATAGCCGGTCAGGAACACTGGGTTGTTTCCATCCAGCTTCAGACCCTTCTTGTAAACGAGGAACATCGGAATCTTCGTTTTGTCCTTGGATTCGTACCACACTTGCTTCACTTCGATCTGATCGCTTTGGACCGGGACGTTCAGTCGCGCGAACACTTCCTGTTTCCCCGAGGCGACCTGATAGCGATAAATCGTTGCCGGCTGCGCGAAAGAACTGAAGGTGTAGAAGCCTTCGTCGCGGTCCCAGTCGCCAGCCATTCCGCTGGTGCTGCCCATCGTCGGATAAGGGATGTCACGCGCGTATTTGCCCGAGGCCTCAAAGATCCTGGTGCGCGTGACAGCGTTCTCGAGATAGTTGACAAATAACTTGCCGCCGACTGCCGAGAAGCCGGTTATGACTGATTGAGCTTCGGGCACGACCTCGCGCCAGTTATCGCGCGTCGGCTTTTTCAGATCGACATCCAGGATGTGACGATTGGGCGCGTTCCAATTCGTGAGCAGGTACAAATGATCGCCCGCGATGTCCGTGGAAAACCCCGCCTCGATGTCGTTGACGATTGGTGTGACAGGGCCGTTCGTCTTGAGGTCCTGAAAGTAAAGCTCAGTCTTATCGCCACCCGAACCGCGACTCGCGACGAGGAAAAGATAATGACCGTCTGGTGATACGTTCGCACCGACGAAGACTTCAGGACCGTATCCCTTACCGAAAACTTCCCTATCTCTCGCCGGGTCCTTACCCATCGCGTGATAGTAAACGCGCCCGCCGACGTTGTTCGTGAAGCGGGAATAATAGAAGCCGGTCTTGTCGGGTTTGAGCGAAACTCCAATGCGGCCTCTCGGCAGCCGGTCGGCCAGCTCTTTGCGGGTGTCGACGTCAAGAAGCGAAATGGTCACTTCGTCTTCGCCGCCCTGTCGCACTCCGTAGACCATTAACTTGCCGTCCGTCGAGATGTCCTGAACTTGAACCGATGTAGTTTGATCGACGCTCATCGTGTTCGGATCGAGCAACAGCTCATCTTTGCCGTTGACTCCGTTTCTGACATAGATAGCCGCCTGGTTCTGATCGGCTCGGCGCTTGTAGAGAAAGTATCGCCCGCCTCGCGCAACAGGAGCGGTGATGGTGTCGATCTTCAGCAACTGAGTTAGCCGTTCGCGTATGCGACCGCGAAACGGAAGCGATCCGAGCACGGACGCGCTGTATTCGTTTTGCGCGTTGATCCACGCTCTGGTCTCGGGGCTGTTCTGGTCTTCGAGCCAGCGGTAGGGATCAGTGATCGTAACGCCGTGAAGCGTTTCAGTGACGTTGTCGACTCGAGTCGCCGGACGAGCTTTGTGCTCCTGAGCAAAGCAGATGTAGGCGCCGCTTGCGATGACTACGATCGCAAAGAGAATTGTTAACCTTCGGATCATGATGTTCTCCTTTGACCGATGCGTTACGCCGTCTTGCGCTCAAGTTGTTTGAAGCTGAACGAATACTGATTCCTCTCGTCGGCCGCTTGAAAGGTGCTCTTTGTCTCTGTCCACCGGTGGCGCTTCAGCTCAGGAAAGAACGTGTCGGCGTCTACTTCTGCGTGAACTTGAGTCAAGTAAATTCGATCAGCCACGTCGAGCGCTTGAGCGTAGATTCCGGCGCCTCCGATCACGAAGACTTCGGGTTCACCGCGTTCTTGCGCGGCGGCGAGCGCCGCCTGAACCGAACCGGCCACAAGACAGCCATCCGCTTTGAAGCTGGCGTTGTGTGTGACAACGATCGTTTGTCTTCCTGGGAGCGGCTTGCCGATCGATTCGAATGTCTTGCGGCCGACGATCATGTGGTGGCCCATCGTCAGCTCGCGAAATCTCCTGAGGTCTGAAGAGAGACGCCACGGCAACTTGCCGTCCTTGCCGATACCGCGCTTCTCATCCATCGCCACTATCAGAGAGATGATCACACCGCCACCTCGGCCTTGATGTGCGGATGAGCCTCGTACCCGGCAAGCTCAAAGTCATCGTAATCAAACTCGAATATCGATCGTACGGATCGTTTGATCCGCATCCGCGGAAGGCGGAGAGGCTCGCGGGTGAGCTGAAGCCGAGCCTGCTCGATGTGGTTGGAGTACAAGTGCGCGTCTCCGAGCGTGAGGATGAACTCGCCGGGTTCAAGATCGCACACTTGAGCTACCATCATCGTGAGCAGCGAATACGACGCGATGTTGAAAGGAAGGCCCAGAAAAATATCGGCCGATCGTTGATAGAGCTGACACGACAGTCTTCCATCGGCGACATAGAACTGAAACAGCAGGTGGCACGGCGGCAACGCCATCTTCGGAATCTCACCCACGTTCCACGCGTTGACGATCAATCGCCGGGAGTCCGGATTGGTTTTGATCTGATCGATCACCTGACTGATCTGATCGATCGCTCGCCCGTCCGCGGTCTTCCACGATCTCCATTGCGCGCCATAAACCGGTCCCAACTCGCCGTTCTCGTCGGCCCACTCGTTCCAGATATTGGCGCCGTGCTCTTGCAGGTACTTGACGCTGGTGTCGCCTCGCAGAAACCATAACAACTCGTAGACGATTGATTTGATGTGAAGCTTCTTTGTTGTCAGGAGAGGGAAGCCCTCGCCGAGGTTGAACCTCATTTGATAGCCGAAGACGGACAACGTGCCTGTTCCTGTGCGATCTTGTTTGTTCGCGCCGTTCTGAAGAACGTGCTCCATCAAGTCCAGGTATTGCCTCATCGCTTAATCCTCGCAACGACAGCGGCCATGAATGCGGCTAATTCGATGGTATTCTAAAGGCAGCGACAAGCTTTCACAAAATCGGTTAGGAACTAATTCGCGCAGCGCTGTGTCTAACCGAGTCTGAGTTTGAGGAGTGAGAGCAGTTCTCACTCTAATACTCACACCCCTCACCGCGAGTGGTAAGCGCTTTGACAGAGCCAAATCGCGACCGTTAGAATTCAATCCGCACTCTTACTAGAAGCTATCCCAGGAGGATTTTGATGGCAGAGACTGAAACAATGTTTCACGCAGTCGAGAAGGACGGCGTGGTTACCGCAATTTGGGAGATGCAGGGAAGAAAACACCTGCGCACGATTGATCCGCGTAGCGAAGAAGGTAGACGCATTCTCGGCTCGCACACGGTAGATGAAGCGGCCGAGCACCCGCCGGCTGAAGCCGCACAGGCTGCTCAGCAAGGTGAATCTCAGCAGTAGCCCATAATCCAGCCGCTCGCAGGTTGATTACTTCGTGGCCAGGCACCGAGGGAAGATTTGCTCCCAGTCAATCCAGGAACTCGATGTCGCGCGCTTCCTGGATCAGTCCGCATTCCCTCGCAAGCTGATAGTAGAACCGCAGGCCTTGCAGGCTCTCCTCGTCCAGATCGTAGCTGATGGCTTCTGTCAGGTAGCTGAACAGATCGTCGCGAGGTAATCCGAGACGCTCACCGTAGAGATCCGCCAGTTCATTTACGTGAGCCACACCTTCCAGCTTAGCCGCGAGGAAATCGATCGTACTGTCGTCCGCCGCATTGTGACCAAACCACGCGGTTGAATCGGCGCGAATCGCCCAGAACGCAAATACGAACGGAAGCCCTGCGTGCTTGCGCCACTCTTCGGCCAGGTCGTAAACGTAAAGCGCAGACCGATCGATCAACATCGCCGGGTCTCCGATTATCAACGCTGCGTCATTCGACTCGAGCATGTCTTCGAGCTTTGGAGGCGAGGACCGATAAGAAACGGTAAGGCTATAGAAATGTCCGAGAATTATCTGAATCAGCGCAGCCGAAGTTCGCGATGAGGTGTCGAGCGCGACAGAGCGCACTTGAGTGATCGGCACTCGCGACGCCAGCAGCACGCTTCTGACACTTCTCTTCGAGGCTACGCAGGCTCCGGGGGCGATCCTGAGCCCGGGAATGCGTTGATACTCGATGACTGGGATCAAGGCTGCGTCGGCGCGGCCTTCCGCGAGCAAGTCCGCGCAACGGGCAGGTGCTTCGTCCGAGAGAAAAGTGCAGCGGCCCTTCTGCGCTCCATAGACAAAGCTATAACAGAGCGGCGCAGCGTTTAGATAACTGGACGCTGCAACGAATGGTTTGTCATTGGTCATTTGGTATAGGGCCTATTCGACCTATAGGACTTATAGGACCTATTCGCCATATAGGACCTATTCGACCTATAGGACCTATTACCAATTATCGAAGTGGCATCTTCACCCCGCACTCGGGACAGAATTTCGGCACGTTTTCAGGTTGAAATCCGCATCCCGGACAGGTGAGCTTGATTTGCAGAGGACTGCCGCACTCCGGGCAGAACTTGCTCCCGGTCGTCTTGGCTCCGCAGGAAGGGCACGCGAGGGTTGCCTTCGGAGCGCTCGCTCCCGCGCTCATATCCGTCGTGGATGCGTACTCCGTCTGGCGCGCCTTGTCGTAAAGCTGCTCCTGCGCCGCCTGGTTCATCGCTTGAGCTTTGTGGGCGGCGAAGTCTTCTTCGAAGTCGGGAGCGCACGCTTCGCATAAGCCGGCCTTCGCGTTCCAGCAAACGTCGGGACAGATCCACTTCCCGCAGCGAGTGCATTGCTTGAAGTAGACCTTGGCTTCCTCGACGGCTTTCTCGAAGCCGTTGTCGTGCGCCTTGCCCCCAACGGCGCGTTGGACCTCGTAAGCGCTGTTTCCGGCGTTCGAGAGAATCCCGCCGAAAATGTCGCCCGCGGCGCGCAAGAGCCCGCCGGCGGTGCCGGTGATCGAAGGCTGAAAGCGCGACATGTACCCGTTGCCGCACTTGTCGCAAAGGAACTTGAACTGATACCCGCGATCAGTTGAGAGGTCTTCGTGGTTCGCGGTGAATCCTATCAATGCCATACGGCTCCTCCTCAGAAAAGTCCGCCAAACTTCAGTTTGTCGCCGACGTTCGAATGCGCCGGAGCCCAGCGACAAACTGAAGTTTGTCGGACACCAGGAACTGGGACTCAAGGTTTTCAACACAATCTGTGGAAAACCCTGTTGAAAACCGTCCAATTCCGAGCGCAACCTTCTGAGATTCGCGGACTTTTAGCGCTTTGCACACATTTTGTTCAAACTTGTTAAATGCCGTGAAGTCCAACTATTTATTCAATTGCCGCCAGAGCCCCTCAATTCCTTGGGATTTCTTAATGTGTTTTCGATCTTCATGGGGGATTTGCTGAAAAGCTGTGCAAAACTCAGCGGGATTTCCGGTCTGGCAACTCCAGTTTGTCACATTTTTCGGGAACCCGCCGGCCAAGCTCCCGACAAACTGAAGTTTGTCGGACGCCATCGTTCAATCAAAGTCCTCTTCGAGCCTCTGTGCGATCCGCTCACGAAACTCGTATGCCGCCTGCAAGACTTTTCTGGGCTTTGAACCCTCGGCTGGTCCGATGAATCCTTGCCGCTCCATCGAATCGAGAATCTTCGCCGCGCGCCCGTAGCCAATCGACAACCTGCGTTGCAACACCGAGGTTGAGGCCCGGCCCATGTCGCTGACAATGGCTAGCGCCTGATCGAACAGTTCGTCCTGTTCACCCTCGAATCCATCGGCCTCCTGGGTCTCCTGTTCGCTAAGCGTGACTTCTTCGTTGTAGTCGGGCTCGGCCTGTTTTCGGATGAAGTCGGTGATGCGCTTGATCTCGGCTTCGCTGGCGAATGAGCCGTGCACGCGAACCAGGCGCGAGGATGCCGGCGGCAGGAACAACATGTCGCCCTGTCCGAGCAGCGCTTCAGCGCCGTTGGAATCGATGATCGTGCGCGAGTCAACTTTTGAGGATACCCGGAAAGCCATTCGGCAGGGGATGTTCGCCTTGATCACGCCGGTGATGATGTCGACCGATGGCCGCTGAGTCGCAAGGACCAGGTGGATGCCGACCGCGCGCGCCATCTGGGCGAGCCGCGCGATCGAAGTCTCAACTTCGCTGCGAGCAATCATCATCAAGTCCGCAAGCTCGTCGATGGCGATGACGATATAGGGAAGCGGCTTGAGCGGCTCGGCGGGATCGTCGAAGAGCGTCGGCGAAGTCATCTCGTGCACCTGGCGGTTGTACTGCTCTATATTTCTCACGCCCAACGCCGCAAGACTGCGGTAACGCGTTTCCATTTCATTCACCGCCCACTTGAGCGCATTAGACGCGCGCTTGGGATCGGTGACGATTGGCGTCAGCAGGTGCGGGATGCCTTCGTAAAGTCCAAGCTCGACGCGCTTTGGATCGACCATTATAAACTTCACTTCTTCCGGCGACGCCTTGTAGAGAACCGAGCAGATGATCGCGTTGAGCGTCACGGATTTGCCGGCGCCGGTCGCGCCCGCGATCAATAGGTGCGGCATCTTCGCCAGATCGGCGATGTACTCTTCACCGTTGATCGTCTTGCCGAGCGCGATCGTGAGCTTGGACCCGGACTGCTGAAACTTCGCCGACTCGATCACGTCGCGAAGAAATATCTTTTCGCGTTGGGCGTTCGGCGCTTCGATGCCGACGGTGGATTTGCCCGCTATTCGATCGATGCGAATCGACTCGGCCTTGAGCGCGAGACAAAGATCGTCGGCAAGGCCAACCACTCGGCTATATTTGATGCCCGGATCAGGTTTGAACTCGAAAGTGGTGACGACCGGACCGGGGTTGATGCGGTGAATGTGCCCGGTAACGGCGAACTCTTTACACTTCTCGGCGAGAATCGTAGCGCGCTCGCGCAATTCCTCCTCGGCCTGCTCGAAGTGGCCGATGGGCGGTTCAATCAAGTCGATGGTTGGCAGCTTGTAGACATAGCCCGCGAGCGTTTCGACTCCGGACTTGCGGCGCGCCTGCTTCGCACCCCTGGCTTCGGTCTCCGCCTTCTCGGTGGCCGCGGTTCGGACGATCGAAGCAGTGGAGATCATCTCGGCCACGGTGGGATCCATCGTTATCTCTGCCGCGAGCGGCGAGTGTCCAGCCCTGATCTGCTCGACCCTCACCGCGTGCTCCTGCACGACTTCTCTCATCTGCAGCCGCGTCGCCGGCATCGCCGGGACGGCTTCGACAGACTCAGTTGAAGCCATTCGAACGGCCGCGCCGCCGGACGTGCCGCTGCCTGCGATGGCTATCTCGGGTCGCGGGGTCGAAGCGATGATCGTATCGAAGACGGGCCCACGAACCGTTGGCTGTTGTTCCTCTTTGAGCCGTCGAGCCTCTTGTATCCGTAGGCTGCGCTCTTCGCGTTCTCGTGCCTGCTCGATCTGCTTTATCCGTTCGCGCTCGGCTCTCTCCTCATCCTTGCGTTTCTGCTCTTCGACTTTCTCTGCTCGGCGCTGAGTTGCCAGCAACCGGCGCTGCTCGGAGCGCGCCTCCCACCACGCTGCGAAGCGGCTGAACACGGTGGGCTTTGTCTGTTGAATCTCGGCGCGCGCCTCCCGAATAGAACTCACCCACCGGCCAACACGAGCGAGCGAAATCTCCATCGTCAACATCAGCGTCAACACCGATGCCGCCGCCAGAACGATCGCTGCGCCGGTGGTGCTCAGCAGACCGGCGAGCTCGGTTTCGATCACATTGCCGATTAGGCCGCCGTTGTGATACGGCGTGCTCCAGATCTTGATTGTTGGAAATAGCGCGAGAAAGCCCGAAAATGCAACCAACAGGAGCGTCGCGCCTATGGCTTTTCGCGTGGGGAAGCCCGGACGCGTCGCGGAGAAAGCTCGCAGCGCGACGATCACCAACAGCGCGGGGATCAAAAAGGAAGCCAGCCCGAACCACTGAATAAACTCATCGCTGATGAAAGCGCCAACGACACCGATGAGGTTGCCCGGCCCTTTCTTAGGACTGGCCGTGTTGAAGCTCGGGTCTTCAGGGTTGTGGCTGAACAGGCTCAGCACCAGGAGGATGGCGGCGACAACGAGCACGACCGCCAGTACTTCATTGGCCAGCGACTTTTTGGTGGAAGACTTTGTCCGGGATTTGCTCATTCCGGTGCCCTTTGTTCCGCAGAACATTACCAGAATTCGTCAGCCGTTTCCACGACCTTTTCAAGCTTGACACACATGCAGTACTCATCACATCAGTTCTGCTTCGAATCCGGCTTCGCGGCTGACTTGGCGAAGTCTCCCGCCTTGACGATCGTGAGCTTCGACGGGTCGATGCGACGACGCATTACCGCCACGATCTCGTCCGGCGTAAGCGCCCCGATCTTCTTATCAAGCTCGGCGTCCCACGCCAGCGTCCGGTTCAAGAAGCGATACTGCGCCAGCTTGCGAACGAGTCCGCCGTCTTGCGCCCTGCTGACCTGCTGCGATTGCAGGTATCCGGACTTGGCTGCCGCTACTTCATCGGCCGTGAAGCCATCCTTGATCGCGCGGGCGATTTCCTCTTTGATCGCCGTTTCAACCTTTGTCACGTTTTGCGGCGCGTAGATCGCCTGGACGAAGAACTGCGCGTTCTTGTCGAGAGGGTTCGCGGTGAATCCCGAGCCAATGCCGTAGCTCAGCCCTTCCTTCTGACGCACGCGGGTTGCCAGCCGTGAGTTCAAAAACCCTCCGCCAAGCATGTAGTTTCCAAGCACCATAGCCGGGTAATCGGGATCGTCGTCGCGAAGATTCAAACGCATCCCGGCTAGAAAGACCGCGTTTGCTTTGTCCGGAGTCTCAAGCGATTGATTAATGGGTGGAATGTCCTGGTAGACCGTTACGAGGCGGGAGAAAGGACGCGGGCTCTTCCACGAGCCGAATAGTTCACCAGCGAGCTTCTCGATTTCCTTTGCATCGAAATTGCCCACCACAGCCATCTCGCTGTTCGACCCGCCGTAGAAATCGGCGTAGAACTTCTTCAGGTCTTCAAGTCTCGCGGCGTTCACCTCAGCGATGTCCTCCTCCGGGGTCGAGATGTACCGCGCGTCACCCTTCGGATAGGGGTTCAAGTGGCGGCCGAACTCCGTGCCCGCAACAGCCTGCGGCTCGCGTTGCTGTTCTTCGATGCTTGCCAGGGTCTCTTGTTTGAGCCGGTCGAACTCCCCGGCAGGGAAAGAAGGTTCCCGCAAAACTTCCGCGGTCAGCCGCAGGACGGCCGGCAGATTCTCGCGGATCGTTTCGATTGATGCAGCGATATTGTTCGGGCCCGGGGAGACCGACACTCGCGCCTTGAGTTTGTCGAACTCATCTTGAATCTGCTGCCGCGTATGTTTGGTGCTGCCACGCATGAGCATCTCGCCCGCAAACTGCCCCGCAGTTGCACGATTCATCAGGCTCTTTTCATCGCCAAACCGAAAGGTCATCGTTGCTACCACCGTGTTGCCGCGAGTCTTCTTTGGCAGCAAGGCGAGTTTCAATCCAACCGGCACATCGGACTTGACCGTGCGGGAATCGATGTTCGAAGGCGATGGATCGAACGCTTCGCCTTCGGCGACAACAGCGCTGCCCTTGTAGTCCTTCACCAGCGCCGCCACGTCCGGCACTGGTGGAATCTCGGCGCGATCGGGTTTTTCAGTCGGTATGAACAGACCAACGGTGCGATTGGTTGGTTTCAGGTAGGCGGCTGCGACTCTCTGCACATCGGCGGCTGTGACTTTCTTCAGGCGGTCGCGATGAAGAAAGAAGAGCCGCCAATCACCTTGAGCCATCCACTCGCTCAGCTCGAGCCCAACTTGCTCAGCCGAGTTGAGCGTGAGATCGATGTTCTTCAGCAGCCCGGTGCGTTCGCGATCGACTTCTTCCTGGGTCGGCGGCTTTGTGGCGACCTCCTCAACGGTTTGAATCAAAGCCTCGCGCGCCGCGTCGAGAGATTGCTCTTTGCGGACCTCGGCGAGTAAGAGCATCAAGCCGGGATCGTGTAAGGGGATGTTGAGACTCTCGACGGATGCTGCTTTCTTTGTTTCGACCAGCGCTTTGTACAATCGGCCTGACGGCGTGTCTGCGAGTATCTGAGTGAGAATATCAACCGCCGCGAAATCAGGATGCGAGCCGGCGGGGACGTGGTAGCCCACACCGACGAATTGAGTGTCGCCGACGCGCTTGGCGGTCACGGTGCGCTCGCCGTCTTGAGTTGGCTCTACGGTGTAGATTGGCTGGAGCGTGCGGGTCGGCCGCGGGATCGGTCCAAAGTTGTCTGCGATGAGTTGCAGAGTCCTGGCCGGATCGAATTTGCCTGCGACCAGCAGCACAGCGTTATCGGGCTGATAAAACCTGTGGTAGAAAGCCTGCAGCCGATCGATCGGCACGTTCTCGATGTCGCTGCGCGCGCCGATTGGCAAATTAGAATAGTTATGCCAGTCGAACGCCGCGGCGAACACTCGTTTGAACACTACGAGAGCAGGCTGGTTCTCACCCGCTTCATACTCATTGCGAACGACGGTCATCTCGGTGTCGAGATCCTTCTTCGCGATGAACGAGTTGACCATGCGATCGGCTTCCATCTTGATCGCCCAATCGAGATTCGCGTCGGTCGACGAGAAAGTCTCGAAATAGTTTGTGCGATCGAAGAGAGTCGAGCCGTTGGGACGCGTGCCGTGCTCGGTCAGTTCCTGAGGGATGTTTGGGTGATTCTTCGAGCCCTTATACATCAGGTGCTCGAGCAGGTGAGCCATACCGGTCTCTCCGTAGTTCTCATGTCGCGAGCCAACCAGATAAGTGGCGTTAACGGTGATGGTTTCCTTCGATTGGTCGGGGAACAGGAGGACGCGCAGACCGTTCGCGAGGCGGTATTCGGTGAAGCCTTCAACGGAGGTGATGCGCTCGACGCCTTTGGGAAGCGCACCAGCCTGTTGAGCCGGGCGCGCCGCAACCGCCGGTGCGCTCAAAGTGGCTATCCAACTAAGCAAAAGAACTAAGATTAACGAATGCCGAAATCTTGTGCGTTGGGTCATTAGCTTTAGAACTCCTATGAACGTGATGTTGCAGACTGAATCGACCGACATCGTCCCAATGGCCGCGGCAATTATTTTCACTGTGTGCCGGCATCAGGTCCACGCAATTTCCGACGGACCAGCCAAACATTCACAGACAGCACCGGAAGAATTACCGCAGCCCAGGCAAGCCAACCGAGATTCACATTGAGATACCAACTTGCCGCTTGATAGAGTCCGGCTAGAATGGGCAATATCGAAATCAGAAGAGCATTTGTGCTGGCCACCAGTAACACTTTGCTCTTCAATGATACGTGCTCGTCTGCCATAACAAACTACTCTATAGCTAACTTCTCCACGGACGGACTTCGCTCTATCTTGCCGGAGCGTTGATCACATCAGCCTCGCCGCGCGCTGCTTTGCTCTTTAGCATCAGATATTGCTTGATGAACTCATCCAAATCACCGTCAAGCACCGCGTCGACATCCGCAGTCTCGTGCTTGGTGCGCACGTCTTTGGCCAATCGATACGGATGCAGCACATAGTTTCTGATCTGTGAACCAAATGAGATGTCGCGCTTTGTTTCTTCGAGCTGGGCCGTCTCCGCGCGCTTCTTCTCCAACTCGAGCTCGTACAGACGAGATTTCAAAATGTGCATCGCCACCTCGCGATTCTGATGCTGCGATCGCTGATTCTGACACGTCACCACGATCCCGCTCGGAAGGTGTGTGATTCGCACCGCCGAGTCGGTAACGTTTACGTGCTGGCCTCCCGCGCCTGACGAACGATAAGTGTCCACGCGCAGATCTTTCTCATTAATTTCGATCTCGACGTCGTCTTCAATTTCAGGATAGACAAACACCGAGGCGAAGCTGGTCTCGCGGCTCGATCCTGCGTTGAACGGACTCAGCCTGACCAGCCGATGAACGCCCGCTTCTGCCGAAAGCAGCCCGTAAGCGTACTCGCCGGCCACTGTGAACGTCGCCCCCTTTATGCCGGCTTCTTTGCCGGGCTGCTCGTCGACCAAATCAGTTTTGAATCCGTGCCGCTCAGCCCAGCGCAGATACATCCTCAGAAGGATCTCGGCCCAATCCTGGGCGTCGGTCCCGCCGGCGCCGGCGTTGATGGTTACAATCGCGTCGCGTGTGTCGTTTGGCCCGGACAGCAGCATCTCGGTCTCGGCTTCTTCGACCTCGCGCTCGAGCCGTTCGATGACCGTTTGCAATTCCTTCAGGGAAGCTTGATCTTCGGCCGCGAACTCCAGGAGAACAACGGCGTCTTCAACATCGCGTTGGAATTTATCGGCTTTGTCGATTGCCGCCTGCAAGCGGCTTCGTTGTTTGAGGACCTTCTGGGCCCGGTCCTGGTCGTTCCAGAAATCCGGTTTACCAATCTCTGCTTCTGATTTTTGGAGTTCGGACGTTTTCCCTTGCGGGTCAAAGAAACCTCCGCAGCTCCGCTGCGCGAGCCGCCAGGTCTTCGTATTTTTGTCGCAGTTCTTCGATCATTTTCTAAACCTCAGGGACCAGTTGCGTGCGTCGCCTGCCACTCGTCCTTTCACAAGAGATGATTACTGAATGCTGGGCGGAATTGTACCATGCGACCGAATCCCTAGCCACGCTTGAAGCCAGCCGTGCCTACCCGTTGCCTCAGTAAAAAGTTCCCAAAGCCTGTTGACTCTTGAAATAAAGGTTATATAATTCGCCCAGCTTTCGCGAGGTAGTTAAAAGTACTCAGAATTGTCCGATCAGTGGTAAATGTAGGGCGAACCCACTGTCCTAGTACCTCACCGCAGCGCCGTGTGGCAAGTTCTCAAGTGACACTGTTTGGACAACCATCATCCGGGGGGGTGGTTTCCATGAATAGAAAAGTCGTGTTGCCTTTATTTCTTCTGGTCGTCACAGGCAGCTATGGAACGACGACGTCCGTAGCCGGTCGCGGAAAGAGTGCCTCAGGCGGGCAGCCACAGGTCGGTAGGGGGCGCGTAAGTAGTCCGATCAGGGGCCAAGTCCTCGAAGCGGGGATGCCTGTCATTCTCAATTGGGCCGTGGATGATCTGACAGACCTCCAGTCGCAGGATTTGATTCTGTCGACTGACGGAGGCGCTTCGTTCAATTTGAAGATTGCAGCTTATCTGCCTCCGGTGCAGCATCAGTTGATTTGGTCTGCCGCAGCTTATAATGCGACCGGAAGAGGCAGACTGAAAGTCTTGCTGCGTCTGCGAGGCGGTGGGTTTGCTGAAGTAATCAGCGACGATTTTTCAATCTTGCCCGCTCCACGAAACCCGCAAGCGGCCAGTATAGCTACCGCCCAGGTAATGAAGGATGGTAGCTTGACAAACAATATCGGCCCTGCGTTTGCTAGCCCCGGCCCTTGTGTTAGCGCTCCGCTTCCAACGCTTAATTTCAACATGACCGGAACACCGCCGTCTAGCTCACTCTATCGGGGTGAACCATCTCTAGCACAGGATCCAACGGGCATCACCGAACAACCCAGGCGGTACGGATAATCAGCGCGCGCAGATGGGGACTATAGCGATCAATCGGTTGACCGGCGATCCAGGGTCTATAGCCTACATGAGCTTGCGCCTACCGCAAATTACCAGCAGCCCAGTTGTCTTCTTGGGTGACTACGTCTACACGGAGGCTGCGTTCTACTCAAACGGTGGCAGTAGGACGGCAGCACCTACTTACACAGACTTAGTCGAATTCGGCCTTAATGCTTTTTGGATTAAGGTGTCTGGCTGGAACTAATCCGGTCAAGAAGAGACGACGTATAGAAGTAACGCACCGACTGGCTTTGAGTTCGAGGGAAGCAACAAGGAGGGAATGAAATGAGAATCTTCAAGATAGCTTTGGTAACTCTGCTCGTGCTGGTTTCTGCCAATGGAGGAAAGCTGGCGACCAAAACACACGGCCGGGATACGAATGGGAAAGCCTCTAACACCACAACACCAGCGCAGCTAGGGGGGTTTCCATTTGAAATATTCCCGTTTCGCGAAGTCTTCGTGACCACTGAGGGAGACGCATTTCTCGTTGAGCTCAGTGTTCGGTGTCCCGCTGGCGCTGTTAATGATTCCGAATTCAAGTTACTGGAGCCAGCGCCGAAGTTTGTTAGCCTGTCGGCTCCTCTCCGAGGTGAGAATGACGCGGTAGTTTTGTTAGTGGTTAATCCACAGCGCGGAGACGCGGGCACCTATCAGTTCAAAGTTAGTTTCAAAGTGTGCAACGGGAACATCGGCGATATACCTACGTTCAAAGTCAAAGTGAAGAGGGCAAAATAAGGGTAATGGGGTATGAGCGTGTCGCTGCTGTGGGGCAGTGGGTTTAGGTTCAGCCACTTTTTGAGAAGGGATTTGTAAAATAATAGGCTGTCGTATCTGGTGGTGCCAAGGCTAGCCAATCTTGATCCTTCACATTTGACGATGGCATGGCGTTGATTACAGCCAACTATTTTTGAGCAGCAACACACTAGTACGCCACTGCCAGACTCCGTGTGAGACTCTGCCACCTCCTCCGATGCCGGCCTCAGCGAAGTTGTCTAGGGGTCAAGCCTGAGCTTGCTCTTTCTCTTCCACCACGCGTCCACAATCGCCGCGACTAACACCAACGAGCTCAACACCGTGCAAGCGATCACGAACACATCACCGTGACGAGTGTAGAGAGTTGAACTGTCGCCCCGCGCTTCATTCTCAGTCTTGATCTTCCAGGTCCGAGTTGCAGTCTCGAACATCGGCGTCTCTCCGTGCACGATCCCGTAGCGATCTATTCGAGCCGAACCCCCGCAGTTCGCCGCGCGGATCACCTCGACGTTGTTCTCAACCGCCCGAAAGATGGCCGAAGTCAACATCTGTCTCGGCGCGGAGGTCGGGCCAAACCAGGCTTCGTTCGAGAGCTGCACGAGCGCCGATGCGCCCTCGCTTCGCATCCGACGTGCAAGGTCCGGCCTGGTCGTCTCGAAGCAAATCAACATTCCCAGCTTTGCCCCTGCCGCTTCGCCAAGGCTTATGCTCCTGCCGGGAGTGATATCGCCAACCAGTGCCTTGACGTGGCCCAGGAACGGAATCCAACTCCGCCCCGGGATGTATTCGCCGAAGGGCACCAGCGCGTTCTTATCGTACTCAGCGATCTTCTTTCCCCCCGGTGATATGAGCACTGCGCTGTTGTAGGGCGGTTCACTCGCACTCGCATTTTCCGCAAAGCCCCAGGTGTTCATCAGCAGGTAGACTCGGTTGCGCAGGGTGAACTCCGCGAGCGTCTGCTTGAGACCCGAATCGCGGTCATATTCGAAGTTCATCGAAGACTCGGGCCAGATCACCAGGTCTATGCTGGTGGTTTTGTCCGATGAGGAATTTGACTTGTCGTTTGGAGCCGCGTCTCGGGGGTTCGCTTGAATCGCCTGCTCGGAAAGAGAGACGTGGCGCAGGAACATCTGCTCCGCGAACTTCGGATCATCCCAGGCGCCATCGACCGGGATGTTCGGCTGAATGACCGCGACCGAAACCGAGCCGGATTCGTCGATCGCCGGCCGAAGCGATTCGCCATACAGCACGGTGACTATCGCGATAAGGCCCGCCGCCGTGAGCACGACAATGCCGCGCCTGCGTTCAAGGTACACGAGCGCGAAAACGAGCGCGGTGCTGGCGGCGACCATGATCGCGCTTACCAGGTAAACGCCGCCGAGCCGGGCGACCTGGATTACCGCCGGTTGAAACGCCTGCGAGTAACCGAGCGGGTTCCAGCCCATACCGGTCACTTGAAGCCGCAGCCATTCACTCGCGGCCCACACCACGGGCGCGGCCAGAATCGACCAGGCCCCGAAGCGCTTGATCGCGAGACCGAGCAACGCGGCGAACATTCCGGTGAAGACACCCAGTGTCGCCGAAAAGACAATCAGGATTAGGTAGCACAGCCACAGCGATATCCCACCGTAGTTGTGCATCGAGTAGGTCACCCAGTAAGACGAACCGGCGTAGAACACCGTTCCCGTCACGCTTCCGAGTAGCAGCGAGCGCCAGAACTTTCGCTCACGCACGACGGCCATGATCAGGGGCGCGGTGCCCACCCATCCCAACGACCACAGGTTCCAATCGGGGAACGCGAAGACCAGAAGCAGGCCCGAGAATATCGCGAGCGACAGGTTACTGATGAATGGCGCCGATTGCTGGAACGGCAGAACCTTCGCGAGTCTAAACCGCGCAGCTAACAAATCCTCGCGCGCGTAGACGGGAGGGACGGCTTCTTCGGAATGCCGAACGCGGAAAAGAGTTGAGGATAGAGGATGGAGGATGGAGGATGGAGGATCGAAGATCGAGGATGGAGGATAGAGGGTTGAGGATCGAAACAGCCGGCATTGATTCATCAGTTCCTTAACCTCGACTGGCAGCACAGTCAATCCTCAATCCTCAATCCCCCATTTTCGATCCTCGATCCTCAACCCTCTATCCTCACGACTCCGCGATCTCGTGCACCATCTCCGCCATGAAGGAACTACGCACGAGCGGGCCCGAGAACACCGCGCGAAACCCGAGACGTTCGCCGTACTCCTTGTACTCATCAAACACGGCGGGATGGACGTACTCCTCGACGGGCAGATGCGCCTGCGTCGGCTGCAAGTACTGGCCGATAGTCACCACGTCGACCGCGTGTGCGCGTAAGTCTTCGAGTAATAGCTTCACCTCGTC
>WNFR01001630.1_pt1 | contig 37835 bp, 33 predicted proteins | sample 5400221 | NCBI WGS metagenome assembly WNFR01 (sample SAMN13153357, study PRJNA577476) | soil metagenome | isolation source: 40 cm soil under Madrone tree | place: USA:California | collected 2016-06-14 | reverse complement strand
TTTTCGCTTCCACTTGAGACTCGACATCTTTGCTCTCCCAACCGCGTGCCATAACTCTAGTGTGACACACATCCTGCGGATGATTCGATGCTTCAAATTGCGGGTGTTTCCGGGCCTAGGCACCCGCTGCCCGTTGCTTCCGCACTACGTTCGCGGCCGAGGGGTTTGCCGCGAGGATAGACTCTTCCGCCAGTTTGGCGAAGCGCTCCGCGAAAATACCGTGATAGGAAAATTCCGCTTTGTGATCTCCCCAGCGAACCTGGAGCAGCCAGCCGCTTGGGGCGGGCTCAACCCGCATGCGAGTAATTTCCATCACAGGGATGACTACCAAAGGGTGAAAGTGAGCGTCGAGCGCCCAGACGTGTTCGGGGGAAATGAAGAGCCGGACGGCGGCGACGGGCGCGTTGCCGGGCTGATAGTCTCCGCCACTTACAACCGTTTGCGCTCCGAGTTCGCGCGCTTTGCGGTCGGTGCTCGATTCGGTTTCGGCGGGCGGCAGCAGGATGGCGACCACGAATAATACCAGGCCGAAAATCGCAGTGATCCAGCCATTCCACAAACTCAACGGCAAAACGATAACCGCTGCACCCAAGCACGCCAGCGCGAAACGGAACAAAGCCCAGGAGCTTTCGTTGCGGTGGAGTTGGAGCAGCCGCGGGAATCGCCTGAGCGCCAGGAAGAAGGCCGCGCCCAGAAAGCCGCGCACCCTGGGCAAGAATTTTGCCTGGTCGGCCGCGATGGCTGTGGGGGTTGTGCTCATGGTGGGGATGGTGGTTATTTTACATCAGGCCGAAGCGCTTGTATCTCTCTCATTCTGGCAAAGGCCCGGCGGACGTGAGGGATGGCAATAGAGCCCCCAACGACCAGGGCGACGTTTAGGGCGTCGATCACTTCGGCGCGTTTCCAGCCCACTTCGCCGCAGCGGACGAGATGATAGGTGATGCAATCGTCGCACCGGAGAACGGTAGAGGCAACCAGGCCGAGGAGTTCCTTGGTGCGGGTGTCCAGCGGGCCGGCTTCGTAGGCCTGGTGGTCGAGAGCGAAGAAGCGCTTGATGCCGAGGTGGCCGCAGCTGAGGATTTCGTCGTTAAGCTCCGCGCGAAATTTCTGAAAGTCATCCACTTCGTTGGGCATGATTCCTCCGAAAGAACCGCTTTTTGCATTGTACCGCCCGCGAAACACAGTGAAAAAATTAGAGGGCGACTTCGGTCAAGGCTTTGTGGGCGAGGTCGGCGGCGCCGGGCTTTCCGGAGAGGGTGAGATTGGCCCATTCGACACCGACGTGGGAGATTCGGACGGCTTCGCTGGTGAGGGATTCTGGGCCGCCGGAATCGGAGTTGCCGAAGAAGATGCGGTCCATCGGCTTTGAAGCGATCATGCGGTTTTTTGTGTACTGCCCCGGGACGGCCATGAACATGGGATGCCCGCGGCGATAGATACGGATTTCGACTGGGTCGACGTTGAATTCGGGGAGGAGGCCTTGAAAATCTTTCAGCGCTTTCACGGCCAGTGTTTTGCAACCTGTTTCATCCAGGAGTATTGAACGCTCGGATTCGCGCAGCGGGGTGTAGAAGGTGAGGATGTTGTATTTCGGCTTGTAGCCGGGGTTGTTGCGAATCGTCCAGTCGGCGACGATGAAATCGGTGAAGGTTTTGCCCGGGCACCAGTTGTCGTAGCCCTTGCGGTAAATCGGCTTGTCAAAAATCATGTTGATCATCGGGTAGGGGGCGTAACGCGTGCGCCGCATGGCTTGCTTTTGCTCGTTGGGAAGGCCGGCGACGAGGCGCGAGGTGATGTACTTCGCCGTGCACATCAAGACCACTTTTGCGGCGACGGTGGTGATTTTGTCTCCTTGGGCGTAGGTGACGCGGACTTCGTCCTTGTCGGGAACGACCGCGACGACCGTGGCGTCGTTTAGCATTCGTTCCGCGTAGTGCGGCTTCAGAACTTCCACTAGTTTGTGGGTGATGCAGCCGAGGCCGCCGGGAAGAATTACGCGCTGGTCGTCGAGCCCTTGGATGAGATATTGCGTATCCGCGATGCCGATTAGAGCGGACGTGTCTTCGGAGAAGGCTCCCCAGTTGGAAGGGCCGTACGCATCCCAGAGCTTGGTCAGTTCCGGCGCGTACGGCGCCAGATATTTGGTGAATGGCTCCTGGTCTAGTTCGAGCGTATTTTTCTTGATGTCGATTTTCATGATGTCGTCGCGGTATTTCTTGAAACTTGCGATGACTTCTTTTGGATAAGGAAGATCGTTGATTCCTGTTCGCCAGATGTCTGGGGAATATTTCCCGTTATCAATGATGGGATCGGGCATGCTGATGAGCGGCATGTCGAGGCCGATTTCTTTCGCGAGCTGGTCGCCGGTGTCGCCGCGATAGCCGTACGCCGCACCGGTGCCGAAAATCTGGCCTTCGTACTCTTCCTGGTAGGCGTTGCCGCCGAAGTGGTCCTCTTTTTCGAGGAGGAGCCAGTCTTTGCCTTTCAGGAAATAGGCGGCTGAGAGGCCCGACACGCCACCGCCGATGATGACGATGTCTGCCTTCTTTGTTGCCTCAGGTTTTGGGAACGAGTGGCCGTCGCGAATCTGGTGGCAGACCGCAAAGTGCTCGCCTTCGACGATGGGCGTTGCGGCTGCTCCGCCCGGTTCTTCGAGAAGCGCTTTGTCGATCGGGCAGCCGGAAGCGATGGAGCCGGCGACTACATACTTGATGAAACTGCGGCGTGATTGGGACATGGGGGTTTTCTCCTAAGGTTCCTAAGGGCGTTCCAGAAGTTCCTGAGCTTCCTTGCCGGTGGTGCGGGCGCGAATCTGGTACCAGACCAAAATTAAGATTACGGAGACGGCAAAAATCAACGTGGAGATGGCGTTGATCTCCGGAGTGATGCCGCGGCGCAGGCGGGCCCAGATTTCGAGCGGCAGGGTGTTGTCGCGGCCGATGAGAAAGAAGGTGACGGCGATTTCGTCCATTGAGAGCGTGAAGATCAGCAGGCCGGCGGCGATTAAAGAGAGTTTAAGGTTTGGCAGGGTGACGCGCCAGAAGGTTTGCCAGGGCGTGGCGCCTAAGTCGAGCGAGGCTTCTTCCTGGGCGCGGTCGATTTTTTGCAGGCCGGCGAAAAGTTCGGTGGTGGCGACGGAGATGAGCGCGGTGCCGTGACCAAGGAAAACAGTGACGAGGCTTAGTTGCAGTCCCGCGAAAACCGCGAACATCAGCAGAGAGAGGCCGGTGATGATTCCGGGAAGAATCAGCGGAAGAAGAACGAGGCGGCGGAAGATGGATTTGCCGGGGAAGGTGGCGCGATCGAGAGCGAGGGCGGCGAGAAGTCCCAGCGTGAGAGAGAGGACGACAGCGCCCACGGCGACGAGCAAGCTGTTCAGGACGGAATCCCAGATGGCGGAGTCGCGGAAGAGGAGACGATACCAATCTAAGGTGAGTTGTTTTGGCGGGAAGCCGCCGACACCTTGGCGATTGAAGGAGTAAAGAACCAGCACCACAATCGGCAGATAGAGAAATGCAAAAACGAGGAGGGCGTAGGTGCCGAGTAAAGGAGAGCGGCGATGGAGTGGAGAAGAGCGGCTCATCGGAAGGACCACCGTTTTTCCAGACGCTCGGTGAGAAACAGCAGCGAGATCGTCAGGAGGAGAATGCAGACGGAAATCGCGGCGCCTAGCGGCCAATCGTAGGCTGTGCCGAAGAGGCTCTGGACGATGTTGGCGATCATGATGCTGGAAGGGCCGCCGACGAGCAGTGGAGCGAGAAAATCACCGAGGGTCAGCACGAAGGCAAAAGTTGCGCCTGCGAGCAAGCCGGGAAGAGAAAGCGGCAGGATGACGCGCAGGAAAGTGGCGCGCGAACCGGCGCCGAGATCGTGGGAGGCCTCGACGAGATTGCGCGGAATGTGTTCGAGCGAGGCGTAAAGCGGGAGAAAGACGAAAGGCGTGTAGATGTGCGTGAGCATCAGGACGACGGCGAACGGGCTATACAGGAAAAAGCTGACGGGTTCCTTCGTCACGTGAATATATTGCAGAAAACCGTTGAGCACGCCCTCTGATCCAAGAATCGTTTTCCAGGCGTAACCGCGGACTAGATAGCTTACCCAGAGGGGAACGATCACCAGTTGATAGAGCAGATCCTTGCGCACGCCGGCGTGGAAGGACATGTAATACGCCAGCGGATATCCGAGGAGGAGGGAGAGAAGCGTGACGCCGGCGGCAATTCGCATGGTGCGGAACAACACTTCCAGATAAACCGGATTCTGGAAGAGCTTGGCGTAATTTTGCAGGTTCCATTCGTGGGCGATCATGCCGTCGCGCACCAGCCAGAAACTGTGCGCAAACATCAGGGCGTAGGGCAGCAGCAGGAAAATTCCCACCCAGAGTAGGGGCGGCGCGGAGACGATCCATTTGTAGGCGCGCGAATACATATTTAGCTCACTCGCGGACGGCTACGGCATCCGCGGGCGAAAACCAGAATTCCTGTTCGCTGGAAAGCGGGCCACGCGTGGGGATTCGCGCACGCAGCGACCGGCCGGCGAGTTCGAGTTCCAGATGCTCGCTGGAACCGGAGAAGATCTGTTGCCGGACCATGGCGCGGAAGCGAACCGAGTCGCTTGGAGCGAGACCATCCGGCGAAAGATGAATGGCTTCGGGCCGCAGAGAGAAGAGAACATCACCGAGCGGTTGCGTGGTGCTCCATCGAAGCGATCCGCACTCAGCGATGCCGTTTCTTACCTGCGCGCGCAGGAGGTTGGTCTGGCCGATGAATTCGGCGGTGTAACTGGTGGCGGGGTGCGCGTAGATTTCCCGTGGCGAAGCAACCTGCTCGAGCGCGCCGTTTTTCAGCAGGGCGATGCGATCGGAGAGAGCCATGGCCTCGTCCTGGTCGTGGGTGACGAAGAGGAAGGTGATGCCAAGTTCGCGCTGCAGCGATTTCAGCTCACCCTGCATTTGTTTGCGCAAGTTGGCGTCGAGCGCGGAAAGCGGTTCGTCGAGCAACAGGAGTTTTGGGCGATTGACAAGCGCGCGGGCGAGGGCGACACGCTGCTGCTGGCCGCCGCTTAGTTTTGCCGGGCGCGAGGCGGCAAATTCCTGCATCTTTACCATTTTCAGCGCTTCGTTCACGCGGCCGGGGATTTCCATCTTTGCCGCGCCGCTGACCTGCAAGCCGTAGCCGACGTTTTCCTGCACCGTCAGATGCGGAAAGAGCGCATAGTTCTGGAACACTGTGTTCACGCGGCGTTTGTAAGGCGGCAGGGTATCCAGGCGCTCGCCGCTCATCCAGATTTCACCGCGGCTCGGCTGCTCGAATCCGGCGATCAGGCGCAGCAACGTTGTCTTGCCGGAGCCGCTTTCTCCCAGAAGCGTGAGAAATTCACCCTGGGCAATTTCGAGGGAGATGTGCTTCAGGACTTCGCGAGCGCCAAAGCGTTTGGCGACGCTGCGGATTTCGAGCAGCACGTCACCCGAACCTGCGATTGGAGCGGCTTGCGGTTGGCTAGAACCCGAAGGTGTCACGGAGCGGCCTTTACTTCATTCCAGATTTCGATGTACTTCGAGCGGCGCGGCACATCCTGCCAGAAATAGATGCGCTGCATGTAAGCGTCGGGGTTGTCCAGGTGCAATCCTTTTTGTTCCGCTTCGGTCATGAATTGTGCCGCGGCGGGATTGGCGGGGGCGTAGTGCGTGACGTCTGTGACCTTTTTTTGTGTCTGCGCTTGAATCATGTATTCGAGGAAGGCGTAGGCGAGTTCTTTATGCGGGCTGGCGCTGGTGATCATCAGGTGGTCGATCCAGCCGGTGGTGTTTTCTTTCGGAATCGTCTCGCCGATTGGGAAATTCGCCTGGCGCAGCTGATTGGTCATCAGCGGCCAGCCCATCGCGGCCACCACTTCGTGATTTTCGAAGAGGTTCGTCAATTCGCCGCCGGTGGACCACATCTTCCGGATGTTGGGCTTCAACGTCAGCAGCTTCTGCTTCACGGCGGCGAGTTGCTCGTCGGAAAGATTGTAAAGTTGCGCGGGCTCAGGCTTGTCGTAGCCGAGCATTTGCGCAGCCATATAGAGAGTCGAGAGATCGTCCCAAACGGAGACTTTGCCTTTGTATTTCGGGTCCCAGAAAATTCCCCAGGAATCCGGCGGGTTTGCAAAAACGGTTGTGTCATAGAGCAGGGGATTCGGGCCCCACATGAACGGAACGCCAAAAGTTTTGCCGTTGGACTTCACGAGGGCAAGTTCGCGGAGCTTCGCGGAAAGTTGGCCATAGCTCGGCAGCCTGCTCAGATCCAATGGTTCGGCAAGGCCGGCGCGGGCAATGGAAGCGGCGACGTCGCTTGATGGCGAGATCACGTCGTAATTACCGGCGCTGCCTCCGCGCAGCTTTGCCACCAGATCGTCGCTTGAGCCCATGTACGACGCGGAGACTTTGCAGTGGTGGGCGTCCTCGAATGCGTGGACAAAGGCGGGATCGGCGTAGCCTTCCCAGACGAGCAGGCTGAGCGACTCCTCTTTTTTCTGGCAGGACGCGAGGAGAATCACGCACGCCAACAAAACGCCGGCCAGTCGAAATGCGCGCAGTTTATTTTGCGTCGGCTTCATGTTCGAACTTGCCTCCCGCAATCGTGATCACCACCTTTGTATCACCGATGGTGTGCGGATCGATTTCAAAGATGCTGCGGTCCACGATGACGATATCCGCCGTTGAAATGAATTGCCGAACCGCGACTTGCCGCTGGCTGGATTGTAATTCTAAAAGGTGGGCGGCGTGTTGACCCACAAAATCCATGCTTCCGCGCGGCCGGGATTTTTCCAGCGATGCGGCGTGGAGCTTTCGAAATACAGGCTGTCGCCCGCTTTCAAGAGATAGTGGCCCTGGTTGTGCAACCAGAGTTCGAACTCGCCTCGCAAGACATGCAAGAATTCCTCGCCTTCGTGAGAGTAGGATTCGCCGCTGCCGCCGCCGGGTTTCACGCGGAAGAGGTGCGGCTCCATGGCGGTGTTGCCCCAGGCGAGAAGTTCCATGCGGACCTTGGCGCTGGTTTCGAGGATTTTGCGTTGCGAGGGACGCACAAGATGCTGCCCTTCACCGTTCGTTTCGAAGAGGGAGATGATGTTGGTTTTGTAAAAACGGGCGATGCGGCGGAGCGTGGCGATCGAACAGCGCATCTGGCCGCGCTCGAGGGCGCTGAGGAATCCGACGGAAACGCTGGTGGCGCGGGCGACCTGGGCGAGGGAAAGTTTGCGGCGCATCCGGAGGCGGCGAAAGCGCTGGCCGGGAAGCTGCGGCGCGTCGGCGGGGGCGGAGACGACGCCTTGTTTTTTGAGGACGTGCACGATGGCCGCGGGATTCAGGCCGCGCGCACGGCGGAGGAAAATGGCGCGCTGCAGCAGGCGGACGTCGGCTTCGGTGTACATCCGATAACGACTCTGGGTGCGCTGCGGCGAAACGAGGCCGAGGGCTTCCCAGGCGCGCAATGCAGACGAGGAAATCGCAAGCCTGCGGGCCACTTCGGAAATGCGCAGAAGGGGCTGAGGGCTCTGGGATTTCGATGCGCTGGACAAATTCTTTCTGCTTGACACAGGTCCCGGCTTTCTCTAAGTTTACTGGATTATAGTAAGGTTCAGCGGGAAGTAGCAACCTCGAAGAATCTCTTTGCCGGGGCAAGAGATATTCGGTGAAACAGGGGTGAGTCCAAAATGAAAGACGTAAAGCGACTTCAGCAGCTTCAGTACGTCTGTTACACGAGCATTCTGTTGGCGGCGGTCCTCGCACTGTTCAGCCTCTTTATTAGTGTTTCCTATTCCAACGCACAGAGCACCGGCGGCCGCATCCGCGGCACGGTGACGGACGCCAGCGGCGGCGCGGTCGTCGGCGCCAACGTGGCGATCACCAATGAAGCGACAGGAGTCGAGCGCAATACGGCCACCGGCTCCAATGGAGAGTACGTATTCCTGGAAGTCGGGGTGGGGAACTACATCGTTCGGGTGGACCAACCGGGATTCAAGAAATACGTGCGGAAGGGCGTGACCGTTAACCTCAACGAAGTAGTGGGGCTGGATATCGCCCTGCAGGTGGGAACGGCAACGGAAACCGTGGAAGTTACGGGAGCGCCGCCGCTGGTGGACACGACCTCCACACAATTGGGCGCGGTCGTCGGAGAGCGAGCCGTGCGCGAACTGCCTCTCGCACAGCGCGATACATATCAGTTATTGGAGTTGCAGCCCGGGGTTCAAGGGCAACTCGGCGTGGACAATGTGTACGGCAGTGACCGTGCCGGCGTCGTGAGCGTGAACGGCGGGCGGGGACGCGACAACAATTTCACCGTGAATGGCGGCGACGGCAACGACCAGTTCGCAAACCTGCCTGCTATCCAGCCTTCTCCGGACAGCATCGAGGAATTCCGCGTGCTTACCAATACCTTCGACGCGGAATATGGACGCAACTCCGGCGCCGTGGTGAACGTGGTCACCAAATCCGGCACCAACGAATATCACGGGAATTTTTATGAATTTTTCCGGAACCAGGCATTGAATGCGAAAGGTTTTTTCGATTCTCAGAAGCTCGACTATCTTCAGAACCAGTTTGGGGTCACGTTTGGCGGCCCGATCAAGAAGGACAAGACGTTCTTTTTCGTGACGTACGAGGGCGACCGGCTTCGCAAGGGCAGTTCGTCCGACACCGTGACCGTTCCAACGGATCCGGAGAGAACGGGTGATTTTTCCGCGACCCCATTTTCGGGCGGCGTAACCACCGACTTCTTTGCGCAGACGTTAAACAGCCGCTGCGGGTTGAACATGCCTATGCCGTCCACACAACCCAACGGGATTGTTCCCTATTCGACGATCTTTCCGAACAGCGTGATTCCACAGACTTGTATGGATCAGACGGCGCTGGATCTCCTGAACCAATTCGTTCCAAATTCGAATCGGCCCGACGGCACGTTCCAGGGGGTTCCCCTCGGACATGAGACCAGCGATCAATTCACGATCAAGATCGATCATCAATTGACTAAAAACCAGCGCTTGTCCGGCTACTACTACTTTACCGATCATTATCTTGCCAAGCCGTTTGCCAAGTTCCAGGCAGGCGGCGCCAGCCTGCCCGGTTTTGGCGACCTGACCAACGAGCGCATCCAGCAGCTGAATCTAAGCCATACCTGGACGATCGGATCGACGGCAGTGAATGAACTGCGATTTACGTTTTTCCGCGAGGGCCAGGGAACCTTCCTGCATCCCCAGCACACCGCGCTGGTGCAGGATTCCTGTAAAACAGTCCCGGCCGCTGACTGTTTTGCGGACCCCGCTAACCCGGATCTGGGAATCCACCCGAATCTTGGAGCGAGCCGGGAAGGCGTTCCGTATGTCAACATTGCCGGCGGCTTTTCGATTGGCAATAACTTTGAAGGAGAACTCCCCCAAAAGGGAAACACCTACCAGGTATCGGACAGTTATGGAAAAGTGATTGGGAATCACAGCCTTAAGTTTGGTGGCGATTTCCGGACGAACCAGTTCGACCAACGGCTCTATTTCAACATCAACGGCTCCTACTACATTTATGGAGGCGGCCCCAACGACACGGTTTCCAACGACCTTTTCGCTAACTACCTGTTAGGGCTGAACGACAACTATATTCAAGGATCCGCTCAAGACGAGTTGGTCCGCTCCAAGGCCTTTTATCTGTTCGCGCAGGACAGTTGGAAGCTGAGGTCCAACTTGACACTGAACTTCGGCCTTCGCTGGGAACTCAACACACCAATGAAGGACATCGGCCAGAAAGTGCAGACTTTCAGGCCCGGACAGAATTCGACCGTCTATCCTTGTGTCACCACCCTCGCAAGCGACTGCCTGACTGCTGGGGTGCTCCCTACGGGTCTCGTTGTGCCCGGGGATCCGGGAGTGCCAGCCGGGCTTACCTCCACTTACTACAAGTCGTTTGCGCCCCGCATTGGACTGGCATGGAGCCCTGATGCGAAGGACGGGTTCCTGGGCAAGCTGTTTGGTGGCCCGGGAAGGACAAGTATTCGAGCGGGCTTCGGAATCTTTTACAACCCAGTCGAACAGTTGGTCCTGGAGCAGTTCAGTGCTGAGCCGCCGTTCGGAGGAAGCTCGAGCATTTTCAACACTATGTTCAATACTCCGTTCCAATATCAGGATGGAACTTCCGCTCCCAATCCGTTCAACGGGATTTTGAATCCTCCACGCGGGCAAGCTGTGGCTTGGGAGAATTTCCGCCCGATTCTGCTGTACGGGCAGTTCGCTCCACACATGCGCTCCCAATATGCCGAACAATACAACCTGTCCATTCAACGCGAAATTGTCAGGGACCTTGTGTTTCAGGTTGCCTATGTGGGAAGGCAGGGCCACAGACTGCTGGCGACCAAGGATTTGAATTATGGAAATGCACAAACCTGCCTGGATCTGCAGAGCATATCTGACGCTACCGGTGACACCAATCTTTCCTGCGGTCAGTTTTTTGCAGATAGTTCCTTTACGATTCCTGCGGGAGAGATACCGAACGGGTTTACACTGCACTTGCCTTACGGTTCGGTTCCGACCGTGACTGGACCAAACCCGACAGACATCACCCTAGTCGGATTGCGCCCCTTTTCCTCACCAAATTGCCAGCCGACAACCGGCGCAGGATGCCCAGCGGACGGACTGCCGGTGTTCAGCAGCATATTCCAGCAAAACACAATTTCGAGTTCGTCATATAACGCTCTGCAGCTAAGCCTGGAGAAGCGCTTTTCACACGGAGTGCTGTTCAACTTTGCCTACACCTTTGGCAAATCGTTGGACAACGCCTCGACGTTTGAAGGGCTGCTGAATCCCATTGATCCAAAGCTCAACCGTTCGCTGTCGCTCTTTGACGCCCGGCATAGGTTTGTCTTCAGCTACTATTGGGAACTGCCGGTCCCGAAATACCAGGGATTTGCGGGGAAAGCGCTTAACGGTTGGTCTCTATCCGGGATCACCACGGTGCAATCGGGCTTCCCAGTCCGGATCACGCAGCAGGATGACAACGAACTCCAGGCCAGTTTCGATTTCGAAACGCCGGGTGAGCCGAATCTTGTGGCGCCGTTCCACTCCTTCAATCCGCGGAAAATGTCCTGCGCCGTAGGCACTGGCACCGATCCATCGACCTGCACTTTGATTAACGCGGGATTTGACGTCAACTCCTTCGACGGCAACGTCCAACTGGGCACGATCGGCAGTGCACCTCGCACCATCTGCTGTGGGCCGGGAGCATTCAACACGGAGATAGCCGTCTTAAAAGACACGCCGATCGGCGAACGGTATCGGATCCAGTTTCGATCCGAGTTTTACAATATCTTCAACCACGCGCAATTCTTCCAGCCGGACGGCAACATCACGGACGGCACGGATTTTGGCCGCGTGAAGCGCGCCCGGGATCCCCGCATCATCCAGTTCGCACTGAAGTTCTACTTCTAAGGCGAGCGGGCGGAAAGCGGGCCGTCTGGAAGAGCTGACTTTTTCGCGGAAGCGTCCCAACCAGGCCGGGACGCTTTTGCGCGAAGAGAAGTGATGAGGCCGGAGCACGCCAGCGCGGCTGCAGAAAGTTGTGAAAGAGGCGTAAACTGGTAAGCGTAGTTCGCCGCAGGAACCACGCTGTAACCCTCGCTGAGAGAGGCGGCGTAGAGCCGCCCCTACATTAGGACGGTGAGAAACCGTCCCCATACTGACCGCAGGGAATAGACCTGCCACAGGTGACCACATAGGAAGGCCTACCTGGATGGAGCAGCAAATGCAAGACATGCTACAGAAGGAAATCGCCCTGTACGAGAAGCGCACACCGAAATCCGCGGAAGCGCACAAGAAGGCGCAGAAACGTATTCGCAAGATCAAAGACATCGACGGCAATGAATATATTGACCACAACCTGTGTTTCGGCACGCTGATGGCCGGGCACGGGCATCCCGCGGTGGTCAAAGCGGTGAAGGCGATGGCCGACAGCGGCACCACGTTCGGCATGCCGCATGGCATGGAACTGGAACTGGCGGAAGAGATTTGCGCGCGGTATCCGGTGGAAATGGTGCGGTTTGGCAACAGCGGCACGGAAGCGACCATGCACGCATGCCGCATTGCACGGGCGGCAACGGGCCGCGACAAAATTTTGCGCTTTGAAGGCGCGTATCACGGACTGCATGACACCGCACTCGTCAGCGTAAAGCCGAAATTGGAGGACGCGGGCGATATTCATGCGCCGAATTCCGTGCCGGGCGGCCTTGGCGTTATTAAATCCGTTCTCGACAACGTCACCGTGGCCACCTTCAACGACCTCGGAAGCGTCGAAAACCGGTTCAAGCAGTTTCCGGGACAAATTGCGGCGATTATTCTGGAACCCATCCTGATGAATGTCGGCCTGTGCATGCCGCAGCCCGGTTTCCTCGAGGGACTGCGCGCGATCTGCACCAAGAACGGCGCACTGCTGATCTTCGACGAAGTGAAGACCGGCGCAAAGCTTGGCTGGGGCGGCGCGAGCGAATATTTCGGCGTCAAGCCGGACATGATCACGCTGGCGAAATCCATCGGCGGCGGCGTGCCGCTGGCGGCGTTTGGCGCGAGCAGGGAAGTGATGGACCTGATCGTCCAGCACAAGGTTTTCCATGGCGGCACGTACAACACGAACCGTTTCGCGATGGCCGCGGGGCTAGCCGTGTTCCGCGAAGTGCTGACGCGCGAGAACTACGCGCACGTGGACAAGTTGGGCAAGAAGCTGGCCGACGGGTATCGCGCGATCGTCAAGAAGAACGGCGTGCAGGCGTATGTTGCCAGCGCAGGCGTGAATGGCGCGCTGATGTTCTATCCGCAGGAAATTCGCAACTACCGCGACTGGTTGAACATTGACGTGGACATCTGGCGGCAGTTCTGGTTCGGCATGGTTAACCGCGGCATGCTTGCGATGCCGTACTGGTGGGACGAGCAGTGGACGATTTCCGTGCAGCATACGGAGGCGGACATTGACACGCATCTCGCTGTTTTCGAAGAGGTCGCCCCAGGCCTGGCAAAGGCCCAGCAGGAACGCGGCGCGCAGTTCGTTGGCGCTGCAGGACACTAAGGAGAGCACAGTTTGAGTCACGAGGCCGCGCCCGCGGAGGCTGACGTTTCGCCATCTTCCACCGGAACCACGCACCTGAAGCGGGTACTCGGCAAGCGCGACCTCGTGCTCCTGTTTGTTGTCGCCGTTTTCAACCTGAATGTTTTGCCCTCGATTGCCGCGAATGGCGGCGTCACCATCTGGCTGTGGATCATTTCGCTGATTTTGTTTTTCTGGCCGCAGGGGATCGCGGTGATTGAGTTGGCGCACCGGTATCCCGGCGAAGGCGGGGTTTATCTTTGGGCCAAGGAAGTGTTCGGCGACTTCCATGGTTTTCTTTCGGGTTGGTGTTATTGGACCAACAACATGATGTACGTGCCGACGATCATGCTGTATTTCGTCGGCGTTTCTGTTTTTGTGCTGGGTCCGAGCCACGCTTCGCTGGGGGACAACAAGCCGTTTGCGCTGGCTGCTTCGGTGGTGTTGCTCAGCGTACTGGTGATTTTGAATGTGATGGGGCTTGGCGTGGGCAAGTGGATCAACAATCTCGGCGGTCTAGGGACGTTTGTCGCGGCGTTTTTGCTGATGGGGCTTGGCGTGGTGGTGTGTTTGCGATTTGGCACGTCTATTCACTGGGCGGACTTTCGGATTCCGGCGAATCCGCGGTTTGTGCTGAATTCGTTTGGCGTGATTTGTTTTGGCCTGGTTGGGCTGGAGTTGGCCTCCATCATGGGCGACGAGATCGAAAACCCGCAGAAGACTTTGCCGGGCGCGGTGGCCTGGGGCGGCCTGTTTTCCGGATTGCTCTATGTTGGCGCGACTTTGACGCTGCTGGTTGCGGTCAGCAAAGACAGCATCAGCGTGCTGCAGGGAATTGTGCAGGCCGTCAACCACATGGCGGGGCAAGTTGGCGTTTCGTGGATTGTGGCGCCGTTTGCGTTCATGCTGAGTTTGTCGATTGCGGGAATTGGTTCGGCGTGGCTTGGAGGGTCGGCGCGCATTCCGTTTGTCGCGGGCCTCGATTCGTATTTGCCGTCGTGGCTTGGCCGGATTCATCCCAAGTACGCGACGCCCTATGCGGCGTTAATCGTTCACGCCGGCGTTTCGCTTATCCTGGTGATATTGAACTTTACGCTGACGGGTTCCGGCGTCCAGGAGACTTTTCAGAAATTGCTCTCGCTCGCCGTCGTTTTGCAACTGATTCCATTTCTTTATATGTTCGGCGCGCTGCTCAAGATTGCGTTCGACGAAAAATTCGTGCGCGGCCACTATGGGCGTAGGACGCTGGTGTTTGCAGGGGGCTGCGGCATGGTCACAACTATCCTCGCTATCGTGGTTGCGTTCTTTCCCGCAAAGCAGATTACCTCCATCTTTTTGTATGAAATTTGGATGGTTGGCGGCACGGTCGGCTTCATCGGCCTCGCCGCGTTTTTCTTTTTTGTGTACGGCAGCCGTAAAGCGGCGCGGAAACTGGCCGAAGGCTCGACGCCGGCTTGAAATTGGAAGTGGGAGGAAGTTATGTCTAGTCCAGCTAAAACCGCGGTGAAAACCTACCAGAATTATGTGAATGGGCAGTGGACCTCGAGTTCAACGGGCGCAACGTTTCCTGTTTTTGATCCTTCCACCGAGGAAGTGATTGCAAACGTCGCAGCTGCGAGTGCGAGCGACGTGGACAAAGCGGTGAAGGCGGCGCGGGCGGCGTTTGACTCCGGGCCCTGGCCGGCGACTACGGCGCAGGATCGGGGGCGAATTCTTTTCAAGCTCGCGGAAAAAATTCGGCAGAACCAGCCGATGCTTGCGGAGCTGGAATCGCGCAACACTGGCAAACCGATTGTGGAAGCGGAATTTGACATCGCCGATGTGGCGACGTGCTTCGAATACTACGGAGGCCTGGCGAACAAAGTGAACGGCAGCGTGATGCCGGTTCCGGCGAACGCTTTGAGCTTTACGCTTCGCGAGCCCGTCGGCGTGGCGGGACAGATTATTCCCTGGAATTACCCGCTGCTGATGGCGGCATGGAAATTGGCTCCTGCGCTAGCGGCTGGCTGCACCTGCGTTCTGAAGCCGGCCGAACAGACGCCGCTAACGGCGCTTGAATTTGCGAACTGGCTGGAAGAGGTCGGCTTGCCGCCGGGCGTGGTGAATGTGGTGAACGGCGTCGGAGAAGTTGCCGGAGCCGCGCTGGTGAGCCATCCCGGGGTGGACAAAATCGCGTTTACCGGCAGCGCCGCGGTCGGCAAGATCATTGTGAAGAGCGCGGCCGACACGCTGAAGCGCGTGACGCTGGAGCTTGGAGGAAAATCGCCCAACGTGTTTTTTGCGGATGCCGATTGGGAAGCGGCGGTGGATGGAGCGCTATTCGGCGTGTTCATCAATCAGGGCGAAGTTTGCTCCGCGGGCAGCCGCATTCTGGTTGAGAAAAAGATTTACCCGAAGTTTGTCGAGGCCATGACGGAAAAGGCCAAGCGCATCAAGCTGGGCGCGCCGCTTGACCGCGACACGAAGATGGGGCCGTTGGTCAGCAAGGAGCAGTACGACCGCGTGACGTCCTATATGGAGATCGGCAAGAAAGAAGCGAAGACTGCGATCGGCGGCGGACGCGCGAAAGCGTTTGGCAAGGGGTTTTACGTGGAGCCGACGATTTTCTACGACGTGGATAACTCTGCGCGGATTGCGCGAGAGGAGATCTTCGGCCCTGTTGCCTCGGTGATTCCGTTCGAAAACGAAGCCGATGCGATCAAGATTGCCAACGACACGCCGTACGGGCTTGCCGGAGCGGTTTGGACGCGTGACATCTACAAGGCTTTCCGCATCGTAAAATCAATGCGTGCGGGAATTATCTGGGTGAATCACATGCAGCCCACCTACGTGGAAGCGCCGTGGGGCGGCTACAAACAGTCCGGGTTCGGACGGGAGCTGGGGCCGTGGGGAATGGAAGAATATCTGGAAACCAAGCAGGTGTACGTTAATCTGGATGAGGCTCCGATCGGCTGGTACTGAGAAGGAAAAACTTTCTGAATTCAATTGGGAGAAGTGAGAGCTATGAAGACGATTCAATTGCGCACCGAAATTCCAGGGCCGAAATCAAAAGCGCTGGTGGCGCGCCGCGAAGCTGCGATCCCCCGCGGGCCGCAGCTTGTGACGCCGATTTTCACGGCGAAGGCCGAAGGGGCGTGGATCGAGGACGTTGACGGCAACCGCTACCTGGATTTTGCCGGCGGCATCGGCTGCCTGAACATCGGGCACCGTGCGCCGCGGGTGGAGAATGCCGTACGCGCGCAGCTCGAGAAATTCCTGCACACCTGCTTTGGCGTCACGCCGTATGAGTCGTATATCGCCCTTGCGGAAAAGCTGAATTCGCTGGCGCCGATGGGCGGCACGAAGAAAACCTTTTTTGTAAACACCGGCGCCGAAGCCGTGGAAAACGCGGTGAAAATCGCCCGCGCGCACACCAAGCGGCCGGCGGTGATTTGCTTTGAGGACGCGTTTCACGGGCGCACGCTGCTGACGATGACGCTGACCAGCAAGACCAATCCGTACAAAATTGGATTCGGTCCCTTTGCGCCGGAAATTTATCGTATTCCTTACGCGAATTGTTATCACTGCTCGTACGGTTTGACGTACCCGTCGTGCAAGATGACTTGCGCGCATCATCTGGAAGACACATTCAAGCGGGTGGTTGCGGCGGATCAGGTGGCGGCGATTATTGCAGAGCCGGTGCTGGGCGAAGGCGGCTTCGTAGTCCCGCCGAAGGAATTTTTCCCAGTGATCCGCCAAATCTGCGACAAATACGGCATTGTTTTTATCGCCGACGAAGTGCAGAGCGGCATCGGGCGCACCGGAAAAATGTTTGCGATCGAGCATTACGGCGTCGAGCCGGACTTGCTGGTCACCGCGAAATCACTGGGCGGCGGATTGCCGATTGCCGCTGTCATCGGCCGCGCGGAAATCATGGACTCGCCGATTCCCGGCGGGCTTGGCAGCACCTTTGCCGGGAATCCAATTTCTTGCGTGGCGGCGCTTGCGTCTCTTGAAACGATTGAGAAAGACGGATTGCTTGCGCGTTCCACGGCGATCGGAAAGCGTTTCGAAGAGCGCGCCAGGGCCTGGCAGCAGAAGTTTCCTCTGGTCGGCAACGTGCGCGGCCTGGGCGGCATGTGCGCGATCGAACTGGTCAGCAATCGGGAGACACGCGAACCGGCCGGTCCGCAGACGAAAGAGCTTTCGCGTTACGCCTACGAACACGGCCTGATCACGATCACCGCGGGGACGTATGGGAACGTGGTGCGCATCCTGGTACCGCTGGTGGTTACGGATGAGCAGCTCGATGAAGGGCTCGACGTGCTTGAGGCGGGATTGGCGCTCGTCTCCGAACAAAAGCAGGTTGCCCTTTCACACGCATAGACCTTTTCGTGTGGATGCCGGCGCCATTCGGGGCGTGCCTGCGTTTCCATGCGCCAACAAATGAACGAGGTGTTTTATGTCGAGCACGGCTACAAACGCGGCGGCAGCCGCCGTTGATTTGAAGGACATGCGATTGTTTCGCGAAGCCTGCTACGTGGATGGCAAATGGGTGCAGGCGGCGGGCGGCGGAACCGTCAGCGTGGACAATCCGGCCACGGGCGAAATCATCGGCAGAGTTCCCAAGCTGAGCGGAGCGGAAACGCGGCACGCGATTGAAGTGGCGAACGAGGCTTTCAAGTCTTGGAGTGCGCGCACCGCGAAGGAACGCGCGAATGTGCTGCGCAAGTGGTTCGACCTGATGATGGAAAACCAAGAAGACCTGGCGCGGTTGATGACGCTGGAGCAAGGGAAGCCGCTGACGGAATCGCGTGGGGAAGTGGCGTATGCAGCGTCGTTTCTGGAGTGGTTTGGCGAAGAGGCGAAGCGCGTTTACGGTGACACGATTCCGGGCCACCAGGCGGACAAGCGGATTGTTGTTCTCAAGCAACCGATAGGCGTGGTGGCTTGCATCACTCCGTGGAATTTTCCGCTGGCGATGATCACGCGCAAGGCAGGGCCCGCGCTGGCGGCGGGATGCACGGTGGTGATCAAGCCCGCAACGCAGACTCCGTTCTCGGCGCTGGCGCTTGCGGAACTTGCCGAGCGTGCCGGGGTTCCCAACGGCGTGCTGAACGTGATCACCGGTTCCGCGAAAGAAATCGGCGCGGAGTTGACGTCGAACCCGATCGTGCGAAAGGTTTCCTTCACGGGTTCAACTGAAGTTGGAAAAGTGTTGATGGCCCAGTGTGCGGGCACGATCAAGAAACTTTCGCTCGAGTTGGGCGGAAATGCGCCGTTCATTGTTTTTGAGGATGCGGACCTGGACGCAGCGGTGGAAGGCGCGATTGCCTCGAAATATCGGAACACCGGCCAGACGTGCGTGTGCACGAATCGCGTGCTGGTGCAAGATTCGATCTACGATGCTTTCACGGAGAAACTTGTGGCCGCCGTGAAACAGTTGAAACCCGCGCCGGGCCTGGAAGCGGGCGCTTCACAGGGGCCGCTGATTGACAATGCAGCGGTCGAGAAGGTCGAAAGCCATATTAAGGACGCGGTATCCAAGGGAGCCAAGGTCGTTGCCGGCGGACATCGCCATGTCCTGGGCGGGCGTTTTTTTGAACCAACCATCTTGGTAAACGCGACTCCGGAGATGGCGGTCGCTCGGGAAGAGACATTTGGCCCCGTCGCGCCGCTCTTCCGCTTCAAGACGGAAGCGGAAGCAATTGCGCTGGCGAACGACACCGAATTTGGCCTGGCAGCGTATTTTTACGGACGCGATCTCGCGCGTGTCTGGCGCGTGGCCGAGGCGCTGGAGTACGGAATTGTCGGCATCAACACGGGAATTATCTCCACCGAGGTTGCGCCTTTTGGCGGAGTGAAGGAATCTGGCCTTGGCCGCGAAGGATCGAAGTACGGCATCGAGGAATTTCTCGAGATCAAGTATCTGTGCATCGGCGGCATCAAAGGATAATTCCACACCCGGATGAATCTTCCCCTGCAGGGCCAAACGGCAATCGTCACCGGCGCGGGCAGCGCCACAGGCATCGGCTCCGCGATCGCCAGGCATCTTTTGCGCGAAGGCGCGTTCGTGGCCATCGGCGCCACTTCCGAACGAATCCACGAAACTGCGAAACAGCTCGATCCATCCGGTGAACGCGTGTTTCCCTTCGTTGCGGATTTGACGAAAGAAATTCGTGCCCAGGAAGTGGTGGGAACGATTGCGAGGCGCACCGGCCGGGTCGATATCCTGGTGAACAACGCGGGGATGGCGCAGAACGGCAAGCAGCCTGGAAATACTACGGTCGAAAAAATCGGCTACGCAGATTGGCAGCGGCAGTTGGCGATGACGCTCGACACGGCGTTTCTGATGACACGGGCGGTTTTGCCGTTTATGAAGAAACAAAAATACGGCCGGATTGTGAATGTGACGTCAGTAACCGGGCCGCTTGTGAGCAACTCCGGTTCAGGCGCTTACGGGGCGGCCAAAGGCGCGATGGATGGGTTGATGCGCGCCGTGGCGATCGAGCATGGACTGGACGGCATCACGATTAACGGTGTGGCGCCCGGCTGGATTCAGACCGGGTCTTCGCTGCCGGAAGAGTTGGTGGCAGCGAAATACACGCCGCTGGGGCGCGCGGGCAGGCCGGAAGAGGTGGCGGCGGCCGTGGCGTTTCTCGCTTCAAAAGACGCGTCGTACATCACCGGGCAGATTCTGGTTGTCGACGGCGGAAACATTCTGCAGGAAACGAAACGAGCCTGAATGCCCGTCGGAAATGCCGGTTCGGCCATTGAGAGGCGCGAAGGTCGGCATTGAGGGCTTACCGACCACGATGCTTTACGACCGCCAAGGAATACTCCGTAGAAAGGTCATCGGGTTCGAATGCACGGATACCATTGAATCGGAGCTAAAACCACTTCTTTGAATTGTGCGCTCTCTTCATCGCCCTTAACAGGTTGCACTTATGGCCAAATTCGGTAGCCGGAAAAAGGTTCCGGCTGATAGCTGGAGTTATGGTTCCCGGATGAAGGGGGAGGCGGAAGTAACCGAATTACTTCCGGTTTGCCGACCATCGGCTCGCCATCTCTATTGGGACCGACGCACCAGTCCTAGCTTGTGAGGTTATAGATTAGGCCAAATGGATCTTTGACATAGCAGCGAGGAAAATCCGGCTCGTCCTTGACAACTTCACAGCCCTCCTCTACTAGTCGCTGCTTCGCGTCGACAACATTGTCAACCGTCACTTCCAAGACTGGCCCCAAGGACGGGCCAGGCTCGATGAACAAGTTGATGTGCTTGCCATGGAGGCCGATCATCTTCGGGTTGTTGTCGGTAATTTCGAATCCGAGATGGTTGACATAATAAAGGGCAGCTTTCTTAGGATCTGGAGCTTGAATTAGGATGTCTGGACCAAAGCGGTTTGCCATGTTATTCCTCGCGAGGAAGTATAGTACTAACCTATGCAGCGTTAGGTCGAGACAATCCGCAACGGACGGCACGACTGCGAATCGCTCTGCGCCGCACGGATGCACTAAAGTTAGGAGGTGTAGCATGCTTTCTGCGGGACTTTTGGATAAGAATCCTCGTTCTGTTCCTTCCTGTAGTTCTCATCAAGCGATCAGGAAAGCTGACCTATCCGTGAAAACTCTCTCTACATTGATCTGGGGGAGTACTCTTCTCCTGGCGGCTTTCGGTTCGGCGGGTTGTTCCGCTCGCACCGCAGGATCAGCCGAATTACAGTCGCTTACACCTGCTAGTGCTGCCTCCATTGACGAAAGCGCGCGCACGTTCATGCATACCGTGGCCCATGATGTCACTCAAGAGGGGCCGCTGGCGTGGCTCAAGTCCTTCAACACGGGCCCGGAATTCTTCATGGCCGTTAACGGACAGCTAGCGTTCCCGAACGCAGCCGCCGCAAAGGATGGCACTCAGAATTTTGCGCGGACCATCAACCGTATCGACTTGACATGGGGCGACGATTTGCGCGTTGATCCTCTCACTACTGAACTCGCGGTCGTCGCAGCGTCGTGGCGCGAGATCCAGGTAGATAAGGCTGGGCACCGAATCGAGGAAGCCGGATACTTTACTGGGCTGGCTGAATATCGAGACGGTCGCTGGCGATTCCGAGACGCCCACTGGTCGGCACCTGTATCACCGCCGCCCGCGCGTTAGCAGTTCACAATTTAAGAGTGTCGCTCAGCGCCAATTCCAGGATGACGGGCAAACCGGAATGTATGGTCCGCCGGATTATTGCCGGGAAACATGCTTGTGCTGCCTTCTTCCGTTTCGCCCTGAAAGATCGTTGTAGCTCCACGCAGCAATCCGGAAATCGCGTTCCAGAAGCCGACTTCCGGGTAATGATCGTTGGGATCTCCGTTTCCAAACATTCCAATTATTGGCAAATCCTAGATAAACAGTTATACTGGCAAGGTAGACTTGCCAGTGCACCTGTTGTGTGCGTATTGTGAGATTGTTATGCCGCGAAAGACTTTTGAAATCGCCGTCGCCGACCTTACTCAGGCCATTGGGCTATTGGTGCGTCGTGTGCGCGCTGCCGCCGCCTCGCATGAACTTTCCTTGACCGAGGGTGCCGTCATGAAGCGCCTCGCTACAGACGGGCCTGCAACCACCGCCGAGCTTGCGCGCGCGGAAAGCATGAAACCGCAGTCGATGGGAACCACTATCGCGGCCCTTGAGGAAATGGGTATGGTCGCGCGCAAGCCGCATCCCACCGACGGCCGCCAAGTGAATATTGAGCTGACCGCCAAAGGCGCCGCCGTGCGCAAGAGCACCCGCGATGCAAAATGGGCCTGGCTGACGCACGCCGTCGCCCAGCTTAATGAACGCGAACGGAAAACGCTGTTTGCGGCTGGCGAGATCATCAAACGCCTGGCGGAGAAGTGACTACCAAGGACGCACGAACGCAGGCTGTGAACAAACCCGCGATCGGTTCGGATTCACAACAGACGTCTCTCCTCGGTTCGATGTCTCACGCCTGGCGAGCGCTGCGCCATCGCAACTTCAAGCTCTTCTTTTTTGGTCAAAGCATCTCTCTGATCGGCACATGGATGACGCGGCTGGCCACCACCTGGCTCGTCTATCGGCTAACCCACTCGGCGCTGCTGCTCGGCATCGTAACCTTCGCGGGGCAGATCGTTTCGTTTGCAGTGGGACCAGTTGCGGGCGTGTGGGTCGAACGTCTCAATCGCCGCAAGCTGCTGGTGTGGACACAGGCCGCTGCTGCTGTCCAGTCACTCGCCATGGCCGCGCTCACGCTGGCGCATGTCATCAACCTCTGGGAAATCATCGTTCTCGCCACCTTGCAGGGCCTGATCAATGCATTTGACATGCCCGCGCGCCAATCTTTCCTCGTACAAATGGTCGAAGACCGCAACGACCTCAGTAACGCTATCGCGATCAACTCCTCGATGGTAAACGGCGCGCGGCTGGTCGGCCCGGCCATCGCCGGTTTGCTCATCGGAGCTTTCGGCGAAGGTTGGTGCTTTCTGGTCGACGGCGTTAGCTACTTCGCGGTGATCGCATCATTGCTGATGATGCGGATCAAGCCGTTGCAGATCCACCGTCCTGCCTCTAGCATGCGTGAACAAATCCGTGAGGGTTGGGATTATGTCCGTACATTTCGCCCAATCCGCGCGATTCTTCTACTTTTTTCGCTTCTCTGCCTGATGGGCTACCCCTTTGCGGTGCTATTGCCGGTGTTCGTTGGAGAAGTACTGCACGGCAACGCAACCACTCTTGGCTGGCTAACCGGAGCCTCAGGAATCGGCGCGCTGGTGTCGGCGCTTTCGCTTGCCATCCGCAAGTCGGTCGTCGGACTCACTCGCATGCTTCAGATCGCGGCCGCGATGCTCGGAGGCGCGCTGATTCTCTTTGGCATGTCGCATGCGTTGTGGCTATCGCTGGCACTGATGTGTTTTGTTGGCTTCGGCTTGATGCAGAGCGCGTCGGTCAGCAACACGATCATCCAGTCGCTGGTGCCAGAGGACAAACGTGCCCGCGTGATGAGCTATTACACCATGGCATTTTTCGGCGCAGCGCCCTTCGGCAGCTTGTTCACTGGCGCGCTGGCTCACCGGATAGGAGCGCCGCGCACTGTCATTCTTACCGGCGCATTCTGCGCCGCCGGCGCGCTTTGGTTCACGTTTGAGCTGCCCAAAGTCAGAGCGGTCATGCGACCGCTCTACCAGCAGATGGGCTTGCTGCCCGCCCGTGACATAGATCTGATTTCCGACGTCCAGGAGCCGACACGATGAACTTTCGAATAGTCGCAACAATCCCACCCGCGAGGGAAAATTCACGATGAACTGGTACAACTACATCGCTTGTTTTTTCGCCGGAATGTTTCTCGCTAATGTCGTGCCTCACTTCGTGCATGGCATTTCTGGTGACCGTTTTCCGACACCGTTCGCTCACCCTCCCGGAAAGGGATTGTCATCGCCAACGGTGAACGTGATCTGGGCGCTGGTCAATCTGGTCGTAGGTTACATCCTGTTTCGAGTCGGAAAAGCTTCGCGCGGAGACGATTCGGCACTTGTAATTTTCTTCGCAGGCATCGCCGCGATGAGCACGATGTTGAGCGTGCGATTTACAAAGAAACAAGCTAAGTAACCGCCAGCGGAAAAGCTGGCGTGATGGCGATCGCCAAATCGAAAGGAAACACCATGCCTCTCACTAAACTAGATACCAACGCTGCCCTGATTGTGATTGACCTGCAAAAAGGCATTGTTGGTATTCCGACCGTTCACCCCGCCGGCGAGATCATCGGCCGTGCTGCCCAGCTCGCGCGCGCTTTTCGCGAGCGAAGTCTGCCAGTCGTTCTCGTAAACGTGACGGGCAGGGCTCCCGGCCGCACCGACGCCGGAACTCCGACGTTTTCGTTTCCTGCCGACTGGACCGAGTTCGTTCCGGAATTGGACCAGCGTCCCGACGATTACCCGGTTAGCAAGCAACGATTGGGCGCGTTCATCGGCACATCATTGCATGATTACTTGCTCCAGCGTGGCGTAACCCAAATCTTCTTGACGGGCATCGCGTCCAGTAGCGGCGTGGAATCGACGGCGCGCAGCGCATACGACTACGGCTACAACGTCGTGCTGGTCGTGGATGCGATGACCGACCGTGACGCTGACGCGCACCGTCATAGCGTAGAGAAGATTTTCCCCCGGCTCGGCCAGACGGACACAACCGACAACGTGTTGAAGGTACTGCGCGGCTGAAGGGGCGACTGTGCAGGGAATGCGTCAATGCACGATGGAAGAATAATCTACAGACGAGTATTCCGCCGAATCGACTCAGTTGCAACCTAAAGGGCAGTACTAAACAATTCGGATGGTTGCGGCCCTTGAAGCAGTTCTCCCGGACTTACAACAAGGGGGCCGGGGAGACCGATTCGTGGCGAAGTTGTCCTCCGCGGAACTTCGGATTCACAGCTTGCGAATGACCTTCATGAAGTCGTCCACTTTTCGGTTCATGGTCGCCTTGCTAACTTTCAGGTGCTGCTCCATGCTGATGCCGGTGAAGAAGGTCAAGATCATCCCGGGGAGTACTGTGGGTTTCATCGCGGATGTCTCGGCTTCGACATTTTTCGCGATTAGCTCTTTGAGAAGCTTGCGGCTCTTTTCAACGATTTCCTGCGCGGCGGGAGGAAGCAGCGCGAACTGGTTCATGGAATCGACCGAGAAACAGCCTTTCTGGCCCTCCAGGCTGCAGGGCCCGAGTTTTAGAAAGCGCTCGATGTTTTTCCATCCTAGCGGCTCGGCGGTCAGCAATTCTTCCTGCTGCCGTTTTCTCAAGTAGTGCCGCAAACTCTCCAAATACAGGTCTCCTTTGTCCGCGAACTCGGCATAGAGGCCGGATTTGTTTACGCCCGTGGCCTTTTCCAATTCCTGAAGGCTGGTATCCGCGAAGCCGTGTTTCCAGAAGACAGGCAGCGCCTTTTCCAAAACGCCTTCCCGGCTGAAGTTCTTTGGTCGGCCCATGCGTCCATTATGGCGTATTGAACTGGTCGGTGCAATATTTTTGCAACCGGAAGGATTTTCGCGCATCATAGTGAACTGAGCGGTTCATTAGTGCCGCCGCTTGGCATCGCCACGGAAGAAAAGGACGTGGAAGAAGAAGTAAAGCGGCTTACCGACGGCAAAGGAGCAAGGGTTGTCTTCGACGCGGTGGGTGGTCCATCATTCGCGAAGCTGGTCTCCTCGGCATCCATGGACGGTTTGGTCCTGACGTATGGGGTTCTCAGCAAACAAATGAACTCGTTTCCGGCGGTTCAAGTCTTCCGGCGGCGTTTGACGATCCGTGGTTTCGCAGCGAACACGGGTCTCGAGGATAACGCCCGCCTAGACGCTCTCAAGGGCTACATCTTTCCGGGACTCGCGTCCGGTGCATTCAAACCCTGGATCGCGAAGACGTTTCCCTTCGAACGCATCGTCGATGCTCACCGCTATCTCGAGTCAAACGACCAGTTCGGGAAAGTCGCCGTCACCGTTTAGCGTGCCTCACGATTCGACCTGTCATTTCAACTCGCATTTACCCCCTTGCAGATTTGCTTCTGGCGTTCGTTCAATGACTCCAACGCGCGCCTGCGGGAGAGCTGACTGGGAATGTACGAGCCGCCCTCGGTGACCGGCTCAATCGGTATCCCTTCTCCCTTGTCGGCTGCGGATTTCTTCGCATTGTCCGTTCTTCCAATGTTAAGCAGCCCGCATGCCACGGTTCCCTCCATCGGCGTGATTTGGTTGAATTCAAAGGGGTTATAGAAATCAGGTCAGGAGAAACATGAATTGCCACCCGCCAACTGCGGCGTCTACGCCACACCCGGACACCAAATACGGCGTATGCTGCAGGGGGTTGGTGGAAAAAATGGGACGAGGTTTGCGATCAAGTTTTCGGGACAAATAATGAGGTAAGCGAAAAAAAATTGGGCCGACACTCTTCTTGAAACCTCTCAGCACACAGGAGATTACTGGTTTTCGCGAGTTCTCGCGAAATATTTATTCACCAGAGAAATTGAGGACCGTGCGATTCACCTTTTTCCCTTTGGTCATGAAGTTGCTGTTTCGTCGAGTGGTCGCCAGGACAGACACAGTACTTGAACCACAATCGAATCGACGCTCAAGACAAAGCCCCATGCAACATCGTGAGCACTTCACAGGTTCCCGAAAAGTGTCGCTGGCTACACCGCGGCGCTGATCTTGGTGAGAAGCGAATGCCCACTGCCGAGAAAAACCAATTTTTTTGTCCCTCATTATCCAAGCGAAGCATCCATTGCTTGGAAGCGAAATAGCAAGGAGCAATGAGGATGTCCAAGAAAAAAGTTGCGGACTTGCTGGTGGAGGTTCTCGCGGGAGCGGGAGTTCAGCGGATTTATGGTGTCTCCGGCGATTCGCTTAACGGCATCACAGACTCCATTCGCGCGGGGAAACAAATACAGTGGGTTCATGTCCGGCATGAAGAGACGGCAGCGTTTGCCGCAGGCGCGGAAGCGCATCTGGCGGGACGCCTGGCAGTCTGTGCGGGGAGTTGCGGTCCCGGGAATCTGCACTTAATCAACGGGCTTTACGACTGCCACCGTAGCCGTGTTCCTGTCCTGGCCATCGCGGCGCAAATTCCCAGCAATGAAATCGGCAGCGGATATTTTCAAGAGACCAGCCCGGAACATCTATTCGCCCAGTGCAGCCACTATTGCGAGCTCGTTTCTCACGCCGACCAGATGCCTCGCGTTCTGGAAATTGCCATGCAAACCGCAATCTCCAGGCGCGGCGTTGCGGTCGTGGTCATTCCTGGCGATATCGCCTTGCGAGATGCCGTTGAACAAGGGCCCCGCCTCCATTTTTCGCCGCCGAAACCCAAAGTGTGCCCTTCCGATGACGAATTAGCCGCTCTGGCAAAGGTCCTGAACAATGCCAAGAAGACCACTATTCTCGGCGGCGCCGGCTGTGCCGGAGCTCACGCCGAGTTGATCGCTCTCGCGGGCAAGCTAAAAGCTCCGATTGTGCACGCGCTGCGAGGGAAGGAGTTCATCGAGTACGACAATCCGTTCGACGTGGGCATGACCGGCCTGCTCGGGTTTTCCTCCGGCTACCACGCCATGATGAACTGCGACGTTTTGCTGATGATCGGAACGGACTTTCCTTACCAGCAGTTCTTTCCCAAGGACGCAACAGTGATTCAAATTGACGTTCGCGGAGAACAATTGGGCAGACGCACGAAGGTCGATTATGGCTACATTGGAGACGCCAAGACAACCATAGCCGCCCTTCTCCCAAAGCTCGACCAGAACGAATTCGACACGCATTTGCAGACCTCGCTTGAACATTATCGAAAAGCGCGCAAGGGCCTTGATGAATTGGCGACAGATGGACAAGGCAAGAAGCCCATCCATCCTCAATATCTTGCCCGTGTGATGGACAAGCTCGCTTCGAAGGACGCTATTTTTTCCTGCGACGTAGGCACTCCCACGGTCTGGGCGGCCCGCTATCTGACGATGAACGGGAATCGGCGGCTGCTCGGATCCTTTAATCACGGTTCCATGGCCAACGCATTGCCGCAGGCCATTGGGGCGCAGGTCAGCCACCCTGGCCGTCAGGTGATTTCGTTGTCCGGCGATGGCGGTTTCGCCATGCTCATGGGCGATCTGCTCTCTCTTCGGCAGTTGAAGTCGCCGGTGAAGGTGATTGTCTTCAAGAACAATTCGCTGGCTTTTGTGGAGTTGGAAATGAAAGCCGCGGGCATCGTCGATTTTGGAACGGACCTGCAGAACCCTAGCTTCGCAAAGATGGCCGAGGCCGCTGGTCTGCTTGGGCTCACGGCCGAAACGCCGGATCAAGTTGAGCCCATGATTGCGCAAGCTCTCAAGCATGACGGGCCCGCTCTGGTCGAAGTCCTGGTGAGCCGGCAAGAGCTCTCCATGCCGCCGACCATCACTCTCGAGCAAGCCAAAGGGTTCAGTCTCTTCATGCTAAGAGCAGTTCTCAGCGGCCGCGGCGACGAAATCATCGACCTCGCGAAAGTCAATCTCCTCCGCTAAGTTCACGGCAAGTTTTTCAATCTCGAAAAAAGAGAAGAGAAAGGAAGCGACGAAAATGGCTACAAGACAGCAGACGGCACAATCGGGTTTTCCAGATGTTCCCCGCGGGATGGATCTCCTCAACCGGCAAGGGCTGAACAAAGGGACAGCGTTCACGGAGGAGGAGCGAACGAAATTCGGCTTGGACGGCCTTCTCCCGCCTCACGTCGAGAGCCTTGAAGAGCAAGTCGTCCGCGCTTACGAGACCTATAAGCGAAAGGACGACGATTTGGAGCGGCACATCTATTTACGCGCGCTCCAGGATACCAACGAAGTCCTATTCTACAGGCTCCTGCTGGACCACATCGAAGAAATGACGCCGATGGTTTATACACCGGTGGTCGCGCTGGCGTGCCAGCAATTTAGCCACATCTACCGAAGGCCGCGAGGATTATTCATCTCTTATCCGCTGCGCGACTCGATCCCCGTGCTTTTGCGGAATCGTCCCAATCCGGAGGTCGACGTAATTGTGGTCACGGACGGAGAGCGCATCCTGGGCATCGGCGACCAGGGCGCGGGCGGGCTTGGTATTCCGATCGGCAAACTATCCTTATACTCGCTCATCGGCGGGATCCGCCCGGAGCGCACACTCCCGATCGTTCTGGACGTGGGAACCAACAATAAGGAACGGCTTAACGATCCGGAGTACCTCGGATGGCGCCACGAACGGATTACCGGTCAGGAATATTTTGACTTCATCGATCAGTTCGTCCAGGCGGTGAAGCGGGAACTCCCCAACACTTGTCTGCAATGGGAAGACTTCGCGACCCCGCACGCCCGGCCGATCCTCCAGCGCTATCACGATGAATTGCTGACGTTCAACGACGACATCCAGGGGACGGCGGCTGTCGCCTTAGGAGCCATTCTGGGCGCCGTCAAAGTAACCGGAAAAAGCTTGAAGGACCAGCAGATCGTCATGCTGGGAGCAGGCTCGGCCGGCATTGGCGTTGCCGATGGATTGCGTTCGGCCATGGTAGGCGAAGGCCTAGCCGAACAGGAGGCGCGCAGCCACTTCTGGGTCGTTGACAAAGGCGGTCTTCTGCATTCAGGCCGAAAAGACCTTAGCTCGGAGCAAAGTGTCTACGCCCAGCCCGAGGAGCGCGTTTCCAAATGGCCGCGAACTGCCAACGGACAAATCGGACTTGCCGATGTGATTGGAAAGATCGACGCGACAGTCCTGATCGGCCTTTCCACGGTCGGCGGCGCTTTTTCAGAAGCGATTGTTCGCGAGATGGCGCGCAAGGTCGAGCGGCCGATCATTTTCCCGCTCTCTAATCCGACCTCCAAGTCGGAAGCGAAAGCAGAGGACTTGATTCGTTGGACCGATGGGCGCGCTCTTGTGGCCACGGGTTCGCCTTTTGCGCCCGTCAGCTATGGGGGGCGAACGATTCCGATCGCACAGTGCAACAACGTCTTCATCTTTCCAGCCATGGGCCTTGGACTGGTCGCGTCGGGCGCCCGTCGCGTTACAAACGCGATGATGCTGGCGGCGGCCCGAACGCTCGGCGCGAATTCGCCAGCCCTCAAAGATTCTTCTGCCTCCTTGCTACCTCGTTTGACCGACATCCGAAGGGTGGCCGCGGAAATCGCGATAGCGGTGGGTATCCAAGCGCAAAAAGAGGGCCTTGCTCCAAAGCTGCCCGAGGATGAACTCCGTCAACGTGTGACGGCTGCACAGTGGACCCCTGCCTACCCGTCTCTTGTCTCGGCAAAGACGTAGGACGGAAGGGAGCAGAAGGAGCTTGCCATGCAAAAGGTTCAGGTGATGACTATCAAAACCATAAAGGAAGCCACCACGAAGCTGACGGACGACATGGTTCGATTGGCGCGCTTTGCATTAAGAAGACCTGATTGCTTACCGCGACAAGCCAGCCTGGCAGGAATCGTTAGAGTGGCTGGCTTATTCGCGTTGGTCGCGGGTGTCTCCGCCTCGGCCCAAACGCAGCAGACGATGGAAACCACCATTCCTGTGCCATCTGCTTGCTCCGAATCAGCCCCGGCCTTTACGCAACTGACCTATGACGAAAATAACCGATATTTCAGCAATCCGAATTGCCGGACCGAATTCCTGGACCGCTTGAAGTATATTCCTCTTCGGGGTGACAAGGAGGACTACTACATTTCCTTCGGCGTATTCACTCGGGATCGTGGCGAATATTTCAGCCATTTTGATTTGGGAAGCGGCCCTGCTGGAAATGCGTATTTGATGCAGCGTTACTTTGTGCACATGGATTTGCACCTAAGTGACCGATTCCGTTTCTTCGGCGAACTTGCAAGCAGTCTTGAGACCGGCAGGAACGGCGGCCCTCGTCCAGCCCTGGACGAGAAACAGTTGTACGTTCATCAGGGTTTTTTCGATATCGGCCTTTGGCAGTCCGGCAAAGACAGCCTGACCTTGCGAGCCGGACGGCAAGAGATGGTATTGGGTTCGGAGAACTTCGTTTCCACTCGCGATGGCCGTAATATCCGGCGCAGCCTCAATGGGTTTCGTCTTACTTGGGTGAAAGGCGACTGGACTATCGACACATTCGCCCTTAGGCCAACCCTGGATAATCCGGGCAATTTCAACGATCCACCCAACCACGCATCCAGTTTCTGGGGCGCCTATGCGGTCAGACCATTTGCCTTCCTGCCGCAAGGAAATGTCGACCTCTATTACTTCGGTCTCGACCTCCAGAAGGTGCATTTCGATGGCGAAGGAACCGGTCGAGAGCAAAGGGAAACAATCGGGACGCGGCTCTGGGGCACCACCGAACGCTGGGACTATAACGATGAGTTTACCTATCAGTGGGGCTGGTTTGGGCCCGATGATATTCGAGCATGGGCCATTTCCACGGAGACAGCCTATCGGATCGACTCGAATTCCCTAAAGCCCAGATTTGCCCTTCGCGCAATGTCCTTCAGCGGCAATCAGAATCCTTCGAGCCGGACTCTCGGCACCTTTAACTCTATTTTCGAAAAAGGCCCTTATTTCAGCTATGCGGAAGTGTTCGCCAGGCGAAATCTGATCGCCTTGCAACCTTCCGTGGAACTTCATCTCACCAAGACTGTCACGTTGACGCCCAACCCGGCATTTTTCTGGCGCGAGAGCCCGCGCGATGGCCTTTATACCGTTGGCAACGCGGTGATAATTTCCGGCCAGAACAGCAACGCGCGCTATATCGCCACCCAAGCCTCTGCGCAAGTTCGATGGAAGATGAACCGGAACCTGACCTGGTTCACGGAATACGCCCACTTCTTTCCGGGTGAGTTCCTGAAGCAGTCCACGCCGGGGAGCAACATGAATTTTTGGACGGGATGGCTGGACATCAGGTACTAGGGAGAATTTAAAATGGCGATAGACGCAAGCACTACCCCGGCTGCCGTGTCGAGCGGAGCGCTCGCGAAAGCTGCCACACCCACCGCGGCAAAATCACCTAACCAGATGTGGAAGGCCATAACGCCCATCGCCGTAGCTGTCGTCCTCGCGTTGCTGCCCGTACCAACTGGCTTGCCGCAACATGCGTGGTACTTCTTTTCCATTTTTGTCGGCGTCATCGTGGGGCTGGTTTTGGAGCCGTTGCCCGGCGCTGCCATCGCGTTGAGTGGGCTCACATTGGTCGCGTTGTTTCCCCGATTTGTGCTGTTCAGTCCCGAGCAATTATCGCAACCCGGCTTCCGCGCGCCGAGCGCGGCCCTTAATTGGGCGCTATCGGGGTACAGCAATCCGACGGTGTGGCTCATCTTCGGGGCGTTCATACTCGCGCTAGGTTATGAGCGGACAGGGCTCGGCGAACGCATCGCTCTCATCCTGGTTAAGCGCATGGGCAAAAACACTCTCTTACTGGGTTACGGAGTCACATTGGCCGATACGATCCTCGCGCCGTTCATACCCTCCCCCACCGCGCGCAGCGGCGGGATCATTTACCCGGTCGTCAGCGATTTAGCGCAGGTCTATGAATCCAAGCCTAACGATCCTTCCGCGCCGGGTCGGGTCCTATCTCATGTGGGTAGCTATCGCAACCACATGTGTAACAAGTTCGCTGTTTCTCACCGCTGCTTCATTCAATCTGCTCGCCGTGGGGTTGGTTGAGAAGCTTACACAAACGGACGTTCACTGGATGGATTGGTTCAGAACCTCGGTGACCGCGATTATTCCGCTACTGATTCTGATTCCGTTGCTGAGCTATTGGCTCTATCCGCCCGAGGTAAAGCACTCCACCGAGGTATCAAAGTGGGTTGCACAGAAGCTCGAAAAGATTGGTCGCCTTTCCAGGCGCGAACTCATCTTGGCGGCGATCGTCGTGCTCTCGCTGGTTCTGTGGGTGGGAGGCAGCGCTTTCGTCAGCGCAACGACAGTGGCGCTCATCGCGATAAGCCTGATGCTGATCACCCGAGTGGTGACGTGGAATGATATTACGGAGGACAAGCGTGCTTGGACTACCTTCGCGTGGCTCGGCGCCCTGATCGCTCTTTGCGATGGACTCAATCGCGTTGGCTTCGTCAAGTGGTTTGCCGACGGCATCGCCCCGCACATGAAGGATTTTTCGCCGCACATGGCGATGATCATTCTGCTCGCGATCTTTTTCGTAGCCCATTACCTATTCGCCAGCGTCGATGCGTATACGACAGCCTTGTTGCCAGTAATTTTATTGACAGGCGCGGCGATTCCGGGAATCCCTCTAAAGGAATTCGCGCTGCTCCTGTGCATGGAGTTGGGAATCATGGGGATCATTACTCCTTTCGCGGACGCGGCCAGCCCGATTTATGCGAATAGCGGTTACCTGCCGGCCAAGGATTACTGGCGTCTCGGCACGATTTTCGGAGCTCTCTTTCTCGTTTTCTTTCTCGCCGTCGGCGTGCCCTGGGCATCGCTCCTGTGGGAGAAATAGCGTCTTCGAACAAAGGAGTGCAGGCATCATGAATGCAACGATTACAAATCAGTTTCGAATCGAAGAAGACTCTTTAGGCGACGTCCGGGTTCCGGCCGATCATTTGTGGGGCGCACAGACCCAGAGGTCTCATCTCAACTTCCCCATCGGAGTCCAGCGTTTCCGTTGGGGGCGGCCGGTTATCCGGGCGCTCGGCATACTGAAGAAATGTGCAGCACTCGCCAACGGGGAACTGGGCCAGCTTCCCAAGGAAAAAGTCGACCTGATCGTGCGTGCCGCACAGGAGATGATTGACGGCCGTTGGGACGATGAATTTCCGCTGGTCGTGTTTCAAACGGGCTCCGGCACACAGACAAACATGAACGCGAACGAGGTGATTGCCAATCGCGCGATCCAGCTTGCCGGTGGCACGGTTGGATCGAAGAAGCCCATTCATCCGAACGACGACGTGAACCACAGCCAATCATCCAACGACACTTTTCCAACCGCGATGCACATCACTACGGTCGAGGCAATCGAGAACGTGTTGTTTCCCGCCGTGCGCGAGCTTCGCGACGTACTCGACGCGAAGTCGCGGAACTATCGCGACGTTGTCATGGTGGGCCGGACGCACCTTCAAGACGCGACGCCGCTGACCCTCGGCCAGATGATCTCCGGCTGGGTTGCGCAGCTCGATCAAGCACGCGACGGCATTCGCCAGTCGCTCCCAGGTGTATATGCTCTGGCAATTGGAGGCACGGCAGTCGGCACAGGGCTCAACGCTGATCCACGCTTTGGGGAGGCCGCCGCACGGCGAATCGCGGAGGAGACGGGCAAGCCGTTTGTGACCGCACCCAACAAGTTCGCGGCGCTCTCGGCGCACGATGGCATGGTGACCGTGAGCGGAATGCTCCGCACGCTTGCGGGCGCGCTCTTGAAGATCGCCAACGATGTTCGTTGGTATGCCAGTGGTCCGCGCGCCGGTCTCGGCGAACTCAAGATTCCCGCGAACGAACCAGGCTCTTCGATCATGCCGGGAAAGATTAATCCGACGCAGTGCGAGGCGCTCACGATGGTTGCGGTCCAAGTGTTCGGCAACGACCACGCCGTCGCGTTCGCGGGCTCGCAGGGCAACTTCCAGCTGAATGTGTACAAGCCAGTCATGCTGCACAACGTTCTCGTGTCGACCGAACTCCTCGCCGACGCCTGCCGCTCCTTTTCCGAGCGCTGCGCCGCGGGGGTCGAGCCGAACGAAAAACGGATTAAGGAGCACCTCGACAATTCACTCATGCTGGTCACCGCCCTCAATCCGCATATTGGGTATGAGAAGGCGGCAAAGATCTCGCTCACCGCATACAGAGAGGATGTGACTTTGCGAGAAGCCGCTCTCAAGCTGGGTTTTCTCACCGCGGAGTAGTTTGATTCCTGGGTGCGCCCGGAGGACATGACCCATCCGCTGGCAAAACACGCGTGAGCATCTTGCCTTGTCCGTTCGCCGCCGGCGCGCATTGTGGGAGTCGCGGCGGGGCGTAACGGTCGAAAAAAGGTTCGAGATCGGAGTCAAACGCGGACGAATCATTACGGCCCCGAGGACGTAACTTGTGTTCCGAAGGAAGGACTGTCATGAACGATGATGCGACGAAGGACATGTTTTCGCGGCGGCAATTCCTTGGGACTGGCTCGGCAGCGACGAATGCGAACGCAACGTGTTGTACAGCACTCGCCAGCGCTCGATCACGATCTGGGCCTCCTTCAGCGAATAAAAGATCTCTCTGTTCAAGCACTCATCCCGGAGTTTTCCGTTGAAGCTTTCGCAGTAGCCGTTCTCCCAGGGACTTCCCGGCTCAATGTACAGCGTCCCCCCGTGCCCAGCTCCCCCAGCCACTGCCTCACTTCCTTCGCAACGAACTCCGGGACGTTGTCCGAACGAAGGTGCTCCGGGACTCCACGGGAAAGCATCACGTCTGCCAGCGCTTCGATCACTTCGTACCTCCCCAGCCTTCTGGCAAACTCTCTCGCTTCCTCTGTACATAGCTACAGTGCGAAGAACACAATGTGATCGCGATTGCCCTTTCTATGCCAGAGGCTTTGGGGCCGTGGGCAGTTAAGCGGTGTAGATGGAAGCGCGATAGTCGCCGATCAATAGAGCGGAGGGTCGTTCCCATCAGGCGGTGCATTTGTGATGGAAGGAAGAGCAGCGATCGCCGAATTTGGGTAGACTGCAACGCAAGAATGACGCAAAATTGTTGAGGTTATTTTAGATAGGCCAATAAGTCCTTTATTGTCAGGGGGCTCGTAGCTCAGCGGTTAGAGCAGCGGACTCATAATCCGTTGGTCCCAGGTTCAAATCCTGGCGGGCCCACCAACTTCCTACCATCCCCTGATTTTTCAATCAGTTGATTCGGCCGTTTTTTGCGCCGTCGTCCAACTTGAGAACATTTGAGAACAAAACCTCCGCGACCCGTTCCACGGCGCGTCTTTGCGAGTCGGGGATTACGTGAGCATACAAATTGAGCGTCGTAGCAAGATCCGAGTGGCCGAGAAGAGCCTGCGCGGTCTTGATCGACTCTCCTACTTCCGTGAGCAACGTCGCATGCGTGTGCCGGAAGGAATGCCACGAGACACGCGGCTCCTTGATCCGGTCGCACGCCGGCGCGAGTTCACGGTTATAGAGGTTCTTCGAGCTGAGTGGAGTTCCACGCGGAGTTGTAAAGAGAAGATCGTCCGGTAGACAGGATTTCTGCCGGGAGCGATGCGCTTCTAGAACTTCGCAGAGACTCGAACTGATCGGCAAAACACGATTGCTGCTATTCGTCTTCGGAGTGCCAAAATCACCTTCGGAAAATGTTTCGGCCACTTCGAGCGTCATACGCAGCAGATCCACCCGCTTCCAGCGGAGACCGAGAATCTCGCCAATCCGCATCCCGGTCAAAACGGCGACCTGGACAACAGCGCGGCAAGGCTCGGTCAACTCCGGCAAGAGCTTTTGAACCTGAGCAGGAGTATAGAAACGCGGCTTCGCCTTCACACCCGTTGTGCGGATGCGAATGCCGTGCGCCGCGTTTCCTTCGAGATAACCGCGGTCGACGGCGCACTGCAGCACCGTCGAAACGGTGGTGCGAACGCCGCGCAACGTGCCGGTCGCATGTCCCTTCTGTCTCAGCTTCGAAAGCAGCGATTCAATCTGAGCGCGGTTTACGTCGTTCAAGGAACAGGAACCGAACTCAGGAAGAATGTACTTTTCGAGTTGATAATCGTAAAACTTCATCGTGCTCTTCTTCACCGCCAACGCCGCGTTGGGCCTCCACTCCTCTCGCACGAATTCGGCGAAAGGCCGGATCGCTTGCGGTCGGCGTTGGTTTAGGTTTTCAGTTTCAAGTCTTTGGTTGAGAATCGAACGTGCCATTTGCCTGGTGATGTTTCTCACCGGACCGAGCGTTTCGGCGCGTTGCACGCGTTTGACCGAACCGTTCGTTTGCAGCACGTTCTCCCTCCACCGAATCAACCACACTCTTCTTCGTTTACCACGTATTACGAGACTACCTTCTTGGTATCGCGGTCGAGCCATTCCTTCCTTTCCGCTGGCTCGTCCGCCTCTTTCTGCGTCGACCAAGATTGTAGCCCTTAACGCAAGCATGTGCACATCCTCATGGTTGCTGACGGCGCAACCACGCGAAAACATCCTCTTCGCGGAAGCGCCAGTATTTGCCTAGGCGCATCGCGGGAAGTCGATCGAGAGAACGTTTGCGTACGCGGTCGTAGACCCACGAGACGGGGACGCGCAACAATTCCGCCACTTCCTTCACAGTGAGGAGCGTTTCATGTCGTGAAGAGCGGGCCCGTAGAGAGTCCCCTTGGTTCTCGCCAGAAATTGATGCAGCGCGATGTGTTGCGGAGAGCAAGAGACCTCCTTTGACTGATCAGATTAATGGTGCGGAACCTTTTCGGGACCGTTTTCCGGGGCGCCACCGTGTTCATTGGGTTTCTCGGGCGAAGTCCCGGCCGCAAGTTGGGCCTGAGCTTTGTTTACGGTGAGCCGGGCGTAGTAAACGGGATCGCTTTTGTCATTGCTCCGAAAGTCAGCGATCCGCTGGATCACTACTTCTGGATCGTCACCGCGGGAGAGGGCGCGCTTCGCATATGCCCAGTCATGTTCGGATTGGCTTTCGTGGTCGTTGGGAAGCGTGCGCCTTCGTTCTTGGGCCTCGCCAAAGTGCCGAGGTGCTTCGGGCGAATCTTCGTCGATCGTGAAATCGCGGAGCGTGTAGACCGGATTGCTTTCCTGCCGCGCTTGGACGATGAATTCCTCGGGGAGTTTTCGGTTGGCGAATCCCGGCAACCGCAAAACGCGCGTCGAATCGGTTGCCGCCACGTCGCCGCCGAACTTATTTGCGAGGCTATGAAGGAGAGACTCTGCCTCATCCTGACCGAACCCACTCACTTTCCAGACGACCTGATGCTTGCCTGGAGAGGTATCGAGGACAAAGTTCGGCGCTGGGACTTCAGGCGAATTCCGTAGCGTCTCGAGAGCCTCATCACCCTTGTTGTCGAGGTCGAGATAGACGTGGCGTATATCCTTTATATTTTCCTTGGTCCGACTGTACGCCCCATCCTTAATCGGATTCATTCCCACGTATATGTCGGAACCGGCAGCGCTTTGACTCGCCAGCCAAGATTGAAAGCCAGGGTTCGCTATGGCTTCAGCCTTCCGGAGTTGCGGAATCGTCGTTGGCGGCCGTGGAAGCTGACATATCTAGCCCCGAGCCTTGAGCGAACGAACCGAACGGTTGCCGCCTCGCCGCAAACTGTAGGGTACTTGCTTGTTGAGAGCGTAAAACAGATCAA
>WNFR01002148.1_pt1 | contig 37861 bp, 41 predicted proteins | sample 5400221 | NCBI WGS metagenome assembly WNFR01 (sample SAMN13153357, study PRJNA577476) | soil metagenome | isolation source: 40 cm soil under Madrone tree | place: USA:California | collected 2016-06-14 | reverse complement strand
GTTTTTTGCGACAGCCCGATGGCCATTAAGGCGGTTGAGATCTACCTGAAACACGAGGACGACTACACCGAAGAAGCGCGTACGTTGATCAAGAAATACGGGTCGCCGCTGGGCTGGCAGGGATTCACCTTTGCGTCCACCTCGGAGGAATCCAAGAAGATCAACCAAGTGCACTATCCCACGATTATCGTTTCGTCGAGTGGCATGGCGACGGGTGGACGAATTTTGCATCACCTGGCGCAGCGGCTGCCTGATCCGAACAATACCGTGCTCTTCATCGGCTTCCAGGCGCCCGGCACACGCGGATTCACGATCAAGAGTGGCGCGAAGGAAGTGAAGATCTTCGGGGACTTTGTTTCCATCCGCGCCCAGATCGCGACGTTTGAGCAGTTCAGCGACCACGCCGACCCGCCGGAGCTGCTCGAATGGCTGCGCACGTTTCCCCAAAAACCTGGCGTGACTTACCTCGTCCACGGCGAGCCGGCCGCGTCGTCACAATTGCGCGACACCATGGCGAAGGACTTGGGATGGAATGTGCAGGTCGCCGAGTGGATGGAGAAGGTCGATGTTCGCTAGGAACTGGCGGAGGCGTGTATGACGGAAGCCGAACTGAAGAAGCATGTTGAAGCGGCGGAGAAAAGTCCCAAGGAAATCGCGGCCGCGGTGACGGGACTGAGTGCTGCCGCTTTGCGCTACAAGGCAACTCCGGACCAGTGGTCGATTCTTGAGATTCTGGGCCATCTTGCGGATATCGAGATTGTCTATGGTTACCGCCTCCGGCAGATGCTCGCGGATGAGAAGCCGGTCATCGCGCCCATGGATCAGAATGCCTGGGCAAGGAATCTTGGCTACCTCGAGACACCCGCGCCGGAACTGGTCGCTGCCTACGGGCTGAATCGGCATCACAACCTGCGATTGCTGCGGCGTCTGAAGCTGGCAGATCTGGCGAAGTCTGCGTTCCATCCCGAGTACCAGAAGGATGTGACGGTGGCAGAGATGGTCGAAAAGATGTCCGGCCACGGGGCGAATCATCTGGAGCAGATTGAGCGACTGAAGAGGGAAGCGGGGAACAAGTAGCGAGGACCTGGGTAATTTCGGCGCAAACTCTTCCTGGTCTAGATCCTCTCTGCGAATCCGGCGGGGCGTGACCTCGAGCGAGACCTGGTACGAGCCCGTCCAGTGCAGCCCCGCAAAACAACTCCATCGGTCTTTGGCTTTGCTCAGGACAGACTAGATTTTGGGGTTTGCGTGGTGCTGCGTGAACTTCGACAAAGCCCGCAGTTTCCCGGATGCTGCACCCGAATCGATCGACTGTGCCGCAAGCGGTAGGGCATCCCGCAGGTGTTCGGTTCGCCCGGCGGCAACCAACGCGGCCGCCGCATTCAGCAGGACAACATCCCGGCAGGCCGACTCCGTGCCGGCCAACACCGCCCGAATGATCGCTGCATTCGCGGCCGCGTCTCCCCCGGAGATTGCCTCAATGGGCGCGCGCTGCAAACCAAATTCTTCCGGCGTCACTTCGTAGCTGTTCACCTGGCCATCGCGGACTTCGGCCACGCGGCTTGGTCCGGTGATCGTGATTTCGTCGAGCCCGTCCAGCCCGTGCACTACCAAGGCGCGACGCAGGCCGAGCATGCTGAGCGCTTCGGCCAGCTTCTCGACGAGGTCATAAGAGTAAACGCCGACCACTTGCGCCGATGCGTGCGCGGGGTTGGTTAGCGGCCCGAGCAGGTTGAAGACAGTTCGGAGCCGCAATTCGCGCCGCGCTGGCTGCACGTACTTCATCGCGGAGTGCAGTAACGGGGCGAACAGGAACGCGATGCCGACTTCTTTCAGGCACTCGGAGACCCGGGAAGGCGGCAGAGTGATGTTCACGCCCAGAGCTTCCATGACGTCGGCCGAACCGCATTTCGAAGTAACGCTCCGGTTACCGTGCTTGGCCACGCGAACGCCGGCTCCGGCAGCCACCAGTGCCGTAGCGGTCGAGATGTTGAAGGTTCCGCTGGCATCGCCGCCCGTGCCGCAGGTATCGACCAGGGCGTCGCGCCCGGTTCCGCTGACGTCGATGGTCGAGCCTTCGGAGACCGCGAGCGGTGGTGCCGCCGCGCGGATCGCCTCCGCAAAACCGACGATCTCCTCGACGGTCTCTCCCTTCATGTGCAGGGCGACGAGCAGGGCGGCGATCTGCGCGTCGGTGCACTGGCCGGTCAGCACTTCGGACATGGTCGTCCTCGCCTCTTCGCGTGAGAGCGACTGGCGGTGATTGGCGATCCGGTCCAGCACGTCGGTAATCATGCGGGTTACAGGGTAGCAAAGTTTTCGCGCTCGACCGCGATCACATCGTGGCGTGACGCGTTCGGTTTGCCGTATCCATGGGGCTTCTATAGAATCAGGAGTTTGCTGCCCTCGGTTGGAAGCCGCAAGCGGACCCTGCCCGGAAATACGGTGGACCAGTGATCCTTGGGACGTGGAATCATTATGAAAATTCATGAGTACCAGGCGAAAGCAATCCTGAAGAAGTACGGCGTCGCCGTGCCGCGCGGCGAGGTGGCTGAGACACCAGAGCAGGCGGAGGCGGTGGCGAAGGGCTTGTTTGCGGCCGGGGCCGCAGGCGTTGTTGTGAAAGCGCAAATTCACGCCGGAGGCCGCGGCAAGGGCGGCGGCGTGAAAATCGCGAAGTCGGTGGAAGAGGCGGTCGAGTTCGCTGGCAAGATGCTGGGCAGGACACTGATCACGCACCAGACGGGTCCGGAAGGGCGCATCGTGCGGCGTTTGCTGATCGAGGAGACGCTGCCGATTGAGAAAGAACTCTACGTCGGCATCCTGGTCGATCGCGGCGAAGGCAAGCCAGTGTTTATGGCGTCCGCCGCGGGGGGCATGGAGATCGAACAGGTCGCCGCCGAGAATCCCGATGCCATTCTCAAGGAATATATCGATCCGGGCATGGGGCTGGAAGCTTTTCAGGCACGCAAGATCGCATTCCAGCTGGGTCTGAAGCCGCAACTGGTGAGCCAGGCGGTCCAGTTCATGGCCGGCCTGTTCAAAGCGTTCGAGGAAACGGACGGCTCGCTGGTGGAGATTAATCCGTTCATTACGACGACCGACGGCCGGCTTTTCGCGCTCGATGCCAAGATCAACTTCGACGACAACGCGATGTTCCGCCATGCCGACTTGAAGCAATTGCGGGACGTCACCGAGGAAGACCCGCTTGAGGTCGAGGCCTCGAAGTACAACCTGAACTACATCAAGCTGGATGGAAGCGTCGGCTGCATGGTCAATGGCGCCGGCCTGGCGATGGCGACCATGGACATCATCCAATACGCGGGCGGCATGCCTGCGAACTTCCTGGACGTGGGCGGCGGCGCGAACGCCGAACAGGTGACGCACGCGTTTGAAATCCTGCTCAGCGACAAGAACGTGAGGGCCGTGCTCATCAACATTTTCGGCGGGATTCTGCGGGTGGACACGCTCGCGACCGGCGTGGTCGAAGCCGCGAAGAAGACGCACATCCAATTGCCGATCGTTCTGCGGTTGGAAGGAACCAATGTTGAGGCGGGCCGTCAGATTTTGAAGGATTCCGGCCTGAACTTCATCGTCGCGGAGACCATGAAGGACGCAGCCGAGAAGGTGGTGGCGGCGGCGAAGGGCGCTTAACGCGTTGCGGAGCGACATTGAGAGCGGGGTCCATTCTAGGACAGCAGCGAAGAGCAATTTCCGACGAAAAGAGCAATCATGGCAATCCTGGTAGACAAGAACACGCGACTGATCGTGCAGGGGCTGACCGGGCGCGAAGGCACCTTCCACGCCAAGGCCAGCGCGGCTTACGGAACTCAGGTGGTGGGCGGAGTGACTCCCGGCAAAGGGGGAACCAGCCACGAGGGCTGGCCGATCTTCAACACGGTGCAGGAGGCGGTGGACAAGACGGGAGCGAACGCGTCGGTCATCTTCGTCCCGCCACCGTTTGCGGCAGACGCGATTATGGAGGCGGCCGATGCCGAGGTCGAACTGATCGTCTGCATCACGGAGGGTATCCCGACGCTCGACATGGTGCGCGCCTGGGAATTTCTGCAGACGCGCCGCTCACGCTTAATCGGTCCAAACTGCCCGGGTATCATTTCGCCCGGCAAGTGCAAGATCGGCATCATGCCGGCGCACATTCACAAGGAAGGCAACATCGGCATCGTCTCGCGCTCCGGAACGCTGACCTACGAAGCGGTCTATCAACTGACCACCCGCGGCATCGGACAGTCGACCGCGATCGGAATTGGCGGCGATCCGATTATCGGCACGAACTTTACCGACGCCCTCGAGCTCTTCAACAAGGACCCGCAGACCGAGGCCGTCATCATGATCGGCGAGATCGGTGGCAACGCAGAAGAAACGGCTGCCGAGTACGTGAAGAAGCACATGAAGAAGCCGGTGGTCGGCTTCATCGCCGGCCAGACCGCGCCTCCCGGACGCCGCATGGGACACGCCGGTGCGATCATCTCCGGCGGGAAGGGCACTGCATCGGAGAAGATCAAGGCATTGGAAGCGGCTGGGATCAAAGTGGCGAAGTCCCCCGCTGCCATCGCGGAAACGCTCCTATCGGTGCTGGGAGTGACCGCGGCGAAGGCCTAAAAGCGGTACCGAGTAGCGAGTACCGGGTACGAGGCCAAAGCGGTTGGGGGCTTCGCCTGCCGATCGAAGGGCGCCGCCGTCGGTTCCGCTAGAATCCGGATTTCCTGACGACCAACGACCAAGGACCAACGACCAACCATGAAGACGCTGGAACGCACACTCACCATCATCAAGCCGGACGCCGTGAAGAAGAACGGCGTTGGCGACATCATTGAGCAGTTCGAGAAAAACAACTTCCGCATCCTGGCGATGAAGATGCTGGAAATCTCCAAGCATCAGGCCGAGCAGTTCTACGCCGTGCACGCCCACCGTCCGTTCTACAATTCGCTGACCGACTTCATGTCGAGCGGGCCGATCGTGGTGCTGGCCCTCGAAAAAGAGAACGCGATTGCGGACCTGCGGAAGTTGATGGGCGCTACCAATCCCGCGAACGCCGAGGAAGGCACCATCCGTAAAAAATGGGCGACCAGCATTGAGCACAACGCCATCCACGGCTCGGACGCGGATGAGACGGCTCGATTTGAGTTGAGCTATTTCTTCGCAGGGTTTGAACTGGCGAAATGAAGTGCGCAATTCCCGGTTCTCAGCCGACAACGAACCCGAACGCCGATGGCCGGAGAACGACAACCGGGATCTGACAACGAAGGACCGAGAACTGGTTTCCTATGCCTCTAGTCCAGGTCACAATGCTCGCAGGCCGCACGGTTGAACAGAAGCGCAAACTCGCGCAGCGCATCACCGATGCCATGGTGGAAGAGGCGGGCGCCCGGCGCGAAGCGATCGTCGTCACGTTCGTGGAAGTGTCGAAGGAAAGCTACGCTTCGGGCGGGGTGCTGATGGTGGACAAGCAGACCTAGTTTGCGGCAACCAGCCCGCGGTCTCTAGCGGTGAACAAGCGATTGATTTCGCGGGCAGGAGTGGCTGCCCCACACAAGCTACCCCAGCGGCTCGAACAGGTGCCCTTCCACCCTGTCAGCGACTTTGGGTAGCTCCTTCCGCGCATATTGCAGGAAGTGGGGAGCGGCGCGGTGCGCCTCGAGCGCGGCGTCGTCCTTGTACTGCTCGTAGATGAAGAACCGGCGCGGTTCGGTCTTGTGCCGGTGGACCACGTACATCGCGCAACCCGGCTCCTTGCGGGACTCCTCTGTTAGCTTGGCAAATATCCCGGTGACATCGTTCTCGTGCCCCACCTTTGCCATCCACGTCACAACCAGGACAACCATCGCACGCTCCATTGGTGTATCTAAACCTTCGCTTCTGCCTGCTGCCTGCCCGCTGCCTTCATGGCCGCGGCGAACTCGTCCACAAAGATCGTATGGTCGCGGTCCGGGCCAGTGGAAACCATACCCACGCGCGCACCACTCTCCTTCTCAAGAAATGCCAGGTACTCGCGGGCCTGCTTGGGCAGCTTCTCCATCTCTGTCATGCCCTGGGTCGACGTCTTCCAGCCGGGCTTGGTCTCGTAAATGCACTCGATCTTCTCGTAGCCGCTGGCCTGCGCGGGAATCTCGTCGGTCGGTTTGCCGTCGATCTTGTAGCCGACGCAGACCGGAATCTCCGAGAACTCGTCGAGCACGTCCAGCTTGGTGACCACCAGCCACGAGATTCCGTTAATCATGCCAGCGTAACGAAGAAGTGGCAAATCCATCCAGCCGCAGCGCCGGGGACGGCCCGTGACCGCGCCATATTCATTGCCGCGAGCGCGCAGGAGGTCTCCTTGGTCGTTGAGCGCCTCGGTCGGGAACGGTCCGCCGCCCACGCGTGTGCAATAGGCCTTGGTCACGCCGATCACCAGGTCGATCGCGGTGGGCGCCACCCCGGTTCCGATGACGGCCCCGCCGGAGGTGGCGCTGGATGAGGTCACGAAGGGATAAGTGCCGTGGTCGATGTCGAGCATCGTGCCTTGCGCACCTTCGAACACGATCGACTTTCCTGCGGCCAGAGCTTTATTCAGATACACGCCCGTGTCGCGGACGAAGGGCGCGATCTTCCGGGCGGCGGCAGCGTACTCCTCGTACATCTTGTCCGCATCGAGTGGCTCGGAGTTGAACAGCGCGTGCGCGATCATGTTCTTTTCGCGCACGGCATTCTCGATGTGGGTCTTCAGCAGCTTCAGGTCGAGCAGGTCGGCGACCCGCAGCCCGCGGCGGCCCATCTTGTCTTCGTAGGCCGGGCCAATGCCGCGCGAAGTGGTTCCGATTTTCACGCGCCCGGGGGCATTTTCAGAAGCCAACTCGATCATGCGGTGGTAGGGCAGGATCACCTGCGCGCGATTGCTGACCAAGAGGGTGCCGTCGACCTGCACGCCGGCCTCGCGCAACCCGCCCACCTCTTTCAGAAAGGCGGTCGGATCGAGCACGACGCCGTTGCCAATCACGCTGCAGCATCCCGAGCGCAGAACTCCGCAGGGGACCAGTTGGAGAATGAATTTCTTGCCATTGATGATCACGGTGTGACCGGCGTTATGCCCGCCGGCATACCGCGCAACGACCGGAAAGCCCTCGGAGAGGACGTCGACGATCTTGCCCTTACCCTCGTCGCCCCATTGCGCACCAACGATGACCGCAGTCTTGCCCTTTTTCACAGCCAGCTCCGCACGGAAAAAAATTCGGACCCCGGGGTTCGCACACACGCTTCGCCGCGGGTCTTCGCCGTCTTGAAAATTAGGGAATTGAGCGGAGCGGGGTTGTGTACGAATAAGAATACCCTGCCGGGGCCGGGATGGGCAATCGAAAGCCAGTCCGCGGTCGTCGAACCTCCCTCGTCAGTGGCTAGGCGCCAGGCAATCACCGGATGGCCGCAACTGCCGATGGCCGACGATCGCCCCGGGCTGAACGCGGAACTCTGACAGCTGATCGCTGCTCCTGACGACTGACGCCTTTCGCCTGTAGACTGGTGTTCGTGCCCGAGCTTCCCGAAGTTGAAACCATTGCGCGCGGATTGCACAAACGCGTCGCTGGGGACGCAATCGAGTCGGTCTGGCTTGGCTCCAAGCCCCAGACCATGAAGTCGCCGCCGAATGAGATTGCGACCACCCTGGAACAGACGCGGATATCCCGGGTGCGACGGATGGGTAAGCACATCGTCTTCGACCTGGAGCGAAACGGTGTGGCCGGGACACACTTGCCCGGGCAGCGCCGAAAACGCCCGACGCCCCTGGGGCAGCACTCTCAGTGGATCGTGCATCTCGGCATGACCGGTCGGATGGTGGTCTGTGAACCCGACGCCGAGCTTGTCAAGCATACCCATGCCGTCGTCAAACTTGCTTCCGGACGCGAACTTCGCTTTGTCGATCCCCGACGCTTCGGGCGTCTCAGTGTGGCCAGCCGGGGCGATTTCGAAGCCACCGGCGCCGAGCCCCTCGAAGTGAAAAAAGACCGGTTTCTCGCGCTCTTTCGCGGGCGCAAAACGCCGATCAAGAGCGCGCTGCTCAATCAGAAACTGCTGCGCGGCGTGGGCAACATCTACGCCGACGAGTCGCTGTTTCGCGCCGGCATTCGCCCGCGCCGAAGGGTATCGACCATTCCCCGGGCCAGGCTGGAAGCGCTCTATCGCGCCGTGCAGGAAGTTTTGAAGGAAGCGATTGCTCTGGGAGGCTCTTCGATTTCCGACTATGTCGATGCCGACGGCCAAGAAGGTTTTTTCCAGTTGCGGCATCGCGTCTATGGTCGCGAGGGAGAACCCTGCCTGGTCTGCAAAACTCCCATCAAGCGGGTGGTCATCGTAGGCCGAAGTAGCCACTACTGCCCAAGCTGCCAGACCTAGATCGCTCCGGACTCCGGGGTTTCAGCGGGCGTGGTTTTCCGGGACAATCCAAAAGCGACATTCCAAATTTGCCGGTATAGTCTTATTCATTTTGCGGCGACTATGTCCAATTTTTCAATCGGTGTAGATCTGGGTGGAACGAACCTGCGGATCGCAGCGGTCGACGGGCAGGGCAACCTGATGGAAAAGGTCATGTTGGCCACCCGGACCGTGCTCGGCCGCGACCAGGTGTTGAACGAGATGTGCGGGGCAATTCGCCGCGTTTCGGACAAGTACAAGGCCAGCGCGACTCTGCTGGGCGTGGGCATCGGTGTCCCAGGCATCATCGACATGGATACCGGGATGATGCGCGAACCTCCCAATTTGCCGGGATGGGCTGATTACCCGGTGCGGGCCGAGATTGAAAAACGCCTGGGGGCTCCGGTCATCCTCGAAAACGATGCGAACGTTGCCGCCCTGGGCGAGAAGTGGCTGGGCGCGGGCCGAAACGTGGCTGACATGGCTATGCTCACGCTGGGCACAGGCGTGGGCGGAGGCGTGATTCTGGGCGGTAAAATCTGGCACGGCATTACCGGCATGGCGGGCGAGTTTGGCCACATGACGGTGGAGCCTGAAGGGCAGCCGTGCGGCTGTGGGAATCGGGGTTGCCTCGAACAATATGCTTCTGCAACCGCGGTGGTGCGCATGGCGCAGGAAGCGATCGCCAGCGGGGACGCCCCCGGACTCGCGCAGGCTGCCGACTCGGATGTCGAATTCAGCGCCCAGGAAATCTACCGTCTTGCGATCCAGGGCGACGAGGGCGCGCGGCGAATTTTCCGGCGAGCGGGCCGCGCTCTTGGCATTTCTCTTGCCACCCTGATAAACGGACTCAATCTGGAGATGTACGTGATCGGTGGCGGTGTCTCCAGTGCCTGGGAAGCTTTCTCGCCCGCCATCTTTGCCGAGCTTCGACAGCGCTGCATGGTGTATGTCGCAACCGCGCCTGCGGATCCTCTGGGGTCATCGTCAGGCGCATCCGGACAGGTCGAGCCCCGCGCGGGCCGGAAGACGATCATCACGCGTGCCCTGCTGGGGAGTGACGCCGGACTGTACGGGGCCGCGCGGCTGCCGATCGAATCGCGGTCAATAGAGACGGCTGTTTGGGGTTTTGGCAACCCGAGCGGGCTATGACGAGATCTTCTGAAGTGCGTGCAGAAAAATTTGATTCTGTTCGGCGGTTCCGACCGTCACGCGGACAGACGTCGGCGCGCCCCACGCTCCGAGCGGCCGTATCAGCACGCGCTCTCCGCGCAGCTTTCTTGCAACCTCTCGCGCATCCTGCCCGACGTCGATGCACACGAAATTCGTCCAGGTCGGAATCACTGGATAGCCGAGTTTGGAGATCTCTGCCGCGAGCGAATGCGACTGGGTCGCGTTGTTTTCGACGGCGAAGCGAATGTGGGCTTTGTCCTCCGCTGCCGCCAAAGCTGCCGCCTGCGCAATCGACGAAACCGCGAACGTATCCTGCACTCGTTCAAAGTAAGCCATGAGCTCGGCCGGGCCAATCCCGTAGCCCACGCGGATTCCCGCCAGCCCGTGGGCCTTCGAGAAAGTGCGTAGAACGACCACGTTGCGCTCATCCCTTGGGTAGCTGAGTGATCGTGAATACTCGATCCCGCGCTGGGCGGCAAAATAGTGGGCGTAGTCGTAGTAGGCTTCGTCGAGCACGACGATCACTTGCGCCGGCATTTGGTCCAGAAACCGTTCCAACGCCGCGGCATCGACCAGGGTTCCGGTGGGATTGTTCGGATTGGCTAAAAATACGAGACGCGTGTCGGGCTCAATCGCGGCCGCTATTGCGTCGAGGTCGTATCCACCCTGCAGCGGCGGAGTTTCTACGAGCGTGGCACCGGCTGCGCGAGTAACGACTGGGTACGAAATGAACGAACACGCGCTGGTGATCGCGTTACGTCCCGGCCCCAGCAGGGTTCGCGCGATCACGCCCAGAAGAGAGGTGGTCCCGTTGGCGATCAGCACCTGCTGGGGAGTTACACCGTGTGCCTTGGCCAGATGCTGTCGGAGCGTAATGGAATGATCGTCCGGATACCAATTCGATGAGTCGAGCGCTGCTCGCATTGCAGCCACGGCTCCGGGCGAGGGGCCGTAAGGGCTTTCATTCGCATTCAGCTTGACGAGGGCAGCGCTGGTTGAGTCGGTTTGTGCCGCGGTGACGGGCATCGCCGAGGAGTACTCGCTCAGCGCATGGACAGGGTCGTTCACGAGATCAAAGAACCGGCCCATGCGAGGCTCAGGAAGCCGCGTCGCGGCGCTTGGGCTGAGCTGGTATCGCCTGACCGGAAGCGGTGCGCAACCGATCAACTTCCTGCATGGTCAGGGGGCGAAACTTTCCCGGGGGAACATCGAGCGCGAGCGGACCATATTTGACGCGCTTGATCTTCTCCACGTGATGTCCGATTTCCTCAAACATGCGACGGATCTGGCGGTTGCGTCCTTCGATCAGGGTGATCTCGTACCAGGGATTGGCGGCTTCCTTGACGATCCGGATCTTCGCCGGCGAAGTGCGCACGCGCTTTCCGTCGTCGGTAGCGATCGAGAGCCCGCCACGAAGCCTGGCAATGGCGTCTTCCCTTGGCTGACCGCTCACTTTGACCACATACGTCTTTGCGACGTGCGCGGCGGCTTTCATCAAGCGGTGCGCGAGCGTGCCGTCGTTGGTCATCAGCAGGAGTCCTTCGCTGGCATAGTCCAGCCTGCCAACGGGATAGACGCGGCTGCCCACGCCACGGATCAGACTCATCACAGTCGGTCGTCCTTCCGGATCGCTCACCGTGGTGACAAATCCCTTCGGCTTATTGAGGAGCAGATAAACGTGGCGCTGCGCGCCGTGCAGGAGCTTCCCGTTGACGCGGATATGATCTTTTTCGGGATCAGCCTTGGTGCCGAGTTCTGTCACCGTCTGGCCATTCACCGCCACCTTTCCGGAACTGATCAACTCCTCTGCCTTTCGGCGAGAAGCGACCCCGGCGGCGGCAATGATTTTTTGTAGACGTTCTGCGGGCATGAGGATTCCAGCAACAGGGTAACAGAAAGCCTCTGGACTCCGTAGCTTGCGACCGCCTTGCGATCGTGGGCCATGCGATGAGGGCGCGACCGTCATGCGGATGTCAAGGTGTGCGTCGCGCCGTTGGAATGAGACTTACGCGCAGCACACCTACTCACGCGTGCTGGCCGGTGTTTCGATCTCTGCCGAGGAATTCTCCTCTGGATTGTGAGTGGGCGCCTGAGCCGTCGAAGCCGGAGACTCCGGGGACGAAACGGACTGCGATTGCTCGGCCACAACCTCGGTTGCGGCGCTGTCGATCGCAAGCATGTCGCTCTGGAACGATTCCGCAACCAGGGTCTCGAACTCCTCCATGCTGGGCAGTTCGTGGACATCTTTGAGGCCGAACCGCATGAGAAATTCCTTGGTGGTCTTGTACAGGATCGGACGCCCGATAACGGCCTTTCGCCCGGCGGTGGTAATCAACTTGCGGTCGAGCAGGGTGGCAATTACGCCCCCGGAATCGACGCCCCGGATCTCGCTGATCTCGGGCACCGTCACGGGCTGCTTGTAGGCAATGACCGCAAGCGTCTCGAGCGCTGGCAATGACAAGCGGATAGGCGGCTTCAAGCTCTTCGCAAATGCGCGCACCATGTCGTGCTGCTCAGGCTTGGTCGACATGCGGTACCCGCCCGCGACCTGCCGGATCTCGATACCGCGCTCGGCTGTGCCATACTCGGCCACCAGTTCTTCCAGCGCCGCGCGCACCCGGGATTTCAGCCCGGCGTCGTCCATTTGCCCGTGTTCGGCGACCACCGACTCCTGCACCAGGTGCACAATCTGTTCCAGTGTGACTGGAGTCTCTGCGGCGTAAACTATCGCTTCGAGTTTGGCTTTAAGATTCATAGGTAATCCGTTGCCAGTTGCCAGCGGCCAGCCGGCACCGGCAGTGTTCTGGCCACCAGCAAACCGTCATGCGCCACGTTCGGTTTCATTTCCAGTCGTCCCGCACCGCCGCTTGCTCGTTCATGATGGCGTCAAACCCCACGTGCTTGCGGATCAAAATCTCTCCGAACAGCCGCTCCTGGCGCAGTTGGATGGCCTGCAGCCGAACCAGTTCGAGCATCGCCAGAAACATGCAGACCAAGGCGGCCCGCGAATCGATATTGCGCAGCATCTGCTTCAGGCGAACCGGCTTGTCCTCGAGCGAAAGCCGCCGCCGGAGATAGTCGATCATCTGGCCGACCGTGACGGTCTCCTCGTCGACTTGGAGGATGGGGCGGGTGCGTGCGCGCTCGAGAATCTGCTGGAAGGTTTTCACCAGATCGATCACGTCGGCAGCGAGTTCCGGTTCCGTTCCTTCGGCGTCCTTGAATTCCTTGAGCGCGGGATTTGACCAGATCGCGTCTTCAATCTGTTGTTTCTGCAAGAGCATTTGGGCCGCTGACTTGAATTTCTCGTGTTCCAGCAGGCGGTTCACGAGTTCGCTGCGCGGATCGTCCGGGGCGTCGGCGGGCGCCAGCGGATCGCGCGGCAGCAGCATCTTCGACTTGATGTGAATCAGCACGGCTGCCATGTAGATGAAGTCGGCCGCGACGTTCACGTCGAGTTCCCGCATGCGCTCGACGTAGGTCAAGTATTGCGCCGTGATGCGCGCGATCGGGATGTCGTAGATGTCGATGTCCTGCTTGCGGATTAGGTCGAGCAAAAGGTCGAGCGGGCCCTCGTAGACGTCGGAAACCGCGACCGCGAAGGGGAAGTCGTTCGATTCTTTCTTCGAATGCGGCTTGTCGCTCGCGGGAGGTGGCGGTGCGCCAGGGCCCATGGCCCCTTCGGTCGGCATCAGCACGCCTGATACAGCTTTCACTTCTTCACTCATCCGAGTCGTTTGTCCCCACCGCTTTTTTTCCCCGCCGCTTCAGACCGTCGGTTCGTGTGGCGTTTCATAGTCCAGCGACATACCCATGGACGCCCGAACCTCCTTCATGGTGGCGTCGGCCACCTGGCCGGCCGCTGCCGAGCCTGCCTCCAGAATATCCCAGGCGAGGCGTGGATTGTCCTCGTATTTTTTGCGGCGTTCCTGCATCGGCTCAAGCACTTGAACCAGTGCATCGGCCGCCCAGCCCTTGCACTCGATGCACCCGATTCCGGCCGAACGGCAGCCTTCATTCACCTTGGCCATCGTTTCCTTGCTGCTGAAGATCTTGTGCAGATCGCCCACTGGGCAAAGGTCAGGATTGCCCGGGTCAGTTCGCCGGACCCGCGCGGGGTCGGTGACCATCGTTTTCAATTTCTGGCGCACGACGGGTTCGGGGTCGGTCAGCAGGACCGTATTTCTGTACGACTTCGACATCTTGCGCCCGTCGGTGCCGGGCAGCTTCGCGGCGGGCGTCAGCAAGGGTTGGGGCTCCGGAAAGACCGGAGTCTTTTTCCCATAGAACTGGTTGAAACGCCGGGCAATCTCACGGGTGAGTTCCACGTGAGGCACCTGGTCTTCACCGACCGGAACAAAATCACCCTTGTAGATGAGAATGTCGGCCGCCTGCAGTACCGGGTAGCCGAGAAATCCGTAGGTGCCCAAGTCCTTCTCGGTGATGTTCTCGCGCTGCTCCTTGTAGGTCGGGACGCGCTCCAGCCAGCCGAGCGGCGTGATCATCGAAAACAGCAGGTGCAGTTCGGCGTGTTGCGGTACATGCGACTGGATAAACATCGTGCAGCGATGAGGGTCGAGGCCTGCCGCGAGCCAGTCGAGCAGGACCTCGACGCAATTCTCCTTCACCTTCGAAGTGTCGGCGTAGTCGGTGGTCAACGCGTGCCAATCGGCAATGAAGAAGAAGCACTCGTACGGGTCCTGCATGCGCACCCAATTTTGGAGCGCGCCCACATAGTTCCCGAGGTGCAGTTTTCCGGTGGAGCGCATGCCGCTCAGCACGCGTTTGCGTTGGCCAGATGAGGGCATCAGAATCTCGTCAGGATCGAATCGAAAAGATTTACCGGGGGTGAAATCAAGCGGTTGAGCAGGTTTCCGCCCAGATACACGAGCGCCAGCAGGCCGAAAATTCCGATTGTGTCGTAGGCCCGCCGCACGGAATCTGAGAGGAAATGACGCAGCACATGACTGCCGTCGAGCGGCGGGACTGGAATCAGGTTGAAAACACCCAGGATGATATTGATCCGCATGAGTACATAGAGAAACATCGTGACCGGCACGAGGAAGGACGAAGAGCCCATTCCAGCGATGTCCAAGCCGTAGGCGGGCATGTTCCGCACTAGCGTGCCCCCCTCGCGGGATGTTTTCGCGATCAAAAGCATGGCAACAACCGCGATGCTCGCCACTAGGAAGTTGCTGACTGGCCCAGCGACGGAAGTCAGAATATCGTCGGCCACCGGTCTCTTGAAGTTTCTAGGGTCGACGGGCGTTGGTTTCGCCCATCCGATCACAGGAAAGCGGCTGACCAGCGCGATCAACGGCATCAGGAGGGTACCGATGGGATCGATGTGCCTGATTGGATTGAGCGTAATGCGTCCCAGCATGCGAGCGGTCGGGTCGCCGCAGCGATTTGCCGTCCAAGCGTGCGCTGATTCATGAACGCTGATCGCAAACAGAAATGCGATCAGCTGAAAGACAATACCCACAACGTCGAGGTGACTCAGATCCATCAGGATTGAGTTGATTCTAGCAGACCCGTTATGGCGATGACTCATTGTGTGCGGGGCGCCGTTGCTGTTGTCAGGGGGTAGTCTGCGGTTCTAAAACCGATGGAAGCAAAGAAGTTAATGGAGTGTACCCCAACAGCAAACCTTCCACCGGCTGCTTCGTCTAACATGAAGGCTCCGCAAACAGAGTCCCGCAACCACTGTCCAGCTAGCCACACAAGGGAGTTTTATGTCTTTACAAGTCAAGAGCGAGCAAACGGGTGACGTGGCCGTTTTGCAGTGTGCCGGCAGAATTGTGCGTGGTGAGGCCATTCATTTTCTGAAGGATGCTGTAACGAGTCTGAAGCAACCCAGAGTCGTTGTATTGGACCTGACCGGCGTCGAAATGCTCGACGGCGGCGGTCTGGGTTTGTTGGTCTTTCTGCATCGCTGGACCCGAGACAACGGCATTCAGTTGAAGATGGTGAATCCTTCGGGCTTCGTGCGCGAAATGCTCGATCGCACCCGCCTGTCCCGTGTGTTCAATATCTCCTCGGTGGAGGATGCGGTAGAAATTCTCTGCACAACCTTCACCGCAGACCGACAGAGCGATCGCGCGGTAGCCTAGCCGGTCGTTCGACCGCGCGGCTCTTCGGTACAGCGAATTTCTTCCTTTTCGGGCCAGCGGCCCGATTCGTCGTTTTGGACGAGAAAACCCGTGCAGGAGACTGCTCAGGTCTAAAGCGCGGACAACAGGGCTGCGTTCAGCTTGGGCGCGGGCGCCGTCGCGTCATGTTCTATAATTCGCGGCGCCGATGAAGCCCACGAAAGAGGCGAGCCCCCGGAAAATCGCCAAACCTCGTCCTCAGCCGGTCGACGCGCTCGTCTACCCGCGTTTCTCCGGAATCGCGACATTCATGCGCCTGCCGTACGTGCCTCGCGCCGAAGAACTGGACATCGCGTTGATCGGGATTCCGTACGATGGCGGCGCGACCTATCGCAGCGGTCCGAGATTCGGACCACGTCACGTGCGCGACCAGTCGTGCATCATCCGCCCGTGGAATCCTGTGCTGCAGGTCAATCCCTTCGAGAAATGGCGAATCGGTGACTGCGGCGATCTGTCGATCAACCCGCTCTCACTCGAAGACACATTCGGGCGCATCAGCCGACAACTTGACGAGGTCCTGAAGGCCGGCGCGCGCACGGCGTGTGTCGGCGGAGACCATTCCATCCTGCTGCCCATTCTGCGCTCCATCCACAAGCGCTTCGGGCCCGTCGGGCTGATCCAGTTCGACGCGCATAACGATACGTGGGGAGGCTATTTTGACAGTCCACACTCCCATGGCACGCCGGTGCGCCGAGCGGTTGAAGAAGGATTGATTGTCGGTACCGATGTTCTGCAGATCGGCCTCCGCGGCCAGGTGTACTCCAAGAATGATTTCGCCTTCGGCCGCGAGCACGGATTTCGGGTGGTTACATCAGAGCAGCTCCACCAGGGCGGAAGTTCGCTGGTTCAGCGTCATTTCAAGAAGCTTCAAGGACGCCCGGTCTATGTCACGCTCGACATCGACGTGGTTGATCCGGCGTTTGCTCCCGGCACCGGTACGCCACAAGTGGGCGGGCTGAGCAGCGCACAGATCATCGAACTGGTTCGCTGCCTGCCGGGGTTGAACCTCGTGGGCTGCGACCTGGTGGAAGTCTCACCGCCTTACGACACGGGGGAGATCACGTCGCTCCTGGCCGCGAACCTGCTCTACGAGTTGCTTTGCGTTCTCTGAGGCGAACCCCATGACCCAACTGGCCCGCAAACTTCGCTTGACCGATTACTTCACGCTCGGTTGGGGGACGATGGTTGGAGTTGGCTGGCTGGTGGTGATGGACGACTGGTTGCTGCGCGGCGGTCCGCTGGGCGGCATTCTCGGATTTCTCATCGGCGGAGCCCTGCTGCTGCCCGTCGGATTCGTCTACGGCAAACTGGTCTCAGCCATGCCGGATGCGTCCGGCGAGGTCGCCTACACTGCGAAAGTGTTTCCGCGGTCGATCAGCTTTGCGACTGGCTGGATGATGATCCTTGCCTATTTCATCGTCTGTCCGTGGGAGGCAGTTGCGGTGGGGCGGATCGCGGCTTACATTCTCCCAGGACTCAATTCGATGGAACTGTATCGAATCGCGGGCAAGCCGGTGTTTCTGCCCCGGCTCATCATCGGGCTCGCCCTCACCGGCCTGCTGACCCATTCCTTTCGGTGTTGCTGGTCATGCAGATTGTTCCCTACTACATGACCGGCTTCGAGTCGGTGACGAAGGCCGCGGAGGAAGCGAATCCGGAATTTCGGTCGAGCAGTTTCTTCAAGGCGATCGCCATGGCCATTCTGGTGGGTGCGTTCTTCTACGCGATCGTGATTGCGGCGGTCGGCTATGTCGCACCGTGGAAGCAATTCATGGGTTACGAGTTCATGACTGCCGCCGTGTTCGAGCGAGCAATTGGATCGCATTGGATCGTGAGCGTGATCCTGGCGGCGGCCCTGCTGTCGCTTTTGAAATGCTTCAACGGGAACTTTGTCGCCGCGAGCCGGCTGCTGTTTGCCATGGGAAGACGGGGCCTGATCGATGAGCGCGTGGCTGAAGTGCATGCGGTAAATCAAACGCCATCCATCGCCGTGCTCTGCGTGGGAATCGCCACGGCCCTGTGCATGTTTCTGGGAGATGCGATTCTGGTGCCCATCTCTGAGGTCGGCTCAGTGGCGTCGGCCTCCGGATGGCTGGCAGCATGCGCGGCCTATTACGCCATGGGGCCGCCCGCACGGGAACGTGTGGTCGCGATGGTCGGAGTCGCCGTTGGACTCATGATGATTCTCATGAAGATCGTGCCCTTGATTCCCGGACACTTCAGCGGCTACCAATGGCTGTCACTGGCGATGTGGGCGGCGATCGGGGCGATCCTGGGCGGGCGCGCGCAGAGCGAGCCCCGGCCAATGCTGTGACTGCAGAGTAGGATTGCAGAACGTCAGATCGAGGAAGCCACCCATGCCCCGTGTTCAGGTGTTGTTCGTGATTGTTTACAGTCTGTGCGTCAGCGGGCTAGGTTCCGCGCAGACATCCCAAGCATTCGACCTGATCATCACCCACGGCCATATCATCGACGGCACCGGGTCTCCATGGTATTCAGGGGACATCGGGATTCGCGACGGCAAGATTGCAGCGATCGGCAATCTCTCCAGCGCGCACGCGAAGCGCACGATCGATGCCGGTGGCATGGTGGTTGCTCCCGGTTTCATCGACATGTTGGGACAGTCAGAAGAGACGATCCTGGTCGATCCGCGCTTGCCCTCGAAGATCTTCCAGGGAATTACAACCGAAGTGACGGGCGAAGGCGGGTCGGTTGCGCCGCTCACCGCTGCGCTGGTCGTAGCCGACAAGACCAAGTACGAGCACCTCAAGATCACACCCGATTGGCGCACTTTCCGCCAATACTTCGCCCGGCTGGAGAAGCGGGGAATCGGCATAAATGTCGCGGACTATGTCGGCGCTACCCAGGTTCGTCGGGTCGTGCTGGGGGACGCGGATGTGCAGCCCACCGCCGCGCAACTCGAACAGATGAAGACTCTGGTACGCGACGCCATGCATGATGGAACGGTCGGCGTCTCGACCTCGCTCGAGTACTCACCTGCTCCGTACGCAAAAACTGAAGAAATTATTGCGCTGGCCAGGGAAGCTTCGAAGTTCGGCGGCATCTACGCGACCCATATGCGCAGCGAAGCCGACGCCATCAGTGCATCCATCGACGAAACCGTGCGCATCGGCAGGGAGGCGCACATTCCAGTGGAGATCTGGCACCTCAAGGTTGCCGGAAAAGCCAACTGGCACCGCATGCCGGAAATCATCGCGAAGATCGACGCCGCCCGGGCAGAAGGAGTCGACGTGTCGGCAGATACCTACGCCTACCCGGCGTGGGAGAACGGCTTCTCGGCCTTTATTCCCCCTTGGGCGCACGATGGCGGCGATGCCAAGCTGATCGAGCGTCTGCAAGATCCGGCGACCCGAGCTCGCATCCGCAAAGACATGCTGACGCCTTCACAGGACTGGGACAACGAATGGAACGAAATCCCGGGCCCTGAGTCGGTTCTCATCACCGCCGTGCAGAATCCCAAACTTCTCCCATTGCAGGGCAAGACGCTCGCCGAAGTGGCCAAGCTCTGGAATAAAGATCCGATGGATGCGCTCTTTGATCTGTTGATCGAGGACCAGGCCTTCACCGGGGTCGCTGTATTCGGTATGTCGGAGGACGACGTTGCGTTCGCCCTCGAGCAGCCCTGGGTTTCAGTCAACAACGACTCGTCCGGCGCGTCACCGGAGGGCCTTCTGGGCCAGGAGCACCCGCATCCGCGTGCCTATGGAACGTTTCCGCGTATCCTTCGCAAATACGTACGCGAAGAGAAAAAGCTCACGCTCGAAGACGCGATCCGCAAGTTCTCCGCGCTGGCGGCGCAGCGTATGCATTTCACCGATCGGGGCGTGCTCAAAGCCGGAATGTGGGCGGACGTGGTGCTTTTCGATCCCGGCACGATCAAGGACGTCGCGACCTTTGAAGACCCTAATCAGTTGTCGCAGGGGATGGCGTACGTGCTGGTGAATGGGGTAGCGGTGATTGATCAGGGCGAGATGACGGGGATGCTGCCGGGGAAGGTGCTGCGCGGGGCGGGGTTTGTGCCGTAATGGAATAACGCCATGGAGCCACCCCGATCGCAGTTGGTTGGCACCCTTCGCAGGGTACCGCTCTTTACGGATCTATCCGATGAGGAGATGACTCTCATCGCCCGGAGTGTGAGCCGACTACGCTTCGATCGGGGCGCCACTATTTTCCTCGAAGGCGATGCCTGTCACGAATTGCTGATCGTGGAAGAAGGAACGGTAAAGATCTTCAAGTCAGCCGCCAGCGGAAGGCAGCAGCTTATCGGGATTGAACGGGCGGGCAATTCATTGGCAGAAGTGCCTGTCTTCGACGGCGGACGTTCTCCCGCCACTGCTGAGGCAGCTGTCTCCACGGTGCTCTTACGACTGCCAGTCCGATCAGTTCCGGCGAATTTGCCTTCAAAACCCCGAACTGGCGCTGAAGGTTTTCAAAGTTCTCGGGCATCGGCTGGGCCATCTCGCGAGTCTGGTCGAGGAGTTGTCCTTCTCTACTGTCCGGGGGCGTTTGATCGCCCGTCTGATTCGACTTGCAGATGAAACCGGGGAGCTGACTCCGCGCGGAATTCAATTTCAACTGACAGAAAATAACGAGGAATTGGCCGCCCGGCTCGGAACTGTTCGGGACCTGATTTCTCGCAATCTCGGACGTTTGCACGGCGCCGGTTTGATTGAATTGACTCGGCGGACAGTGAATATTTCTGATCGAGCATCCTGCGGGACGAACTTGGGAACGACTGACTCTTCCGGGACGGCTCGACACCCTACTTCTTCGATGAAATCCATGACTTAAGTCATGGAGGTGATCGACCACAACTCCTAGCCTCACGGCATCGAGTCGAATTCGCCGAACAGAGTCTGGCGCCGATGTGCTACGTGCTGGAACGTTTCGATGTGAAGAGGAGGTTTTATGGCTTATGTAATCGCTCAACCGTGTGTGGGCACAAAAGACACTGCGTGCGTGGATGTTTGCCCGTGCGACTGCATTCATCCCACAAAGGCGGAAGCCGAGTTCGCAACCGCATCCCAGCTCTACATCAATCCCGACGACTGCATTGATTGCGGGGTATGTGTCCCGGCCTGTCCGGTATCGGCGATCTAACCTGCCGATGACCTTCCGGAGAAATGGAAGGGATATGCGTTCAACAACGCCGACTGGTATGCGGTGAAGGGGACGTGACGTGAGATGCCCCTAGATCTCCGGGTAGAAGTCGAAGAACGCTTCCAGGCTCGTTTTCAACTGCTTCTCGATTTCTTCCTTGCTGCCCTCGAGCACGTGCATGGTAACGTGGGCTTCGCGGCCGTTCTTCAGCTTCAGGGTCGCATCGCTCACCTCCACCACTTCGTCCGACGGCAGCAATCGCATGCCGTACACCAAGGTTAAGTTTGCCATTCGAGAATTCTAATGAAACGTCGTAGATCTTGTCGTTCACGTGGGGCGCTGGATTCTCCGTTCGGAAAATTCGGCGACGATTGCGGTCGTCATTTAGAATGGCCCGCGTGTTCCGCAAATTCCTAGGTTTCATTTTGGCGTTCGTTCTGACGGCTGCGGCCGTGCTCTGGGCTCAGCAGCAACCGCAGGTCAAGGTCAACGTCCTGAACGTCTGCACGCCGTCGGCGGAAGAGCAAAAGGAAATCGCCTCGGCGCTTGCACGCGTGCCGAGACAACCTTTGTTCAGCCAGGATTTCGAGGTGGACCGCGGGCGATCGAGCCTGGCGGAGGGCCCCGGATTCCTGCAGGCCGGGCAAAGCGCGCAACTTTCCGACGAGCCTTCGGTGGCCAGTTGGGTCCGGCTGCGGCGCGAGTTTGCGGTGCAAGCCGCGTTCTCAACCGTGCAGTATTCGTTCAGCAATGATGGCAAGAATATGGTAGAGACGCTCGTGCTGCACCTGCGCGATCCCCGGGACCTGGTACAGGTCTCGATCGAGGACAGTGCCAGCGCCGTGACGACTCCGGCTGCCATGCTCAGCACCGCGACGCCAGCCAGCCGCATCAAACTGGAACGCTTTGGCAAGGCTTCCGTGGTGCTGGCGCGCTGCGCGGGCTCAGAGGGTGGGACGCCTCCTGATCAGAGCGCATACGAGCCGCTGTTCACGAGCGCCACGTCCATTCTGTCGAACTATCGAGCCTTGTTGGGCGCGCGTCGCACGGTGCCCGACGAGTTGACCCGCGTGGCGGCAGATACCGCTGCCAAGCCCAAGCAGGGAGCCCGGTCCAAGTCCGGCGGAAAGACAGCGCACTGAGCGCTCTTGAACCCATTTTAAAATTTCGCAATCTAAGCACCTGACACTATGGATATTCGCAACGTCGTCATCATCGGTTCCGGCTGCTCCGGACACACTGCCGCGCTGTACGCTGCGCGTGCCAACCTGAAACCTCTGGTCATCGAGGGCCACGAGCCCGGGGGCCAGCTTTCCATCACCACGTTGGTCGAAAACTTTCCGGGTTTTCCCGAGGGAATCCAGGGGCCCGAACTCATTGAGAACATGCGCAAGCAGGCGCAACGGTTTGGCGCCGAGTATCAACTTGGCCATGTCACCAGCGCCGACCTGAGCACACGTCCATTTACCCTGCACGTGGGCAAGCATCAGGTGCACACCAATAGCCTGATCATTGCCAGCGGCGCATCGGCGCGATGGCTTGGACTGCCACACGAACAGCAGCTGATCGGCCACGGCGTCAGCTCGTGTGCCACCTGCGATGGATTCTTTTTCTCCGGAAAGGAGATTGCGGTGGTCGGCGGTGGCGATACTGCCATGGAGGAAGCGAACTTTCTGACGCGCTTCGCGACGAAGGTGACGATCATCCATCGCCGCGACAGTTTTCGTGCATCCAAAATCATGCTCAACCGCGCCAGAAAGCACGAAAAGATTGCCTTTCTCACCGATACAGTGGTGGAAGACGTTTATGACGTTGGCCAGAAGGAGGTCACCGGCCTCAAGTTGCGCAATGTGAAAACAAACGAGGTCTACGATTTTCCGACCGGCGCGCTCTTTCTCGGCATCGGCCACGAGCCCAACGCCAAGATCTTCGAGGGCCAGCTCGACATGGATCATGAAGGCTACTTGAAGACACTGGACTACGTTTTCACACGTGTTCCAGGCGTCTTCGCGTGCGGAGACGTGGTCGACCGCCGCTACCGGCAGGCCGTTACCGCGGCAGGGACCGGCTGCATGGCGGCAATCGAGTCGGAGCGCTTCCTGGAAGAACATCCCGAGTGATCGGTCGCGCAGAGTCGGAGCGCTTTTCTTGCCGGGCCGCACTCCGAATCGCCCAAGCGTTCCGAGGATTTGTGCTCGAACGGTCAGGTTTTGCATCCCTTCCAGGGTCCTGCGCGTCCAAAGCCCTGTAGCGTTTAAAGGTCATGCAATATAACAAGCTTGGTAGTACCGGTCTTATTGTCTCTCGCTTTGGTTTTGGAGCGATGACTTTCGGCCACGATGAAGGGCGGATGGGAGCTGTCTGGAAAACCGGGCAGGAGGAGGCGAATGCGCTGGTCGCGCGCTCCCTTGATGCGGGAATCAATTTCTTTGACACCGCCGACAGCTATGCGGGCGGTGAGTCGGAGGTCATGCTGGGAAAGGCTCTCGGCCCGCGCCGGAAAGACGCCATTCTCTCCACCAAGATTGGTTTCCGCACCGGACCGGCGATCACGCAAGCGGGCAGCTCGATGCGGTATATCGTGAACTCCGCCGAAGAATGCCTGAAGAGACTGGGTACCGACCACATCGACCTGCTCTCCGTTCACCGCTTCGACGCCTGGACTCCATTCGAAGAATCTGCACGGGCTCTCGAAAATCTGGTCTCGCGCGGTCTGGTGCGCTACGTCGGATTTTCGAACTTCACCGCGCGGCAGGCTGCTAAATTCTTGGGGATACAGAAGCAGCGGGGATGCGCACCCTTCGTCGCGGCGCAGATGTATTACTCCCTGGTGGGCCGCGACCTCGAACATGAGGTGGTTCCGTTCTGCCAGGACGCGGGCATCGGCATTGTCGTGTGGAGTCCGCTGGCCAGCGGCTTTCTTTCCGGCCGCTACACGCGTCAGGATCCCACCGGTGGCAAAGGCCGCATCGCGACCTTTGACATCCTTCCCATCGACAAGGAGAAGGGCTACGACCTGATCGAACGGATGCACGCGATGGCCGATTATCACCACGCCAGTGTGGCTCAGATCGCGCTTGCCTGGCTGCTAGGCAAGCCGTACGTCAGCACGATTCTGGTGGGTGCCAGCAAACTGGCGCAACTCGACGACAATCTGGGAGCCGCCAACGTGGCACTCACGAACGACGAACTCGCGGAGCTTGATCGGCTCACCGCCCCCACTCCGCTATACCCAAATTGGTTTCAGACGTTCGCGACAGACGCCGCAGTGCGGGATGCGGTGGAGTCCACCAAGAAATGAGTGAAGGGGTGATTCATGGCAAAGACCTGTGCGCATTTGAGCGAGATTCACAAAGTCACGCCCAGTGGAAAAGGATGCAAGGAGTGTCTGGAGATGCATGACACCTGGGTACACCTTCGTCTGTGCCTCCAGTGTGGCCACGTGGGCTGCTGCGACTCTTCGAAGAACAAGCACGCAACCAAGCATTTTCACCAGACGAAACATCCGGTAATGCAATCCTTCGAGCCGGGTGAAGACTGGCGCTGGTGTTACATCGACGAACTCTTTCTGTAAGACCTTGGGCCAACCAGGAGAACTCTCTTCATGGCAGAACCGCAAACAAACAAGCTTCGCATCCTTGATCAGTTGCACGCCCTGGTGCGCGGTGAACTGCCAGCACCTGCAGTTGCCCGGCTGGTTGGCTTCACGGTAATCGGGGTCTCTGAGGGGCGCGCCACCGTTGCTCTCGAAGCTGGTCCGCAACACGCGAACCCGATGGGGACCTTGCACGGCGGCATTCTGTGCGACATCGCCGATGCCGCCATGGGCATCGCATACGCCACTACCCTCGCGGAAGATGAAAGCTTTACCACGCTCGAGCTAAAGATCAATTTTCTGAAGCCTGTCTGGAATGCCAAGCTGGTCGCCGAGGGGCGCGTGGTCAAACGGGGCCGTACCGTCGGGCTTACGGAATGCGATATCACCGACGAGCAGGGAAGTCTGGTGGCGCGCGCCTCCAGTACCTGCATGACGCTGCACGGGAGAGCCGCCGCCGGCCGATGATCGGTGACCCGCGTCACGCCGCCATGCTCCGCAGTTTGTGATACAACTTCCTGTGAGCCGCATGCACGTCCCAGGCGCAAATCCCACAACCAACGGGAGTGCGGACGGTAATCCGTGATGAGAGCCCTGTTTATCTCACTCTCGGAGAGCCGATCTCTGCGCGGCGTCGCCGAAAGATCGGCGATCGGCCAGCGCCTCTCCAGCCGATTCGTGGCGGGCACCCAGGTTGAGGATGCCATCCGCGTCGCCGCCGAACTCAATCGGAAGGGCATCACGGTCAGCGTCGACAACCTCGGCGAGAACGTAACGAACATCGATGAGGCGCGCGCCAGCGCACAGCTCTACCACCAACTTCTCGATCAGATCGCAGCCAACAAGCTCGAAGCCAACGTGAGCATGAAACTCACGCACATGGGTCTCGACGTGGATGAACAGCTGGCCCGCGACCTGGTCACTGGCCTCGTGCAGAAGGCCGCGGGCATGAACCCACCCAACTTTGTGCGCGTGGACATGGAAGGATCTCCTTATACTCAGCGCACACTCGACTTTGTGCACCAGCTCCATCGCATGCCCCGACATGCCGGACGCGTCGGGACGGTGATCCAGTCTTACATGCTGCGTGCGCAAGCGGATGTCGAGAAACTACTTGCCGATGGTATCCGTATCCGTCTGTGCAAAGGCGCGTACAAGGAACCTCCGGAGATTGCGTTCCAGAAGAAATCCGATGTCGATGCGAACTACGTCAAGCTGATGAAGGTGCTGCTGAAGAGTGGCATCTACCACGGGCTGGCAACCCATGACGAGAACATCATCCGCGAAGCGAAGGCCTTCGCAACGCGCGAGAATATCCCGCGCGACGCTTTCGAATTCCAGATGCTGCACGGAATCCGGCGCGATCTCCAGCAGAGCCTAATGCGCGATGGTTGGCGCATGCGGGTTTACATTCCCTTCGGTACCGAGTGGTACCCGTACTTCATGCGGCGACTGGCAGAGCGACCCGCGAATGTGTTGTTTATCGCGAAGAACCTGCTGCGAAGCTAAGCGCCGCTCACAAGGCCCGTCAGCCACGACCGGACAATTGGAAGTTTGAAACCTACTTTCCTGGCAGTTTGCGCCGACGTAGTGTTCGCGCGGAACGGAAGTCTTCACCGGAATTGGGGTTCGACCCTGCTTGCGGGCGCAAAGCAGAAGAGCACCCGGTGCCCAGAAAGCGCGGTCGCTCTATCAGGTGGATGGCCCAGCGGGAGAATTCGTGTCACGATCAACTCGCAATCCAGCGGGAGGGTCGGACCTGTTGCCGGGCAGCGGGTGGGAACCTCGCGGTTTCCTGTTCTCTGTGCGTCGGCTTCAACCCGTGCGTGCTACCAGTCCCCCGGATCCTGGTTGCAATCGTGTGGCTGCCGACCTTCGATCGTGCGTGAAGAACCAATTCCCAGCGATGCGCACGGGTTTGCAGGTCCGGGGTGGAACCGCGATGTGTCGCGGTCCGTCCTGGAGGAGCGTCAACGCCCTGGCCGCACACGCGGCGACCGGCTCCAGGCACAGCACGAAGGGACAGCCCAGAAGAGGAGTTCAGCCGGTTCATCGCGAGCCGGCGCCAGATCGCCAAAACTCGCTATTGCTGCGGTGGTCGCGGCACCGTCGACTGCGCCGGCGCCAGTGGCAATTTGGCGGTTTCGCGCAGCATGTTCCGTTCCTGGTCGGAGAACATTCCCTGGAAGCGGGGCGAATCCAGGACCTTCTCGCGTTGATCGGGAGGCATTGCGCGCAGATCGCCGATGGCTGTCTTCATCATTTGCTGGCGTTCCGCAGGAAGTTGCTTCCACTGCGAGTTCAGTTGCCGCACCTGTGCCTGCTGCTGGGGCGACAAGCTGTTGAAAGTCTTCGCCCGGTTGAGAATGCGCTGTTGCTGCTGGGGCGGCAAGTTGTTGAACCGCTGCAACCGGTTCTGAAGACGCTCCTGTTGCTGCGGAGGCAGTTTGCGGAACTGCGGATCACTCTGCAATGCCTTCTGCTGCTCGGCTGGCGGGAGTTCCCGGTGACTCCGCAGCCACTCGCCGCCACGTCCCGCTTGCGGCGGACGTGGTACCACGCGCCCTTGCGGATTGCTCCCCGGGAAATTCGAAGACGGGGGCGGCCGGGGCACCGGGCGTGCCGGCCCCTGCGCAAATCCCGATGACGAACCCGCCGGGCGCGGCTGAATCGGTGCCGGTGGATGGGCTACTTCCCGCCGTTGTTCTTGCCCATACTGGGAACCTTGCAGGGGGCGGGGCTGACCCTGATTCGGTGGACGCGGCACTTCGCGCCGCGATTGCGAAAAACCGGGAACCGGCCGCTGAGGAGGCCCGGTAATTTGCGTCGATGGATGGGGCACTTCCCGTCGCTGTTCCGGTCTGTAGGCGGGGGAGCGATCCTGGATTCTGGGTTGGGAATAAGAGCGAGGCGCAGTTTGAGGGCTCTGCCGGAATTCTCGCGGAGCACCAGTATTCTGGCGGGCCGGACTCCCCTGCTGGAACGTCCGCGGAGCTTCGCGCCGGGGAGCTTCATGGCGCGGAGGAGGCGTCTGTTCATGATTGCGATGCTGTCCGAAACCAGGCATGGGCAACGCCATCGCCAGCATCAGGCTGGCGACCGTCGTCATGGCCGTCATGGACTTGCTCTTCACAATCTCCCTCTCACTCCCCGCCTAGTGCGGATTCTCTTGGTGACATAACACAAAACGACTGACTCTCTACGGGGTCGCGCTCTGGTCGACGTCGGTGTCCGGGGCCTGCAAATCGTCCAGCACATCAAAATTTGCGTACAGATCCTCGTTGTTGTCGAGCGCCTGCAGGTCGCCCACCGCAGTTCCTGGGGCTTCAGGGACCTGTGCAATTGGCGCCGGTGGCTGATGCCCAAACCAAGTGATCCCTCCGGCCAGCATCAACACCAAGGCCAACCCACCCGCCAGCGCCGGAGCGCGGAACCACGACAGCCATCCCGCGCGCATTGGCCGGGCGCGCTCCTCACGCATGCGCGCCGCCAGCCGCGTGTCAAAATACGGAGTCGGCTCGGGCGCCTGCCACTCATCGAGCAGCGCGAGCGTCTTGCGCATTTCTTCCAGCTTGCCCGCGCAAGACGCGCAGCCGAACAGATGCTCGTTCATCGCGGGCGTCGCCTCGCCCGCTTCTGCAGCCACATCCAATATCATTTCCTTGATCTCTTCGCACTTCATGATCCACTTCCTCTACACAAACTCTTTCAGTTGTTCGCGCAGCGTTTCGTAGGCGCGGAACAATAAGGACTTGGTTGCCGACTCGCTCAGCTTCAGGATCTCCGCGATCTGCTTGTAGTCCATCTGCTGGTACTTGTGCATGATGACTGCCATCCTTTGTCGTTCTGGCAGACCCTGCACTTTCGCGCGAATCGCCGCCATGCGTTCGCGCCGCAAAATCGCCTGTTCCACGGTGGGGGAAGCGTCGGCCACATCCATCGTGGTCCCGGTTTCCTCATCCGGTTCGTCCAGGCTGACCTGATTTTCCGGCCGCTCGTGCCGGGTGTCGCGGGCATGATTCACTGCCAGGTTGGTCGCAATGCGATACAACCAGGTGGTGAACTTGGCGCTCGCTTCGTATCCCGTGCGCGACCGGTACACCCGCAAAAAAACTTCCTGAGCCAGATCTTCGGCAGCCGCGGCATTGTGCGACATCCGATACATGAAGCTCACCATGGCCCGGCGATATTTCTGCACCAGATATTCGAAGGCCGACTCATCGCCAGCCTTGACTCGCAGCATGACTTCGGCGTCGGTGAGCCCGGCGGCAGATCCAGGAAGGGGGGCAGTGGTTTCAGTCGCGGGCTGGCTTCCGATGGAACCCATTGCTAGGAGTCCCCGGTCCATGGCTACGCTGCTCACATGAGTATCAACCCCAGTGGAGTCAGAAAGTTGCGTATCCTGACCGTCCGGTAAGTCCTGGGAAGTCCCTTTAGAGGAAGGGTTTAGGGACGGTCGCCGGGGATCGTTGGGGAAGGCCATCAGCCTGAAAAACTCTGGATTTGCGAGTCTCGGTCGTTGCCCGAGCCAGGCCGACCGGTTTGCCTGCTGCGCACAGGCTACCATGCTCGGCCGCCGACGCAGCGCAGGCTTTATTTGCGGCAACCGAGATGGGCAAGCCCGGAGAAGTTTGACGTTGAGCTCGGCAGGGACCTGCCGATGACCAAATATCGGGAATACACCCAGCGCTATCGTGCGCGCCTGCAAAAGCAGGCTGGTCGGCTGGCAGAAGATCTGAATCGCGCGTTCAAGGGAGACCGGAAGAACACAGACCCACTACGGGTCTATGCCAAGCTGGCAAAGGAAGGCGGCCCAGAGTTTCGCGATGCTTGGGGTACGAAGCTCGTTCTGGAGCCGGTTCCCTGGGACTCTACAAAGACAAACCTTTTGGTGCACAGCGCCGGCCCAGACCGGAAACTGAACACATCCGACGACCTTCAGGTCAATCTGCGTATTCGTCGAAAAAAGAGCGAGGATTCTGCCCCTACACCGATCGATGTCAGGATCGAGCACAATCGCGAAGCACTGAATGGGCTGGCGGAGATTGTTGGAACAGTACTGGACAAATCAGGAGCAGTCGTGGCCCGCGCGAAGGTGGAGGTTCGTGCAGTCAATGCGGGCTACACGTGAAGGCCCTGCTGGACACGCGCACCTATGAAAAATGGCAGAAGGTATCCAGTCACCAAATCCAAGAACTTCATCTTCGTGGGCACTCTTTCCACCCAGACTGGAACTGCACCTTATCTCCGAGGACGAAAGCAACTTAGCTTGCGGACTTACCAATAGTAATATTTATATTGTTACGACCTCTTAGCTGCGCCCGACCTCGTCTGCACGTTATTGCAGACCACGAAGCAGACGAACGTGCCCAGAGATCCTGGCCGGCGACCCTGTCAATCATGGATTGAATCACATTAGGGCGGGACGCTTCCTTCAGGGTACGGGAACTGTCGCAACCATCGGACAAAATCACAGGCCTTTCGCAACGGTCAACGAGCATTCGTCACTACCTAGATAAGGAGGAGAGGGGCTGTCGGAGTTCGAAAGCTGCTTGCAGCTCCGCCCACACAGGCTCATGGGGTCAAGGAGATAGTCATGGCAAAGGTGATTAAGTTTTACGTACCGAAGAACTTCCGGAAGCAATTGAAGTGGGCTCCTCAACCGCAACGCTGCAGGGTTATCGAGTTTTGCTCGCAGGTGAAGAAATCAGCGTAGCGAGTCGTTGCCTGAACACTCCGCCGTGTGCCGGGCCCGAACCGATTGTCGCAGAGGGCCGGCTTTGTAGGGTCGACGACAGCATACGCATCGTTGAACTCTGGAATGGCGGCTGAGATTGTCCTGATTCGCAGGCGGCATTCACGGAAATGACAATTGTCATCCTCAGCCTGTGATCATCTGCACTGCCAAGATGCAGGAGGGTGATTCACGATACCCTCAGGTCGACGATTGGATGTAGCAGAGGCAAGGTGAGCGATGTTCGCCGCCGCGGAGGCAAGGCGTATTTTCGGGAAAGAAGTCTCCAGTGACTCTTCGAGTGCGGCTTGGGGGATAGTCGCTTGCAGGAATTTCTTGCTTTGAGTTGTCGATAATTGAAGGTCTCGTTCGTCTAAGCAGTGAATGGACGAAGAGGGACCGGAAGGCTCACAAGGATAGTGACCCGGAGACCATCCCTGTAACAGACGAGGGAGTTATGTTATTACACATTAAGAGCGAGCAAGCAGGTGACGTCGCCGTGCTGCAGTGCGCCGGAAGAATTGTGCGTGGTGAGGCGCTCCAGCTTCTCAAGGATGCAGTGACCAGTCTGCGCCAACCGCGGGTTATCGTGCTGGACTTGTCAGCAGTGGAGATGCTCGACGGTGGCGGTCTCGGCATGTTGGTCTTTTTGTATTGCTGGACACGCGACAACGGGATTCAGCTGAAGCTCGTTAATCCTTCCAACTTCGCGCGCGAAATGTTGGAACAGACCGGGCTGACATCTTTCTTGCATGTCTCATCGGTGGACGACGCAGTGGAGGTTCTTTGCAACTTCGATAGCACAAACGAGAATGTAAATCGCGCGGTGGCGTAGTCGACTCTCGGTTAACGTTTCATCCCACCCCGTTTTGGGGAAGCCAGCACCAGCAGATCAGGATTGTGAGACTTCGGTATTGCGAGATTCTGAGTCGATGGTTGGCGCATCGCATCCAACTGATACGGGGTGAAGCTTGATTCAGACGCAGCTGAAAGGCAATTCGGCCGGTCCTGGTGTTGTGGAGCTGCTGAAGGGTGCGGGTGTGGGGTGAGTATGGTACGGGCAAATAGCAGGGAGATCGCAAGCTCTGACGCATACGCAACGGCTGCTGACTTCGAGCAGATTTTCATCGAAGACATGAACGGTCTCTATCTGCTGTCGTTTCTCTTGACCGGGGACCGAAACATGGCGGAGGAGTGCTTTGTCGCTGGCATCGGAGAATCCACAAAAGGAAACAAGGTATTCAAGGAGTGGGCGCGCTCCTGGGCTCGGCGCACTATCATTCAGAGTGCGATCCGGCTAGTTGTGCCAGGGCAGCGCTCCGGAAGAGTACCGCGAAATCCTGCTGCCGCGCCAGCTATTGATTCCTTGCCTTTGGCGTTACAGGCGGAGGTCTGTGCGATACTCGAGCTGGCACCGCTCGAGCGATTCGTTTTCGTGATGTCAGCTCTCGAACGCTATTCCGATCACGATTGTTCAATTCTTCTTGGTTGCGTGCAGAGGAATATAACCGCAGCCCGAGCTCGCGCATTGCAACACCTGGGTAGGTTGCTGAACTTTGAGCAGAATAAGACAGACGCTGGCTTGGAGGACTTACCAGTTCGCAAGGACGCTATACCGGTCATCGAAATGACGATTGCTCGATATTTCGCAACAGCGGCTTGGAACGGAAGCCTTACCCTATAACGAGCTGCTTTGGCCTTTGGCATGACCGGCTAAAGAGTTGGCCGGTGGCGGTTTTCAACTCTCGCTCAATATCCACGTTCAAGATGCCGAATGCTGACGGGAGACTGTGTTGCGTCCGGTGGGAGCACCTGCCACCATGAGACGCCCGATTCACGGCAACCTGCTGCTACTGGCACTCGGCATGTGTTATTTCGGCAGACTGTAGCTTCCTTCTTGCCTCCGTTAACTTGTTGAGCAACTTTTGGACATCCATAAAGCGCCTAACTCCTCTTCTGAAAGCCCCCCATCGCCATCGATGGCGCGGAACTTAGGTATGTGGATGAAGGATCCGGCGAACCGGTCCTGCTTCTCCACGGCTATCCGCAGAGCCATCTGTGCTGGCGCAACGTAGTTCCCCGGAAACGCCAAACTTCCCACAAAAAATAGACTTATGCCGCCCGTTTTCCTGACCACAACGGGTGGGGGGCGTACTCGAAGAAAGGCAATCTCGAACTGCGGTCAAGCAAGGACGTTCACGACAGAGTCGTGTTCTCAGACGACAGGTGTTGGGTCATCGGCCAGTCTATAAAGGATGCGGCTCGGAAGAAGCTTACGTACATCATCGAACATTCGGCGCTACGACCATGAAGAGCATCTACGTTGCAGCGAAACCAGCTGCCGTTCTTGCGGATGAAAGATCCGCCTGGGAAACTCGCCCAGTTGTCCCTGTAGCTATACCCGGCGACGGTGCGGGTGACCAATCCGTCGAAAACCCGGGAGTAAAAGTCCTCGTGGGCAAGGCGTAAGCCGAGTCTGCTCCGACGCTCGGTCCGCAATTTCTTTCAAGAGTATGAACGGCTCGCCGATTCCTGGTATCTGTTTGACAACACAGCAATGAAACCAGTGTCCATCGCCTTCAAGAAAGGGACGAGGCTCCGTATAATGACCGTGAGATGTATCAGAGCCTCATAACGCGCTACGGGGACAAATGAAACGAACTCGTGAAAGGATTCTGCGCTTGCCCTTGGAGAAGCGCGCCGAACTGGCCATTCGTGAAGCGGTCGACGAGGTTATTACCGAAAACGCCCGTCTCGGATTGCCGCTGTACATCGGACGTAACGGCAAGGTAGTGAAGCTGTCTCCGAACAAGGTGCGTGCTCTCTCACGATCCAACCACCACAAGTAGAAATCCCTCCTCGCGGGGCGTCCTGCTAGCAAACCATCACCCTGGTTCTGCTGGACCCAACACTATGCTTTCGGGGAGTTCCCTATCTAGAATGTCAGTCGAAACTACGGAGGAAACCATCAGCCAGAGAAGGTCTCAGCCATTCACAGACTACTTGCCTGCATTGGCTGCCAGACTGTCGCGGGAAACCTGCTTTCCATGAACCCACATCGTGACGATGCTGTCGTAGGCGTCCACACTTTTCAGTGGCGATTCCTTCAGCAGGATGAGATTGGCCATTTTCCCGGGCTCAATGGTTCCGACCTGCGAATCGATCTTGAACTTTCGTGCGTTGTTGATGGTGGCAGCCCTAAAAATCTGTTCGAGAGACAGACCAACCTTTTTGAGTTGCTGCATCTCTAGATAGCCGTTCAGTCCAGGCAAATTCCCGTAGGTCGGAGCCGAGGGAGTGTCCGTGCCAAAGAGGAAGTTGGCGTCTTTGGACGCCGGGTAGCCAACGACCAGGCGCACGCGCCGGAACGGGCCGCCGTCGAATCCTTCAAGCACAGTCGCGTCCGGCGCATCGCCCTCAGAGATTTCTTTCTTGAACCATTTGCCCTGAGGAGACTCGAACCACTCCAGCATTTCCGCAGGAATGACTTTCGGAATTGCTTGCATGGTTAGGTATTGGGGGTCGAAATACGCGCGCAGTCCTCCCATGACCTGAAGCGTCGGTTGGTAGCCAATCCTCTGGTCCACGATGCGATCCAGGACGCTCTTGATTTCGGCCGGGAGTTCGGACTGGTTTTGGAGATCCCCCCAGTTCCACATGTCATGTGCGATGACGTCCACGTCCCCGTCCCCGTCGACGGCAAATTTCTGGGCTTCAAATGAGTTGGCGTGCATCAGCAGCACCAGGCCGGCCTGAGTGGCATGCTTACGAATCTCTGCGAGATTATCAGCGCTGATGACAGGCAAGTTCCTGTCCCGCCCAAAGCCACGCTCGAAGTAGGTTTTCACGCAAATCCCGCCAGAGTCCTTGACCCTGGCTACCGCTGCCGCCGGAGTGTGATCTTGCTGCTTGTATTCAGGAGGGATACTGGTGGCTTGCTTAGGATCGTAGATGAAGTTGGGAAACAATTGGAAGCGTGCTGCCGAGGGCGCAAACGACATCGGATACCCATTGGCGATAGGCAAAGAGTGCCCGCAGTCATACAAATCGGGATGCAATGGAGCTTGCCTGAATTCATCCAACACTCGGCCCTCGATCACACCCAAATCGACCAGCGTGGTGTAGCCGAAGTACAGATAGGAACGCGGGAGTTGCTTGAGGTATTCATTGATCATCCTCGGCTTGGCTGCATCCGGACCAAAGCTCATCTCGAACGGCGCGCCGGGAATAGAAGCGAGATGGACGTGCGAGTCGATGAGGTCCTGGAATCAGAAATTGTCCCTTTCCCGAAACGACGGTTGCGCCGGCAGGCTTCTTTGTCCCTTTTCTCCGCTCGACGCTGACAATGCGTCCGTCTTCGATCAGCACGTTACCCTCTGCGATGTGATCGAGATTCTCCGGCGAGATGATCGTGACGTCAGTGATCCAGATTCGGCTCGCCCCCTGGTTTGAAGCTGAACCAGCAAAGGCCACAACCGAGAGGAGCAGCCCAAACACGACGGCGGCCAACTTCATATCAACTCCTATCAAGAGGATGACCGGCACAGTATGACAACAATCGTTCTCCGGTAAAAGGTTGGCCGTAACGAACCGGGATGATGTGGCGCGAGCTGAAGGCGGGACTTGACCACGTCGGGCCGGGGCGCTGGAAGAAATCCTCCGATGTCTGAAGCTTCGCTTCATGCGCCAGGTAGACAGCCTCAAAACATTGCACGGCATCGTAGTTCCACTTGAGGCGGCTGTGCCACGAGCCAAATCTTGGGTCTCCTCGGGTTTGTAGCAAGAATTTGAAAGACCAGAACGGGACCTCAGCGTATTTTCGAAGATGAACAGTTTAGGGTGGCTTCTTGAGGCGCGGTCGCTTTGCCTTTGAGAGGCTCGGTGGGGAAAGAAATGGAACCAGCAGGCTCTGGCAACTACGGCCAACCATCATAACCAATGGTTGGCACTCCTGGAGTGGTACGGCGTAGGTCATCCGAAGGCTGTGCACATGACGGGAGTCCCTGGGGGAATGGTCCAGGTAACGATCGGAGAGCCGCCCGGCCAGATCAGCCTTGAAGCTGCGCCGGCGAACGTACTGATGTTCAACGTGTCTCCGGTGCAAGCCTTGCGGCAGGCTCGCGGGGGCCGTGCCTTCGTAAGCGACATGCTGCACGGAGAAATGACGCTTATGCCTCAGGGTGTTCCCAGCCAGTGGTCGTGGAACTGCGCCTGCGATCGGTTGGATGTGATTGTCTCCGCCGACGTGTTTGGGGACGGAAGCAAACTGGATGTGCTGGACCGGTTCCTGTTTCGCGATCTTGAGATGGAGGAGATATGCCGTCGTCTTTATCGGGAAGCAGGCCTCGACGACAAGGCGGACCGGCTGTACATGGAATCCCTGGTGATGCAGTTGGCGGTCTTACTGCTGTACCGTCACTCCTCCGCCGCAGAGGCGGCAAAGATTCTGCCTTCGAGCGGCTTGACTCGCAACCAGGCGCGGCGCGTCCTCGATTACATCGAATCGAATCTGAGCCGCGAGTTGACGCTCAGCGAGTTGGCTTGGATCGCCGACCTGAGTCCGCATCATTTCGCCCGAATGTTCAAACGGACCATCGGTGCGTCGCCACACCGATACGTACTGGATCGCCGTGTGGAGCGCGCCAAGAGGATTCTCCGTATGACCGGCGAGAGCCTGGTGGAGATCAGCTTGACCACTGGCTTCTCAAGCCAGAGCCATTTCACGAGCGCCTTTCGTCGGGTTGTTGGGGCGACGCCAACCGAATTCCAAAGATGCGTGCGTAAGCGCCGTTAGCAGATTGAACCCGGCGCAATCGAGGGAGGGACTTATGCGATCAAGTCTCATTCGCTATTTGTGTGTCTTGATGCTGCGCCTAATCTCCGATTTTCAGAGTTTCAACACGCTCCCGAATATAACAATGTATGTTATAGTACGAAACAGAGCTTCCGGCAGGGGAGAGAGCTCCGATGGATGGAACTACGCTAAGAGAAGCCCGACAGAACAAGAACTGGACGCAGCAACAAGCTGCCCGAGCGCTTGGGGTCACACAGGCCTACTTGTCAATGCTTGAGAAAGGCCGTCGCACAGTTTCAGAATCTTTCGTTCGCAAGGCCCTCAAAGTGCTCGATCTCCCGGCAACTGCGTTGCCGTTACCATCGGATGCCTCAGGAGCACCAGTGCCTTCACGGAAGCACGATTTCGCGGCTGACCTGGCGGCGTTGGGTTATCCAGGATTTGCGTATCTGAGAACAAAGGTTCAAAAGAACCCGGCCGGAGTGTTGCTTGACGCGCTGAATGAGCCGAACCTTGACGCCCGCGTTGCCGAGGGCCTGCCATGGTTGACGCTGACATACGTTGATATGGATTGGGATTGGCTGGTCCGAAACGTCAAAGTGCGTGACCGGCAAAACCGATTGGGGTTTGCCGTGTCGCTCGCGAGCGAAGTCGCGGAGAGCAAGAACGACAGTGACCGGACCCGAAAACTTCGGCAGTGTCTGCAGGTTTTGGAAAGTGCCCGCCTTGCGCGTGAGGATACGTTCTGCTATGACTCGATGACCCAGGCTGAACGAAAGTGGCTGCGCGAACACCGGTCGCCTGTTGCTGCACACTGGAATCTGCTCACGGACATGAAGGGAGAACACCTTGCCTACGCGTCCCCATAAAGGCATTCCAGAACCGTGGCTCTCGTTTCTCCACGAACTCGATTCGACAGCGCATGAAGAAGTCCGGTTGGATTGCATGGGTGGATTCGTCGTCACCATGGTGTACGGATTCTCAGTTACCGAGGCTGCTGGCGCTCCGCGCAAAGTCCGTGAGGACTTTACGCTACAGCCGTAGCTCCTTGGACGGTTTTTGTGGCGGCACGGATAACATTGATCACCAAGTCGGGGTGGGAGAGCATAGGGACGTGGCTGCTGGCGACCTCCGTTGTGGTGGCGCCCTAGCATTTGCATTCATTTGCTCAGGACGCTCAGGACGCTCAGGACGCTCGTTTACGCAGTTACTCGAAAAAGGATACTGCCGTTGTCGTTGAGCTGGGAGCTGCTGCTACGAGAAACACCGGTGCGTATGTTCTCACTGTTGCTCTGTTCTTCGTGGATATCTCCGCGCCCAGAACCTCGCACCCGGGGCGTTCGATGTTCTATTCTTTCCTATGCGGGATTTTGTAGGAAAACACCCGCAGGGCAACAGCTGGCGGCACGAGGGGAGATTTCTCGCGCTTGGGTAGTCTCGGGCGAGGCAAGCGAGTCGCTTTGCACCTCAGATTCGAGGGATGACTAAGGGAAGAAATACGGTTCCACAGCCCTCTTCCAAATACCTTGAAGCTCCAGTCCTGTCCGCGCAACTCGTTGAAATTACATGTCAAGTTGCACTCATAGCCCATCTATGAAGTCGTCGGCTGTGTCAAGCGAAAATTAGACACGCCTCTCCCCTTGGGTTGGGCGGGCTGTCAAGGGCGCCCGTTTTTTGGGCGTTCATCTCGACCCTTGACAGACAGCCTGCCCAACCCCACATAATGGAGCGAGGAACGAAGCGAAACGAAGTTCAGTGGAGCTTCGTTCCATGGTAGAAGGATTTTGCTTTTGCCTTCTGCCGGGTTCCATTCGCCAGGCTGGGTGAATTCCAGACCGGCGGGAAGAACCGTCAAACTTACCGCTCTACCTCTGAACTGTCGCACAGCT
>WNFR01000860.1_pt1 | contig 37867 bp, 32 predicted proteins | sample 5400221 | NCBI WGS metagenome assembly WNFR01 (sample SAMN13153357, study PRJNA577476) | soil metagenome | isolation source: 40 cm soil under Madrone tree | place: USA:California | collected 2016-06-14 | reverse complement strand
CGCTCGCTGAAAAGCCGAGCACCGGGCCCGAGAACCCGGTGATGTTGATTTGCGTGAGACCGCTCGAGAAGTCGTCGGTATTGACATTCTTAATGCCGACCTCCTCGGAGGTCTTCAGTCCGGCGGCCTGGGAGGTCGCGACATTGTGATACCAGCTCACGCCGAACCTCGCTTCGAGGATTAAGGTCGGGTTGAAAACGCGGGTATAGTTCGCCGCCGTGCTGACAGTGTTCTGAATACCGGTGCCCGCAAACCCGCCGTTCGTCGGCCCGCCGTAGATGCCGTAGGTGCCGGGATCAAAGACGTTCGGCCTCTGAAAGCTGAAGCGGTAAGAGAGGCTATTACTATCGTTGATTTGATAGTTTATCTTGACGTCGAAGGCGTTCGTCGTCTTTACGCGCACCTCGTTGAAGATAAAATTGGTCTGCGCAAACGCGGCGCCCGCAATGTTAGGCCCGGGAAGGAAGCCAAGCAGCTTCCTGGCAATCGGGCTGATGCGGTCGGCGCAGATTACGTTTAGGACGCCGTTGCAACTGATTTGCTGGCGCCCGGTGCCGTCCGAATTACCTGTCGCCGGATCATAGATCTTGGTTGGGGCATTACGGAAATCTCCGTTGTACCACGCGGTATATGGGACCGTGTGCAGGGCGACATTGCCCAACGCATCAGAGGTGTACTGATAATCGCCGAAGTAAAAAAGCTTGTCCTTCTTGATTGGTCCGCCGATGGTAGCGCCGACTTGTCGATAGTGCGACGGCGCCCTGGCCCCCGTAAAAAAGTCCCTTGCTTGCGAGTTGTCATTGTTGCCGAAGCCGAAGACACTGCCGTGGATCGCATTCGTGCCCGACTTGAGCGTCACCGTGGATACCGCCCCACCGGCGCGTCCGAGTTCAGCGTCGAAGTTACTCGTCGTAACGCTGACGCTTTCGACGGCATCCGCCGCCGGGATCAGCACTTGAAGGAGTCCAGTCTTTTCGTTGTCATCTACGCCCTCAATCTGGACATTGTTCGAGAGGCGCGATTGGCCGTTGACCTTCGACTCCAGACTGTCCTGGGAGTTGAAGAATTGTGAGTGCGGGCGCGATGGGCGAGTGCTACCCGGCACAGTAAAGATCAGGCCCTGGAAGTTCCGGTTGAAACCGAGGGGCAGATCGGCAACCTGCTTGCTTTCAATCAGCCGTCCTGTGTCGGAGCGGTCGGTCTGCAGCGCGGGCTCCTGCGCGGTGACCGTAACTTTTTCCGCGACGGAACCCAGCTCAAGTTGCACGTCCCTGCGAACTGTGGTGTTGACCTGCACCTCCACTCCCGTTTGGGCGACTTTCTTAAAGCCCTGACGTTCAACCTCAACGCGGTAAGTGCCCTGGGGCAAATTGCCAAAGACGTAGTTTCCACTTTCATTTGTCGTGGCTGAACGCTTGATGTTGGTGTTCACGTCCACGATGGTAACGGTTGCCCCGGGCACCACGGCGTCGTTACTGTCGGTTATCGTGCCGAGCAGCGTGCCATTGACGGCCTGGGCATGGGCTGAAGGCAGCGCGACGACGTGACCTAAAGCCGCCGCCAGAACAACAGTCATTATCAATCTTGGTAGATGCTTTGCTAGTCCCTTCATGATTTGCTCTCCTTGGTGAATCCTGAAGTAGATTTTCAGTCCTTGCGGAATCTGACTTGAGCGGCAGATCTCGCTTGAGAAAAAAAGATGCTTGTTCTGAAACTCCGGAGTTCCGGCGGAATCTGACGTAGCACGGCTCTCCGGAATTCAGCAGTGGAACCGCTTCCCTTTGAAAAAGCCCGTCTCGCCTGTTGTGCGTGGTGCGGACAATATACCTTCAAGCAATTGCCGTCAAGGAGTTTCGCTTACTTGCACGCGGCGGCCGTGCAATTTACGCCGAAGGCGCGAAGGGAATGTCGGGGCGTACGAGGGATAGTCTTGCATTAGTACGTTCGCTCCAGTCTCTAGTCGATCACGCTAGCATCTTGTCGACTACATCCCCGTGCACGTCCGTAAGCCTGAAGTGCCGGCCCTGGAACTTGAATGTGAGGCGCTTGTGGTCGATACCGAGACAATGCAGAATCGTGGCCTGCAAGTCATGCACGTGCACCGGGTCCGAGACGACGTTGTAAGAGTAGTCATCGGTCTCGCCAACCGTCACGCCTCGCTTGATTCCCCCGCCCGCCAGCCACATGGCGAAGCAGCGAGGGTGATGATCGCGCCCGTAGTTGTTTTCAGTCAGCTTGCCCTGGCAGTAGACTGTCCGGCCGAACTCTCCACCCCACACTACCAGCGTGTCGTCGAGCAGTCCGCGTTGCTTCAGGTCAAGTATCAACGCCGCCGAAGCCTGATCTGTCCCTTTGCATTGCAACGCAATGTCGCGAGGCAAATCGTTATGCTGGTCCCAACCGCGATGGTATAGCTGGATGAATCGTACATTGCGCTCGGCCAGGCGCCGCGCAAGCAGACAGTTCGCCGCATAGGTCCCGGGGTTGCGTGAATCTGGACCATACATCTCAAAGATGTGAGCGGGCTCCCTTGAGAGGTCCATCAAATCCGGCACTGAAGTCTGCATGCGATAGGCCATCTCGTATTGTGCGATGCGGGTCTCAATCTCCGGATCGCCGTAGGCTTCCGACTTGATTCTATTCAGTCTCACAACGGCGTCGAGCATCTGGCGGCGCGTCGTCTTACTGACGCCCGGCGGGTCGTCGAGGTAAAGCACGGGCTCGCCGCTTCCGCGAAAGCGCACGCCTTGATAGCTCGATGGAAGGAACCCGGTTCCCCACAGGCGCGAAAACAGCGGCTGATCGGTGTTAACGGCGTTGGCGAGCGAGAGCAAAACGACGAACGATGGCAGGTTCTGGTTCTCGCTGCCTAGCCCGTAGCTCACCCACGACCCAAGGCTTGGACGGCCGGGCTGCTGACTGCCGGTCTGGATAAAGGTGATCGCCGGATCGTGGTTGATAGCCTCGGTGTTCATACTCTTGATGATCGTGATTTCATCGACGATCTTCGCGGTATGAGGGAGCAGTTCGCTGAGCCAGGCCCCAGACTGTCCGTGCCGGCTGAACTTGAAGAGCGAGTTCACCACCGGGAAAGAGCTCTGGCCCGAAGTCATTCCGGTTATTCGCTGGCCCATTCGAACCGAGTCGGGAAGCTCCGTGGCGTGATACCGTTGAAGCTTGGGCTTGTAGTCGAACAGGTCCATCTGAGAAGGCGCGCCCGATTGATGAAGAAAGATGACACGTTTAGCCTTGGGAGCGAAGTGAGGAAGGCCGGCGAGGCCACCAGTTTTGGGATCTCTGCCGGACTGAGTATCGGCGAACACGCTTGCCTTGAGCAGGGAAGCGAGAGCGGCGACGCCGATGCCGGTGCTTGCAAGGCCGAAGAGTTGTCGCCGCGTTAGGATGAGTTCAAGTTCTCGGTTGATGTCCATGGTAGGCTTGCTGCTATTCTTTTGTGATCGTCTCGTCCAGATTCAGTATCGCACTCGCGACAATCGTCCACGCAGCAAGCTCGGATGCATCGAGCTTCGCATCCCATTTCGACTCGCCCACACTCAATAAATCAAGCGCGGCCTTCTTGTCGCCGCGATAGCGAGCCAGTTGCTGCTGAAAGAGGGTGTGGAGCACGTGCGCCTCATTCGCCGAGGGCAGGCGCGCCGTCGCCCCTCGAAAAGCAAAGCTGATCCGGCTGCCGGCATCCCTTCCACCCTCAGTCATCACCCGCTGTGCCAGCCACCGTGCCGCTTCGATATAGGTCGGGTCGTTCATCAGCACTAGCGCTTGCAACGGAGTATTGGTCAATGCGCGACGACCAGTGCACTTCTCCCGGTCAGGCGCGTCGAAGGTCGTAAGCTGAGGCGGTGGAACTGTGCGCTTCCAGAATGTGTACATGCTCCGACGATAGAGATCCTTGTTTGTGCTGGGAGTGAACGACTGGGCAGAGAACCCATCACCGAACGCCAACTCGTCCCAGAGGCCTTTCGGTTGATAGGGGAAAACGCTCGGCCCGCCGATGTCGGCGTTCAATAAACGGCTCACCGCAAGGGCATTGTCGCGGACCATCTCGGCGGGCAGCCGCAATCGAGGTCCTCGGGCCAGCAGCCGGTTCTCGGGATCCTTCTCTATGAGTGCAGGTGCCACTCGTGATGATTGACGATACGTTGCCGACGTTACGATCAGCCGCTGCATCGCCTTCACATCCCAACCGGTTCGGGTGAACTCTGTTGCGAGCCAGTCCAGCAGTTCAGGATGAACCGGCGGCTCACCCTGGACGCCAAAGTCCTCCGAGGTCTTCACGATGCCGATGCCGAAGTACATCTGCCAATAGCGGTTCACAGCGACCCGCGCAGTCAGCGGATGCGACGGTGCAACCAACCACCTGGCCAGACCGAGTCGATTTGCGGGCGCACCTTGCGGCAGGGGCGGAAGCACAGCAGGCACGCCAGGCGATACCTTGTCGGTCTTGTTGCGGTAGTCCCCGCGGCCAAGAACGAAAGTCTCACGCGGCTTCTCCATTTCGGACATCACCATGACCGTGGGGATTGCCTTCTCGAGGACATCCTTTTCCTTCCTCAGGCTTTTCAACTTCGAGTAGAGCTTTTGCAGAACATCCGGCGCCTCATAGGTGAGAAAGTAGTCGCGAACACGCGCGTTCTCTTCTCTCGTTCTTTTGCCGGAGACACCCGACAGGATTGTCTGAATCGGATAGTGAATCGCCAGTTGCTCGACCTCAGTGTTGTCCAGCACTCGCTCATACAATCGCAGATCATCGATATTACCCCTGAACGGCTTGCCTAAGCTCTTGTTTCCGATTTGCAGCTCGGCGTCCGTCTTGATGGCACCAGAGAGATTATCCTGAAGGATCTCAGTCTGTTGGGGCTTACCATTAATGTAGAGCTGCAGACCGGCGGCCTTGCCTGACCCGTCATAAGTGAGCGCGACATGATACCAGTCTCCCAGGGTGAGCTTCCTGGTCGTTCTTATTTGAATTGCGCTATCAGGCCAGTGCGAAGTCAGCCTGATCGTGAGATGCGCCGCCCGCTTTTGAATGCCGACAAGCTCGAGCTCATCAAATAGAAACTCGTAGCCACGGCGCGTTTCCGGGTTATCGATCTTCTGGAATGCGGCGATCGGTGTATTGCCGTTTCCCTGCAACCACACAGCCAGGCTGAAAGGCTCAGACCGTTCGAACCCTCCGACGCTTCCGAAGCTCACCTGTGAATCGCCATCAAAGCTGACCGCCTTTCCGACCCTCCCGGAGCTGAATGTCGGATCGCCCCTAACAGTGCGCCCGTGTTGATATCGGCCGGACACATCCGAGAGGCTGCCATCGAGCTCATAGTGGGCGGTGAGACCCTTTCGCGGCGACTCGGCGATTTTTCCAACCAGGGACTTCTCCCATTTCTCCTGAAGAGGCGCCACCTCTTTTTCGGACAGCGCATCGTCTTTTGCTTTTATTGCGGATGTCAGTTCTTCTAATCTCGCCTTCTGCTCCTGAGAGGGGAGCGCCAAAAAAGGCTTTGCATTGCCCGTTCTCCCGTCGAGTCCCTCCTCGGAAACTGTGTTGAAGAAGGCGAAGAATTGATAGAACTCCTTCTGAGTGATTGGGTCATACTTGTGACTGTGACAGCGAGCGCAGCCCAATGTTGTAGCCATCCATACGTTCGCGGTTGTTTCCACGCGGTCGACGACGTACTCGACTTGATACTCTTCAGGGATCGCTCCGCCCTCGAAGTTGATCATGTGGTTTCTGTTGAATCCCGAGGCTATCTTCTGTTCGACGGTCGCGCCGGGCAACAGATCACCAGCCAGTTGTTCGATCGTGAACTGGTCGAACGCCATGTTGCGATTGAACGCATCGATCACCCAGTCGCGCCAGCGCCACATATCACGGTGGCTGTCGATGTGGTAGCCGTGGGTGTCGGCGTAGCGGGCGAGGTCCAGCCACTGCATCGCCATTCGTTCGCCGTAATGCGGAGAGTTGAGCAGTTGATCCACACGCTTCTCATAGGCATCGGGCGAAGTATCTTTGAGAAACGCCACGGTCTCTGCCGGTGTGGGCGGCAGGCCGGTCAGATCGAGAGTCACGCGGCGAAGCAAAGTGACCCTGTCCGCCGGGGGCGATGGCTTCAGCCCCTCGCGCTCAAGGCGGGCAAGGATGAAGTTATCGATCGCATTGTGCGGCCACGCGGGATTGCTCACCTTGGGAGACTCCAGGCGTTTCGGAGCCAGATAGGCCCAGTGCGTGTTCCATTTGGCGCCCTCGTCTATCCAGCGTCGCAAGAGCTCGATCTGTTTGGCGCTCAGCGTCCGCCCCGAGTCCGCTGGCGGCATACGCATCTCGGGTTCAGTCGCGGCGATGCGCTTGATCAACCGGCTGTTCGAAGAGTCACCGGGAATGATCACTCCAGCTTTTGCGAATGCGCCTTCCTTATTATCGAATCGAAGGCCAGCCATTCGTTGCGTCGGGTCAGGACCATGGCAAGTGAAACAGGTATCGGATAGGATCGGAGCTATGTCGCGGTTGAAGTCGATGGGTATGATTGTTTGATGTTTCTGTTCCTGCCCGAAGACGACACAGGAGGCGGCCAGCAGAATTCCTCCAAGAAGTATTGACACCCTGCTCCTCACGTCATCACCTCTGCCCAAATGATAGTGCGACCCACAGAAAAACGCGCAGGAGGCAACTCATTGGACTCTCATGGCCGAGTATGCGCTTCGCTGAATTTCAATCGCGCCGCATCGCTCAGTAGTGGTAGCGAGCCTGCAGGAAATCAATGCGATCCTGGCTTACGAGATACACAATGCGGTGCTCCTGGGTTAGTCGGCGCGACCAAGTCCCCGACGCGAGATACCTCAATGGTTCTGGCTTCCCGATCCCGGTAAAAGGATCTCGAGCAAGTGAGCTGTTTCAACCAGACTTGAGAGTTCCGATGCAGCAACCAGCGCAACGTCCGCGGCTCCACGCCGGTTAATAATTACGATTTCACAATCAGTAGCGACTCGATCAAGGAGAGCCGCCAGGTTTGCGCGAGCATTTGAATAAGTTGTTTGTGTTGCCATAATGACTCTATCAGAGATGGGCGACTTGTACAGGATCACTGTACAAAGCCTGGCCACCGCAGTCAAGGCGCGCGACTAAGACCGCAAGACCCGAAAACTCTATCGAGGGCGTGCTCCCGCAGATGCCGGCGCAGCAGCCGCGCGGCCTCCGTCTGCGTTTCCGGCCAGGTGCGCGTCCCACCACTTCAACTCCTGATAGAACCGATGCACTGTATTCCACGGAGTCCAACCTCCGTGATAAGACTCTGGATACCTGATGAACATCGCTGGAACACGGTGCTTCTTTAGCGCAGTGTACATCTGCTCTGCTTGCTCGATTGGCACTCTCATATCCGACTCGCCGTGAACGAACATCGTCGGCGTAGTGACATTCGCTACGTGAGTGATCGGCGAAAGCTTGACCAGCAACTCCCTGCTTTTCGGATCCCATGGCGGCCCGTAGAACTCGCTCTCCTTTGTGCGAGGGATATCGGCGGTCCCGTAGTCGCTGATCCAGTTGGAAATGCCCGCGCCCGCAATCGCCGCTGCAAACCGCATCGTTTGCGTGATGATCCAATCGGTCAGGAACCCGCCGTATGAATACCCGGTCACGCCCATCCGCTTTTCGTCAACCGCATATCGCTTCACCGTGTAATCGACCCCGGCCATCACATCCTGATAATCGAGGACACCCCAGCCGCCCCAGGTGCCCCACAAAAACTTCTCACCGTAACCGGTCGACCCGCGCGGGTTTGTGTACAGCACCAGGTAGCCGTTGGCCGCCAGCAACTGAAACTGAAATGAGAAGTCGTTGCCGTACGCTCCGTGCGGTCCGCCGTGAGTGTTCAGGATCAAGGGATACTTCGCCTTCGCCGGATCATAGCCGCGGGGACGCAGCACCCAGCCTTCGATCTGCGTGCCGTCTTTGCTCGGATAAAGTATGCGCTCTGCCGGGCTCAAGTTCAGCTCGCTGATCAGCGCGTCGTTGAATCCGGAAAGCTTCTTTTCATCCGCGCCGTCAACCCGCGCAGAGAAGACTTCGGAAGGATGCGTTGCATCGGTCGCTGCATACGAGATTCGATCAAATGCCGCCGACATGCTGAAGCCGCTCAGGCCACGTTCACCGTTAGTGACTTGTTCCACTGAGCCACCGGCCGCCTGGACGCGAAACAGATGATTGCCGCCGCCGATGCCGCCGCTGAAATAAATGAAGCGCCCATCGGAGCTCCACGCAGTGGCGCCCGGAAGCAGGTCCCAGCTCGGGGTCAGGTTTTCCATCTCACCGCCATCGGCCGGCATGCGGTACACGTCAACGGCGCCGCCGTGATTCTGCTTGGCTGCTATGACGTCATTCAAATTCTGCTGGCGGCGGAAAACGATGTTGCGCCCATCAGGTGAGAATGAGGGCGCGCTGTGATTAAAACCATCATCGGTCAGCCGCTTGATCTGACCGTCGGTGTTAACGATCCACAAATCAGATCGCTCATAGATGTATTCGTCGCGCTGATGCGAGTTGGCTTCAATCACCAGCGCACCGCTGTCGGGGCGCCACGAGGCGGACTGAACATTCACACCTAGATGCGTCACCTGCTTCGGTGTTCCACCCGATCGCGGCACGATGTAGAGCTCTTCAGGCGGCGTCGCCATCGGATCGCGCGGATCGGGCAAATAACCGCGCTGATCGAACCGGTATTCCATCCAGTCGAATATGCGTCCCTTGAATCGTTCATCGATCTTCTTCTCGAAATCCGACGCATATTGTTTGGAGGTCTTCGCTGCGGGCGGCGTTCGTTTGGTGAAGGCGATCCACTGATTATCCGGGCTGAAGATCGGTGTGCCGCCAACGCCTTGAATCTGGAACGGCTCCCCGCCGGGCTGATCCATTCGCAGAAACCATATCGGGCTCGACTCTTCTGTTCCAGCGTTAGCTCCACGCCGCCGCCCAGCGGAGACAGCGAGCAGTTTGCCATCAGGGCTCCAGCGAGGGTTCGAAGAATTGATCGCCGGATCAGTTATTCGCTTTGGCGCTGATGAACCATCCGACGGGGCGAGCCAGATGTCGCTATTGCGGCGGTTGTCGGTTTCAACGATGTACGTACGGACAAACGCCACGAGCTTGCCATCGGGTGAGATGGCCGGGCTGCCGATGCTCTCAACGCGGTAGTAGTCTTTTAGCTCCAGCGGACGACCCGACTGTCGCGCGGCCGTCGAATTCTGGTTGGCGCCAATCTCGCGGGCTGCCGCAACGCTTCCAAGCGTCGCGCTCAACGCTAACCACAAAACGAGCGCGAGACTAGCCGGACGGGACGTCTCTCGACCCAAAGCGACGTTTCTTGCCATTGAGGACCTCCACTGCTGAATTCGGGTTTGGCATTGCGGGTTGTGTAGAGCGATCCGTGAGCAACCCGTCTGAACCACACTCATATCGCAACGCTGCCGCCACGTCAATGCGTGTGGTATCTACCTCTGACGAACTCACGTTGACTCGGTGCGAGGAGAGTTGCTTCTCTCATCGATGCGTCCCTGCATCGGAACCGGTGCGGAGAAGGCCAATCAACAAGAACACAACGAAGGGTATCGTGTTGATCATCGGTCCACGGACCGATCTAGGACCTTCTCTTCCATCAAACCAGTGCGCAAGCGCAAAGAGCGCCCAGAATGTGGTCATCGCCCAATGAAAAACTTTGCTTTGCTGGTAGTGCCGGATAAACCAGAACGTGATTAAGCCGACGAATACCAGGATTGAGGCCATCTCCTGAATGAGATGTACAGCTAACGAGTCGCCGTGCGCGAAGTTCATCACGGCGTTCTTCACCGCGTCTGGCAGGAGACCAGTATGAAGCAGCATAACTGTGCCTCCGCCAAGCAGGAAGATCGTTCCGATGATCGCGTAGACGAGTTTGGCGATCGCTTTGATGTTCATTATTTGTTTGTTGATTGCGTGATCTGAGTGCCTTGCGAGGCGACTGCCTGCCACCGGCCATCACGCTTGATGAAAACGTCGGTGAAACGTTGGGTCACGCTAGCCTTCTTTCCCTGGTAGCTGCCGCGAATACCTAAAAGAGCGTAACATCTCGCACCTCGCTTTAACTTTCCGCGCCAGCCATAAATCAAAAACGACCGAAACGACGTCTTTCATCCGACGTTTCGGCCGTATGACACAAATAGTCTTCGCGCTTCGCGTTCGACCGTATCGACTACTGTTTGAGATCCGATATGCGAACGGCCAGGCGTCCGGCATCGTGACACGTCATGCATAGGAGGCTAGTGTTGGCCGCAGACTCGGGATTCGATTTCCACTTCCTGGCCATTGGTTCGTATGGTGTGCCGCCGAGCACGGCGAGAATCTTGTCAACGTACTGCGCCGTTTCTTCTTTGCGGCCGGTGCGCTGAGCGGACTGAGCGAGGCCGCCGAGGACCTCCCCCCGGAGATGCACTGGGAGCTTGTCGATAAATGGCGCCTGCTGTTTGTAGAGCGCCAGGTAATTGTCATAGGCCGCCGACCACGCGGCCGCGCGATATTCCTTCGGCAGCCGGTCGGCGAAAAGTGCAAAGCTGCCTCCGATAACGGCGGCCAGCGCTTCATTCCCGGAGCTTGTCTTGGCAGCCTCAGAGAACGCATCAAGCGCCTGCCGATAATATCGTTGAAACTCATCGGGGCGGTTGCCCTCGTTGGCGAGCACGGCGCGATAGAGTAGGGCGCCGCCCTTCCAGGACAACAGGTTGCCTTTTTGGCCGGGCCGTTGTTCGAGCAGCAACTGGATATTCTTTTCTCCGCGCTCCAAGCGTCCCATGTCGTCGGACATCCAGCCGGCGAAGATGTCCTCCCGAACAAGAGTGTGAACAGTAAATCGAGAGTCCGAGAGCGGTGAATGTGGCGACTGGGCGGCGGCCACAGTCACCAAAGCAACAACGAGAAGAGCCTTCTTGAAATACAAAGCGTCCACCTCCTGAGTTTAAGTCCCTGATTTGCTATCCACTCTAGCAGTGTAGAAAGGCGAGATCAACGAAATGACGATTCCAAGTTCCCGTGAGACTATGTTGCGTTTCCGCGAACATTCAATCTCAAAATATTTGAACTGGAATCCTGATCTAGCGCTCTCTGTGAGCAAAACGCTACGTTGTTGCGAAGTGTTCCGATTAATCTACAGCGGACAAGCCTGGGAGCACAGGCATCCCGCCGGCTTGACACTGCGCAAGAACGGCTACATGAAACCCGCGGCACCGCGCCATGCGACCCGTGTGCGACTGACGTTGTCTATCGATAGTTGCTCTAAGCGCGCGCTTTTTCGGTAGTGGCAGAATGTTCGCCGCCGAAAGAGACACTCCCGGAAGCTGCGAAACACTCTTGCCACGCGAGACCGTCAACTTCCCATGCAAGATTCCTGGCACTATGCTGTAATAGACACCAGAGGAGCGACAAGGTTGTGAGCGCGAAGGCAAAACCAAAGCGACAGCGCGGACGTGCAGAAGTGTCGGAGAAAGTTGACAGCAACTCAAGGACTGCACACGCACGCGTAACACTTCTTGATGAAGGCCCAACTCCAACAGCGACCGACAACGGCAAGGTCCCGCGCCGTCGCAACCCTGCCAAGAAAACCACGAAAAAGGCCAAGACTGCTAACGAACTAATGCTTGAGGCTTGGAAGTACATCTGGGAAAACCGTCACAGGAGACTGACAAAACCCTAGTGACTCCAGTCGTATTCGATACCAACATCTGGATTGCTTATCAGCCGCAAACCTTTCCTCGCAGCGTGCACATGTCCGTTGTGGTTCTACAGGAACTGTTGGCGGGTGCGGTTGATCCGACAGACGTGAAAAGCAGGAGGCCGCAAAGAAGCAGTATGAACGGGAAGGAAAACTGCTTGTCCCTACCGCCGACGATTGGATTGAGGCGGGGAAGGTCCTCAATTCGCTTCTGCGCGGCCTGAAATCCAAGGCTGGAGGGAAGACTCCCAGGCTTCATCACCAGGAAAAGCAGCGCATCATCCGTGACGTGCTGATTGCAAGAACGGTCAAGCGAGTCGGCGGCTTGCTTGTCACGGGCAACACTCGCGACTTCAAAATGATCAAGCAATTCTGCAACGTTAGGATCCAAAGCGGCCGCGAATATTTCGGTCAACAAACCTCGAGCGCGTTGTCCCGCTCGCGCTGAATGGACTTCGCGGAACCTTGCCTTGCCAGCACTTGACCATGGCGTGCACCGTGGTTGAAGCTAATAGTCATTGTGAAACCAATTCCTGCACGACCACTGCAAAGCTCCGCAAAAGAAACAACTGACGGGAACGAGAAGCCAAAAGCCTCGCCGCGAGACCTCCTTCGGCTGCTGTCTTACGCAAAGCCATATCGAGGAAGGCTCGCCATTGCTTTGCTCTCGCTGTTGATCGCGGGCGGACTAGGGCTGGCGTTTCCTCAGGTCGTGGGTATGCTCATTGACGCCGCGTTCGTGCTACGTGACTCGCACAAGCTGAACCAATTCGCGTTGCTTCTCGTTGGGCTGTTTGCTGCGCAGGCGGGATTCAGTTTCCTGCGAACCTACCTCCTCTCGTACACCGGCGAACGGATCGTCGCCGATGTTCGCACTCAGCTTTACAACCATCTCACCAGTCTTCCCGTCTCTTTTTTCGCTAATCGCCGGGTGGGTGAGCTGACTTCTCGCCTGTCGTCGGACGTCACAGTGGTTCAAACCGTCACAACCGGCAGCATCACCGAGCTTCTCCGCTCGGGGATACTGTTGGTGGGCGGCATTACGATCATCTTTATCACCAATGTGCGGTTGTCGCTGCTGATGCTCGCCATCGTGCCGGTTGTAATTGTCTCGGCGCATTTGTATGGCCGCTACGTCCGCCGTTTGAGCACGCAGGTCCAGGACCGCCTCGCCGAAGCGAACTCGGTACTTGAAGAGACGCTGTCCGCGATTCGAATAGTCCAATCGTTCGTACGTGAGGAGTACGAACGCGCGCGCTATCGCGACAGGATTCAGGATTCGTTGAAGCTCGCTGTGAAGCGCGCGGTCGCAAGCGGCGGATTCATCGCCTTCATCATTCTGGTAGTCTACAGCGGCATCGCGGTTGTGCTCTGGTTTGGGAGCCGCATGGTTATCTCGGGTCAAATGTCCGCCGGTGATCTGATCAAGTTCGTGCTCTACACATTCTTCGTCGGTGGCGCCGTCGGTGGGATGACCGAGTTGTACGGCCAATTCAATCAAGCTATCGGGGCGACTCGGCGGGTGTTCGAGTTGCTCGACACCAAACCGGAGATCAAGGATCCTGAGAATCCTGAGCCGCTCGAAAAAGTCCAGGGTCACGTCGAGTTGATCGACGTGCAGTTCACTTATCCCGACGAGCGCGCGCTGCCCGTTTTGAAAGGTGTGACCATCGAAGCCAGGCCCGGCGAGATCATCGCGCTGGTTGGTCCGAGTGGGGCAGGGAAGTCTACGTTGGTTGCATTGATCCCGCGCTTCTACGACGTTTCGTCAGGAGCAATCCTGATCGATGGCCACGACATCAGGGCAGTGCGCCTTGCTGACCTTAGAGGCGCAGTCGGAATGGTTCCGCAAGAGACGACGCTGTTCGGCGGACCGATTCGCGAGAACATAGCTTACGGCAAGCTTGGAGCGGCAGACGATGAGATCGAGGCTGTAGCTCGCGCGGCGCACGCGCACGAGTTCATCTCGGAATTTCCGGACGGCTACGACACGGTCGTCGGCGAGCGAGGAGTCAAGCTCTCGGGTGGCCAGCGCCAGCGAATTGCAATTGCACGCGCGCTGCTCAAGAACCCGGCGATTCTCATACTCGACGAAGCGACCAGCTCGCTCGATTCTGAATCGGAGCGATTGGTCCAGGACGCGCTCGAGACCCTGATGCAAGGCCGCACGACATTCGTGATAGCTCATCGGCTCTCGACGGTGCGCCGCGCGGACCGGATCATCGTCCTCGACGAAGGAAGGATTGTCGAAGAAGGCACGCACGAAGAATTGTTGGCTGGCGGTGGACTTTACAAGCGACTCTACGAGATTCAGTTCAGAGAATACCCCGTGGCTCTGGGGGCTGCTACCGAAGCTGAGTGGTAGCGGCGGCGCCGTCGCGTTCCTCGAATAACCAGGAAGCAACCCGAACGCTCGAACTCGCGTCTATCACTCCGCGCGGTAACGTTCCAGACCGAGTTTGAACTTAAAGTTGAGCCTTTCCCAACGACCCTTGTTTCAGTATTGTATGGATATGACGACTACCGATCCCGCGCTTCCTCAGGAGAAGTCAATCGCCAGGTTCATCCGCCGAGTCGCAATCTTGATCGGTATCCGATACGCGCTGATGTTCATTACGATTTGGGGATTTCTTTGCGGCGTCGCGGTCCTCGCAATGCGAGCGGCTACGGGCCGTCCACTGGTTCAGTTGATTTGGATCGTTGCCGGTGTCGTCCCCTGCGCCGTAATCGCAATTCTTCTTGCACTGAAGCGGCTTCCGGATCGCAGCGCTGTTCGAGCGCTGCTGGACAACAGGAATCGATGCGGCGGACTGCTGATGGCTTCTGAACGCGCCGAGCTTGGCGACTGGCAAGCTCGCATGCCGGCGATTGCCGAGCCGCGGCTTCGCTGGCGCGCGAGGCGATCGGTCGCGCTTGCGCTTGCGTCTGCGTTGTTCGTATCTGTCAGCTTCTTGATTCCCGCCCGCCCGGGCCTGGCGGCGGATCGGCCGCTTGACATCGCCAAAGAGGTCGGGGACCTCTCGGCCGACATCGATGTGCTGAAGAAAGAAGAAATCATCGATGCTACTCAAGCTGAGTCGCTCGAGACGAAACTCGAATCAATCACCACAGAGGCGAGGGGCGAAGACCCCGTCAAAACCTGGGAGGCGCTGGACCATCTTCAGGACACGGTATCAAAGACCGCGGAAGAGGCTGCCGAGAAAATAGCTCGCAACAACGAACGGCTCGCGGAAGCGCAGGCTCTGAGCGAAACAATGGCCGCAGGCGGATCGGTCATCGATTCCAAGCTGATGACCGAGGCGATGAAAGAGCTACAATCGCAAATGGAAGCTGCGTCTGGCAATCAAGATGGCGGACCGACACTCCCAAACGATTTGCTTAAAGACCTGAAGTCCGGCTCTCTCAGCAAAGAACAGCTTAAGCAGCTCGCCGACGCGCTGAAGCAGCACAAAGGCGAAATCTCGAAACGGCTTGGTAAGCTGCGCGACGCCGGGTTGATCGATTTGAAGACACTCAAGCAGTGTGAGAAGGCCGGCCAGTGTGACAGCGCCGGGCTCGCAGAGTTTCTGAAACAGAACGCTGCGAACATGACGGTCACTGAGATGATGACTTCGTGGGGAAGAGGAGGAGTGGATCGCGGGCGCGGCGATGCGCCGATGACCTGGACCGATCCCTCTTCCGAGCGAGGCGCCAAATTCAAGGAACAAATGCTACCGTCATCGCTCGCCGGTCTCAAAGACAGCGAGTTGGTAGGCCGGAGCACCGGCGCACCGGGAGTCGAAAAGAGCGGTTCACAACAGGCGGGCGCGTTGAAAGGCGCGGCTGCAGGCGGCGGGTCAGCCTTCACGCAAACCGTCCTGCCGAGACATCGAGGTGCGGTAAATCGCTATTTCGAGAGACGGTAGCCAATCGGAACTCGATCAGGCCCCCGACTAAAAAGACGATCAGGGTAACCCGTGAACATGGTAAGCGGGTCTATGATCTGATTTGGGCAAACGGAATATTCAAGCTGAAGAGATACTGAGCGCGAAAGATGGAAGAAACAGAACGAGCACCTATCCTGCAACCGAATGAGCTGAGCCCGGCGGTTGACCTGGTCAACAAGGCGCTGGAACAGCTCGATCGAATTCTGCTCGGCCGGTCAGACCTGCACCGCATTGTGTTTGTTGCCGTGCTGAGTCGCGGCCACGTGTTGCTCGAAGGCGTTCCCGGCGTCGGCAAGACCGCGCTGGTGAAAGCGCTGGGGCAGATTCTCGGTCTGGATTTCAAGCGCGTTCAGTTCACACCGGATTTGATGCCGGGCGACATCCTGGGAACACACATCTTGCAAGAGGTCGCGAATGGAAAGCGCGAGATGAGTTTTCATCCGGGACCCGTCTTCACCAATCTGTTGCTGGCCGATGAAATCAATCGCGCGTCACCCAAGACCCAGTCGGCCCTGCTTGAAGCCATGCAGGAACAGGCGGTGACGCTGTTGGGCACGACGCGCCGCTTGCCCGATCCGTTCTTTGTATTAGCCTCGCAGAATCCTATTGAGCTCGAGGGTACCTACCCGCTCCCTGAGGCGCAGTTGGACCGCTTCCTATTCAAGCTGGTGGTCAACACGGTCGACATCGATGTGCTCGACCGAATCATATCGACGCGCCGGCGAGGCGAAGCGCCGGTTCCGTCGTGGACGATGAACGCGGACGCGTTAAATCTCGTCTTCGGGGTGATGGATCGGGTCTACCTTCCGGCCCCCGTGTCGCGTTACATATCGAGAATGGTGGCGGCGACGCATCCCTCATCGAGCGAAGCGACGAATCTTGTGCGCCAATACGTTGTGTACGGCGCCTCGCCGCGCGCAGCGATCGCGATAGCCGAAGCGGCTCGCGGCTGCGCATTGATCGCGGGACGGCCTACGGTTGGCTTCGAAGACGTAAAGTCGGTTGCGGCAGCGGTCTTGAATCATCGGTTGGTGTTGAACTATAAGGCCCGGTTCGATCAGGTTGACAGCTTCGCGATCATCGAGGGCCTGCTATCGGGCATGGATGAAACCGGCTTGAATCTTCCAGCGGAGATCGAGATCGCGAGTTGAGTAAGGGCACGTGAAAGCTAGTTAGCCGGTCATCGTGATTTTGATGAACACTACGAGTATCAAACCTGAAAATCCCACCAACGCAGTTGGTGGAACTCGAGTTTGGACATTCACCCTCCGCCAGGAGGGTCATGTTTATAGACCGAAGACGGAACCAAGGCCGCCCTCCGGCAGGAGGGCCATGTCAGTCAGCGAACACTAGAGACGCGTTTATACAAACATGGCCCTCCTGGCGGAGGGCGCGCGCATCCCGTCACGGCTTCTATAAACATGACCCTCCTGGCGGAGGGCCAGCGCATCCCGTCACGGCTTCTATAAACATGGCCCTCCTGGCGGAGGGCGGACGCGTCTCGTCACGGCTTCTATAAACATGGTCCTCCGCGGCGGGCGGCCACCAACTGCCTTGGTGGGATTAAGACGCTGATGATCATAATCTGACGACTGCTGGCGAAGAGCGGGAGTGCCACTTGCGATTTAGAAATACTATCTTTTTCACAGCAATTCTTCTTCTCGGCATACTTGTGTCTTCGGGTGAGGCGAAGCAATACGGCGACGTCCTGGTCGAGGCGAGTTCGCCTCCCAACGTTTCCCGCAGTCACGGATACACTGACTACAGAGTCTCTGTTTCCAATCGGTCGGTTCTCGACCGTCACCAGGTGACGCTCACTCTTCCTCAGCAGAGTTACTCCGGTGGTACGGTCACCCGCACGATCAGCGTCGAGCCGTCTTCAACCGTTAGCGTGTCGTTGTTCACCTCAATAGCCCTCGGCGGCAACGGGCTGGGCGTGGAGATAGATGGGCAGCCGCAGCGTGAGGTCGTCGCGGTCAACCTGAACCTGAGCGGTTATGGTTACGACACTCGTCCCGCCGTGTTGATCAGTCAGGGAGCATCCGGACGAGCGTTTCAGACACGCGCCGGAAGCGTCTTAAAGGACGCCCAGGATAAAGAAACCTTTTACGCCGCGAGATCCGAAACGCCAGTTGCGGAGTGGAGCACAAACTGGCTCGGGTATTCGAGCTACGACGGGGTAGTTTTGACTGCCGAAGAAATGCGCGCTATGCCCGAGCCGGCTGCGTCAGCGCTCATGCGATACGTCGAATGCGGCGGCACGCTGTTGGTTATCGGCTCGTGGCAAGTGCCACCACCCTGGCGAATTGAGAAAGAGCAAGACGGCGCTCTCTTAACCTACAGCACCATCTTCGGCGTCTGTTTGGTGAGCGAAAACGGAGCTGTTGAAGGCTTGAGCAAGCTCAACTGGGAAGCGATAGGTAAGGCATGGGAGCAGAGTCGGTCGCCGTGGACGTCCCGGGCGACCATGACGTTCGACGTCGCCTCGGCGAACAAACTTTTTCCCGTCACCGAGAACGTGAGTATTCCGGTTCGTGGACTCCTGTTGATTATGCTTGTGTTCGTGATACTCATCGGACCAGTCAACCTGTTCGTTCTTTCAAAGAGGAAAAAGCGGATGTGGCTATTGTGGACGGTGCCTCTGATTTCGCTGCTCACCTGTCTGGCCGTTTCGGCTTACACGCTGTTGTCGGAAGGCTGGGGCGGACGGGCTCGCTACCTGAGCTACACGATTCTTGATGAGAGATCGCACCACGCATCGACAATTGGTCTCAACGCTTTTTACGCTCCGCTGACGCCGGGCGATGGGCTGAGGTACGGCACTGAAACCGAGATCACAGCGCAAGGGGGTAGGTTCGGCTATTCCTACGACAGCACACCGAACCGCACCGCCGATTGGACCGAGGACCAGCACCTCGAAACCGGGTGGGTTACGGCGAGAACACCCGCGCATTTCATGATTCGCCGCAGCGAGACCCGACGTGAGCGGCTAACGCTGACGCGCAGCAGTGATGGCTCCCTCTCGGTAGTCAACGGGCTTGGAGTTGCGATTCGGAACTTGTGGCTCGCGGATGAGAAGGGAATCGTTTACAAGGGATCGGACATAGCGCCCGGAGCTTCCGCGAATCTCCAAATGACCACAGAGCACCCAGCGACCGGCAGGATCAGCAGAATGCGTAGCGCTTTCGCGGGAGATTGGATAAGTCTGGTTCAGCGCACCGCGAGCAGCGCAGACCTGGTGCGACCAAGGACCTATGTTGCAGACCTGGATACGTGTCCATTCCTCGAGGAGGGACTCAAAGGCGTCAAGCAGAAGAAGTGCGAGGCGCGTGTCTACGGGATAATGAAGGGACCCGGCGATGAAGATTGAGGTAGTTCATCTGAAGAAGCACTTCGGCAAGACGCGCGCGGTGGACGACATCTCGTTCACATTCGCCGCCGGGAATGTAGTTGGGTTTGTCGGACCGAACGGCGCCGGCAAGACGACGACCATGCGCATCCTGGCTACGCTGGAAGAACCGACCGAGGGCGATGCTCTCATCGACGGCATCTCGGTCGTCGAAGAACCAGAGCGCGCCCGTGAGCTGGTGGGTTATGTTCCCGACGCGCTGCCGACCCACCGCGACATGTCCGTGCACGATTATCTGGACTTCTTCGCGCGCGCGTATGCGATAAAAGGCGCGCGGCGCCCTCAGGTAATCGAGGGCATAGAAGAGTTCACTAACCTGGCGGGCATCCGCGAGAAGATGCTGTACGCGCTCTCAAAAGGGATGAAGCAGCGTGTAAGCCTCGCGCGCGCGTTGCTGCACGATCCGCCGGTGCTGATTATGGATGAGCCGGCGGCGGGACTCGACCCTCGCGCGCGAGTGGAGCTGAGAGAGCTTCTTCGCGTGCTGGCCGCCCAGGGCAAAGCAATACTGATCAGCTCGCACATACTCACGGAGCTGGCGGAGATCTGCAACGGGGCTGTGATCATTGAGCAAGGCAAGCTGCTGATGGCCGGCGCGATCAGCGAGTTGCTTTCGACCGACGGGCTGCGCCGGACGGTGATGATACGACCGCTTGAGAGACCGGAAGATCTCGTGCGCGATTTGTTAGAGATGCCTCACGTCGAATCGGCGAGCCCGGCCGGCGGCGAAGTCGTGCTCGAAGTGAACGGATCCGATGAGGTCTGCAGCGAGATACTAATTGCGCTGGTGCAGCGAGGACACAAGATCGTCGAGTTCAAGCAACTGCGCGCGGGCCTGGAAGACATCTTTATGAACCTGACGAAAGGAGACGTGCAGTGACGTCGCAAGGCGGAGTGCGCAGCCGTATGGACGATTGGCTAAACCCGATCGTCGTCAAGGAACTGCGCCAGGCGGTACAAGGCAAGTTTGTGGCGGCAGCGCTGCTTCTGTTGCTGATCGTTCAGCTCGCGGCGTTGGGAATCTACATCGTGTCCAATGGCGACTTCGCCGGCAGGTACGATGCAGGACGGTACGCGTTCATGTTTCTGCTGGCGATCCTGATGGCGATATGCCTGATCTTCGTCCCTGCCTACACCGCGATAAGACTCGCCTTTGAGCGGGACACGAACGTCGATCTGCTTTTCGTGACGACGATCAAGCCGTCGGCCATCGTCTGGGGAAAGCTGTTCGCCGCGCTCACGATCACCGTTCTGATCTTCAGCGCTTGCATGCCGTTCATGGTTTTCACCTACTGGCTGCGGGGAATTGACTTGCCTTCGATCTTCGTTCTGATGATGGCCTCGTTTCTGGTCGTGGCGGTCGCGGTTCAACTGGCGACGTTCGTCGCCTGCCTGCCGTCCGGCCGAGTACTGAAGATTCTGCTTAGCCTGCTGGCGCTGATTCTGTTTCTGCAGGCGTTCATTGCGACGCTAACCTGGTCTTATTATTCGCTATCGACGGGCATTGGAAGCCGGTTGGGAAGTTGGACGTTCTGGGGTCCGGCATCGGCTGTGATTTTGATCGCGGCAGCGGTTCTTGGACTCCTGTTCGCGCTCTCTGTTGCGATGATCAAGCCTGTTTCTTCTAATCGCGCATTGCCGGTGAGGCTGTTTGTTACGGGCATGTGGTTCGTAAGCGGCATCGCCAGCGCAGTGATCGCTTATGTGCAAAGAGACAACACTGCGCTTTCGGTATGGAGCGTGCTGAGCGTGCTGGTGTTCGCGGGAGCTTTTTTCGTGGCGGTAAGCGAGCGCGAGCAGCTCGGTCCTCGCGTGTCGAGGACGATACCCTGGTCGGCACTGCGTCTTCCCGCGTTCTTCCTGTTCAGCGGAGGCGCGAGCGGCGTTGCCTGGGCGGCGCTTATGAGCCTGCTTACGTATTTAGCTGTCTTCTTCCTGGCCGCAAGTTCGACGACTCTTAAAGCGGGCGGCTCAATCAAGGAGAGCCAGGTTTGGGTTGGCGGTCTCGCGATGTACGGATTGGCGTATTCGATGAGCGCGCTTCTCGCACGAAGGTATCTGCTTGCGCGCTGGATGGGACCGAAGTACACGTGGCTTATCGCTCTATTGTTGCTGGTCGCTGGTTGCGTAATTCCGTTTCTGATCGGGTACCTGGTCGCGTTCGGGAGTTTCAACAGGGCGGAAGACATCGGCGGCTGGCTGGTAACGAATCCGTTCACGCTCGGTATTGGTTCCTACCAGTCTACATATTTGGTGTTTGCTGGCGGCTGGGCTCTGTTGGCGAGCGTACTAAACGCGGACTGGCTTATCGAGCAGATCAAAGCTTTTCGACCGCACGAGACATAGCGCGTTCGTAGTTCGGCCTTCAGGCGGAAGTTTGTATCCCAGCGTCTCACGCCAAACGGTTACGAACTTCCGCCTGAAGGCCGAACTACGAACTTAAGCGAAGAGGGAGCATTGAACGAGGATCAACAGCGTTACCTGATCGCGGGCGAGCAAGCGGGAAGCCGCTTTGCGCTCGCCGCGCCACGGCGTGTTCCGATGGGCGCCGGCGGTGTTCACTTGAGCAACCGTTCGGGCAGTTCGCTTGAATTCAGGGACCACCGCGAGTACCAGCCCGGAGACGATCTGCGGCGAATCGACTGGAGTGCTTACGGCAGGACCGACAAGCTGATCGTTAAACTCTATCGCGAAGAAGTGAGTCCGCACGTGGACATCGTCATCGACGGCTCCCGGTCGATGACTCTCGAAAGCAGCGCGAAGCTGGAGGCGGTGCTGGGATTGGCGTCGTTGTTTGCTTCGGCGGCGTCGAATGCCGGCTTTTCACATTGCGCGTGGATGGCGGGCGACGGGTGCTTGCGGATCGAAGGCGGAACGGATCGGCCTTCAGCATGGCCGCCGTTGAGCTTCGACTACACCGGCAACGTTGACGACTCGTTCGCGCGGAACCGACCGGCGTGGCGGCGACAAGGTATGCGCATCCTGATAAGCGACCTGCTCTGGCTCGGGAATCCGCTGTTGAGTTTGCAGAGTCTGTCGCGCGACGCTGCCGCGGTGTTTGTTGTTCAGGTTTTGGCCGCCGATGACGCAGCGCCACAAACTCGAGGCAATCAGAGGCTGGTCGATTCCGAAAGTGGACAGGTTCGCGAGCTATTCATCGACGCCTCGGCGCTTGCGCGTTACAAGACATCTCTTGAGCGGCACCAACAGAACTGGCGCACGGCGTGCCGGCAGGTAGGCGGGACCCTGGTAAGCGTGATCGCCGAAGACCTGGTCCGCGATTGGGCGGTCGACGAATTGCTGGCCGCGGAGATTCTGGAAGTGACGTAAGCGAGTAATGTCGTTCGCCTTTCCTCTAGCCTTTTTCGGTCTTCTCACGGTGCCAGCGCTCCTGGCGATCTACTGGCTGCGCAGCAGGAGCCGGCGGCGAGTCGTTTCCAGCCTGATGTTGTGGATGGATCAACGTCAGTTGAAGGAAGGCGGCTTGCTCATTCACCGGCTGCAGACGCCTCTGCTTTTCTTTCTCGAGCTGCTGTCGATTCTGCTGATCGTACTTGCTGCCGCTGGACCTATGGTTCGCGCCGGCGAAGGCGCGAGACCTCTAGTCGTTGTCCTGGACGATTCCTTTTCGATGCTGGCTGGAGGAGAAGACTCACCTCGCCATCAAGCAGAGGAAGCAGTGAGGAAGGAGTTGCGCAGCGCCGGTGACAGCACAGTACGAATCGTACTCGCAGGGGAAACGCCGCAAATGCTTGGCGAAGCGACCGGCGACCGGCAACAGACAGGCGTCTTGCTCGATCAGTGGAAGTGTTTCTCGCCGGGAGCGAATCTCGAAGAGGCTATAACCTTTGCTTTTGCGGTTGGAGGCGAAAGGTCCCGCACCCTCGTGGTCACCGATCACCCGCCGTCGGCTGTGACCGAAACCGCAAGGCTGGAATGGCGCGCGTTCGGCCACCCTCGAAGCAACATTGCGTTCGTGAATGCTACACGCACCGCCCGCGATGGCCAGGATCGGTGCATGCTGGAGATCGCCAACCTCTCCGACAAATCCGCGAAGACCGAACTGGTCGTGGAAAGCGGCGCGGCATCCGGCTCAAACAGCTTTCGAGAGCTACGGCGGTCTCAGCTCGAACTGGCGGCCAATGGTGTGCAACGAGTCGTACTTACGCTGGCGCCGGGAGCCGGCGCCCTGCGCGCGAGAATCGGGACAGACTCGCTGGCTATCGACAACGAGGTGACTTTACTTCCCGGGCGCGAGCAGCCCGTGCGTGTCGAGATCGGCATTCGAAACGATTCGCTGCGCGAGATTGTGGAGAGCGCTATTCGGGCGACCGGGGCCGCCGAGATGGTGTCATCCAATCCTGAGCTTTTGCTAACAGACGAAGCAGACCGCGCCGTAAGTCCTCGATCCTGGGTCGCGCGCATCACGGCTGACCAGGACGCCGAGAGCTACCTCGGTCCGTTTGTCGTAGACCGGAATCATCCGTTGACCGAGGGGCTTGCGCTGGACGGCGTCATTTGGGGAGCGAGCAAGTCAACAACGGCGGCCGGGTCGCCGGTGATAATGGCCGGCAATATTCCACTGGTGAGCGATCTGAGGCGCGCTGACGGGGCGCGCGAAGTTCGACTCTCGTTTCGGCCTGAGCTCTCGACTCTTCAAAGAAGCCCCGCCTGGCCCGTATTGATGTGGAACCTGTTGAGTTGGCGCGCCTCTGAACTTCCGGGAGTCAGCCAGTCGAATGTCAGACTTGGCAGCGATGCGAAGGTCAAGCTTTCGCCGGGGGTGACAGCGGTCGAGGTGAGTGAACCGGGCGGCACTGTGCGGCAAATGACCGCGCTCGATCGAACAGTGAGCTTCAAGCCGGAGGCGCCGGGGACTTACGAGATCACGGCTGCCGGCGAACGGTACTTGTTTGCTTCGAACGCGCTTCGCAAGGAAGAGTCAGACCTTAACGCGAGCGCTTCGGGACGCTGGGGAAGTCTGGACGATGCGGCTGGTGTCAAAAGCGAGCTGCGAAGCATCGCATGGGTCTTTCTGTTGCTCTTGATGCTAGCGCTTTCGTTCCATCTGGCTCTGGCTTCGCGTGGCGTAACCGCAAAGCAAGTGTAGTAGTTTGTCGGAGAGGGTGATGAGAGAGACTCAGACAATTCGCGAGATGCGGTATCCGCGCAAATCCGTCGGATCAGTGTCATCCGTGGTCTATGCGTCCCTACCAAGGCGATTCTTCCGCACGCATAGACCACGGATGACACTGATCCGACGGATTTTCACGGATTTCTTACTGGCGGTTTGGCTCGAAGGGTAAGCGATGATCTTGCACCACCCAGTCTGGTTGCTTCTTGCAATACCGCTCGCGGTTGCGTTGTGGTTGTGGAGACTGCCAACGCCACTCCTGCTGGGATTCAGGATCGCGACGGTCTTGCTCATTCTGCTCGCGATGTGTGGGCTTGCCATCAAGCTGCCGAGTCGCGCCGGCACCATCGTCGTCGTTGCCGACAGAAGTGATTCGATGCCGCCGGGCAGCGACGCATCTCACAAAGAAGCAATCAACTTGATTCGTAGCTCGATGGGCGCCGACCAGCGGTTGGCTGTTGTTTCGTTTGGCAGAAGCGCTTCGATCGAGCAGATCAGCCCAGCCGAGTTCGCGGGCTTCACGGGCGAAGTCGGACGCGATGAGTCGAATCTTTCAGAGGCGCTGGAAAGAGCACTGGCCCTGATACCTCAAGGCTCGCCCGGCCGGATTCTCGTGCTATCGGACGGCAGATGGACAGGCAAGGACCCGGCAAACGCAGCCTGGCGCGCAGCGGCGCGCGGTATCGCGATCGATTACCGTGCCCTTGAGCGGTCGGCTGCAAACGACGTAGCGATCTCCCAGATCGAAGCTCCCGCGACAGTGTCTCCAGGCGAAGCATTCATGATCAACGCCTGGATCCGCTCGCCGGTCCAGCAGGACATCAGCTATGAGTTGCTGAGAGGCAATGAGCGTCTGGCCGCCGGAAAGCGAAACCTGTCTTCAGGTCAAACCCGGCTGACGTTTCGAGATCAGGCGGGAGAACCAGGGACCTACTCGTACACTCTCCGGATCGCGGGCGCCGGCCAGGACCCGGTTCCCGAGAACAACTCTGCGCGATTGCTGATCGGAATCAAGGGACCCAAGCCTCTGCTATGCCTGACCGCTTCCGCGGATTCCGGCCTTGTTCGTTTGCTCGACGCCGGCGGCTTGAAAGTGAAAGCCGTATCGCCGGAGTCGTTCGCCTGGTCTCTGGAAGAGCTATCGAACTACTCCGCGTTGATTCTTGAAAACGTCCCGGCAGACAAGATCGGCGCGCGCGGCATGGAGAACATCACGGCCTGGGTGAAGGAGACCGGCGCCGGGTTAATGATTACAGGCGGCAAGAACGCTTATGGGCCGGGTGGATACTATCGATCTCAACTGGAACCCATCATGCCCGTGTCGATGGAGCTCAAGCGCGAACACCGAAAACTCGCGATGGCCATAGTTGTCGCGATGGACCGGTCGGGAAGCATGGCAGTGCCCGCCGGGGGCGGCCGAACAAAGATGGATCTGGCGAACCTTGCCGCAGTTCAGGTGCTCGATCTGATGTCGCCGATGGATGAGTTCGGAGTGATCGCGATCGATAGCTCACCTCACACGGTGGTTAATCTCGCGCAACCCGAGAACGTATCTGAGATACGCGACCAGATTCTTCGCATCGATTCCGGCGGCGGCGGCATTTTCATCTACGAGGCGCTGGCGGCATCGGCGCAGATGCTGGTCGATGCAAAGGCAGGCACGCGCCACATCATCCTGTTTTCCGACGCCGCCGATTCAGAGGAGCCGGGTAAATATCAGGAGCTCATTGCGAAGTGCCAGCAAGCCGGCATCACCATCAGCGTGGTCGGCCTCGGCAAGCCGACGGATTCCGATGCCGATTTGCTGCGCGACATTGCTCACCGAGGCGGGGGAAGAGTCTTCTTCACGGATAACCCGGAAGAATTGCCGCGTCTGTTTGCGCAAGACACGTTCGTGGTCGCGCGCAGCACGTTTGTCGACGAACCGACGCCTATCCAATTTACCGGCGGGGCGGTGAGTCTTACCGGAAGGCAGTTTGCGACTCCGCCTCCGCTTGGCGGCTACAATCTCTGTTATTTGCGGCCCGAGGCGAACCTGGGAGCCGTGACGGTTGACGACTACAAAGCGCCGGTCATAGCCTCGTGGCAAGCCGGCCTCGGCCGCGTGCTCTGCTACACAGGTGAGGCTGACGGCGCATACGCCGGCGCGATCGCAAAGTGGAAAGACACAGGAGAACTCTTTACCAGCATCGCCCGCTGGACGGCCGGCGAGACGAACACGCTGCCGGGCAACTTGCTGGTCACCGAGGAATTGAGAAACGGTGTTGCGGTGGTGCAGCTTCACCTCGATCCCGAGCGGGACGGGGAACCATTCAACGAGTTGCCTGGCCTGACAATTTTGAGAGGAGTCGCAGGCTCCACGCCTCAAGCTGAAAAGACGGCTTTGAGATGGACATCGGCAGACACGCTCGAGGCAGAGATCCCGCTTCGAGGCAACGAGACGACTCTGGCAACAGTTGAGGTGGCGGGAGCCGGGAGGTTGACGCTCTCACCGGTTTGCCTTCCGTACTCGCAGGAGTTCAAACCAGTTGAACCGGACACGGGGGTCCTCGCGCTGGAGAATCTCGCAAAGGCAACCGGCGGTCACGACCGCGCGAATCTTGCAAGTGTCTGGAAGGACCTTCCGCGGCAACCGCGTATGTTGGATATGACGACGTGGCTTCTCGCGATAGCGCTGAGCCTGCTGCTGCTCGAGGTGTTGGAACGCCGCACCGGGATGCTTTCGTTGAGGGGCTTCGAAAAGTTGCGTGTGCGAAAGATGACTGATGAAGTCGGTCCCGTTGCGGATCGTGATAAGCGTAAGAAGCGCTGGGTGCCGGCGAGGCACCCCATCTCCACCGCAGTCAAGATTGCTGACCTCACAAAAAGACCGGCCGAGCCCGTGGCAACCGGCGAAGAGGCTGAGCGTGGACTCGATGACGCGCTCTTACGGGCGCGTCGTCGAGCGAGCGCGCGAACGAAGCCTCGCGGAAGCGGACCACGTCACGACGATTGAGCTGCCAGGCTTAGTTACACGCCTCGAACAAACCCGCCGCGCCCTGGCCGCCGCCAACGCACATCGTCACCACGCCGTATTTCGCTCTGCGGCGCAGCATCTCGTTGGCAAGCGTCCCGACCATTCGCGAGCCGGTCATCCCGAACGGATGGCCGATCGAGATGGAGCCGCCGTTGACGTTGAGCTTCGCCGGGTCGAGTCCGAGTTGATCGCGACAATAGACCACCTGCACCGCGAACGCTTCGTTCAGCTCCCATACGTCGATGTCGTCAACCGTAAGCCCGTGACGCTTGAGCAGCTTTGGCACCGCAAACACCGGTCCGATTCCCATCTCATCCGGCTCGCAACCTGCGACCGCGAAGCCTCGAAAGATCAGCCTGGGTGTCACGCCCAACGCTCTAGCCCGCTGGGCTGACATCAACAGCGTCGCCGACGCGCCGTCAGACAATTGTGAAGAGTTACCGGCGGTCACAGTGCCCTGGCCGCTTGTCTGATCGAAGTACGGCTTCAAGCCAGCCAGCCCCTCGAGAGTGGTATCGGGCCGGTTGCATTCGTCTTGGTCGCAGACGTGCTCTTCCTTACCGACGATCTCACCCGTCTTCTTATCGAGGATCCCGCGCGTGACTTTCATAGGCGCGAGTTCTTCTTTGAAGAAGCCTTCTTCTTGAGCGCGCGCGGTGCGCTGCTGGCTCAACAGCGAATAGACGTCCTGCGCCTCACGGCTCACCCTGTAGCGTTTGGCGACGACTTCCGCGGTGTCGCCCATAACCATGTAGATGCCCGGCTTGTGTTCAAGCACCCATGGGTTCGGGTGGTTATCGCGTGACATCATCGTGATGCTTTCAACGCCGCCTCCGATCGCAGCTTCCACGCCTTCGTTGATGATCTGATGCGCCGCCATGGCGACAGATTGCAGACCTGAAGAGCAGAACCGATTGACCGTAGTCGCAGCAACCGACACCGGAAGCCCGGCCCGGATCGTCGCCACTCGAGCGACGTTCGTTCCTGCTACGCCGTGAGGCTGGCCGCAGCCAAGGATCACATCTTCGATTTCGGCCGCATCAAGTTGCGGTGTCTTGCGCAACACGTCCTTGATGCAATGCGCCGCCAGATCATCGGGGCGCGTCAGATTGAATGAACCACGAAACGATTTCGCCAGCGGCGTTCGCGAACTTGCTACTACTACTGCTTCTCTCATGGTGGGTCCTTTCTCCAATTAAGATGTTTGTAGTCCCGCCTTCAGGCGGAAGTTCGTAAGATATATTTTCTCGCGACTCAAGTACGAACTTCCGCCTGAAGGCGGGACTACGAAACGTCAAGCACCTGAGGCGGCCCGTCCCTTCTCCTTATCGAAATCGGCAAACGTTTTGCCGGCTTCGGCCAATTGTTTGAGCAACGGCGCCGGTTCCCACAACTCACCGTGCTGCACGTGAAACTCACTAACCCGGTCGTATACCTTCTTCAAGCCGACTGTATCGGCATACCACATCGGCCCACCGCGCCATGCCGGGTAGCCGTAGCCGTTGAGGTAGATGATATCAATGTCCACTGCACGCATCGCGATTCCCTCTTCCAGAATCTTCGCACCCTCGTTGATCAGCGCGTACTGCGTGCGCTCGATGATCTCTTCGGGCGGGATCGTGTGCCGCGTAATGCCGGCTTCTTCCGCGACCTGCTCGATCAGTTTCTCGACTTCGAGGTCGGGAATTCGATTCCGGTTCTCATCGTAGCGATACCAACCCGCGCCCGTCTTCTGACCGAAGCGGCCAATCTCACACAGGCGATCGGCGAGGGCCGGCTGCCTGATGCCGGGTTTCTCGAGATGCCTGTACTCCTTGCGTATGCGCCAGCCGACGTCCAACCCGGCTAGGTCTCCCATCGCGAGCGGACCCATTGCGAAACCGAATTCGTAGATCGCGCCGTCCACCTCCTGAGGCAGCGCGCCTTCTTCGACGAGAAACTGCGCTTCGCGGCCGTATGGCGCAAGCATTCGATTGCCGACAAATCCACGGCAGTTGCCAACAAGCGCTCCGACCTTCTTCAACCGCCTCGCAATCGCCATGGACGTGGCAATCACCACGTCACTGGTCGCCTTTCCGCGAACCATCTCGAGCAGGCGCATTACGTTGGCGGGGCTGAAGTAGTGATGGCCGATAACCCACTCTGGCCGCGAGGTCGCCGACGCGATCTCATCAATGTTGAGCGTCGAGGTGTTCGAGGCGAGCACCGCGTCCGGTTTGCAGATCGTGTCAAGCTCGCCGAAAACTTGCTTCTTCAACTCCATGCCTTCAAAGACGGCTTCGGTCACGATGTCCGCTTCTTCAAAACCGTCGTAGGTCAGCGTCGGTGTAATTAATCCCATTCGCTGATCCATAACTTCCTGGCTGAAGCGCCCCTTCTTCACTGAGTTGGCGTAGTTCTTCTTGATGGTCGCGAGACCGCGATCGAGAAACTCTTGTGAGGTTTCTTTCAGCAGCACTGGTATGCCGGCGTTGGCGTAGTTCATAGCGATGCCGCCGCCCATAGTGCCCGCGCCGACGACCGCGGCTTTGCGAATCTCGATCGTCCTGGTTTCTTTTGGCAAGCTGGGAATCTTGGCGACTTCGCGCTCGCCGAAGAACACGTGAATCATTGCCTTGGATTGATCCGAGAAGAGACACTCCTTGAAGAGTTCAGCTTCGCGCCGGCAACCTTCGTCAAACGAGAGCCTGGTCGATGACTCGACCGCGTCTATAGCCGCGAGCGGCGCGATCATTCCGCGCTTTGTCTTTTTAGCCTGCGCGCGAGCGCTTGCAAAGATCGCTGCGTTGGTTTCGGCCTCGCCGAGCTTATCATCCCGTTCACGTGTCTTGCGCGGGCCTTCGCCTTTGGCAAGGAGTTCGCGGACGAAGCTCACCGCGCCGGTCAGCAAGTCCCCTTCAACAATCTGGTCGATGATGCCTGCCTTGAGCGCCTCCGTTGCCTTGACCGGCTCACCAAAAGCGCACATCTCGACGGCCTTAGCAACGCCGGCAAGACGGGGCAGACGTTGCGTGCCGGCGGCTCCCGGAATGATCCCGAGTTTGACTTCCGGCTGTCCGACCTGCGCGGTAGGCGCGGCAACCCGATAGTGAAAAGCCATCGCGACTTCAAGGCCGCCGCCAAACGCGGTTCCGTGGATTGCGGCCACCGTGAGCTTCGGGCAATCTTCAATCGCGAGCAGCAACGGCAGCAGGCTGCCCCGGCCCTTCTCACCGGAAGTGACCTTCCCGAACTCCTTGATATCGGCTCCGGCGATAAAAGTGCGCCCGCCTCCGATTAAGATGACTCCTTTCATCGAGTCGTCGCGCGCAGCTTCGGCAATCGCAGCGCCGATTCCCTCGGGGACGCCCGGGCTCAGTGCATTTACTGGGGGGTTGTTAATCGTGATGATCGCGATTTCGCCATCCCGGGTCAGTGAAACCAATTCGTTCATGTATGACTCCTTTGAAATGTCCGACAAACTTCAGTTTGTCGCGGTTTTGGGTTGAGCCGTTCGCGGCCAGCGACAAACTTCAGTTTTGTCGCACCACATACGGCCAACTTGGAGAATTTCAGGCTCGCGCGACGAGCTGTCAAGGAAGTAAGCATAGAGGTTTCTCGCCGATCTGCAAGAGGCGCTGCTAGATTAGGCGACTAGCCGCTCATCAACCGCACGGGGATTCCGCCCATGTCACTACGTTTGCTGTTGAACCTCGGTAACATCCTTCTCAGAACGGCGTTCGTGCTGGGTGTGGCGGTGATCGCGGCGCCGTCTCAAATCAGCACCGACATCGTTGAAAACAATTTGTGTGTTAAGCACATGCTCGCCGCGGGCGAGAAAGTCTCGGGCAACGAGACCTGGCCAGGCCAAAGAAGAAAACGACCCTTCTTTGAACGGCGCGCCGAAAGATAGGTTCAATGCGAGGGCCAAATGTCAACAAACTCAAGCCTGAAGCGTGAGCGCGATCCTCACGCGTTGTCCGTCAAACTCAAGCGTGATTCTCCTGCCGCTGTTTTTGTCTTAGGTTTAGCTGCGCCGTTCTCAAGGATGATCGCTCTCCGAATTGCAATATTGCAGGCCCGGCCCCTTTCCGGGATTTGCCTGACTCTGATGACCCTCACATGACCCTCAGACTTGGCCATCGGCGGTCAGCAGTCGCTGCATAAGCCGGCTGATGGAGTCATCCTGCCTTTCGATGAGCAGATGAATGTGATTGGGCATTAAGCAGTAGGCATATAGGTAGAAAGGGAGCCTCGCTTTTTCGTGGGCCAGTTGCAACAGGAACTTGCGGTAGTCGTCGTCCGATCCAAAGATAAGTTGGCGATCATTGCCTCGAGTGATTATGTGGTAGAGACCGCCCTGCATTTCGAGCCTCGGCTTGCGCATTGCGCATCGAATCTACGTCCGTAGCGCCGGTAGGTAAAGAGTGAATTGCATTTTGCGCGCCTGACCCTCGCCCCCGCTGTCAAAGGATTTTGCTCTTCGATCAGCCAATAAACGGCCCGTAGCCTTGAGTCAGTCCGACTGCCAAAAGAGGGTAACAACATCGTTGACTCACCAAGCTACGGGCAGTACAATAGGGGCATGACAAACGAACCAACATACGGACAGAGCGAATATATGCGATTGCTAGTCAACCAGCATGGCTTCAATGAAAAGCGAGTGGTCGATGAGTTCGCCAGGGCGTTAAGAAGCGGCACAGTTCGATGGATCAGCCGTACCTCTGGGTATACACCGGAGCAATACGCACAGAGAGAATGGGATGACGGCATGCGAAGGGAGTGGCTGAACGATTAGTCAGGCTCGTTTCTTCGCCGTCTTCTTTGTCCGCTGATACTCAGCTTCCCGCTTATCTATCTCTTTCTTTGGGACGCTGAGTAACTGCTTCATTGCCTTCTGAAACCTGCCGAATGAATTACCGGGCTTTTCTACGAAGAGTTTCTTGGGTCTCATTGCTAAGTCTCCGGGTAAGCGGTCAGATAGAGTGGGTGCTGCTCTATTACCAACTTATCTTTTATGATTCTAATCTCGGAATTGAGAGCGTTGGTTGATCCACAAATATCTTCAAATAAAAGAACCGCCATCCTCAGTATCGCGAGTGAGAGACAGAGAGAGAAGTCGCTCTCCGAAGAGTAGACCAACGATTCCTCCATATTAGTTGCGTGTACACCAAAAGACGGATCAATAACAAATTCATGGAGGTCATCAAATAGCCACCAATAATTCTTATAATGTAAATCGTTTCTCTGCTTGGCAAAGTCGCGCACTTCTACCCTGCTTAATGCTCGGACATATGTGTCTTGCCACACGCCCATATCGAAGACGTTTAAGAGTCTTTGAAAGATAGCCCAGACGTGCCGATGTTCAAATTTCATGTTAAGTCTGGTGAATTGAATTGCTGGATCAGCAGGCAATCTGAGCTTTTGTCTCCTTCTTTTATTTGTATCATGTTCCTTCGGCCAAATATCAACAAGGACCGCCTTACTGTTTAGCTCAGCAAGCGCAATACCGCAAAAACACAAAATGGCCTTAGCGCCAAATAGCGACGCTTGATAGGCGTCGTTTATTGCCCAAGTTTTATAACCGCGCTTAACTCCATTCTCTGCGCAGCCTGTTACGTGGAATGCCTTATGCAGAAGATACACGCCCTCTCTAAAAACGTACTCTCGTAATCCTGGCATCTCTTCTTTTATTGTCTGATCGTACTCCCTAATGGTGGCAGCCACCGTTGAGAAACCTATAACGTCGGAAACACCAACGTCGGGTGGAGAGCCTGGAGGATCAATCGCAGGAAGGAAACTAAGCCAGCGCGCCGCTATATCAGACCATCTACATTCGAGGATCTGCTTCTTTATCAATCGCTGAAATGCCTCATCGTTCATAGCGGGCGGCGAATTACAGATTAAGAGAGGCGAACTGAGCTGGCTTCAGATTCGGTGGACTGAAATCTAAGCAAAAGTGTCTGGCGAAAATCTTCTCCTGCTTCCCCTTCTGCTTGCACACCCGTACCGGCCTTCTCCCAGACTGAAAACTCGAAGTCTTCCACTTTCTTCAGCACCCTCGAAACATCTTCAACTCTAAATCCTTTGTGCTCTCTCAACGATAATGAAAATACGGTGCTTAGCGCATTGATCATTGCACCGAACCCCAATGTCCTAAAGAATATCTGTTTGCCTGAATCAAAATACTGGGGAAACACGTTTTTCAATCCTCGATAGTAATTGTCAATGATTCCTATCTGGTCCAATAGACCATACGTGTGGAAAAAGCCTTTTTTATCAATAACAAGTGGTGCTACTTTTCTTACAAACTGGGTTAGTGACATCTCTCCCACCTTCGGTGGGGATATTACAATTCTATGGTAGAAGGGTGACTCTGAGTTTTTCTTGAGCGAGTCAGCTATATCAACTGCTCTTTCTTTCGATACTTCAGATTCAGATCTATTCGGAGGAAGACGCTTTAGCAGATCGTAGTATAACGAAGTGGGCACGCCTTTAGCTTCGCGATTGATGGTAACGAACTGATGAATCTGTTCATTGAGATCGAGTCCGATAAAAGCTAGAACAGCAAACTCAATATCTCTCCCTGACTCTTTTGCTCCCGCAAGACGGTGCTGTCCGTCAATAACCCATCCAGCGTTCGATTTCTTAGGAATGATAACGCTGTCTTTCTTTGACGAGAGCTTTGCACCTTCGTCCAACGAGATCAAAATGCTATTGGGTACAGCATTTCCCTCATCGATAAACTTTGCAACCGTATTAACGCGAGACTGCGATAAGGCTCTTTGGTAGCCCTCGTCTTTATCGGTATCACGCCGATTGATGTCTACAAATCTCCAGATCGTTTTGGATTTGGCGATGAAACAAACTAATTGATACTTATTCTGCGTTACCACAAGACAGGGAAATTTATAAGGAGTTGGGTTTTTACTAGTAGCCATAACTCGCCTGTCCAAAAAGCTAAATGAAATGTGCTGGCTTCTTTGCAACAGCTAGGTTGCTGCTAGGAACAAAGATCGACTGCTCTAACGGTCTGATCTTGATTTCTTGACTCAACGATTGCTCGCATCGCGACACAGCAATGTCATAATATTCCTTGACGATCTCGACGCCAACGAATTTTCTACCTTCGACCAGAGCGGCGACACCCGTTGAACCTGAGCCCATGAAGGGATCAAGTATCCTGCCGCCAGAGGGTGATAATGCTCTGATGAGGCGCTGCGCAAGGGCCACTGGAAACTGGCACGGGTGGTCCGTCTTTTCTACATGCAATGCTTTTACGTTAGGTATCTCCCAGACATCGCCGGGGTTTTTGCCCTTGGGATTTCCGCTAAGTTCCCCCTTGCGAGATCCCCTATAGTGCTTCTTGCCCGGGTATTTTTGTCGGACACGCACCGCGTCCAGGTCGAAGTGGTAGTCAGAACCTTTGGTAAACCATAATACTGTTTCGTGTCTCCCGCTCAATCGTGAACTGCAATGCAGACCATGTCCAAACGTCCATACGATGCGATTTCGTAAGACTATGTCTTTGATGTCTTTCAAAATTGCAAATACGGCATAATCTAATGGGTATACACATTTGTTTCTTACGTGATAACCAACCTGCCAGCAAATACTGCCCCCCTCGCGCGTGACGCGAACGATCTCTGGCAATATGACTTTGTGCGCAGCTATGAAGTCATCAACCGAGTTTGATGTCTCATACTCTCTGCCCATACAATAATTCGGAGATGTAATCGTAAGATCAACGGAGCTGTCAGGCATCCGTTTAACGAGTTCTATGCAGTCTCCAGAGAATAGTACCGTCGCTGTATCGCTTTCTAAGGAACGAACTGCGTGAGACACCGAACTGTAAGCTCTAATATTCATTGGCGCGAGTATACAGTAGTCGCTTATCAAAGATCCAGCCCGAAATCAAGGTTAGGACTTTCTGCGCCTTCCGCGAGGCAAACGCTTTTGGCGGAAGTTAGAATCCCTCCGCTTCGGTAGCTTGAGACTTTCCGGTCACCGCTTTGTAGGTGAGCCGCTTTCCTACGATGCTGTGCAGGGCGAGAACAAACCGCTCGGCATCCGTGCCCTTACGCTGGTTGAATCTAAATGTCTGTTCATCGAGATAGCGAAACAAATGAAAGGGTTCGACGCTAACATAGGTTCCATTCAAGCACCGCTTCAACAGCGACCAAAAGTTTTCGATGCTGTTGGTGTGGACTTGACCATCAACGTACTTCACCGCGTGATTGATGACTTGGTGTGCATAATCACCCTCAAGGCCGTTGTAGGAAAGCAGAGCGTCACTATAGAGTGCTGAACCAGCTTCGACATGATTTCTAACTGCATCTTGAAGCGTCTTTCGTCGGCGATCAGGAACAACCATCGCCCGGACTTCGCCACCGCGTTCAATGATGCCCATCACCGCTGCTTTGTCTTTGCCGCCAGTGCCAGTGATGCGACGTTTCCTTGTCGCAATGTGCATGTTGCGAGCCTTGCCGCCGATGAATGTTTCGTCGGCTTCAACGTGGCCGCTCAGCCTCTCGAATGTGCCTTGCTGCATCGCCAGTCTGATTCTGTGAAGTAAGAACCACGCGGTTCTCTGGGTGACGCCTATGCCCCTATGAATCTCATATGAGCTAACGCCGTTCTTTGCATTGACGATCATCCAGACCGCTGAAAGCCACTTGTCGAGCGTGATGGCTGAATCTTCCATGATCGTTCCGACCTTGATTGAGAACTGTTTCGCGCACCCTTTACACTTCCACACGCGCCGGGCCGCGAGGTAGTAGGTCTCAGGGCAAGCGCAGCGCGGACATACGGCCTTGCCATCACGCCAGCGCAGGTGAGCCATAAAGTCGATGCAGCGGTCAATATCTGAAAAGTAGCGGACGGCTTCAAGTAGAGTTTGCGGTAAGTCGTTGTCTCGTTTCATAATGGAATGATTCTAGCATAGATTACTTGGTGAGTCAACGATATTATTACCCAAAAGAGCTATGAGTTCTATCAATGAGGCGCGCTGGAACCAGTGTAAACACCGGGGCTGTGGTTCCGACCTGCAGGTTAGATTGACTAAGCCGCTCCTAATCGCCGCCCTTGACGCCTGCTGGACGCCGAGACGGATCTTATCCGAATGTCAACCGTGTCCAACACAAGGCGTCCTGAAACCAAGAACCATTCGCTCATCGCTATCGCAGACGAGCCTCTAGGTAGGACCTTACCATCTCGTCGGTTTCAGTCCGCAAGGCGTACCTCAGAGCCGCCTTTGCCTGACTCCCGCCAATCGTTGCGAGCGCCTCAGCGGCGTGTATCCGAGTAATCTGGGTTGAATCGGGTGCGGTCAGAGCGTTCTTAAGCTTAGGAATAGCTGGACGACCAATCTTAATGAGACCGAGGACAACTGGGCGGTTGTCTACTGACATGCCTCCGATGCCATCATCGAGATTTAGAGATCCCACGAGAATGTCGATGGCTTCAGTAGCCTTTAGTTCGCCAAGACTGTCGCAGACAAGGTACCAGAGAATGCGATACCCATAAAACGTCTTGACCTCCGGTTCCTCCAGCGACTCTAGTAAGGCACCAATCACAACACGCCTTGAGTCACCGGAGTCGCGAGCTCTATCTAGAACCCTCTTTTGTATCTCCCTTAGCGGATCGAAGGTTTCATACTTAGCCACTTGTCTGGGATACCACTCGCCGATCAGACGACGGATTTCATTGTTTGTCGCATGTTGCTCCTCTGGGTGCCTAGATTCCTGCCCACCCTCGAGCGTCGGCTGCAACATCGCCAGCATAGTCACCACAGCAATTACACCCATAGCTTTTTTCTTCCTACCAAGGGTACGACGAACTTCCTCAATGCTGCAATGGTCATCGTTCAGTTGGCATCGTAATGTGACCAAATCCAAAAGAAATATGTGCGACTCCGTCCTTGAATTCAAGCTCTACATGCCATAGTGCTTTCTCGCAGATTTGCCTCTCACCACCCGTTCCTCGTTCTGCCCAGGACACGATATTCCACTTTACCGACCGCGTGACATAAGGAAAGGACCCAATGGTCCGAAGAATGTCGATCCCGTGCTTGCTCCAGGAGCATCGAGGTGAAAGAAGCTATCGGCTCCCGGAGTACGTTGAAGATATGGTGACTGGTGATTCGGATCTATTTCTCCATCGGGAGTGCCTGGCGGGAAGTAATGTATTGGTAATTGAAAAACCCTTCCGTCCAGAAGCTTGACGGAGTCCTTAGCCCAAAGTTCTTGGGTTTGAATGACAGTCCATTCAGCGGCCGTTCCTCTGTAAGCGCCGGTAAGGAAGAATCCTATTTCAACTCGAAACCAGAGTCCGACTGGAGATTTGTCATCACTTGTGGACTCGCCGAGTTTAGTTGGATTCTTCGTGTCCCAATCGAAAGTCAAATTATCACCGGGGGTCATCTCGCTCGGATTGATCACGGTTTTACAAGAAGTCGCGATGGTCTGAGGTTCGCTTTCAGGGACGACCGGCTTTTCGATACAGAAATCCATCGCCCCCGGACCAGAAGTGAATAGCCATGTCGCCCCGAACGGCCCGCACGGGTCGACATCGTCAGGAGGAGCGCAGACCGCGCATTCAAACAGCCCCCACGGATCGTACCTGTTGGTAGGATCACTCCCGGCGTACTCATAC
>WNFR01000804.1_pt1 | contig 37887 bp, 37 predicted proteins | sample 5400221 | NCBI WGS metagenome assembly WNFR01 (sample SAMN13153357, study PRJNA577476) | soil metagenome | isolation source: 40 cm soil under Madrone tree | place: USA:California | collected 2016-06-14 | reverse complement strand
ACCTCGTGCAACACTTTCAATCGGTCCCGTTCTCGTTGGCTCAAGGCGATGCGCTCCGTTTCCATGGGGCCCTCGGCCAACCATGAAAGCGGACATTTCTACTTTGCACAAACCGGACATTCTCATTTTGCGGCGACAACTCACCCGCTCTCCTTGACCGTTTCCCCTCGCAGGTGTAGAGTCCGCCCACTAGGTCCCTTCCCAGCATTCTCGATCGAAGGAGGAACATATGTCTTTCCGCAGAGCCCTCTGGGCGTTAGCTGTCGTCGTGTGCTTGGCAGCGCCCGTGGCTGTCCAGGCGCAAGGAGATTATCTCGACGTCTTCATCGTCAAGGTGAAGCCAGAAAAAATCAGTGAGTTCAACGCCCTCAACAAGAAATGGGTGGATGCCAACCGCCGTTTCAATGGCGACCATTGGCTCGCTATGGAAACCCTCTATGGCGAAGGCGGCGTCTACCAGTACACCAGCATTCGCAAGGACTACGCCGACATCGACAAGCCGTCAACAAGGCGTTCGGCAAAGAAGCTACCGAAAAACTCGAGCAGGACTTCATGAGCTGCCTGGTCTGGTCGCGCAGCGAACTTCGCCGTCGCCGCATGGACCTCAGCCGCAAACCTCCCACCGACGCCGATACTTACGCCAAACTCATTGGCGAATCCCGCTTCTTGCGCACCACGGCGGTGCACATCCGTTCAGGGCACGTGACGGAATTCGAAGATCTCCTCAAGGAAGTTAAGGAAGCTGGCGAAAAGAATCCGGACTTGCCGCCCCTGCTCATCTCGCAGGTCGTGGAAGGCACCAGAGGCGCCACGTTTTACGTGACTTCGCTGCGCTCTTCGATGGGCGGCTTCGACCACAATCCCACAATTCGCGAAATCCTCGGCGAAGAGGGCTTTAAGAAATTCCAGAAGGTCAACGCGGATGCTGTCGAAACTTCAGAGTCCGTGCTCTACCGGTATGTCCCGGACATCAGCAATCCTCCCGACAATGTCGCTAAAGTCGCCTCCGACTTCTGGCACCCGAAAGCCACCATGGCAATGGCAGCCAGCACAAAACCCAAAGCCGCCACCATGGAACCTACCTCCGCCAAGAAGCCTGTAAAGAAACCTTAGCTTCACCACATAGTCTACGAGGAGCACCGACTTCTGTCGGTGCTCCTTGTCCATCCATCCACGGCGCTAACATCCGCTTCCATCAGGAGGTCCTTATGTCATTCCAGGGAAAACACGCTCTCATCACTGGAAGTTCGCGCGGCATCGGCCGCGGCATCGCGCTCAAGCTCGCCGAAAAAGGCGCACGCGTCGCCGTTCATTACTACCGCAACCTGGAAGCCGCCCAGTCCACTCTCGAAAAAATTCGCGCTCACGGCTCAGACGGCTTCATCGTACAAGCCGACATCTGCCGGCCCGATGACATCCGCCGCATGTTTCAGCAGGTCCGCTCGGAGTTCGGCGGGCTCGATATCCTCGTCAGCAACGCCCGCACGGAAGCCCCCACCTTCTACGAAGCGCCCATGGAGATCTCCCTCGAAAAATGGGACACCGCCGTCGATTCCCAGGCCAAGGCGTTTCTAGTCGCCGTTCGCGAAGCCGCTCCGCTCATGTCCGATGGCGGAAGGATTGTCGCCATCACTTTCGCTCCCGGTGGACGCTTCGGCAGTTGGCAGCCCTGGGTGGCCATGGGCGCCGCGAAAGCCGCCATGGAGTCGCTGGTCCGCTATTTTGCGGTTGCTCTGGCAGGCCGCGGCATCACAGTGAACTCTATCAGCCCCGGCTGGGTTGAGGACAGCGTGCTAAACAGTTTGCCCGAAGCCTTCCAAACGGGCTTGCGCGAATGGCAAGAACGCGGCTGGACGCCCATGCGCCGCCTCGGTACTCCCGCGGATATCGGCAACGTCGTCGCGCTCATTTGCTCGCCGGAAGCTGCGTGGATTACCGGCCAGTTGATCGAGGCCGACGGCGGCGCATCCCTCGTCGACGCTCATCTGCCGCTCGAATTCCAAGGCTTGGAAAAAACCGTCGAGAAACGCGCCAAATCTCAAGGAGCGTAACCAACAAGCGGCTCCTACTCAAATCCCTCCGGCCATTCCCGGGCGGCGTGAAGAACTGCGAGAATGCGCACGTCGTTCTTTTCTATCTGGTACGCGACCAGGAAAGGAGTACCCGAAATGACCAGCTCGCGTGTATCAGCCACACGCCCCACGCGCCCCGCCATGGGGTGACGGGCAAGTAGCTGCGCGCTTTCCCAGATTTGATCAGCAGTCCGAGCCGCCGCCGCACGACTCTCCTCGGCGATGTATTCGTACGCACTAACGAACTGTTCCCGGGCAGGAATCGTCCAGCGCACGCGCATCGCAGTGAGCTACTTTGCTCGCCGCATTCTGGCGATCAGCCTTTTCATCTCCGCGTCCGGCACAAAGTCCCCTCTTTCGGCCGCGCGCAAGCCCTTTTTGATCAGCTTGATGTGATGCTCATTGAGTCGCAGATAATATTCCACCGCCTCGTTCAGCACGTGGCTGCGATCGCGATCCATGCTCTCGGCCAGCTCATCCAGCGACTCCACGGTATCGGACGGAATCCGAAAACTGATTGTCTTTAGCGTACTCATAAATAATGCCCCACAACGCGACTCTTATAATACGGAATAATATGCTGTATTACGCTGCGTTGCAACGACCGGGTGCCGGCTACCCAGGGGAGACGCAGAGGTTCCCGACTGGTAATCTCCTGCACCCCGCCATCTTCGGGATGCTACAATCCGCCAACTAGACCATCCCACTTACTCTGGAGGTTCCGAATGCATCGCCGCGTCCTAACCCTGCTCGCCATTATTCTGGCGGTGTGCATCGCCGCTTTCGCGCAGGAGCATCCTGAGCACGCCGCTCCCGCTAAAGCAAAATCCGCTACGCTCATGACCGGCTACGGCAATTGGCATCACCCGGTCTCCGCCAAGAACGCGCAAGCACAGGCATTTTTCGATCAGGGCTTGCGGCTCATCTACGCCTTCAATCATGACGAAGCCGCGCGCTCCTTCCAGCGTGCCGCCGACCTCGATCCCAAACTGGCCATGGCCTATTGGGGCATCGCCGAAGCTGTCGGCCCCAATTATAACGATCCCGCCAGCGAAGACCGTTTTGCGCAGGCCCACGCCGCCATCGAGAAAGCGCAGACACTCGCACCCGATGCTTCTGAAAGTGACAAGGCATACATCGCCGCGCTTGCCAAACGCTTTCCCGCCGATCCCAAGTCCGATTTGCACGCCGCCGCGGAACAGTATCGCGATGCCATGCGCGACGTGGTGAAGCGCTTCCCCGACGATCTCGATGCTGCCACTCTTTTCGCCGAAGCCGGAATGAACCTGCATCCCTGGGGGCTCTGGCACCCGGACGGCACGCCGGAAGAAGGCACGGAAGAAATTGTCTCCACGCTGGAGTCTGTGATTCGCCGCGACCCCAATCATCTCGGCGCGATTCACTATTACATTCATTCCGTGGAAGCCTCCTCATCGCCGGAACGCGCTTTGGCGGGAGCGAATCGGCTGGCGCAACTTGCGCCTGCAGCCGGACACATCGTGCACATGCCCGCGCACATCTACATCCGCACAGGTGACTACGAAGCCGCGGTGAAAACCAATCAGAAAGCCGCGCTCGCCGATCAGGCTTACATCAAAGCCCGAGCCGCCGAAGGCCTCTATACGATGATGTATTACAGTCACAACCTGCATTTCATCGCCATGGCCGCGGCGATGAACGGAAATTATCCTGAGTCCCGCCGCGGCGCGCAGTTGCTCGCTGCCAACGTGGGCCCTCATGTGAAAGAGATGCCGCCGCTCGAGGGCTTCATGACCGTGCCGCTGGCCGTCGAGGTGCGCTTTCACAAGTGGAACGAAATTCTGAAAGCCCCGCAGCCCGACCCCGCCATGCACACCGCAACGGTGTTCTGGCATTTCGCTCGCGGCCTGGCCCTGGCTGGCACGGGAAAATTGGAGGAAGCGGAAGCCGAGCACAAATTTGTTGCCGAAGCGGAAGAGAAGACGTCGCCAGATGCTATCTTCCAGATGCCCATCAACAACAAAACCAAGGACATTCTGAAGATCGCGGAAAACGTGCTAGGCGCAAAGATCTCGCTCGCGAAAAACGATATGGATGCCACGGTGAACCAACTGCGCGCCGCCGTCGCTGTTCAAGATTCGCTAAAGTATGACGAGCCGCAAGACTGGTTCTATCCAGTGCGTGAATCCCTCGGCGCGGTGCTGCTGAAAATTGGTGATGATGCTGGAGCCGAAGAGGCCTTCCGCGCGGACCTCGATCGCAATCCTCGCAACCCGCGTTCGCTCTTCGGCCTCGAGCAAGCCCTGAAGGCTCAGGAGAAGACCTACGACGCCGGTTTCGTCCGCAAACAGTTTGACGCCAACTGGAAGGGCGCTGTGCGGCCGACCGTCGACGATCTCGTCTGACCCTTCGACCAGCGCTCGCACTCAAAGCTCGCGGCTTGACTGAGATCTGAAAACTGGCGACTGACGACTCACAACTCTTCCAAGTCACGCCAGGTGCTGCGGCCTTCGGTCGCGCCCTGCCCCGACTCGGGCACCATCGCCCCGCTGTCGTCCCTGCCTACGCCCTTGGGCTCCGAGATCTTTTGTTTCTCGTCCACTGAGAAAAGCAGATAGTTCTTGAAACTGTGGCGCCGATGACTGCGCCGGCCCTTCCAATCGTAATGAACTTCCGCATTCTGTGGAAGCCACATGTCCAGATTGCGCGCTTTGAAATGCACCGGACCATATTCGATGGTTGCGTGGTCGGAAACCAGCCGGATTTGTGGCAAAGGGTTGATGAGGTCCGTTTCCAGCCGGACGATTTGAAAGCTGTCTGCGGCAATCCACGCGCGCCCCTTGAGCGCAACCGGGTAGGCCGGACCTTCAGCGCCAATCTTGTAGGAGCGGATCGTATTCGGTTTGTCGGCCCTTTGGCGGAAATACACTTGCCAAGCCGACTGGCCTTTCGACCGTGCCAAGCCCTCACAAGAGATCGCGAAGTTTTCCGCATAGTATGGATGAAAGATGAGCACCAGCGCCGGCAGCCCCGTGGTAGCTACGCCATCGGGGAATTTGGCCGGAAGATAGTGAGTGTCCCTGTATTCATCGACAGTTAGAAGGCCGAGGCGGTTCTGCTTGATCGAAACAAGATAGTCGAACTGGAACTTGATGGGATGAGAGGCGAACCCCCATTTGTTGATCGATTCATGAGTCACCGCTTCGGTTGCGGCGTACCGATCGACGTTGGCGACAAATTCCTGGATCCGCTTCCCGGAGTTCTTTATGACTTCTTCAAGATTGCACGCGACGCCGGGTTCCACCGGCGGAACTTTTTCGTCAATGTCGGGGGGCAACCAATTCGAAGGCAAAAGAGCCGAAGTTGTCAGGATAGGCTCAGGTGGGGAGGTCGATGCCGTGGCGGACCGAGATTCCACTGCCGATTCGAAGGAAGTCTCCAGATTCTCGAGTTGTTTCGCGGCGGCAGCGTCCGCAGCATTTTCCCGGAGATACGATTGCAGAACCTGGATGGCCCGCTTCTGGTCGCCGCGTAAGTGGAGGGCGCGAGCCAGGAGCGGCTGAGCAATTCCGGCCTGGCCATGACCCAACTCGAGCGCACGCTCTGCTTCTTTGATGGAATTATCCAGCAATCCCTGCCGCAGAAAGGCCTCCGCGAGGACCGCATGGGCGCGCCAGGAGGTAGGCTCAGCTTCGACAGCCCGGTTGAGGTACTGAGCTGCGTCATTGGGCTTGCTTTCCCGCATAAGAGCACCGCCCAAGGACAATAGGGCGCCGAGATGGTTTGGAGAAAGGGACAAAACCTTTTGCCAGTAGCTCCTAGCGTGCACCCAGTCATTCACTTGTGAGGAATAAACCCCAAAAAGGAAGTTTGCGTCCGCGTCACCAGGAGCAGACCGATAGACCGCATCCAAGTGGCTGCGTGCGTCGGCAGGTTTGTTGGCCCGCAACGCTTCCAGGGCTTTTCCCAATTCCTTCTGTAACCTAGGACCCAGGATCGGATGGTCTTCCCCGGGCGGGAGAGATGAGTATTGCGCGCCTAGGCAAGGAGCAAGGACAGAGAAGTAAAGGATGAGAAAGGGGAACGCGCAACGGGGCATGCGCAAAAACATGCGGACTCCAACCAGTGAATTACCTAAGGGAAGTACCCGGACTTGAAGCCATCTTATACCTAATTGCAGGAAAACTTAACAAGAGTCTTTTGACGGAGGGCTAAGGGGCCTTTGTGTTTTGAGTTCAAGTAGGCAAGACTGGCAATATCACCTGTTTACGGATGGTTTTCCCGTAGCACGATTAGTTTCCAAGCGAACGATGAATGCACGTCAGATGTCCTTCTGGTGCTGCGAAGAGTGAGGAGAGTGTGCCATGACGAGAAATTGTCTGGCGCATAGGGCGGCGCAAATATTTGCACTTGCATTCCTTTTTGCACAGCCGTGCCCGGCCCAGGAAAAAATCTCCGACGCAGAAAAACTGCTGTTCGACTCCGTGAATCACGAAAGGGCGGCAAGGGGGCTTGCGCTCTTGAAGTGGGAGGAGGGTCTGGCGCGCGCGGCGCGCAAGCATGCCGCACGGATGGCAGAGCAGGATTTGCTTGAGCACCAAGTGCCTGGCGAAGCTGACCTGGCGACGCGGGCGCGAGAGGAAGGGGTGAGCTTCAGTCATATTACGGAGAATATTGGCATGGGGGCGTCCGCCGACAAGTTCCACGATGGCTGGATGCATTCGCCCGGGCACCGCGCGAATATCCTCGATGCCGTCAGCGATTCCGTCGGGATCGCGGTGGTCGAGGGTGGCGAGCAGGTGTTCGCCGTGGAGGATTTTGCCCGCGTTGTTACGCTTCTCCCCATCGAACAGCAAGAAAAACGGGTCGGGAAACTCATCGCCGCTCGCGGGTTGCGCTTGCTCAACATTGGAGACGACGCCCGGAAGAACTGTGATCTCGACCGCGACTATGCGGGAAGGGACAAGCCGCGGTACGTCGCGCACTACGAAACGCCAGACATATCGCAGCTGCCTGAGGGCTTAAAAAAGGAACTTCAATCCGGCAGCTACAAGGCCGCAGCCGTGGGCGCGTGCCCGCCGAAAAAGTCGCATGACTCTGCGCCCTTTCGAATCGTTGTTATGCTCTATTGATGCGGGGACGCCGGGTCCCGCGCCCCTCGGTTTAAGATCTGGGGACGCGGCTAGTCGAAAATAAACAAAGAGGGAGCCAACTTCGCTCCCTCTTCTTAATGCAACAGCCACAATCAGCTATTTATGGCCGGAGTGCGTGATCCGCGCCATGAAGTCGCGCCGGCTATCCGGCACGGTGGAAGCTGCGAATTCCGCGCGTTCTGCCGGAGTCCACTTACTCATCGTCGCGTTGATGGCCGCTGCCCACTTGTCCATGCCTTCCGCATTGGGGTATTCGATTACGACACAGCGCAGCGATTGCGCCGAAGTGTTTACGTACTGCTGGTCGATGCCGTAGTACGTAGCCACGCCCTTTTTGACCTGTTCCTCAAACGTCGGCACCAGAAGCTTCTTCATCGTTGCAGTGTAACCTTCCGGCTTGTCGGCCTTCGCCATGGAGCAGACCACACGCAAGTACGCCGGTGTCCCGCTCCCTGCGTGGTACAGCGACGTCTGCATCAACAAGTCTTCATGTTTGGTCGCTGCGATTTGCCCGGGCCGTGGTCCCGCTTTGCGAACTTCGTCGAGCACCTTCATCAGCCCCGAAATCGATGTCGAAGACCACGCCGCTCCGTGTGTATATCCATCAGGCGTATGCACGATCGTCTCAAAGGTAGACCAGCCACCGATGGTCCCGTCGGCCGTCAACTTCTCTAGGATCGGAACGACGGTTTTCTCGGAATCCTCCGAGTATCCCGCCCAATTCGCCCGCGGCACTTGGAACTGGCTTACAAACGTATACACCGTCGGCGTTGGTTCCATCTGCGAAAAAGCGATTGGAGAACGAACCATCGCCACTGTTATCAAAACCAGGGCCACAAGCACACCAATCAATCGTCTATTCATGCATCTCTCCTTGGCTGGCCAGTCAGCAGCGCGGAGCAAAACGTTGGAAGGTCGTTCCTCGTCGCTCAGTCGCGGGCTTCACGGATGGCGAGGGGGATACGGCGTTCTGTCTAGTGGGTAACCTGGAATGTCAGGGCTTGCGCCCGCGGCACCGGCCAGTGTGCGTTGACAGTATTCCCTAACCCTGTTCTTGTCAACGCAATTCCGCCGTCCGCTCGCTACGGCGCTCTTGCGGTCTTCAAGTGAAACATGAGAAAGTCGAATTTGGCGTGTCAACTGGGCCGTCACTGGCGCTGAAAAGAATTCTGGAGTTCATGGCCAGCCCGAAGATCGAAATGAGCGTAAACGCGCAGACATGTGTGGAATTTTTGGCGGCCCGTGCTTGTCTATGCTGTTGTATTTGTAGGTGCGCGGTTCAAGGCGGCTTCAGAGGTTCTTCGGTTTAGAGCAGATTTAGAGCTGAAGGAATTTCGAGGCCGCTCCAGACGAGCGGCCGTTGTTATTTAGCGGTGAGAATCATTCCATGGTGGGGTGCAGCGTTTCATGAGTAAGGAAGCAAACGGCAACGGTTTCGAATTGGAAAAACCCATCGCGATTTACTACGAGCATCCGGACTGGTTCCGGCCGCTGTTTCAGCAGCTGGACGAACGCGGCGTGCCGTGGCTGAAGATTGACGCGCGTCACCACCACTACGATGTGGCGTCGCCGGAACGCGAATACTCGCTGCTCTTCAACCGCATGAGCCCCTCGGCGTGGCAGCGCGGTCTGGGCCACGCGATTTTCTACACACTGAATTATCTGGCGCATCTCGAGGCAAAAGGCGTGCGCGTGGTGAACGGCTACCGCTGCTTCGCGCACGAAATTTCCAAGGCGCTGCAACTCGCAAACCTGGAAAAGCTGGGATTGCCTTATCCTAAAGCGCGAGTCATCAATCATCCGTCGCAGGCGCTGGATGCGGCCGAAGCCATCGGATATCCCGTGGTCATCAAGCCGAACATCGGCGGCAGCGGCGCAGGGATTGAGCGATTCAATTCGCGAGACGACCTGCGCAACGCGATAGAAGCGGATCGTCTCTACTTTGGCATCGATTCCACGGCGTTAGTGCAGGAGGCATTTTCGGCGCGCGACGGAATTATTACGCGCGTCGAGGTCCTTGGCGGGAAATTCCTCTATGCGATCCGGATTCACATTACCGGTGAGAGTTACAACTTGTGTCCCGCGGACATCTGCCAGAACACGCGAGGCGAAGAACTGACGCGCATCGCGTGCCCCGTGGATGCGCCAAAGACCGGCACGAAAGTGGAAGGCTACGATCCGGCGCCGCAAGTGATCGAAGACGTCGAACGCATCGTGGAGCTCGCCGGGGTCGAGGTTGGCGGAATCGAGTACGTTGTCGACGACCGGACAGGACGACAGCTTTATTACGACGTGAATGCGCTTTCCAATTTCGTTGCTGATCCGGTGCGTGTCATCGGCTTCAATCCCTACGCGCGGCTCGCGGATTTCCTCATCGCGGAGGCGCAGCGTCACGAGGCGAATCGCGGTGAGCGCGTTGCCGCCAGCGGAGGCCCGCGATGAGATACGGCTATTGGCTTCCCGTTTTCGGTGGGTGGCTGCGCAACGTGGAAAATGAAAACATGGAGATGAGCTGGGCGTACGTGAAGAAGCTAGCGCAGCGCAGCGAACGGATTGGCTTTGACCTGACGCTGATCGCGGAGCTGAATCTCAACGACATCAAGGGCGTCGAAGCGCCTTCGCTGGATGCGTGGTCCACGGCCGCGGCGCTGGCCGCGGTGACGGAGCGAATCGAGTTAATGGTGGCGGTGCGCCCAACGTTTCATCTGCCGGCGCTGCTGGCGAAGCAGGCCGCCAACATCGATCAGATCAGCAACGGCCGGCTTACTCTGAACGTGGTCTCTTCGTGGTGGGCGGACGAAGCGCGCAAGTATGGCGTAGCCTTCGAGCAACATGACGACCGCTACGCGCGCACCAGCGAATGGCTCGACGTTCTGGACGGCGTGTGGAAGCAGGACCATTTTTCCTATTCGGGGAAATATTACCGCGTGGAAGATAACGTTCTTGAACCGAAACCAGTGGCGAAACCGCGGCCAACGTTGTACGCGGGAGGTGAATCGCCCGCGGCGAAAGAGCTGATCGTCGAAAAGTGCGATGCCTATCTGATGCATGGTGATCCGCCGGAACGAGTGCACGAGAAAATCGCCGATCTGCGCGAACGCCGGGCAAAACACAATTTGCCGCCGCTCAAATTCGGCGTGGCCGGTTATGCGATTGTTCGCGACACGGAACGCGAAGCGCAGGACGAGCTGCGTCGTATAACGGACGTTCAACAATCCGCGGCCGGCTATGCGAATTACCAGCAATGGCTTGCCGGAACGCAACTCGAGCAACGCGTCTCCCTGGAGGATTATTCGGTCTCGAATCGCGGCTTGCGATCCGGCCTCGTCGGCACTCCCGAACAAGTGGCCGAGCGAGTCGCCCAATTCGAGGCCGCGGGAATCGACCTGGTTCTGCTGCAATTCAGCCCGCAAATGGAAGAGATGCAGCGTTTCGCGGAAACGGTGATTCGCAAGCAGACGTCAACATCCGCGATGGCGTGACCTCTCGGGGCACTATGCTTTTTGTGTATGCAGACAATTCAGGCGACGTGAAGGCTAGTCCGTACTTTCACCGTTGATTACATTGACCCACGACAAAAACGAATCGTTGTGTTCCATCCGCCAGACAACCAGTTGATTGCCATCCGCGCCCCAAAGCATGGTGAAAGTCCCACGGGGCAGAGCTTTACCCGACTCGATCGTAGTTACCGTGCCAGCAACCGGTAGCAATTTTGCGAGGGGGTTTCCTGACGCCGTTTTGATTTGGTATAGACCGCGGACCAAAGGGAGACCTTCCGACCCGCTGGCACGGAAGCTCACATAGACTCTTCCATCTTCGGTCACAGCCAAGCCGTTTGCCTTCCTCTGCTGCACCACGGCCTCGTCCAATTTCCATCGCTTCACTTCGAATGACGAGGTGTTGACCTCCACATATTCGTTCGTGAATCTCAGGTACACGGAAACTTTGTTCTTCCCGCATCGAACATAGCTGCCGAATGACACAAACCACAACTTTTCCGAGGTGCCCGGTGCTGCCACCGTGTTTTCCGGCAGAAAACTGTGCAGCAGACCCTTTTCGAAACTGTAGTGCCGAAGAACATCGGTATTGTGTTGCTGGCCGTCATTGGGGCTCAAGTTCCTTCCGAGGCTCCAAACCGTGCCGTCGGACGCCTCGCAGATTTGCCCAGGCTTGAAAGAACCGGTTAGTAACGATTGGGCGGTGTTTCCCGCAGGGTCCGTTTTGACGATGTAACCCTGGCTGGACCCATCCTGCATGATGGCGTTACCACCTGCGAGGATAGCTCCCTCGCGGGTTGCAGCGGTCCTCGTAATGCGCACGCTACCGGCGCCCACAGGCCAGATTCTTCCCTCACGGATGCGCTTCCCGGAGGCGTCGTACATCACGACCATCGGAGTATCCGGGCTGTGATTCACTTCGAACTCGTAGTGGATCACATACCCGCGCTCCCAGTCGGGCATGATGCTGGCGAAGATGGCTTCGGGATAAGCGGCCGAACGCAAGGTGTTTGAGATCTGTCCAGCTTCCGATGGCTGGTCCTGCGCTCGAGCGCTGGCCGAGAGGAACAACAGCAGCGCTAAAACGAGGGCGACTTCACAGATTTGCTTGGTTAGTTTGTTCATGGCAGTGGACCTCCTGCCGGCCAACGTACTGCTTTTGTAATTTGACTGCTTTATTAGGCGGCTGTCAACGGTATGCTGATCAGGCTGTTCTGTTGATAGGCGAATTGAAATCTGCTAGGAAAAGTGTGACGATTTGTTTATAATTGTGGATTGCGTCTTAAGAGTTGGCCCCGCCTGAGTGGGTCTAAAAGGAAATGGGAACATGAATCCGGTAATTCGTAAATTACATGAAGCGCAATTGCGCAAAGACCTCCCCGAGTTCCGCGCGGGCGACACCGTGCGCGTGAACGTCCGCCTGCAGGAAGGCGAAGGCGAGAAGGTGAAGGAGCGCCTCCAAGCATTCGAGGGTGTGGTGATCTCCAAGAAAGGCCGGGCCTCCGGCGCGACGTTCACGGTGCGCCGGGTTAGTTTTGGCGTCGGCATTGAGCGCATTTTTCCGCTGCATTCGCCGTCTATCAGCTCGATTGAGGTGGTTGGCAAGGGCAAAGTACGCCGCGCCCGGCTGTACTATCTGCGCGATTTGAAGGGCAAGGCGGCGCGCATCAAGCGCGCAGGACGCGAAGAAGTGGTTGCCGCTGCGGCGACCGCGGGCACCGAAGCGAAAGCTTAAGCCGCAGTACTCGATTTTCACGCGAATCAACGAACAAAAGCCCCGGGCAACCGGGGCTTTTGTTTTGGTGGTGATGGAGTCGCCCTGTTGACATTCAACAGGAAGGAGCATATCCTCCTGTTGTTTATCTAAAGGAGACAATATGGCTCCTCCGCGCGGAGAAGTTCTGCAAGGCACGCTCGACCTCATTGTTCTGCAAACGCTGCATGCTATGGGCCCGCTGCACGGCTACGGCATTGCTCAGCGCGTCCAACAAGTCTCCGAGGACTTGCTGAAGCTGAACCAAGGCACCCTTTATCCCGCCCTGCTGCGGCTGGAGCAACGCGGCTGGATTACTTCCAAATGGGGCGCTTCCGAAAACAACCGCAAGGCGAAGTTTTACTCGCTGACGCGGACCGGGCGCAAACAATTACTCGCGGAAACGGAGAGTTGGGAGCGCATGACCGCGCTCATGACTCGCCTTCTTGGCGGTACGGAAGGTGCCTGAGGTGGAGTGGCTTCGCATTTTCGGCGCGCGCCTGCGCGGGCTCTTCCACAAACCTCAATTAGACCATGAACTTGAGGCCGAACTCCGAGCGCACCTGGAGTCGCTTACGGAGGAAAACATTCGGCGCGGCATGAATCCCAAAGAAGCAGCGCACGCCGCGCGGCGCGAATTCGGCGGCGTCGAACAGACCAAAGAACTCTATCGCGAACGGCGGGGATTGCCGTTCCTGGAAACGCTCTTGCAGGACGTACGCTACGCCCTGCGCATGCTGCGCAAGAGTCCAGGCTTCACGGCAGTCGCCGTCCTCACTCTGTCGCTCGGCATCGGCGCGAACACGGCGATTTTCAGCGTCATGGAAGCAGTCCTTTTGCGTCCGCTGCCCTTTCCGCATCCCGAGCAGCTCGCGATGGTTTGGGAGGACGTTCATCTCCCTCACTATCAGAACGACCAAGACACCCCGGCGCCCGGAAATTTCGCGGACTGGAAAAATCGCAACACGGCATTCAGCGGGATGGCGGCAATCAGCTATCGCAGCTGGAATTTGACGGGGACTGGCGAGCCCGTGCGCATCGAAGGCGAAGCCTTCTCCGCTGACATTTTTTCTGTCTTGGAATCTCATCCGATACTCGGCCGCGCATTTACCGCAGAAGAAGATCGCCCGGGCGCCGCTCAAGTCGCTCTGCTTGGCTACGGTCTCTGGGCCAATCGTTTTGCCGCCGATCCCAGCATGATTGGGCGCATCATTCGATTGGACGAAGAGAGCTGCACGGTCATTGGCGTCATGCCGCAGGGATTTCGCTTTCCTGATCCAGACGACCAGCTCTATGTTCCGCTTGCGCTTACGGGGGAGCAAGTCGCCAACCACGGCAGCCATTTTCTCCGCGTTGTCGCCCGGCTCAAACCCGGTGTGATGCTGCCACAAGCTCAGTCTGAAATGGAAGTCATCGCGCAGCATCTGACCACCCAATACCCGAACTCCAACACAGGCGTGGGCGCCAGGCTTATTTCCCTGCAGGACCAGCGCGCCGGGAACATGCGGCGGCCTCTCCTGATGCTTTCCGGTGTGGCCGGTTTGCTTCTCCTGATGGTCTGCGCGAACGTCGCCAACCTGCTCCTGGCGCGCGCCTCGGTCCGTGGCCGCGAGCTGGCTATTCGCTCGGCGCTCGGAGCCAGCCGCGCGCGCGTCCTCCGCCAGCTTGTCGTGGAGAGCCTTCTCCTTTCCTTTCTCGGCGGCGTGCTCGGCCTCGCCTTCGCGTTTTGGGGAATCAACGTTCTTCGCGGATACGCCCCCGCCGAACAAAATCTCGCCGAAGTTCACCTGAATGCCCTCGTCGGGGCGTTCAACTTCGGCGTTTCGCTTCTGGCCGGGCTCATCTTCGGGCTATTCCCGGCATTCCAGTCTGCGCGCGGCGAAGTTGCCGGCAAATTGAAAGAAGGAGGTCGCGAATCCGCTCCCATCGGACGTGTACGCGCCCGCGGTCTTCTCGTCGTCGTGGAAATGGCGCTTGGCGTCATCGTTCTGATTGGCGCGGGTCTGCTGCTGCGAAGCTTTGTTTGTCTTGAGCAGATTCCTCTCGGATTTCGGCCAGACAACGTGCTCACGGTGAGAGTTATTCTTCGCGGGCCGCGCTACTCGGGCCTGCCCGAGCGCACGGGTTTTTACAGGCAGGCTGTTCAGCGAATGCAGTCTCTGCCCGGAGTTCGGAGTGTTGGCGGAATCAGTTTTCTTCCGCTCACCATGCAGGGCCGCACTACCGGTATCGCCATGGAAGGCCAGCCGCCTCCGGCTCCGGGGCAGGTGCCGTTCGCGGATTTCCGCTCCGTCTCTCCCGGTTATTTCGCGACAATGGGAATCCTGCTGCTGCAAGGGCGTGATTTTTCCTGGGATGACGCGCCACAATCCCCGTTCGTTGTGATCGTGAGCCAGACCATGGCGCAGAACTTTTGGCCCCATGGCGATGCCATCGGCAAGCGCATCAAGCTTGGCGGCGTAAACAGCGGCGCACCGTGGGTCACCGTCGTTGGAATCGTTTCGGACGTGCATCAGCTCGAGCTCATTGGCCTGCCGCGCCCGGCCATGTATCTTCCCGCTTCCCAGGACGCCGGAACGGGCGACACTTTGCGCGATTGGGTGATTCGCGCCTCCGGCGACCCCACCACACTAGCGTCAGCCGTTCGTTCTGCGGTCTGGGCCATTGACCCCACGCTTCCCATTTCGCGCATTCAGACCATGGAGAGCGTGCGTTCCAGCTATTTAGGTCCACAGCAATTCAACCTTACTTTGGTTGCGCTATTTGGCGCTCTGGCGCTGATTCTGGCTGGCGCGGGATTGTACGGCGTGGCTGCCTATTCCGTTGCGCAACGCAGGCGTGAAATCGGCATTCGCATGGCGATGGGAGCGCAGGCAAACGACGTTCTTCGTCTCGTTCTCGGTTATGGAACGAAGCTTGCGGTTCTCGGTCTTGCGGTTGGCAGCCTCGCTGCACTTGTTCTTACGCGGCTGGTTTCTACCCTGCTCTACGGCGTCAGTGAACACGACCCGCTCACATTCGCGGGTGTTGCCGTTCTGCTGGCTTCTGTGGCAGTGATCGCTTCTTATATTCCTGCGCGGCGAGCTATGCGTGTCGACCCGTTGGTCGCCCTGCGCTGCGAATAGGACATGAAAAAACTAGTTGGACATCGTGGTCTCGTTCGTCACGCGGCGTGCTAGAATTCCACGAGAATGAGCCGACTCTGCTCCACTCGTTTCGAGCGAGCGGCGCGCAAACTCGGCTGGATGCGCATCGCCGGCATTGATGAAGCCGGACGCGGCGCGCTCTTTGGCCCGGTGGTTGCCGCTGCGGTGATTCTCAATCCCAGGCGGCGCATTGTCGGCCTGGACGATTCGAAAAAGCTTACTTCCGAACGGCGTGAGGAACTCGCACCGCGCATCCGTGAACACGCTTTCGCCTGGGCCGTCGCCGAAGTGGACGCCCAGCGCATCGACGCATGGAACATTTACCAAGCGTCGCGCCAGGCGATGACCGCCGCCCTGGAGCGACTGGCGATTTCGCCCGATTATTTGCTCATTGACGCGATGCAACTGGATGTTTTGATCGAGCAGAAATCGTTGATCAGGGGCGATGCCCGCAGCATTTCCATCGCGGCAGCCTCCATCCTCGCGAAAACGCACCGGGACATGCGCATGCAAGAGTGGGACGCCGTCTATCCGCAGTACGGCCTGGCGCGCCACAAGGGCTATGGCACGCCAGACCACCTTGAAGCCCTGCGGCAATACGGCCCGACCCCGCTCCACCGCTATTCCTTTGCGCCTGTGCGCGAATCCGGGTGCTGGGCCACCGGCGCGACCCAAGTGCAGCTCCCTCTTGAGAATTAGGGTTGATCCCTGGTGCGAGAGCAGAAAAAGTTCCCAGGCGCTTCGCCTCGTTTTCGCCTGCAAATTTCCTGAAAGGAAAGGGGATAACTGCCTGCTCACACTAGGCCCGGCGTACGTTGACTTGCCTTTTTCCGGCCTGATAGCGTAACGAGGTAGCGTTGTGAGCCGTTCTGCTACCGCTACAATTTGAGGAGAATCTGTGGGACAGACTCCGAGGGGAGATTTGTCCCTGTTCGCGCATGGCCTATAACAAGAGCAAGTACGTCGAAGCCGCACAAAAGCTGCTGAACCAGGGCAAAGTCGCCCAGGCCATAGCCGAATACCAGAATATTCTGAAGTACGAGCCTCGCGATCAGGTCACGCTGATGACCATCGGCGAGCTGTATATCCGCCAAGGCGAGACGTTTCAGGCCATCGACTACTTCGAACGCCTGGCGCAGATTTTCGTCGGCGACGGATTCCTGACAAAAGCAATTGCGGTCTACAAACGCATCGCCAAGCTCGCTCCCGAAGAGATTCGCCCCCTCGAAAAGCTCGCCGACCTCTACGTTCAGCAAGGCGTAATGAGCGAAGCCCGGCCGCTTTTCCTGCAACTGGCGGAGATTCATCTGAAGAACAATCGCCAGCCGGAAGCGGTTGGCCTGCTGAAAAAACTTCTGCAGGCGGAACCCGATAATCTCCGCATCCAGATCCGCCTGGCCGATTTGTACCAGGCCATGGGTCAGACTCGTGACGCCATCGAGGCTTACGTTTCTGCTTCGCAGCGGGCGCTGGCCCGCGGTGACCAGGCGGAAAGCGAGAGGCTTGCGGACAAGGCGCTGAAACTCGAGCCTAACAATCTGGCCGCCGTCATCGTCAAAGCGCGGTCGCATTCTTCTCAGGGCAATCACGCCAAGGCCGAGCAGCTCCTGGAACAGGTGGCTGATCTTGAGAAGGGCGGCGAACAGACGGAACTCCTGCTCGACCTTTATCTGAAGAACTCCGATTGGGACCAGGCCACGGCTCTTGCGCATCGTGTATTTGAAGCGGACCAGAAAAATTTTGGACCGATGCAAAAGGTCGTGGAATCGCTGCTGCAATCCGGAAACCCGGAAAAAGCCGTGGAGATCCTGGAAAAATCTCGGCTGCCCATGATCGACGCCGGCGAACACGAGGTCGTCGGGAAACTGCTCAACGAGCTGGCGTCAAGCATGCCTGGTTCCATCCAGCCGCTCGAATGGCTCGTGGAGTTGTATGGCCGCACCAGCGATTCCTTTCGCTTGCCCGATGCGTTGGCGCATTTGGGAGACGCACTGGTTGCCGCCCACCAATGGGAGCGGGCAAAGAAGACCTTTGAACAGCTCGTCGAGCGCGATCCGGAGAGCGATTCGGCAAAACGCAGACTCAACGGCGTGCTCAAAAAGATGGGACTTTTGGCACCGGGCGAAGCTGCTGAGGAGCTTCCCGAGGAAGATTTGCGGGCGGAGATTCTGAAACCTCCCGCCGCCAAACTGCCTGTCGAGGACGAAGAATCCGCTCCCGAACCACCGGCCAAGCCTGTGGTCACGTCCACCGAGGCTGGGCTTGACGAAGAGACGCAAAAATTCATCGCTCAGTCGCTCACCGACGTGGACCTTTTCGCGAGCTATGGCCTGACGCAGAAAGCGATTGGATTGCTCGAGGCCATTCTGCGCCGCGCGCCCCGCCACACGCCGACACTCGAGAAATTGCTCGACTTCGTTCTAGGCGCGGGGGATGACCGGCGCACCGCCGAACTCGCCGCGCAATTGGAACAGATCCATAGCGAAACAGGCGACAAGCGCAGCTCGGAACGATTCGGGGAATTGCGCCGCCGCTTCCAGCGCGCCGCTGGTTTGACGGACGAAGAATTGGCGATTGCAGTTCCACCGGCACAACCCGCGGCTCCCCAGGCCGCGGAGCCTGAGCCGACGGATGGCTCGATACCGGAAATCGCCGCCGAACCAGCGCCGGAGGAACCCGCTCCCGTAGCGGCACCGTCGCCCCCGGTAGAGAAAGTGCGCCCCAAGCCAGTCGAAGTAAACGCCGCGCAGGCGCAGGCCGAGGTGCAGGAAGTCGATCTTTCGGACGAGTGGGCGACCCTGCTCGAAGAGACGCGGCCCAGTGAGGCGAAGGTTGCGCCCTCTGCCAAAGCGCCGGCGAAGCCTCCGGGTGGAGCCACGCGTCAGACGAAGCCTGGGGAAGTGGAAGAGTTTGAGATTGGCGAGGAACCGCTGATCGCTCCGCCGGCAGATGTACCGGGAGTCGCTGCGTTTGAGGTTGCCGATGCTGCTCCCGCAACTCCACTCCGACCGGAACCTATTGCCGAAAAAACGAAGGCAAAGCCCGTGGCGGCAAAGCCTAAACAGGAACCACCGGCCAAAGCTCCGCAGAAGCCTCCTCAGATCAGCGAGCCCGAATTCGAATTGGAGCAGGAATATGAGCTCGTGCTGGAGGCGGAGCCTCTGGTCCCCGCGTACGACCAAAGGCCGCCCGATAAACCGCTTGCTCCACCCGCGCCGGTCGCGCAGAACACTGCGTCATCGCCGCCTTCGGGTAGCAGTTTTGCCTCGGATCAGTTCCTTGCGGATCTTGCCAACGAAATCGATCAGCTCGGCATTGGCGAGCTCGCGCCGGCTTTCTCGGGATCCACGCCGAATGCTCAACCAACGCCTCCATCGAAACCGGTAGTGACGCCCGCGCATTCCAGCGAGTCCGGCCCGCTCAAGGAAGTATTCGACGAATTTCGCGCCGAACTGGGCGAGATGGGCGCGGAACACGAAGACCTCGAAACGCACTACAACCTGGGCATCGCGTTTCGTGAAATGGGGCTCCTCGAAGAAGCGATCAGTGAGTTCCAGAAAGTCGCCAAGGCCACAGATAGCGGGCGCGCCTTCCGCTACACCATGCAGTGCTGCACGCTTCTGGGCCTGGCCTTCATGGAGAAGGGCCAGCCCGCCATCGCGGCGATTTGGTATGAGCGCGCTCTGAAGACTCCCGGCAATGATCCGGAAAGCACCCTCGCGTTGCGGTATGATTTGGGCGTAGCTCAGGAATCGGCGGGCGAGCCTGGAGCGGCGCTGAAAAGTTTCTCCCAGGTCTACGCGATGAACATCGACTACCGTGACGTGGCCGAGCGCATCGCCGCCCTTCAGAAGCCCATCCGGTGATCCTGAACCTTTCCTGACAGGACGGATTCCTTAAGCCCATGAACCGGGTTTATCGCGCGCTGCTGGTCGTTCTTGCGTTCGAAATGGGCGCCATGCTCCTTTATCTGCCATGGTCCGGCTATTGGGAGCAGAATTTCTTTCTCAGCCACTACCCCTCGCTCATGCCCATCGTGCTTCATCCGTCGTTTCGCGGGGCGGTCAGCGGCATCGGCGTTTTAGATATTCTCCTGGCGATCGGCTGGATCGGTTCGCGCCCGGGGCCTGATCGTGTCCCACCTCAATAACCCATCTCGCGGCATGCTCCTCTGCTACGTGACGGACCGGCACAGTCTTGCCGCAACTGAATCTGGAGACTCAAACAAAAGCCTCTCGTCGAAGATCGAGGCCGCCGCAGCCGCAGGCGTCGATTGGATACAGATTCGCGAGAAAGATCTTTCGGGGAGAGACTGCGCGTTGCTCACCCGAGAAGCTTTGCAACGGGCCGCGAGATCGCAAGCCGGCAACGCCGCTCGAACGCACATTATCGTCAACGATCGACTGGACATCGCGCTCACCGAGAACGCCGACGGCGTGCACCTTGGCGAAAAGAGCTTGCCGGTCGCGGAAGCCAAACGGCTTGTTGTGGACCGCGGCGCGCGGAACAATTTTGTCATTGGCGTTTCCTGCCACTCGCTGGAGGCGGCTAGATCGGCCGCGCGCGACGGCGCGGACTATCTTTTTCTTGGCCCCGTTTTCGCCACGCCATCGAAGGCGGCGTTCGGCGCGCCCCAGGGCCTTGAACGTCTTGCCACAGTGTGCCGGGCGGTCTCGATCCCGGTGCTGGCCATCGGCGGAATTACGCTGGAGAAGGCGTCCGCTTGTCTCGCGGCCGGTGCGTCGGGGATCGCGGCCATTCGCCTTTTTCAGGATGCCCAGGACATTTCCTCTCTTGCACGGTCGCTGCGAAAGCTGGTGGGCTGATCAGCGCTCCATCAAACGGCGGAGCAGCCGTATCTGGCCGGCATGATAGATGTCGTGAAACGCGACGCCGTAAAGCTGTTTCAGAAATTTCGCGCCACGCGGCGTGCGCAATACTTCCGAGACGGTCTGACGCAAGGCCCGGTGCTCACGCTCGAGTAATTTCTTGTCGGCATTCCATGCGGCTTCCTTTAACTTGCCCGGTTCCGGGCGGGGGAAGAAATTGCTTCCTTTCAGGACGAACGAGCCGCGCTTTCCGCCTTCGATTCTGCGGCGCACGGCGTATTTCCAATACGCGGCATGGAGCATCACTTCCCAGATGTTGTGCCGGCCCGGTCCGGGGCGCCAAGCGGCTTGTTTGGCGGTGACTCCCTTGATGGATTGCGAGAGGTTCGGTCCATGCCAGGTCTTTTTTTCGTAGGCTTCGTCGAGAAGCGCGAGCGCGAGGTTTGCGGAATCCACGGTGGCCTCCTGCGGGCATCGTAGCATCGGAGGACGCTTTGGGGGATAGGGGTTGGCGAGCGAGCCGGGCAGAGTTCCAGAATGGAAATTGGATGACATAGTCCGGAACCGAGGGGCCCCCCACCCCCTGTTTTTTGTAAGTGTTGCATCTAAAGGCCTTAGTCTGGCCGTAAGTCTTTTGTTTGCAACACTTGCGGGGAGATCCATAAGTGTTGCAGGTAAAGGACTTATGGGGGCGAAGTGTTGGCGAGGCAGTAGTGGCTTGGAGTGGGAAGATTTTGAAGGAGTCGGAAGGACTACCTGGCGGCGGGGATGGGATTCGATATACACGGGAGAGAATAGCGCGTCTTACTGAAGTTGTTAAGCGTTTTGCAGTGAATGGTCGAAATTGGCGGTTGAACGGTTATCAGGACGGGTGAATGGCTTCCGTAGAGTAGAGAAGAGCCAGGAAGAACCAAAGTCAAAAGCCCCGCACGTAAGTCCGACGTGTTGGGCACCCGAACTCGTCTTAGGATTTGGCGTCTGGCCGTCGTCCCGATTCGTTTAGATTTGAGCCGACAGGCGAGCCACCGTGCGTCCGCCGCTGGAAGATATAACCACGATAATATGCGACGTGAGCGGAATCCCGTCGTCATGCACGCTGAGGGCGTAAGTCCACATCTTCATTTTAGGGAGACTGCTCGTCAAATCGTCCACGTCTTTGGGCACAGGAGCCTTCTGCGAGAATTCACGAACTGGTTTGAAGTGAACGCCGTCTTTCCAAAACACATCTAGATGGAGCGAACTCATGAATTCGGCGGTTGGCTCAGTTGGGTCTTTTTTTTGCTTGCAGCTTGCACCGAAGGCGTCAATCGCAATGGTGATGTTTCCTGGAAAGTACGCAACAGACCGAGAACCCCTGCGAAATTCGATACCGGTTGGAGTCTCTCTCTTCTGTAAACCCTGAAGGAAATCGTCCAACGCTATTGTGCCGCCAAACACCAAACAAAATCTGCCCTCCGCAGCAGGCTGGGAAGCGAATCGAAGCTCGCGCCCGCGAACTTCCTCAGCTCAGTCCAGTGACCAAGGCCAGACGATCAGGAATACGAGCATGACCCGAGTTGCGCGTGCCCTCGTCGAGTTATTAAAAGATACGCTATTTCGGCTCATGGCGAAGATGGCGGAGATGGGAGATGGGATGGGAGATGGGGACAGGCGAGAACTTTCCCTTTCCTTGAAACTTCGAGTCATTACGAGCCAAACGGGCCATGTCAGATAGGTATCAGAAAACGCCTCGTCTGTCCCCGATTTCCCCTCCGTGTTGTTTTGATTTGTGAATGTGCGAAAGCTCCCTCGTTCGATTGAGGGGAGCTTGAAAGATTCCAGATTCGTCGTCCTGGACCACGTGCCCGTTGGAACGTCCGAACGTTGGAAGGTTCGGACGAAAGAGAAGAGAGATTTCTCCCTGCGGTCGAAATGACGGCGAGAGAGTAGCAGGCTGGATGGTAGCGGGTGCTGCTGTTCGTGCGCTAACGACCGTGGCGGAGGTAGTCGTCGGTTTTGTTGAGCCAGTCTTCGCGGGGGGGATTGAAGACGTCGAGGTCGACGGTATCTTCGACGGCCCAGGCTTCGTGGGGCAGGTGCGGCGGGATGCAGAGGACTTCGCCGGCGCGGACGACGATTTCGCGGCCATCAATGGCAAATTTCAGGGCGCCTTCGAGGATGTAGGTTACTTGCTCGTTGTGATGGTGATGCAATGGGACGTGCGCGCCTTTCTTCAGCAGCACGCGCGCCAGCATAATCTTGTCGCCGACTACCATTTCGCGGTCGATGAGCGGATTCAATTGCTCGCGCTCGACGTTTTTCCATGCGACATGCTTTGATTTCGCCGGGGTGCTCATTGCGGTTCTCCATCCTCTACTTGCTGAGTCCACAAGCATCGAAAACGTGGCAAATGCGGGCTTGCCGAAAGGAAATCTTATCACTTCGCGGCGAACAGTACGTGAATGCAGTCTATCCTTGACGCCGCCTTTCCTGGGGGAGACGATGGTTCAGGGCACTTCGCGCGTAACCTGCAGGTTCTTCTTACCGTCTAATGGTTAGGGTCGCGCCCCGTGAGGGGATGAATTATGACTTCCCGCAAACTGGTTCCTTTCCTTTTCGTCATTCTGTTGAGTTCGCTCTTCGTGAGCGCGCATCCGGCGGTGGCCGATTCCAGCCATGCCCGGATCATTCGGCTGAGCCTGGTTCAGGGCGACGTGCGATTCGCGCGGCAGACGCACGGCGACCCTCTCTCCGATTCGAGCGCCACGTGGGAGACGGCTGGACTGAATTTGCCAATCCGCCAGGGATACGTTCTTGCCACGGATAAAGGCCGCGCCGAGGTGGAATTCGAGAACGGCGCGATGGCTTTCCTGAAAGAAAACACCGTCCTGGAGTTCTACGACCTCTCGTTGAATGATTCCGCGCGAACGACGCGCCTGGTTCTCCGGCAGGGGAGCGCTTCGTTTTATGTGAACCCTGCTGGCGGCGACTACTTCAGCGTTACGGGCGGGGACTTCACCGTAGAGGCCGAGCACCGCGGCACATTCCGGGTGGATAATTACGACGACGGCAGCACGGTCGAGGCTTACCAGGGCCGCGTGACCGTTTTACACAATAAGAACACGACGCGGCTCGAAAAGGGCCAGTCGCTTTCGATGAAGGCAGGGGATGATTCTTCGCTGAGCGTCGGGCGTCTTCCCGTTGAAGATGACTTCGATCGCTGGGTCTCCGGGCGCATCGACAGCGTCTCGACGGCTACGAGCGCGGCGCTGCAGTACACAGGTTCGCCCTATTACGCGCCGGGATTCGCTGATCTGTATACCTATGGCGCGTTTTCCAGCTGTGGGTCGTACGGATACGGCTGGAGACCGTTCGGAGCGGGCCTTGGCTGGTCTCCCTTTACGAATGGTCAATGGATCACGGATCCCGGTTTTGGCTGGACGTGGGTGAGCTATCAACCGTGGGGCTGGGCTCCGTATCACTATGGAGGATGGCTCTTCGACTCTTCCTGCGGCGGGTGGTTTTATTCGCCGCCGGTTCTATATGGGTATCCGGGATACGGAGTCGTTCCGCGAAGGGGTATCCCGCGCGTTAATCCTCCACATCCCATCTATCGGCCGGTGACGGGAGTGTTTGTTCGCCAGGGCGGAAAAGTGGGCATCGTGCCCATGCATCCGCTCGACCAGAAGGGCAAGACACCGCTGAATCTGGAGCGTGGTGTTTTCTCTAACGTGGGAACGAGGGGTTCGACCGTGGAGGTTATCCCCGTCGAGCGCGGGCAAAAATGGGAAGCGCTGAAGTCTGCGCCGCGCGAAAGCTTGAGCGGCGGCCTGGTTGCCGCCGCGCCGCCGGCTCGCGTTTCAAGGTCGGTCGTCGAGGGCAAGTCCGGAATTCGAGGCGTGTCTGTCGATAGTCATTCCACGATTGCTTACGATCCGCGCGAGCACCGCTTCGTCAATACCAATTCGCCCGCGGCTCCGTCTTCGGCGGCTTCGTCTGCCGGGAAGAGTAGCGAGATGCGCGTTGAAAATGGACGGACTGCAGCCACCAGTTCGACGCCGACGGTCGTCATGCCGCCGCGCACTCCTGTTGCTCCTCCCGCGACGCGGAGCGCTTCGTCACCGCCGGCACGCAATAGTGTTCCGCCGCCAGCGCCGCGCTACTCGGGCGGCGGCGAACGCGGGGGTTCCAGCGCCAGCAGTAGAGGCGGTAGCTGGGGCGGGTCCGGCTCTTCGAGCGGCAGCAGCGCGGGCCGATCGTCGCCATCACCATCTCCCGCTCCTTCGGCATCGTCTTCGCATCCGTCTTCCGGCGGCGGCCGCCCGCACTAGTCGAGGCTGAAACAATTGTAGAACCGGCTCCCCGAGGGGGGAGCCGGTTTTCTTTGCGCAGCACCAATTCGCGATTCGGGCCCGTCAGGAAAAAATTATTCCGGCGTAGCCGACGACTGCATTGCGGTCGCCGGACACATCCGCGGACGTCGCGTACTTCACCAGTTCCGATTTTTTTACGCTGAGTGCGTTTAGTGCGGTGAGCATGGCTGTCGCAGGTCCAAGCCCGCACATGGAAATTTCATGGTTACGGCAGGTGTCATACAGCCCACGCGGTTGCAGTGCCAGCAACTCTTCGATGGCTTTGCGGTCTTTTATGCGCGTGGTGGCGTCATCCTCGTAATGATTCAAGTCCGAGGTCGTCAAGAGCAGGACATTTTCTTTTGAGGCCTCAAGCACGCGCGCGATCGCTTCTCCCACGCCCACCAGAGATTCGAATTGCAGGGTTCCCAGGGCCACGGGAACAAAGGTGAAGTCCGGCGCCAGCACCTGAAGGAACGGCAACTGAACTTCCAGGGAATGTTCCGCGCTGTGCGCCACACTGTCTTCGCACAGCAGCGGGCATGCCTTTTTGAGCGCTTCCGCGAGTGGCTCGTCTATCCGCGCGTCGCCCAAAGGGGTGCGCCACGCGCCGCTCGAAAGGATCGCCGCCGCCTCGCCGTGTGGATAATGCCGCACGCCGAGAATAATGATTTTGGCGGGCGGCGCAATCCGCGCGAGCACCGCACCGGCTACGTGTCCCGAATAAACGTAACCGGCGTGCGGAACAAGGCAGGCACCCACACGAACAGGGGGCTTAGCCGGATCGCTGACAACACATTTGTGAATCAGTGCCGTTAGTTCCGCAGGATGGGAGGGATAAAAGCGTCCGGCAACGGCAGGAAGGCGAAGCATGTTGCGGCCCCGCGAATCAAATGGGCTTAGAGGGTTTCCCTTTGAACTTGATCGCTTTCGAAGTAGCGGGCTCGTAAAAAACCGTCACTTTATCGCCGTATTGGTAGCCACCCTTTTCGACGATTTTCTGCATTTTCGCGGAGGCGGCTTCCGAAAGAGGGAACGTCCTGATGGCTAAGTCGTTCCCTTTGGCGCGCACGGTGATCTGCGCGTTGGTTGCGTTCATCACGAAGCCTTCAAACTTATCCAGTCCGGTCTGCTTGGGTTTTGGCTTCACCGCGGCGACGATGATCGGCACAGCGGTATCAACGATAATCGGCGTGGTTATCGGATCCTGCGCAGCAGCAGGCGAGGGGAAAATGCCAGCAGCCGCAAGCATCAGCGGCAGTCCGAACCCGGCAATTTTAACGAATCTCTTCATTCCGAGTCGTCCGTGGCAATCCGCAGTGATTTCAAGAATCGCACGTCCTGGGGCGTCATAGAGAGGCGGGGGGCCGGCTTCTTGTCATTCTCTTCCGAGAGAGATTCCTGATCCACCTGGATGCGAAGGGACTCGAGGAAGCGGCGGTCTTGTGGACTCAATTTTGCGGCTTCGGCCGCGGCCGCGTCACGCTTTGCCAGACCGATGGTGGCGTCGAGCTTCAACACGATATCGTAGCCGTGCGCGCGCACTCCGGCAATTGCACCCGTGATCCGGTCGGAATCGGACACCGTGTCATTGATGGCGTGTCCCAGTTCACGGAGCAAATTCTTCAGGTGATCGTCGAGTTGCAAGGCGTCGTCTCCCGTACTTCTCTGGCCATTCTAGGCCCAGGTATTGTTGGATACAAGAGAGCTTCGCTTCGTTGTCTCTAATCCGTCCACAGTACCATTGTTCAGGTGCTAAGGACGCCGGGCGCGGTAGTCTCCACGTTCGGAGGTCGGCCGGGTTTGCGCTAAGATGCTCTTATGTCAACGGCCACGAACGCTGCTACGGCGTCGCAGCAGGGCGGTTTCCGGCGGCTCTGGCGCGCGCTCCGCCAGCTTTTTCATGAAGCCATTGCGGCGGTCTTTGCCGTTCTTGCGTTGGGTTGGTTTAACGCCGCGCTGCGCGCGTGGACACGCGACGTCGCCCGCTGGCTCATCGGCTTGGCCATTGCCATAGCTCTATTGTTTGCGTTTTTTGCCGTGACTTCGTTCCGCAGGGCCCGCAAATTGTAAGGCCCCAACGGGGCCGGGGTGACTTTGAGTGTTTGTCCGGTGCAAGAAGGAGTTCATTTTATGGCCGATACCAAAACCAAATCCGCTAGTCCCGCCGAACGCAAAGAGAAATTCACTACACTCTCTGGCCTCCCCGTCGATCGACTGTATACGGAAGAAAATCTTGCCGGCTGGGACGCCGAATCCGCTCTCGGTTATCCCGGCGAATTTCCCTTCACTCGCGGCATCTATCCCACGATGTACCGCGGCCGATTCTGGACCATGCGCCAGTACGCGGGCTTCGGCACTGCCATCGAATCCAACCAGCGCTACCGCTATCTCCTGAGCAAGGGACAGGCCGGCCTTTCCGTCGCGTTCGATCTCCCCACGCAGATTGGCATGGATTCCGACCATGCGCTGGCCCTCGGTGAAGTTGGCAAAGTTGGCGTGGCGATTGATTCGCTCGAAGATATGGAAACGCTCTTCGACGGTATTCCGCTCGAAAGAGTCTCCACTTCGATGACTATCAACGCCACGGCCGCGATTCTTCTCTGCCTTTATGTCGCGGTTGCAAAGCGGCAAGGCGCCAGCCTGCAGAAACTCTCCGGCACCGTGCAGAATGACATTTTGAAGGAATACATCGCCCGCGGGACTTACATCTATCCCGTGCGCCCGGCGATGCGAATTGTCACCGATACTTTTGCGTGGTGCCGCGACCAGCTTCCCAAATGGAACACCATCTCGATCTCCGGGTATCACATCCGCGAAGCCGGCTCGACCGCCGTACAGGAAGTGGCGTTCACGCTCGCCGACGGCATCGCCTACGTCCAGGCCGCGCTAGACGCCGGGCTCCGCGTCGATGAATTCGCGCCGCAGCTTTCTTTTTTCTTCAACGCGCACAGCGATCTGCTCGAAGAAATTGGCAAGTATCGCGCCGCGCGCCGCCTGTGGGCGAAAATCATGGTGGAACGTTTTGGTGCGAAAGATCCGCGCTCTTTGATGCTGCGTTTCCACGCGCAGACCGCCGGTTCTTCGCTCACCGCGCAGCAGCCGGAAAACAACATCGTTCGCGTGGCCATTCAGGCGCTCGCGGCCGTTCTCGGCGGCTGCCAATCCCTTCACACCAATTCCATGGACGAAGCGCTGGCCTTGCCTACCGAGGACGCCGCGCTGATCGCTCTGCGCACGCAGCAAATTCTTGCCAACGAAACCGGCGTCGCCAACACCGTCGACCCTGTCGCGGGCTCCTACGCCATCGAATCGCTCACCAACGAAATCGAGAAGGGTGCTCTCGAATACATCGAAAAAGTGGATTCGATGGGAGGAATGTTGCGCGCCATTGAAGCAGGCTTCGTCCAGGGGGAAATCCAGAAAGCCGCTTACGAGTTCCAGCGGGCCGTCGAGAAAAAAGATCAAATCGTGGTTGGAGTGAACGATTTCGTCGCGGAAGAGGAGCGCAACATTCCCATTCTGCGCATTGACGAGGAAATCGAGCGCTCCCAGACTGTCCGACTGAACGCCCTGCGAGCCAAACGTGACTCCGCGCGCGCCAAGGCCGCGCTCGCCGAACTCCAGCGCCGCGCTGGCACGACTGAGAATCTTCTTCCGGCCATCCTCGCCGCCGTCGAAGCCTACGCCACTATCGGCGAAATTTCCGACGCCCTTCGCCGCGTGTTCGGCGAATACCAGGAGTCCGTCGTCATCTGACGCGTATGCCGCGCCGGCAAAATGTATAAATTTCCGCGGGCTCGCGGCGTGTGCACGCTCTTCGGAGACGGGCCGTAGTATTGTTTCCGTTCCGTCCAAGAATTGTCATGAAGCTCATTCTCGCTTCCGCATCGGTACGCCGCGCCGAAATTCTCCGGGACGCTGGTTTCTCATTCACGACGCTCTCATCCGCCGTTGACGAAACGCCATACCCCGGCGAATCCGCCCACGTCCTGGTTGAGCGTCTGGCCGTGGCCAAGGCCGAACTCGTGGCAGCGCGCGCTGCTGGCCCGGCCATCGTCATCGGCGCCGATACCGAGGTCACCCTTGAAGGCCACATCTTCGGCAAGCCGCGTTCTTCGGACGATGCCCGCCATATGTTAGAGAGGCTATCCGGCCGTACGCACGCCGTCCTCACCGGTGTGGCTCTGATTCGCCTTCCCGACGCCGAGCGACTCACTTTCGTCGAGTCCACGCTGGTGCACTTCGCCATGCTGCCGGCTGAAGAAATCTACCGCTATCTTGCGACTGACGAGCCCCACGACAAAGCCGGCGGCTATGCCATTCAAGGTTACGCCGGACGGTTCATTCCTCGCATCGAAGGCTGTTACTTCAACATTGTCGGCTTGCCGCTGGCCCGTCTGTATCACGCCCTCATCGCTCTCGGCTGGTCGGAAGACTAACTGGCAGTATTCGCGACGTTCCCTCGTCGTCAGCCAAGTGGATCGTTCTTTCCAGGAACGCGCGCGAGCAACCGCTTCCGCCTTATAATCTCGCCCATGGGCAATTCTCCTCGAGAGTGGGCAGACGGTTCCGCGGTTCGCCTGGACCGCCAGGACCCTTACCTGCGCCTGCAATCGGTGACCATTTACGTTCGCGATCTCGAACTCAGCCTGAATTTCTACCTCGAACAACTCGGCTTCCAATTGATCTTTGACGCCCGCGTTCAACCCGATCGTCGTTTTGTGACCGTTGCCCCTCCGGACGGCACCGCAAACCTTACGCTGGTCGCGCCAGAGCCAGGCTCGGAACAATACAAGCTCATTGGCCGGCCTGCGCCGGTCACGTTTGTCACTGAGGATGTGATTGTGAAATACCGCGAATGGACCAAGCGCGGAGTTCGCTTTCAGTTCGCGCCACGGCTGAAACGCCTCAAGTATGAAGTGCATGTGCGAGCTCCGCGTTCTGAGGACGCATCAGCGCCCAGCGCGGAGCAGGCTCCAATTTGGGGTGGCGTTTTTACCCGCTTCAGGGATCTCGACGGCAATTCCTTTTCGCTGATGAGCTTCGATGAGGTGACCAACGCCGTCGAAGCACAACGCCGCGCGCTTGCCGAGAGGCTGGAATCCGAGCGCCGTGCTTCGCAAGAACTCGAAATTGCGAAACAGGTCCAGGCCAGGCTCTTCCCACAGTCGCAACCGGCCCTGAAGACTCTTGAATATGCGGGCCTTTGTATTCAAGCACGCAAAGTCGGCGGTGATTATTATGACTTCCTGGATCTCGGCAAGGCGCGCCTCGGGCTTGTCATCGGCGACATTTCAGGAAAGGGAATCGCCGCCGCTCTCTTGATGGCCAACTTGCAAGCCAATCTGCGCAGCCAGTGCGCCATCGCCCTGGATCAGCCGCAGCGCCTCTTGCGCTCGGTGAACCAGCTCTTTTGCGACAATACGCCAGACGGCGCTTTCGCCACGCTCTTCTTCGCGGAATATGACGACACCGCGTGCCGCTTGCGTTACGCAAATTGCGGACATCTCCCGGCTCTGCTGCTCCGCAAAGATTGCAGCGTGGAACGGCTCGATGCCACGGCCACGGTGCTGGGAATCTTCAAGGATTGGGATTGCGAAATCGGGGAATGCCAGCTCCGCCCGGGAGACACGCTCGCCCTCTACACTGATGGAATCACCGAATCCTACAACTCCGCTGATGAGCAATTTGGCGAGCAGCGCCTGATCGAAGCGTTGCAGCGGCATTGTGAAGCCTGTTCGCAAGCAGCGCTCGCTGCGATCGTCGACGAAGTTCAGCGCTTCAGCCCTCACGAGCAGCACGACGACATTACCCTCATCGTCGCCAAACATCGAGGGAGCTAATTTCGGTCCATTGGACTTCGTGTGCGCTGCTACTCCGTGACAAACGACCTCCTGAATCGTCAATAGAGCAGGGCTCTGCCGAATCGTGTTCGGACTGCGGACGGGTCCGCCAAATAGCGGCCTAGGGAACCTACGGCGACTCAAGTGCGTAAGGTAGGGAGAGGTGTTCTATGCAAAGCCTGCCAGGCAATTTTAGGTACGCGCTGCGGCAGTTCCGGTTGTCGCCCGTTTTTACAGCGGCTGCGGTATTGACGCTGGCCTTGGGAATCGGCGGCACGACGGCAATATTCACTTTGATTCACGCGGTGATGCTTCGTTCCTTGCCGGTTGCCGATCCCGGCAGGCTCTACCGCGTCGGCGAGGGCGATGAATGCTGCGTGGAAGGCGGTCCCCAGGACACCTGGGGCATGTTTTCCTTCCCTTTGTACGAACGCCTCAAGGCAGAAACCCCTGAGTTCGAGGAGGTTACGGCCTTCCAGGCTGGGCGCTGGCGGCTGAGCGTACGGCGTCAAGGTGTCGAATCGGCTGCCCGGCCTCTTCGCTCGGAATACGTCACGGGCACTTATTTCTCAACCCTTGGAGTTCGCGCTTTCGGCGGCCGGGTGTTTACGCCAGACGACGACAAGCCGGCCGCTCCACCTGTAGCCGTGCTCAGCCACCGTGTCTGGCAGACCGCCTACGCCTCCGATCCTTCCGTGGTGGGTTCAACGTTCATCGCCGAGGGCCATCCTCTGACGGTGATCGGAGTCGCTCCCCCCGGATTTTTCGGCGAAACTCTGGAGAGCGACCCTCCTGATATCTGGGTGCCCCTTCAGCAAGAACCCATGATGAATGCTGAAGGCAGCCTGCTGCGCCAGCCCGTCTCAGCGTGGCTTCGCATGATTGGGCGTTTGCGTCCGGGAGCTTCGATTGACGGGATGGCTCCGCGCGTTACTGGAGTTCTTCGCCAATGGCTGCAGAACGATTCCGGATATCCTGCCAACTGGATGCCCGACGTCATCCGCATGCTTCCCAAACAGGTACTCAACGTGGTCCCCGCAGGAGCGGGTGTTGCGGTGATGAAAGAGGAGTATGGGCGCAGCCTGCAGATCCTTCTGTCAGTGTGCGGCCTGGTGCTTCTGATTGCTTGTTCCAATGTGGCGAACCTGCTGCTCGCTCGTGGCGTGGCGCGTCGTGGCCAAACGGCAGTGCGTCTGGCCGTTGGCGCCACTCCCAGACAAATCGTTGCGCAGGCTCTCACTGAAAGCGTCCTGCTGGCCATTGGCGGCGGCGTTGTCGGGCTTCTCGTAGCTATGGCCGCGGCGCGACTGCTGCTTGCCCTCGCGTTCCACAGCTCACACTTCCTTCCCATCAGCGCCGCGCCATCGCTCATGGTATTGGCGTTTGCCTTCGCCTTGGCGCTCGTCACCGGAATCATTTTTGGCGCGGCTCCCGCATGGCTCGCCACGCGCACTGATCCCGCGGAAGCGCTGCGAGGATCGGGCCGCGGCACGCAGGACCGCTCTTCATTGGCGCGCAAAGCTCTGCTGGTTGTCCAGGCTACGTTGTCTGTCGTTCTGGTCGCTGGCGCCACCATGCTGGCGCGAAGCCTGAACAAGCTCGAGCATCAGGACTTCGGATATCAGGTGCAAAACCGCGTGGAAGTGAATATGAACAGGCCTCCGGCGACCTACACGCAGCCGCAGCTAGCGGCGCTCTACCGCCAGATGGAAGATCATCTCAACCGTCTCCCCGGCGTTCACGGTCGTGCGCGATGCCAAGTTCGCGGGATGGGGACTCAGCAGGCCCGCGCGTCCCATGTTCTATGTGCCGCTAGCCCAAAATGTGAATTATCCCGACGAATTGATGAAGAAAATCGAGTTGAACTCCCACTTTATCGGAGGAATGTTGCTCGTAACCAACTTGACCCCTGGCGCCCTCGAAGCGCAGCTCACCAGGATGCTTGCCGATCTGGATCCCAACCTGACCATCAACAGCATCCGAACCATGCAGCAGCAGATTGAGCTTTCCTTCGACCAGCAGCGCGCCGTGGCTAGTCTCGCGGGGCTGTTCGGCATTGTTGCGCTGGTCCTTGCCGCGATTGGCCTCTACGGAGTAACCGCTTATTCCGTTGCTCAGAGAACCAACGAAATCGGCATTCGCATGGCGCTTGGTGCCGACCGCCCGAAGGTGCTTAGACTCGTCTTGGGTGGAGCATTCAAGCGCGTATTGATTGGCCTGATCCTCGGCTTGCCACTGGCCGTTGGTGCCGGACGCCTGCTCTCCGCCCAGCTTTACGGCGTCACTTCCTGGGACCCGTTTGCGCTGAGTGTGGCGGCGGGGGCGCTGGCGATCTGCTCCTTCTTTGCCGCCATCATTCCTGCCAACCGCGCCGCATCGATTTCGCCCATGAACGCGCTGAGGATTGAGTAGCGGAGCGCTGCTCACACGGGCTTTAAGCCCTATCCTGCCAGCGGAAAAATAAAAGGGCGGCCACACGGGCCACCCCATCTCAAATCGCAAGGAAGCTTCTGTGCCGGTCGGAGTTACTTCTTTTCTTCGGCAGGCTTGTCTGCGGCTGGAGGCGCAGGCGCCTGCGCCGGTGGCGTCGGAGTTTGCGTCGCGCCCGACATGCCATCCTTGAAGCTGCGGATGCCTTCGCCAAACCCCTTCATGATTTCCGGGATGCGCTTGCCGCCAAAGAAAATCAGGATCACAGCGAGAACTACAAGCCAATGAAAAATACTAAATTCACCCATGAACCGCCTCCACGCGCTCCGCTTGGCAGCGCGCTAACTAAACCCTAGCGCAGGTAGCCCTGCGCGGCAAGTCTCTATCGCTTCTTGCACCTACAGGATAACACGCTCTTCGCCCACCCGGCGCGTCATATGCTCGCGGTCGAGGTACTCGAGAAGCGGGATGGCGTACTTCCTGGTGATGCCCGTCAGTTGCTTGAAGGCGGGGACGGAAATGCGGTCGCCCTTTGCTTTCTTGTAAGCGGTGAGTTGCTCTTTCAATTGAGTCAGCGCTTGGCGATGAAAAACAAGCTCGGCCGAGACGCGCACGAGGTTTTTCTCCCGCAAGAGGATTTGCAAAAGTTTCTCGGCTCGCTTGGGCTCAACGGTGAGCTTTGCGAGCACTTCCTTTACCGATGGTACTGCCAGACTCGCTGAAGCAAATGCCGCTTCGATTTGTTCCTTGGCCTTGGCTTCCTCGGGAAGCAGTGCAATTTCCGATCCGGCTTTTTTTACCAATTCTCCCTGCGCGTCGAGTTTCTTCTGCGCCGCCAGTTCTTCCAGTGCGGCTCGGAAAGTTTCGCTCCGCACGCGTTTTCCCAGGCTCACGCGTAAATCTTCGCGCGCGATTCCCGGCAGCAACGGATTTTCTTTCTGGAACCGCTCGACCTTTTCGACAATTTTCTTGCGTACTTCTTCAAACAATTTTCCTGAAACCAGCACCAGCGGTTCTGTCGATACAATTCTTATGCGTCCCGTTCCGTGGAGTGTTTCCAGCGCCTCCTGGATTTCTTTTTCCGTCCAGCCTGTTCGCGCCACGATCTCTTTGTAACCAAGCCCCAGCAGCGCTCGGTCCGTCATCGCCGTCACTATTTCTTCGTGCTTCCCGCGCTCCAGCGTTTCCAGAAACGCCGCGCGTCCCGTATCCCGCAGCATCGGCCGCCGCGCCAGCGGATCCAGCACGGCGCCTCCACCGATCGTCACCACAGGAGAAAATTGCCGCACGATGAAGCGGTCGCCCGGCAACACGAGCACTTCGTCCTGCAATTTCAAATTCGCGAACGTGCTTCCGCCGGGTGGCAGTTCTTTCTCTCCGTGAAAAAAAACTTCCGCGATGGTCTCCGCTGTTCCAGCGTGAAAATGGACGCGGGCGGCTTGCTTCATTGTCCTCACGGAAGGCAACAGCTCCAGCCGAACATCGATTCGGCGCGTCTTGCGGAATTTTCCCGGGGCGGCCAATGCCATTCCGCGTTTGAGCACGGTGTGCTCGATTCCCGCGAGATTCACGGCCGTGCGCTGTCCGGGGGTCGCGCGTTCCACGGATTTTCCGCCGGACTGCACGCCGCGGACTCTTAACCGCTCACCGCGCGGGAATAATTCCACTTCGTCGCCCGGGCCGACGCTTCCGGAAATCAGCGTGCCCGTCACCACCGAACCAAAACCTTTCATCGCAAACGCGCGATCAATCGGCAGCCGGAAATATCGCGCCGCATCTTTGGCCGACGCATTCGTTGCGGCTTCGCTCAACGCTTTCTTTAATTCGGTGAGTCCGGCTCCTGTTTTCGCGCTCACTGGAACAATCGGTGCGCGCTCGAGGAAAGAGTCTCGCAGGTATTCTTCCGCTTCCATGCGCACGAGCTCCAGCGTGTCGCCATCCACCATGTCGCTCTTCGTTAGCGCCACCACTCCGCGTTTCACTCCCAGCAGGCGGCAAATATCGAAATGCTCGCGCGTCTGCGGCTTGATGGATTCGTCCGCCGCGATTACCAGCAGCAAGACATCGATGCCCGCCGCGCCCGCCAGCATATTGCTTACAAAATGTTCGTGCCCCGGCACATCTACAAAACCGAAACGCACGCCGTTTTCTTCCAGGAACGCGAAACCTAGATCAATCGTGATCCCGCGGCGCTTCTCTTCAGCAAGGCGATCGGGGTGCGTGCCGGTCAGCGCTTCGACCAACGTGGACTTGCCGTGGTCGATGTGCCCGGCGGTGCCAACAATTACGCTTTTCATTGCGGTGGACATAAGTTCAACTCGCAGAAATTCTTCTGCCGCTTTGGATGCTACTGGAGGAGAGAATCAGGGGTCAAACCGCAGACTACTTTGCGGCGGCGATTTCTTCGACAATGGCTTGCGCGGCGGCGCGGGGATCGGGCGCGGCAAGAATCGGCCTGCCCACTACGAGGAAATCGGCGCCAGCGCGAATCGCTTCAGTGGGCGTGGCTTTGCGGGCCTGGTCTTCTGACTTGGATTCCACTGGTGAATCTTTCGGGCGAACGCCGGGCGTCACGATGAGGAACTCGCGGCCACATGCCTTGCGAATCGCTTTGGCTTCCTGCACCGAAGCGACGACGCCATCGACGCCCGCTTTTTTTGCGAGTTGGGCCAGTTTCACGACGCGAAGTTTGGGCGCGCTGCTGATCCCAACTTCCTTCATGGTTTTCTGATCCATGCTCGTCAGGATAGTCACGGCGAGTAGGCGAGGCCGGTCGGCGCCCATCGGAACGCCGGCGCTGATGGCTTGAACGGCGGCTTCGAGCATCGCTTTGCCGCCGAGCGCGTGCACGTTGACGAGTTGGACGCCCGTCATCGCCGCTGCAGAAAGCACAGCGCCGGCAACGGTATTGGGGATGTCGTGGAATTTCAGGTCGAGAAAAATGCCAGGGCCGAGCGCGGCGACTTCCTTTACGGCGGCGGGGCCTGCGGCGGTAAAGAGCTGGTTGCCGATCTTGAACATGCCTACGAGATCGGCAACCTGCTTGGCGAATTTCACCGCCGAAGAGAGAGAATCAAAATCGAGCGCGACAATCAGGCTGCTGCGGGGATGGGCGTCGAAAGTCAGGGTCATAGTTGACCCCGACTCCTACGGGGTCAGTGCTTCTGGGGTAGCGCCATAAGCTCGAGCCGGACCTGGCTCACGCCCGAATGAATCAAGCCGATCTTCCGGGCGACACGATAGGATACATCAATTTCGCGCCCTTCTTGATAGGGGCCCCGGTCATTGATACGTACTATTTCAAACTTGCCGTTGCGGGTGTTGACCACACGGACGATGGAGCCAAAAGGAAGGTTGGGGTGTGCCGCTGTGAGGGCTTCAGAGTCAAAGCGCTCGCCATTGGCGGTTTTGCGCCCGTTGAACCCGGGGCCATACCAACTGGAATTGCCCACCCAGGTCTTGATCGGCTTCACGGGTTGATTCAGGTGCGCTACGAGGGGGGCTTCCATGCCCTGAGCAAACAGGAACATGAGGAGTACCCATCGAAGTGCAGCCCAACTCATTAAAAGTCGATGTCTCATAGTGTGATCTTTGTGCTGCTCAGATCCAGAAAAGTGTAGCGAAAAGGGGTCGTTATGTCAACCATTTTCTGCTATGAATTTGTCTCTTATCTCATTCAAACTAAAAGCTTTATATCGTAATAGGACCTTCGTAAGGGTGTCGGAAAGTCGCTGACTGGCCCTCGGGTCAGTAAAGCTGGCCGTCCCGACCTGTACCGCCGAAGCGCCTACGGCTAGGTAATCAAGCACATCTTCGACCGTCTCGATGCCTCCGAGGCCAATAATTGGTGTCTTGACGGCCTTCCGCGTTTCCCAGACGAGCTTCAAAGTAATGGGTTTAATGGCCGGGCCGGAAAGGCCCCCGGTTGGGTTGCCGAGACGGGACTTTCCGGAGTGGAAATCGATGGCCATCGCGGGGTAAGTGTTTGCCACGGTCAGGGCGTCGGCTCCTGCTTCCTCGGCAGAACGGGCGATAAGTCCAATGTCTGTAACAAGGGGGAAGAGTTTGACCCAGAGAGGGCGGTTCGCGGCGGCCTTCCGGGCGGCACCGACAACCTCGGCGACGCAGGTAGGATCGCTGCCGAACTGCATGCCCCCTTTTTTGACGTTGGGGCAGGAGATGTTGAGTTCGTAGCCAGCAAGGCCCTCGGCGTCCTCCAGGATCCGGATCACCTCGATATAGTCTTCCAGTGCGTGGCCGAAGACGTTGGCGATGACGGCCGTATCGGAGGCGGTTTAGGTCAACAAGGTGGGCAAATTCGAGGCCGTAACCGAAGGTTCCACTAGCGGCGAGAATAGGATTCCGCAGGCGCAACGCGCCAATTTTTACGCTGAGGTCAACGGCGCCAGCGGAGCTCACTTCGTGTAAAAGAATAACACGAAGTCCGTTTGTTCACCGTGCAAAATCCGGCATTTGGTTGGCGCCAATTTGTTCGTTGCCCTCAACCTGGCTGCAACCGCGGCGCCAGGGAGATACAATCTCGGTCGGCAGCACAAAAGTCGCATACCCTTACTTGTTGGAAGGAAGTTCTATGTCAATGAAAGCGTCGGACCCGATGACCTCTAACTTGGACCGACCAAGCATGTGGTCAATGGACTGAAGAATTCTGCCGACTTCATTAGTCGCTTCGGAACCTATCACTTGTACTCGCGGATCCGGCCACTGGAAAGCTTTGATATGGCCACGGAGCAATTCGTGGAAGGTGTCAGAGCTGATAACGCCGATCAAAGCTCATACAGTTCTAAGGGTGAGGCGTTGCGATAGGGGACTTTGCCGGAGGCGATATGGCTA
>WNFR01000556.1_pt1 | contig 37932 bp, 31 predicted proteins | sample 5400221 | NCBI WGS metagenome assembly WNFR01 (sample SAMN13153357, study PRJNA577476) | soil metagenome | isolation source: 40 cm soil under Madrone tree | place: USA:California | collected 2016-06-14 | reverse complement strand
GTGTATGTATAGATATTCGGCCAGCCCCACCACGCCGCGCGTTCCATTCCAAGTTCTGTTAGCCGCGTCCGGGTCCAGACTTTACGCTCACGCGCGACCGCGAGACCGAGGGCATCCGGATCGTCGGCGGCGCGACCTTCTTCGTAAAGCCTTTTACGAGCAGAATCTCGGAATTTTGAGATCCACATCGCGTCCTTGGCTTCTTCCTTAACCCGCTCGGAAAGTTTCGCGCAATCGCGAATCTCCTGGACCACATCAAACTCGACACCCTGAAGTTCTTCGCGCCTCGGAAAATAGCCGACTACCGGGTCGCTTTCCCAAACCGGTCCCGACCTGTTGCCAGCGACAAAACATGTGGAGACATGTACCAACGCCGGGCGATTCATTCGTTTGGCAAATGCGATGACATTCTGCGTGCCAACTACATTCGTTCGGAGCGCACTTTCAAGCGTAGGGTTGAATGTGACGTTTCCGGCGCTATTTATAAGCACGTCGATATCTTCCGCAACTCGTGCGGCATCATCCTCAGTGAATCCAAGATTAGTCTCGGCGATATCACCGTTCACGACCTCAATTTTGTCCCGGATGAACCCGTCGAACGCAGAACCATAACGCTCGCGAAGCGGATTAAACGGTGGAGACGTGATGACATTATTCCAGAATCGAGTATGCGACTCCTCGATCGAACGGGCACGAACGGTCACGTACACCTTTCCAATGTTAGGAAAGCGATGCAGAAGCATGCTCAGCGTGACCTTGCCCACGAAGCCGGTCGCGCCAATGATAAACACGTTCTTACCGTTGTATATCTCTGTTGGCGATAATTTCATCTTCGGCCTACTCCATATCCGCGATACCGATCATCGGCTGATGGAGCATCGTAATCTCCGCGGAGCGGCCCATGTAGCTGCGGGCCATGGCAATCGCCTCTGTCAGGTTGTCCGCGCGATCCCAGCCGAGCATTGCCGGAACGTGGGCGTTTTCGGCGCCCGCCGCGATCACCTTACCAACATGCTGACGGCCATTTTCACCCCAATACCACATGAAGAACGGATGCGCGCCGTGATAAGCGTTCCCACGCCTGTACATCTCGACGTAAGACGGATTGGTTGCGAATTCACGCTCGTATTTGTCCCTTAACACTACTGCGTCACGGGTTTCGGGCAATAGTCTATTAAAAAATTCTATATAGCTTGGGTGGAAGTTGTGGTCAAACTCGTCATAGCACGGGTGCTGGAGGATCAACACGCCACCTTTCTTAAGAAGTGGCTTATTTCGATAGAAATTAAAATGATAGCCCAGCGCCATTACCTGAACCAGCAATGGGTTAAGAACGGAATAGACGTTATAGGGCGAGATATCCGGAATTCCCGTTATCAGAATGTCGCACTGCCCTTTAATTGGAATCGCATACTGGTCAAAGCATTTTTCAACGATCTTTGCATGAACCGGCTCTGTCTTCCCGGCATGGCAGGCAATCATTTCGTATTGTGCAGGGACCGAGTGCAGAATCTTTCTACGTGCAGCACGAGGAATCTTGCTCATCGCCAACCGCATAGCCTCGAACTTCATACGATCAAACGCCGAAAAATCGTCCTCGTTCTTGATCAGAAAATCCATCTCGCCCTTGTACATCCGATTGTTGATAGCAGTCTCGATATGAAACACGTTCATATGCTCATCAACAAGCTTTCCAAGGCGCTCGATCTTATGGTTTAGTTCTGATCGTGCAGGGTCCATATAGCTGTCGGAATCCCTGATCGTCTGCGGTTCGTGATGGGCGCGAAGACTTTCGTAATCGCAAAGTCCGACTGCAACAGACTTATGTCCGCCGTCCATCGGCACAAGGTTGATATTTACATAAATAAGGAGATCGCTTTCCGCGGCGCGACGGTTTACTCTAAGCGGTTCCTTGTGTCGAGTCTCTCCGAGCTTAACCAGCCCGTCGTCCCATTCAGCATCGTGATTGTAATAACGGTCAGGATAGAACTCGTTAAATATCCTTGAGCCTACCATTCGTTTCATTTCCCATTCCGTCATCTTACGGTGAAGGGAATTGGCGATAATCAAATGCACGTCATCAACGCCGTTTGCGCTCATCAGGTCGAGCAACACTTCCAGAACCGACTGGCGGATGTCAGGGGTTGCCATCGGGGGAAGCGGCAAGCTGATATCGTCGAGAGCAATCGTAACGCGCATCCCGGGATAAAGCTGAGCGTACAAAGGCTCGGTCTCATGCGGGTGATTCAGTGCATAACGGATTGCGGCTTCGCGATTGGGCAAACCCTTGATTGGCGGCTTGGGGTAAATAACTCGCGTACCTACCGGCAAATCTTCAAGGATAAAGTCTTCGCCAGAAGGAATAATGCGCGGGGCACTATCTGTGTCGATATAAAGGACTGATTCGTGTGTCTTACGTCTAAGTTGAAGGGCCATTTTGTCCTGAGAATGTAACGAACGAATCCGGCCGAGCTGGCAACGGATAAGAGAAACCAAGAAAAGATTTTTATTTCAGATTAAGAATCGGCCAGTCGTGATGGAGCGCGGTTTGACGCAGCCTCATATCAGGATTGACAGCTGCGGGATGGCCAACCACCGACAACATCGGCAGATCGCTCATACTATCACTGTACGCATATGAATCACTTAAACTAAGGCATTCGCGTTCGGCGAAACTTCTCATCCAGGACGCTTTAGTGGCAGCCGCAATCATCGGAGGCAACAGTCGCCCTGTCGCTTCTCCATTAACAAATTCGAGGTGGTTGGCGACATAGTCTTCGATTCCAAGATATCTCATCAAGGGCGTCACGGAAATGTCCAGCGCGCCGGTCACGACCACCTGCCTCAATCCCAGTCGACGCGATTTATCGATCAATTCGAGGGCTCCCGGATACACGGCCGGTTTCAAGACGTCCTCGAACAATTCCTCAGAAAAATATCTCAAACGGTCCTCGGTCTCGCCTTTATAGCGCTGGAAGAAGAGGTCATTAAAGACCTTCCTGCTATACTGATCCGTGACGGCAAACAGCGGCAGACTCAGCACGGTTGCCGCGCTTTTCTTTATCGAACGAAGCAGGCCCTGTTGATTGCGAGCATAAAATCCAAGCGTATGGACCAAATTGGTGCTGACCAGAGTTCCCTCGAGGTCGTAAAATGCAGCCGCTGCCAAACCTTCCTCCACTTATCAATGGCAAGCGAACCAAACCCGGAACGCATCCATTGATTTCGACGTCAGACTATAGACGGAGAAATATACCCTAAATCCGCGCTTTTTGGTAAGCGGAACGGGCGATCGAAGGGGGCCCACGTTATTTCTTTCGGCCGGTTTAATGCGGATAGAGCAGGAGCTAAATTATTGTATAAGCATAATTTATTAGTATTAATTCTCGGAATCTTCGTCTTTGCGGCCCTATCCGGTTGCAAACGGAAAACAAGTTCAGGCGAAACGATGGCAGCACCCGAATCGTCGCAAACATTAATCGATCAGTCATCGGCGCTATACGCCAAGCGGGATGACCTAAGCAAACTGAGGGCGGCGATTAACACATTGAAGGAGGCGCGGACCAGGGATTTCTCGAATTATGAAATTCTCTGGCGCCTGGCAGAGTATAACTATTATCTGGGTTCACATACGACGAATGATGAGGAACGCGGTCGTGCGTTTCGTGAAGGCATTGATGCCGGCAAAGCGGCGATTCAGGCAAAACCGGACGCCGTTGAAGGTCATTTTTGGTTAGGGGCAAACTACGGAGGGACCGCTAAAACAGGTGTTCTCGCAGGGCTTTCGTCGATCGACGATATCCGAAACGAAATGCAGGCCGTTTTAAGGATTGACCCTTCGTACGAAGGGGGCAGCGCCTATATGATACTTGGGCAGGTAAGCCTCGAAGCGCCAAAGATGCTTGGAGGCGACCCGGCGGCGGCAGTCGAATATCTTCAGAAGGGTGACCGGCTGGACAACGCAAATCCAATGCTCAAGCTGCAGCTGGCCGAGGCATACTTTAAGACCGATCGGATTCCGGACGCAAAGAAAAAACTGGATGAGATCGATAAAATTCCGCCTGATCCGGATTATTTACCGGAACAAAGAGAGGTCCTTGAAGGCGTGAAAGATCTCAGAAAGAGGATCGAGGAAAAAACGAGGTGAGGCAATAACGAGGCGTTGATGACTCGAACGATTAGCCCCGCGAAAAACGCAGACTGACTTAAACTGCGGTGGCCGAGTCAAAGGATTGAAACGCAACGTCGATCTTCACGAACGTCGCCTTCGTTGGGACAAAGGCGCGGGGATGCACGGTTGATATCCGATATAGGCCTGGCAATAGTTCTGCAAATGCGGAAACGGGATGTGCTCGGCGGCCCGTCCAGACCTCGTCAAAACCTCGACCATTCGATTCGCGCCGTCAAAATTCATTGAATGGACAAGTATCCGAACTGCTTTCTGACACTCCGGATTTTCAGCGAGCCATCGGGCAACAGCGAATCCTGTATTCAAGTCGTCCGGAATCGCCGAGAGATAATGTTCTTCAAGTAGATCGTGGTCCAACAAAATCAATCCGTACGAACGTTCCAGCAACCAGTTAATGGCCACGCCCGTCTTGCATGTCACGTCCCAGATAGCATCTGGAATCCAACCGGTGAACCATTCGCACCGGTTCGGGTCGTCCTCCAGCAATAGAATACGCGGCGAAATCACACCCATGATCGCTAACGGCGAGGTCGCCCGACGCACTCCAATTGCTAAGGCTTGCCTGCCGTTTTATTTAGTTCTTCGAGAGCCCTGGTGGCCGATTCAAGCTTTTGCCCTGCCTCGCCGAATTTGCCTTCCGAAGTCAGTTTCCTGTATTCCGACAGATCGCTGGCCGCCTGATGAATCAGGTCCTGCGTTGACTGCGCCTTGGTTTCAGTTGCCGGCTGTTTACCAGTCTGGCTCTCCTGTCCGAGTTGACCAGGCGATTCAGTCTGTTTTGCTTGCTGCCCGAAAAGATTTGTAAGTGCTTCCTGGTAATTAAGTCCGTACGCTAATTTCTCCTGCGTCGCGAGCACAACAAGTCTCAGCTCCGGCATCGGACTACTTTCAGCCTTCAAATATATTGGTTCCACATATAATAATGACTTGCCAATCGGGATCACCAAAAGATTACCCCGCTGAACATGCGAACCCTGTTGATTCCAAAGAGTGAATTGTCCGGATAACTGGGCGTTTTGATCGATTCGAGCCTCGACCTGGAGCGGCCCGTCGACTAGCCGCGACTTGGGAAAATTATAAACAAGCAATGAACCGTAGGCGTCGCCGTCACTTCTGCCCGCCATCCAACCGATCATATTATTACGGTTTGCAGGCGTGAATGGCAGTATTTCAGCGAATTCGTTGGGGCGGTTTTCCCCAGGCAACTGCATCAGAACGAAATAGGGGTCAACCGGTGTTTGTTGTTGTTTCTGATCTCTTCCATTACCGGCCTTATTGGCGACACTCCAAATATCTTCCCTCTGGAAAAACACCTTGGCGTTCTGTGTGTGGTAGAGACTGAAAACGTCCCCCTGCACCCGGAACAAGGTCTCGGGATATCGAATGTGCGCCCGAAGATCGGCCGGCATCTCAGAGGCATCGTGGAACAGAGCTGGAAACACGTTTTTGTAGGTCTGGATAATCGGATCTTCCGAATCAAAAATGTAGAAGGTCACCGTGCCGTTGTAAGCATCAATGGTCACCTTAACACTGTTTCTGATGTAGTTGACCTCGTGGTCCGCAGCGATATAGTGGCGCGAATAGGGATATGTCGAAGATTCAGTAAATGCGTCGATCATCCAAACCAGTCGACCGTCAGATGTAACCACGATGTAAGGGTCGTTGTCGTAAATGAGGAAAGGTGCAATGCTGTTAACACGCTCGCGGATGTTCCTGTGAATCAAAGCGCGCGTTTCCGGGGTAATTGCATCGGAAAACGGAATCTTGGCGAGGTCGCCGAGTGCCGCCGCTAAAAGCGTTTTGCGAATCCCTGAACCAAGCGGAATTCCGCCATTACCGCTATAGGTGGAATAGCTGTTGATTTCTCCCTGCGGAAAGTCAAATTCCTTCTGCCGAGTATTTACATACACATCCGTGTCGGTCTTTTGCCCAAAGTATATTTCCGGGCGCGTTACTTTTATCTCCGGAGCAGTTGACTCTACCGGCATGTTCGATAAAACAAACACCGGTAATCCTTCGGGTGTGAATCCGTTGGAGGTGTTCATCGTCACTCCGTAGCCGTGTGTATAAATCAACCGTTCGTTGACCCAGTTCCGCGACTGCTCAGGTAGCTTATTGACATCCAGTTCACGTGCGGCAACCATCATCTGCCGCGTTTGCCCACCAACTACGTATCTGTCAACGTCCACATCCGTGAAATCATAATATGTTCGAATCTCCTGGGTTTGACGCAAGGTGTCCTGGAGAGCACGCCAATCCCAGAGGCGGACGTTGTCAAGAGTTGGCCGATTTGCCGCAACCTCGGAAGCGTCGATCGTCGGTTCAGCGTCAAAGTTTCGCAGCTCAAGCTGATCAAGTTTAAACGCCCTGCGCGTGGCCGCGATATTGGCTTCAATGAACGGTGTTTCGCGGCCAAGTTCGTTTGGCTTAACCACAAAACTCGTAATATATGATGGAATGAAGACGCACCCGGCAAGGAAAATGATCACGGGAAATACTATCGCACCGCCCAAAACACTGATACGTTTTGTCCAGAACGCATTGATTAGGCATAACGCCGAGGCAATGATCAAACTAATCGAGACTGCGGTAAGGCCAGGTATCACGTAGTGAGCTTCCGTGTAGGTCACGCCACTAAAGGCCTGGTGATCTTCCCAAAGCAGCGGATAACGCGACAAATAGACCTTTGCAGCAACCGTTAAGAAGAGAATCGAAGCCGAAACGGAAATCGAGGGAAAGCGGGCAATGGATGGCGAAAGTGACTGGGGCTGAGCCCCTTCATCTCCAAACATGGAAAATACGGAAAACCCTATCGCTACAAGAAGCACTACGATTGACAGAAAGAGGAGCCATCCCGAGATCGTGTCGTATACCGGAAGCGTGAACAGGTAGAACCCAATCGAACGACCAAGAACGGGTTCGACCACACTTCCCGCCGTTTGATTCAAATATAAAGCAAATTGCTTCCAGCTATCTCGAATACTCAGTCCGTAGACCAGGCCTATCAGAGCAGAGATAATCCATGATGCAATTCGAATGACGCGTGCAGGAGCCAGAGAAATCTGCTGATTGTTGACGATCAGGGATCGCGGCTTCGTTAAGGATGGATCCACAGTGCGCGCCAGAAGCCAGAAGGCGACTCGCAGGATAGCAAAAGTTGAGAGCGCGAAAATCGCAAATAATGCGAATTTGATTTCGAGTATGTACCAATAAACGGATTCGAACCCAAGTGACTTGAACCATGTCGCCGAAAGGAAAACTGACAGCCCTCTGCTGGCCCCAAGGAAAACTATGACTACAAGGGCGATCAGCCACCGTTTCCAATGAAAGGTGCGGCGTGGGTTAACCTCGATTATTTGAATATCGTTATCGTCTACTTTTCGGGGATTCATAGACCCAATCATACGCCTAAATGTCGAGGGTACCTAAGTGTGTTAAGCGAAACTGAGGACGGATGCGACACTAACGCCCAGACGAACCTTCTGCTGCGTCGTTTCGAGAACTAAAGGCTCTGGCAGAAAATGTGACGAAAACAACCGTTGAGGGATGGCGGTAATTCGCCGTTAGAAAATTATCGACAAGGGTTGTTTACGAGGCTAAGGTGGAGTCCCTATTCGTAGCTAAGAGCCTCGACGGCGTCCTGTCGTGCCGCGCGCAGTGCAGGATAAAGCGCCCCGATACTGCCTCCGATTAAGCCAACACCAAGGGAAATCAAGACCCATTTCGTTTCGATTTCAATTGTCAAAGTCGTAAAGCGCATCACAACAAAACGAAATATGATTGCGAACACGACGCCGGTCACAACCCCAAGGAAACTAACGAGAGCTGCCTCCTGCTCAATCACCCAGGCAATACTGGACTTGGACATCCCGAGCGATTTCAAAACTCCGATTTGACGTGTCCTTTCGGTAACGGTGGTATACATCGCAAGAAGGACAACCAACATGCTGATGGTGGCAGCTACGGCGACCACGACGTTTAGGAAGACAGTCAGCGCCGGAATTCCTGACGCGTAAAGCTCCGGGAGATCGCGGGTAAATATTATTTGTTCATCTGGAAACGCTGCCCGAATCCGACCAGCTACTACGTCCTGTTCCTGTGGGTTGTTACACGCGACAAGAATTGTGCTGCAATGGCCCTCGCCCCCCAATTGATCCTGGAGTGTGGAAAGAGGAATCTTGATTCGACCGCCGCCGGGTGGCTGATATACGCCTACAATCGTAAATTGCCGATCGAACAACTTAAGCTTCGATCCAAGTGTGGCGGAGTTATGTTCCTGTATCCAGACGCTATCGACTATGGCTTCGTCGCCCGTGCCCAACGCTCGACCCTCTTTCAAATTTATGTGCGTGGCAGCTGCGTACGAGTCATAGTCGATGCCTTCAATCATACGTGTGCCAAACCCGGAGTCGCTCTTGTCAAAGGTTTGGCCAATGGGAACCGCGATGCGGACACCGGGCACTTTGGCAAGCTCGGCCGCTTTTGAAACTGGAAGGTTAAAAGGCTGCGAGCCCGTCAGGCCCATCGTTCCGGAGGCCCGAATCATTATCTCTACGCCGATGTTGGCTTCACGCTTTCCACGTTCTCTAAGCATCCCGTGTGCGAGCCCAACTGTAAACACAATCAGAAGTACACCAATCCCAATTCCGGCAATGCTGACGATCGTTCTTGCGGGGCGGTGGGTAATATTTGAAAAAACGAGGCTATCCATATTTCTCTTTCAACTAAAGTTTTGAACGATCCGGGGATTTGCGGATGCTGCGGAACCGTCCAGGTTCAAAAAACATGATTTGTCCCTTCGAATAAATAAAAGGTTAACATACTCAAAAATCACCGGTCTATTTGAGCCGTCGGGAAAAATTATCTAGGGGTCGGCTCTCCATAAAGGTTGCAAACCAGAATCAAAAGGAACAGGAAGAGTAGGGAAACCGGCCCCAGATGTCCAGCAACGCACTTCTCACCAGATCGCTGGCTGCCCCCTCGCCAAGCAAGACCGAGGCGGAAGGTTGTTCTGATTTTAGCATTTGTCGCTCCCAGGCTATTGAAAAACGCCTTGTCACCGATGGTACGCCGAGTTTAAGATTGCTGCTCGTTCGAATTCTCATAGCTACACTACATCGAGGGCTGACGTGAAAACCAAGATCGTGTGCCTGTTTTCTGCCTTATTCTTGTTACCCATCTGCTATATCGGCCAGTCTCCAGCGTCGGCAGAAAGTTACTTTCAGCAGGGCAACGAATTGATGGAGGCAGGCGAGTGGGAAAATGCAGAAGGCGTGTTTCGAACAGCAATTCGAATCGACCCGAACAATGCTTTATATCATATTGCCCTGATTTTCGCTTTGAGCAACGAGCATCATGCGACCGACATTATCCCGGAGGTTCGTACGTGTGCACGACTTCAAGCTACACGCTGGCTTCTATCGATAAACGAGGTTCCGTCACCCGCCAGGATTGCCTACGTCCATACAGATCGATTCGCGGACGAGTCGAAAGGTATTCTGAAGTATGTCCGAGCAAAAAAAGGAAGCGATAAGGCGATAAAGTCCGTCGCTGGAAGCATTGGCAAGGCGCTCGATCAGTTTGCGAAAGAGCATTCAATCGGGTTGATTGTGGATCAAGATGAATTGCAAAAGCTGTCTGCTAAGATAGAGTTGGGAACAGCCTCAGATGTCACAGCGGAATTCATCGATTATTTCAACAGACTAAACCATCAGAAATGATCCTCGCAGCAGAATTGAAGCGAATCAACAGCGAGGCACTTTACCTGCAAACGCAACGGGTTCGTGAAACGGGAATCAATGCGAAGTTTGTGCGGTGACTCCGCCCGGCCGGTTGGAATTCTGATTTGCGTTACTGTCATCGGGCTTTTCACCTGGCACCTCAGGTGCTTTCCAGCCGACACGCTCCAGTAGTGTCACAGCCAAATGTACGGGCACGGCAAAGTTAGAAGCGGTATTTTCTGTAAAAACAGCAAAGTTTATCCCGATAACCCGTCCGGATTGTCCAAACAGAGGAGCTCCGGACCCACCCTCGGCGGTGCGCGCGTCGTAAACAATGCGTCGAGTGTCCAGATCTGTGATGTGACCCTGGGTGGTTAAAGGCTGGATCCGGTTCCTCGTTGCAAGATAATCGAGCAAAGACTCGAGTGATGAACCGTATTTTTGCTGAACACTACGAGCTTCAGAGTCGTCGAGTAACGCAAGTAATCGATCCGGGCCCGATGGGTATCCCATCATAACTACCGATTTTCCAACTGCAATCGAGTCTGCATCCTTATCCAGAGGGAGAATTGGAATGTTGGCAGGAATATCCTTCGACTCGAGACTGCAAACTGCTAAATCGTCCTTTTGCGATGAAATCCGAAACTTCAAAGGCATTGCCTGCGAGTGGCCAGGAAAAAAGGCTGCTAACTTCTTAAGGCGCGGTTGCGTAGTAACCGTGCTGGTTAACGTTTGGGCTCGTTCATCGGCGAGCCATGGCTGAGCGACGTGTCTGTTGGTAAGGACAATTCCCCCTCCAACAAAGAAGCCTGTGCCGACGAATTCAAACTCGGCGATCGCTCCGTTTCCATCCGCAGTTAATTGCGTAGAGTCCACGCCGCTTAGAGGGGCATTGCTGTCCTCGCCAGTCGGGGTCTCCACATACCTTAAAGGACGACCCGTCGCCTTATCAACAAAATAGAAAGATCCGGAAATTAGACAAACACCGCTCCCATAAACTCTCCGAATCCGTGGCGCCAAGGACATGCTTTCAAGCAAAATCCTACCCGTCTCACCTTGCTTCGTGATCTGTTCACTAGCTCCTTTGACTTGTTCGGACATCTTCTGGAATTGTGTTTGCTGATCGTTTATCAGTTGCCGGCTTCTCTGGACTTCCTTGTAAAGAGCGAATCCAAGGTAAAGCACGCCACCGACCAGCGCCACCGCGATCGCCATGGATACTAATTTTGTGCTGATGCTGATTTCGCGAACCAGCTCGCGTGTAAATTCCCTTAGAAACACCTTGGCGTCATCTCGCCGGGCTGTGGCGGCAGATTCGATCGCAGCGTTTTCAATAAACGCGGCAACCCGTGTCTCCTGCGGTGACCGAGCCAGGGCGGTGGGTACACCCCCGATGGGAAAGAATTGAAGCGATAAATCAGATCCTTCAATCTGGATTACGTCGCCATCCCTGATGGTGTAACCGGCATTTAAGCCATTCCCGTTTAAAGTAAGCTTTTGTGAAGGGTCGAATCCGGCAATGATGTAATCGCCGTTGTTTCTGGCGATTTCGATTAGGTGCTCTGAAGTAAGAGAGGACGAAGGAATCGCATCTTCGATCAGACGAATATCAGAATGGTGACCCGTCCCAATCGTAATTCGATCGGTTGCAAGGATTTCTGTATGTTTGTCCGTCGAGGACGCGACGTGAATTACAAGCCCGCTCGTCATGAAAAAAGACCATTTCCAAAAGCATCGAACATGAAATCAGGCGACCGCGTCAACCAATCGAGAATCTCGAACCGGATAGATCGCAAGGTCGCCTGTAACTGAATTCTACAACAATAGTTTCGGCTCAGCAAAAACTTTCGCATATGAATTTTAAGGCGCTTAGCGGGTGGAATACCGGAATTTCTCCCGGCTCAAATAGAATTGCGGGTGGGGGAACTCAAGAGGATTGAAGCTTGCGTAGTTTCAGACGTTGCCTGACGCCCATTTTCGAACGCCACAAATAAAAGGAACAAAAAATCCGGGCAGGTAGGGATTCCGTCCCGGTTTATGCAGTTTTTGCTGTGCTCCTGGGACGCCACCGCAGAACTGGCTTGCGTGCTGCTGCCGCTTCGTCCAACCTGCCAATTCGAGTGGAATGTGGTGCGTCAATAACGACTTGAGGCGTTTCCCGCGCCTCTTCAGCGATGTTCTTCATCGCTTCAACAAACTGATCCAACTCGGCCCGGCCGACAGACTCGGTCGGCTCGATCAGCATTGCGCCCTGTACGATCAGTGGAAAATATATCGTCATTGGGTGAAAGCCATAATCGATCAGTCGCTTTGCGATATCCAGCGTGTGAACTCCTTTGCGCGACTGTCGCTTATCTGTAAATACGACCTCGTGCATTGGGTCACCGGCGAACGGCTTGTCAAAATCTGAAGTTAATCCTGCTGCAAGATAACGAGCATTGAGAACTGCAGCTTCTGTAGCTTCCCGCAAGCCATCGTATCCGTGCGTCTGAATATAAGCCAATGCTCGAACCATCATGCCGAAGTTCCCAAAGAAGGCCTTTACACGGCCGATAGTTTGAGGACGCCCATAATCCAGCCGATAAGTTTCAGCTTCCTTAACAATTCTCGGAACCGGGAGAAAAGGCTCCAATTCCGCAGAGCAGCAACATGGACCGCAACCGGGACCCCCGCCTCCGTGCGGGGTTGAAAACGTTTTGTGAAGATTCAGGTGAATAACGTCCACGCCCATATCACCGGGGCGTGCAACCCCCACAAGCGCATTCATATTTGCGCCATCCATGTAAACCAGACCTCCGGCCTTATGAACGATGTCGCAAATCTCCCGAATGTTTATCTCAAATAGGCCCAGCGTATTTGGGTTTGTCAGCATTAAGCCGGCGACATCGCCGGACGAACACAATTCTTTGAGGTGATCGAGGTCGGTGTACCCTTCAGCCGTTGAACGAACGGTCTTAACTGTAAATCCTGAAAGGCTCGCAGAAGCTGGATTCGTGCCGTGAGCAGAATCGGGAATTAACATGGTACGGCGATTCGCTGAGGCGCTTTTCCCATCACGTGCATCGATAAATGCACGAATCAACATTACCCCCGTCATCTCGCCATGGGCTCCCGCCGCAGGCTGAAGCGAAATTCCAGGTAGACCTGTTATCTCGATCAAATCCTGTTGCAACTCGTAGATCAACTGAAGTGCGCCCTGAGAGCCTTCTTCGGGCGAAAGCGGGTGAAGATTTGCGAAGCCGGTTATTCGCGCCACCTTTTCGTTAAGCCTTGAATTGTACTTCATCGTACAAGATCCAAGCGGGTACATGCCCAGGTCAATCGAATAATTCCATGTTGAAATTCGCGTAAAATGACGAATTACGTCGACTTCGCTTACTTCCGGCATTCCCTCAAGATCGTCATCACGCTGCAAATCCACCGGCACCAGTTCGTCCAGCGCGACTTCATCTACATCGAGCGCAGGCAATCTGTAACCGATTCTGCCCGGATGCGAGCGTTCGAAAATCAGCGCTTCGTTATGACTAATATTGGACGTAACTTTTGTAATCTTGCTGGAACTCATAGTTGTTTCAGTTGGAACTTAGTAAATGGAGAAGACTTTGTGACTCCGAATGATCCTCAGCCAACTATTTCGACGAGACCCGATACCAGGTCATCCATCTGCTGGCGGGAATTCAGCTCAGTGACTGATACCAAAATGTCGTTGGGGCGATCGTTGAAATACCTGGAAAGCGCAAGCCCTCCGGTAATGTTTCTTCGGGTGGCAAGTTGTTGAAGAATCCGTTCGGCTGCAAGAGGTGCAGTTACCACAAATTCGTTGAACCACGGTGCACTGAACCGCAGCGAAAAACCTTCGAGAGATGATATCTGCCTGGCGAGGTAGTGCGCTTTTTGCGCACACTGCCGGGCAACTTCCTGCAATCCCCGGCGTCCCATCGTCTCCAGATAGATTGTAGCAGCAAGTGCAATGAGACCTTCGTTTGTACAAATGTTGGACGTGGCCTTCTCACGTCGAATATGTTGTTCACGTGTGGCCAGCGTTAGCACGAATCCGCGGCGCCCCTGTTTATCAAAAGCCTCGCCAACAAGTCTTCCCGGGATTTGCCTTGCATATTTGTCCTTGGTCGCAAACAAGCCAAGGTAAGGACCTCCAAAAGAAAGAGGGATACCAAAAGACTGGCCTTCGCCGACAACGATATCGGCCCCACAAGCGCCCGGGGCACGAAGCAATCCCAGCGAGATGGCTTCTGTGACGACAACTATCAAAAGTGCGCCAAGCGCGTGTGCGCGGTCAGCGAGAACGTTGAGTTCCTCAATACATCCCAAAAAGTTGGGGGATTGCACGACCACCGCCGCGGTTTTTTCGTCAAGACCATCGATTGAATCGATTAATGTCGCGCCTGAAGCTGAATCGAAAGCAACACGTTGAAGCTCGATGCCGGCATGCTGAACATAGGTATGGACAACATCCATGTACTCCGGGTGGACGGCGTCCGAGGCTACGATTTTAGTTCTTCCCGTAATTCGTTCGGCCATTAAAACGGCTTCTGCTAATGCAGTCGAGCCGTCGTACATCGAAGCATTAGCAACATCCATCCCCGTCAGTTGGCAAATCAAGGTCTGAAACTCGAAGATCACCTGCAGAGTTCCCTGTGAGATCTCCGGTTGGTATGGCGTGTATGCGGTAAAAAACTCGGATCGTTGGATCAGATGGTCAACAACAGTAGGCGAATAATGTGAGTACGCCCCCGCGCCGAGAAAGCTCGCCCGGCTGGCGGACTTGTTTTTCGCCGCAAGTTCTTCGAAGCATGCAATAAGTTCAATCTCTGATTTGGGTGCGGTTACACTCAGGTCACGATGCAACCGAAGTTCAGACGGAATTGACTCAAACAGTTGATCTGCCGATTTGAGGCCAACGGCCTCCAGCATTTCAGAACGCTCATCAGGCGAATTTGGAATGTACCGCAAAGTTTAATCGCTCTCCGCTTTCGTGAAATCTTCATATTCGGCAGCCGACAAAAGGCTGTCGATCTCGCCGGGCTTTGCCAGACGCACCTTCACCATCCACGCTTCGCCGTACGGATCAGTGTTTACCTTTTCCGGTTCATCCTGAAGCGAGTCGTTAACTTCCGTCACGACGCCGGACACCGGCATGAAGATTTCGGAAACGGCCTTTACCGATTCAACGGAGCCAAAAGCCTCGTGGGCTTCGAAACTCTCGCCAACCTTTGGCAGTTCGACATAAACAACATCGCCAAGCGAATTCTGCGCATGATCGGTGATACCGACTGTGCCGATCCCGCCTTCGACCTTCACCCACTCGTGATCTTTGCTGTAATGCAATTCCTCTGGGACGTTCGCCATGAGTCTTGTTGTCTCCTTTAAAGTTCGATCTTTATCAAAATCGGTCCGAAGTTGTATCTATTTCACTTTCCGGCTTCTCGATTACGCTTATAGAACGGAGTCGGAACGATTTTTGCTCCGACATGGCGCCCACGGACATCAATCTGAATGTTCCGGCCCACAATTGCAGACTCGATTGGCACATATGCGAGTCCGATATTCTTTTTGAGGTATGGGGCGGGACTTCCAGACGTAACCTGGCCCGCTACTTTCCCGTCAATGAATACCTCGTGACCGTCTCGTGCGATTCCGCGCTCGACCATTTCAAAGCCGACCAGCTTTTTGGAGAGACCCTCTTCCTTCTGTCGCACCAGCGCCTCTCGACCTACGAAATCACCCTTTCCGAGTTTACATATCCACCCAAGGTTGGCTTCATACAAGGTAGTAGCTTCACTGATCTCATGGCCATAAAGCGCCATGGCTGATTCCAGTCTTAGGGTGTTTCTGGCCGCTAATCCGCAAGGCAACACACCGGAAGGCGCTCCATAATTTCCCGCATCTAAAAACTTATTCCACAACTGCTCGGCTTTGTCTGAAGCAGCATAGACTTCAAATCCGTCTTCGCCAGTGTACCCGGTGCGTGAAATCAACGCCGGAATTCCATCAACGAATCCCTCATTAAAGTGGTAATACTTCATCCCGGCAAGGTCGGTTTCGGTTAAAGGCTGAAGAATTCTCAGGGCGTCAGGGCCCTGCAGCGCCAATTGACAGTATTCAGCGCTTCGATTCAAAAGCTCGACCGCTTCTCCTTCGAGATGGCTGTTTACCCAATCCCAATCCTTGTCTGTGGTTCCTGCATTCACTACAAGTAAAAGATGATCCTGGTTGAAACGGTAAACAAGAAGATCATCGACAACTGTGCCCTCTGGAGTCATCAATGCCGAATAGTGCGCCTGACCATCGACGAGCTTTGTCACATCGTTTGAGCAAAGCCGATTGACCAGAGGTATTGCGCCGGTTCCGCGGACCTCAATCTCGCCCATATGTGATACATCGAAAAGTCCCGAATGCAGGCGAGTCCGCAGATGTTCTTCAACAGTTCCCGCAGGATACTGAACTGGCATATCCCAGCCACCAAAATCCACCATTTTTCCGCCCAGCCGGCGATGAACCGAGTTCAATGGTGTTTTCTTAAGATCAGTCGTCAAACTTTGCTCCTTAGCGACGATTCTAAAACAAGCAAATCTAAAGGCTTATCGGATGAAAGGGCAAGCTAGCATGCTGTGACTTAAGGCGTCAAGAGAGGTGGCTGAACCGGATGCGAGTTAGATTCCGGAGGGTAATCGTCCGGCTTGTCAGCACTGAGTCCTGCAGGGATTTTCCGGTTCTTCACACATACGCCCGGGCTGGCTAAAGAGAGCCGCTTGGGATACGTCCCGCCAGAATGTCGGATTCCTGCGCTTTTGTGAATGGAGGAGTGAAGATATCAGGAGATAGGTGTCTCGACCGAAAAAGATCGACAATGAAATTCATCCTGTCTTTGAGATTGGCCCAATCATCCGCATGACTGTCACACAAGTCATTGGGTGTGCGATCCCATCCATCCATGCCCTGCAAAAAGGCGATAAGTTCGGGATTGGTTAAGTCGCGCAAGGTTTCAGGGAAGATTTCGGTGCTTTCAGGGGGGACGTCAGTTCCAACCTGCAAGGCCTCACCCCCGAGCTGAAATCGCAACAAACGGCTGGTAATTAAACGACTCAGTAGGCGCGGCATAGCCTCCCTGATAAACGGGGTCAGTCGAATGTGTTCGTGAAGGATGGCATAGCAGTTAGCTAAAAACATCTGCTCGTGCTTCATGTCCAGATTCAGTTCGTGCGCAGCTTGATAATAATAGAGGAACGCTCGGGCCAACAGAGCCTGTCCGCCGGATTCGGTTCGCCCGGGGCGAAGGCTTTCAAGAAATGTCTCGATTTCGCGTTCATCAGGACCGGGTTGTCCAAGGAATTTAACAACAAAACGCGCGGTGACGTTTCCGATATCTTCAAGTACGGTGCAGTTGCCAGCCAGGATTGCCTGCCTGGTTCGGTTCAGGGAACGAACCAGCAGGAAATACGGAAAAATGGTGAGAAAACAACCAACAGTCATGCCTGCTGCTCTTAAAATCAAACTCGAGTAGAAGACAGTCGCAGCGGCTACGACCAATCCGCAGCTGCTCCCGATGATCAAAGAGATCTGTCGTATTCGTCTCGTATCATCAAGGCGAATAGTTTCCCCCGCCTTTTTCGATCCCCAAACGGCCCAGGTATGAAAGTTTGCACCACTATTCTCACCCGTAACGCGATGCAGGAGTCTTGATAATTCGTAGTGTGCAAGAGTCACGTTCAGATTACAGAGGATCTTGTCCGGAACTGAGACCATGCGGGCGATTTCCCGCTCCCAGGTGTCACAATCGCATTCGTGCTCCAACACAGATCGAGGCGAAGACTCGAGTTCTCGATTCAAGCCTGGGAGGGCACCGGAGCTTTCGGCGTGCTGCTGCATACGGGAGATATTTCCTAAGAATGCAAGGAGCCCAGCCTGCCTTTGACGGCCTATGATTTTGTATAGATCAGCCTGGCGGCAGGGCGTTTTGTGGAATTCTCAGGCAACACTTTACCAGCGGAATTCAAATCCGAAAAGGAGAGAATTCGTGAAACTGTGCCGGTCGAAGGCATTCATGGAGCAAAAAGGGTAGGAAGATTGCTGATCAGGACGGGATGCTTCGGCCCCTTAAAAATTGCGTTCCTTCACGTCAACTTTTTGAAAGACAAAAACCACTCGAAGGGTCTGAGGCCGTTGGTCGTATGATGCTGGAACAAACGCAGCGTTTTCGCGCAGTGCATCCTGAAATTCACTAAGGATCTTTTTGTCGCGGGGGGCCTGGACAACATCCGCGAGAGATGCCCGTCCATCAGTAAAAACGTCGGTAATGACTACCATATCATCATCCCCTTCGCGATGGTTACTGGGCGCCATAGTCAAAGCAGCGAGAGCACCCCGTGGATTAAGACTCGGAGACTCTACACCAAAGGGCGCTCGGACCGCTGCAAGTCCCCTGGGGGAAACAGGCCTGGTGATATCTGGATACAAGCCCTCGCTCGCGGCGTTAGCCAGAATATACCGCCCGTCAGAAACACGAATCGCCAACTCCGCATCATGGAGCGCTCGAATATGCGGTCGTAAGGCAGCAATGATTCCCACGAATAGAAGGAGAGAAGCAAATGCACCGACAGAGTAGGGCATCACCCTTGGCTGAACCCAGGACAATATGCACGAAATCAGGGACCGGCGAGGTTGCCTTCTTTGCGCGACGGCCTCAATCATCAGTCTCCGGTTGATAGAGTCGGCCAAGCCAGCCGGCGCCGCAGGAACTGCGAAATCCCTGAGTCCGCGCAAAATCGATCGTGCGGCTGCCAACTCCGAACGACATAAAGGGCAGCCAACAAGGTGCTCGTCGCAGGCCGAACGGAAGGAAGCTGGTAATTGGCCATCCAAATAGGGAGAAAGCGACTCTTTAAACTTAACGCACGACATAATGTCCACAGCCTTTGGAGACATAAAGAACTACAAAGCGTTCCTGATGACACCGAGCGAAAAGGAATGGCTGACCAACCCCGGCTGCTCCCTTTGAATTAACCAAGGAAGCAACAGGACAGCGGATGAACGAAATGTAGGGGACGTCTGACTCATTAGCGATTATTTTAAGCGGGCTGTTGCTGGCCGCGTTTTCAAAAACCACATGTTAAAATCAAACGAACCGAATTACTTCGCACCTGCTGACTTCGTCACTTCGACCCTTTTGGCACCGAGTTTTGTGAAGCCGGGGTGGGTCAACCATTCTCTTTTCAAATAACTATTAAACTGCCTTCACCGAACGTCTATCCCTAGCGAAACGAACTGCCCAGCCGCTTCCGCAACTCCTCGCGTCCCCTCGATAGCCTGGACTTTACTGTGCCTACAGTAATTTCAAGAGCCTGTGCGATCTCTTCATACGACAAACCTTCAATATCGCGCAGAATTACCGCTTCGCGATATCTCGAGCCAACGAGCCGCAGAGCCGACTGCAGGGCCGTATCGCGTTCTCTGGCCAAACTCTCAACCTCCGGGTTCGACGATTCCGCCGCCCTCAATGTCGATGCCAGCGTCTCAGACCCCGTTCCCAGTTCCGCGTCAATGGAAATCGTTGAATCCCGGCGTCGACGCCGCCACCAGCGCCAGCGATTACGAGCCTGGTTCAAGGCAATACGATAGAGCCAGGTTTTCAAATCCGCGTCTCCACGGAACCGGCTGATGCTTTGAAACGCCCGCAGAAAAGTCTCCTGCGTCAGGTCACGCGCCTCTTCGACGTCTTCTGTAAGGCGATAAAGCAACGCATAAAGATCTCCCGAATGATCATTTACAAGTTTTTCAAACGCCGCAAGATTTCCGGATCGCAAAAGATCGAGATAGTGCGTTTCGTGACCTGCACGGAGTTCGACCTGGGCCGCGGACGCAACCTCGTCAAGTTCAACTTGCCCTCGGAGGGCGAACTGCTCTCCGTAGCTCACAGGAATCTCCAAGAGAAGAATCGAGATGCGTCTGGAAATCTGCAAAAATCGAACCGTCGACCGATTAGACACCTGCATGCAGATAAATGTTCCAAATATTTTACAGCGCGAAACTTTCCAGCTATTTGCGCCATTCCCGGATATGTCATTTTCATATTGTTCACCAACTTGGATGAGACTTTGGGTATCCGGGGTTTTCGCGCAAAACCGAATATAACAACTGAGATTAGAATTCCCGCGAGGCTATCACGACCGCCGCGGAGCGTCAAACGCCTTATTTGCAGCTGCTTGACAACCTCAAGTCTCACCCGTAAAGTGGCCTTTTCGTCGAATGGCCCACCTTTTGAACGAAACAATCTGTAAATGCTTGCGTGAGGTATCAAATTGGCCCGTTATAACAAGAAGCGCGCAAAAGAGTTGAAACATGATGTTTTCCGCGATAAGACCATGGAGGCCGTGGATAAACTTGGAAATGCCCTGGAAGGAAAGGGACAGACCATATTATACGGACTTGGCGCAGCGGTGCTGATCCTTGCAGGAATATGGGCTTTTGTTGCATGGCGTGAGAAGAAGAACGATGAAGAGAGCAGGGCACTTGGTCGAGCGATCGAGATCGCACAGACGCCGATAACGACTACGCCTCCGCCAAATTCGACGGGTCCGACTTTCACTGACGAAAGGGATCGGGCTCAAAGGGCGATCGACGAGTTCCAGAAGGTAGCAAATAAGTATGGCGGCCAAACAAGAGACCTGGCGAATTACTTTATCGCTGCCAATGAACTTTCGATCGATATAGCGAAAGCGATGACTCAGCTTGAGGTGCTTTCGAAGAGCAGTGATCCGGATATAGCTCTGAGGGCGAAGTTTGCACTCGCAAATGCTTACGAAGGCGAAGGAAAGCTGGACCAGGGGGCAAACCTCTTCAAAGAACTGGCGCAGTCTAATAAGGATATTGTCCCGGCCGATCTGGCGAATCTACGTCTTGCCCTGGTCTATGAAAAGCAGGGGAAAAAGGCTGAAAGTGCTGACATTTTGTTTAATATTGTGAGTAATTCTCGAAAGGCCGTCGATAAGAGCGGAAAGCCGTTGCCGACCACTTCGGCTGCGAGAGATGCTGAGAAAGAGCTGGAGAAGATCGATCCGACTCGATATGCTCAGCTACCGCCCCCGCCCTTGCCTGACAAAATGCCGATATCATAAGAGACGAATCTTGTTTATGAACAGCCGGAGAGCATTTCAAGGTGCTCTCCGGCTGTAGTTTGCAGTACCCAACTGACGACGATTTGCTCGATGGAGAACATCGCACATTCCCTGGTGGGTTTACTGTCTGCGAAGGCCGGGCTTGAACGGCTGTCGCCCGGTGCGACCAGCGCCTGTGTAATCGCAGCAAATTTGCCGGATGGAGATGTTCTTGCCGGAGTATACGGGCGATGGTTTCTGCTTGAACACCACCGGGGAATAACTCATTCAATCCTTGGTGTCCTCGTCCTCCCAATACTGCTAACCGCGACCTATAAACTTGCCGATCTGTTATATGCAAGGATCCGCAGTAAAATAGCGAAAGTTCGATTCTGGCCGCTACTTCTAGCTTCTGCCATAGCCTCCGCGACACACCCAATACTTGATTGGACGAACAACTACGGAATACGTCCGTTTCTCCCCTGGAGTGGCAAGTGGGTTTACGGGGACCTGGTCTTTATTGTCGATCCGTGGATCTGGCTGATTGCAGGAGGATGCGCGTTCATTGCGACGTCCTATTCACGGTGGCATCTTGCCGCCTGGACAATGGCCTGGTGTGTCCTTTGTGCAGCGTTCGCATTCTATATTCATCGTTCTGCGATGCCGGAGTCGGGCTGGTTATTGGGTGTTTGGCTTGCGGGACTATCGATATTTGTGGCGGGCAGAATCACCTTCCATTTCGATAAGTCCGGACAATGGGCGGCCGCCGCAGGATTAGTGCTGATAGTAATGTACTGGGTCGGGCTTGGGGTGATGCACCACAGAGCTTTGGACCAGGCGTCGAGCGCGGCGCTTAACATTCGTGGGAATTCGAACGAGCAGATACTCAGAATTGTTGCGACACCAACCTTTGCTGACCCTCGGGTTTGGTTATGTATTTTCGAAACGACATCAATGACCTATAGATTTCCCATGAAGCTGGGAGAACAGAGCGGAACCGTTGACTGGGATGGAGTTGTGCGTTACCTAAAACCTGCTGGGACAGACGCGGAATTCGTGAAGGCGGCGACAGTTGATCCTCGTGTTAAGATATTTTTGGGCTTTGCCCGATTCCCCGTAGAGATAGTTGTAGACGATTGTTTAACCCAAACTCTCGTTGAATTTGCTGACTTGAGGTACACTCAACCAGGGGATGAAAGACAAGGGAATTTCGGCCTTACCGTAGGTGTTTCGTGCGATGATATCAGGTAAACGAGCCAACCATGGATAATGCTGCAAGCCTGCAAACTGGACAAACGTCTGACTTCCAGCTTGAGGATCGTATGGAAGGCACTTATTCCAGAAAAAGACACAGCCCTTTCGCTGTGGTCCATGTCTCTTTGGGCCCCTACATCGCAGCTTCTCTGTTTTTCCTCTTTTTTTCTGTCTGGTGTCTTCGTGTTGGCTCCGATCTGGTGGCGCTTGGACTTGCGACCATTGCAACCGTGATAATCCCTTTACTTTCGTATTTTGAAAGAATCAGGTTCGATGGGGTCACGCTTGTTCGTTCGGGGATTGTGTCGTTCTGTGTGCGCATGGTAATGGGTAGTAGCATCAGCTTAAAAGTCGAGGATATTGAAAGGGTCGAGTCGAGTGCACTTCGGACACTGCGAAACGGTGGACGAGTTTATTATCGATACCGCAGCGAGATTGTGGGGAGGGGACTAACCTTCGTAATCACGTCTGGTGGCAAGTCTTATCGCCGGATGGTCCATGAATTGTTTTGCCGGATTTCAGAGGCCAAACTCGACTTAAAGTCGGTCGAACTCCGAGATTTCATTTGCGAACCCGAACGATTGCGAGCGTCGCTTTCGACTTTGAACTTTGCACCCGCGACTGTGCTCGATTCAGCCGCAGTTACCCTTTTTGTTCGAGGTCGACGCAACTCGTCAAACACGGCACCTGGCAGAGAAACAATTTCAACTTATACGTTGGATCGCGCCCAAGCGCTGAGGCTGGTGGCAAATCAATTGCGAATCATCGGACGATTACGCGATGCCGGAGAAGCCTTTCGCCGGGCAACGCCGGGCCTGAAGGATGATTCGATGCTGACGCTTGAATTTGCACGGCTCTTGCACTCGTCAGCAGGGTTGTCGCGGAATCAAATAATGGCGCGAAGGTCCATCGCTGCTTTCAGGCTCGCTGCCTTCAGGGCGCAAGACAATTCGGCGTTATTACTCAGAATTGGCGAGTCCATGGTCGATGCGGGAGAAATCGAGCGTGCCAGGACGATTTTTGAGAAGGTACTTAAACTGGATCCAGCTAAATATCGAGCATCGTTGGGGTTAGCGGATATTGCGCTTCGCGATGGCAAACTCGCTCACGTCATCCATCATTTTTACAACGCCGCCCGCGAGACGGACCAACCGGCCCTCGTTAGATTTGCCGAGCGGGAAGCGGCGTATTTCAAACGGCTGAATGACGATGATGAGTATCTGGATTCGGAGTTATCGAGGATAAGCTGGCTGCAGAATCTCGAACAGTTTAGAAATCTCGCCTTGCGGGTTGTCACACTTGGAATGATTTTAGCGCTTCTAGGGCCGGCGGTTGATGAGACAGTCGCTGCGGTCGGCTGGTTCATCGCGACGATCGCAATAACGTTTTGGATAATCGTGCTCAGCGGGCGGCGGTGGCTTAGTCAACGGCGCCGATTCCGAGATCTGGCTGAGGATGTTCAAAATTAAAGAGGGATGCTTACTTGAAAGCATCCCTCTTACTTTTTTGGGTTTCAAAAACCCGATTATAACTCTGGTTCGGGGTCAGCTTTAGACTGGGATTTCTTCGCTGCTGAGCGTTTTGTCGGCGCTTTCTTCGGAGTCTCTTTCTTGCCCTTCGAGGGGGCCTTCTTCCTGGACGTCACAGAATCGATAATTTCCGCGACTGAGCCGGCCGCATCCGAAGCGATCGAGGTCATTCCCGTAACCAGGCCCTCCCCAACTTCTCGTACAGGAGCAGATAGAATGGTTCCGCCTGCCTGTTCCGCAAGCGCTCCGACTGCGGAGGCCAGTTCGCCGGCAATTTGTGAAATTCCCTGTCCAGCAAGCAGTGAATTCCAGCGATATTGAGGTTGCGGCGTTGGCTCATTTAGTCGTTTCAGGACGAGATTCGTAACCGCATCTGTAACCCACTGATGATAAAACGGTCCAACCGAATGAAGATCAGCGTCCGGGGCCGGGTTCATAAAATCAATCGCATACGGAATCCCATCTTTGATTGCAAATTCTACGGTATTGATGTCGTATCCGAGTGCTCTGCACAACGTTCTAACATCGCCAGCGACTCTCTTAGCAAGGTCTGGAGCAAGATAGTCGGGATCGTTAATGTACTGCTCGCCAGAAAGATAAGGCTTTCGTGGATCGTACGGCATTATCATGACCTCTTCCTGTCCGATGCAATAGCACCGCACGAATTGGTCAAAATCGATAAATTCCTGCAAAGTCATGCAAAGCGTGCCAGTCTGATCGTATTCCTTCCAAAGTTCTTCCAGCGTGTTCACGCGCGAAACATTCTTCCATCCGCCTCCATCGAAGGGCTTTAGGATAGCCGGCATTCCCACAAATTCAACAATACCGTCCCAATTGAGCGGGAATTCCAGATTGCGAAGACTATCGCTGGTTATGCCTTTGATATAGTCTTTTTGTGGTAACAGTACGGTTTTCGGAATTGCCACGCCCAATTTCGCTGCTAGTGTATAGTTGAAAAACTTGTCGTCAGCCGACCACCAGAACGGATTATTGATGATTTTGGTCCCTTCAATCGCAAAACGCTTCATTGCGGCACGGTAAAAGGGAACTTCATGGGAAATTCGATCGACGATAAGATCATACGCTGGAATCTGGTCGTGTCGAATTCCACCGAGTTCGATGAATTCGGCAAGGACTTCTCCTGAACCTCGCTCGTTTAAGCTTGCAATCAGCGCTTCCGGAAAGCTCTTTTCCCGGCCGACCAGAACTCCTACTCTTTTCATTTCAGCAACTTCCTTTCGATTGTTCGTGGTAAGGGTTGAGAAGCCCACCTGTCGTTTCCGAAAAAGCAAGGCGTATTTCGTTTCCGTCTATCAAGTTACACAAGAAAATCAAAGACTCTACAGGCGGTTGTCCGGAAATGTCAAACGGTTGAGGACATCCGTCAAGGGCTTCAATTGCATCAATATCATTTTCAACCCAAGTCGCTGAAAGTCTCAATATTGCAGCTCGCTATGCTACAATCATTTTACAGAATGGCCTCGCTTTCCCATAATAGCCGTTCAAATGACCAACCAGTTAGAAGGAGCGCCCCAGACGTGTTACGACGCTTTTCATTCGTTGCGCTTTTAAGTGTACTTTTCTCAGCAGTCGTTTTGTTTCCATCCCGGGCTTTCGGGGCTGACGAAAAGACCTATACGGCGGAGCAGATTGTCGAGACGACGATTGCCATTTATGGTGGTCGACAGGGTCTGAGCCAGATCAGACGAAACGGCGATGAACGGGGTCGCTTAACTCGTACCGGTAACGATGGACGAGTGGAGGATGTGACCTACGAGCGGCGATTTATTCGCGGCGAAACGACCGATAAGGATAAAGTACGCCTTGATAAGAAAACCCCGACGATCGAATATTCGTTGCTGATGGGCGGTGGGAAGATGTGGGGAATAATTAATGGGGCAGTATTTACCCCCAGAGAAGACGCCTCTGCAGAATTCATGAATGAAATCAATCATGGAATTGAGTCGTTATTACGGTATAAGGAAAATGGCGGCACGATTACCCTGGTCGGTAAAGAAAAGCACAAGAATGTCGATGTTTATGTAATTGATCTTACAGACAAGGATAACCTGAAGACTCGATATTACATCAGCGCCACTTATTTCAGAGTTTCATGGCTGGAATATGAGGCTCCGGCAGCGACTGGCGGAGCTCCTGTGAAATTCGTCCGTAGGTTTTATGATTATCACTCGTCACAAGGCACGCTTGTTCCCTTTAGGTCGATTTTGCTCGAAGATGGGAAAGTTGCGCAGGAATCTCGTATCCAGACAATAACTTTTGGCGTTAAGCTGGATGACTCGATTTTCCAAAACCCGGACGCTCAGACTTCGTCGGCGAATCCCTGATTGATTTGCGAATTTGTAATTGATTTCAAGCATCGTCGAATAGTTGGCGATGCTTTTTATTTTGGTTGTTTTTCAGGACTTTTTCGGAACTTTTACGCGTTGTGTGCGTGAAGGGGATACCAGGGCGTAGATAGCTTGGGGTATCATATCGGAGCAGAGATCGTTTCAAATCAACTGGAGGACGCGGCGAGCAATACCGGGCCGTCAACCACCTACCCGGATGAGCACAGTCACTTCATTCGAAGATTTACCCCTTGGACTAGCTATGGCTTCCACAGTCATGGAGGTTCAGCCGCGGTCTGATCACATGCTGTTGGAAGCGACGTTGACAGGTGATGAAGCTGCATTCGGCGAGTTGGTCGGGCGCTATCGTAACCAGATTACTAACTTTATTTACCGGATGACGAATGATTACGACGGTGCAGTCGACCTTGCGCAGGAAACGTTCGTACGTGTTTACCGTGCAGCGGACAGGTATAAATCGAATTTTGCGTTTTCGACTTATATTTACCGAATAGCGACGAATCTGGCGATTAGCGAGATTCGAAAGCGCAAAAGACGCCGCCTGGTTTCATTGACAGGTTTCTTTCTTGAAACGGAGCGGGAAAAAGATCAGGAATTTAACCCCCCGGACTTGAAACCGTTGCAGGATGCTGTTCTCGTGGACGCAGAACGCCGGTCAGCCATTGGTAAGGCAATAGCAACATTGCCTGAAAAATACCGGGCTCCGCTAATCCTTCGGGATATAGATGGTCGGTCTTATGAAGAGATCGCATTGATTTTGCGCACCAACGAGGGAACGATCAAATCCAGAATTAGCCGGGCGCGAGCTTTGTTGCGTGAAAAGCTGATCGCCTATATCTAATATCTAATTACGAATCAGGAAGCCATGAACTGTAAGACTTTTCGCGGTGAAATCGAAGCGACCAATGATCCTATTGCGGCCCGTCCCGAAATGCTCGCGCATACGGAAATATGCGGCGAATGTTATTCGCTTTTGAAGGACCGGACTGCTTTACATTCATTGTTGAGTGAATTGACGCCAGTTGCTGCTCCATACGACTTCGAGTGGCGTCTGCGTGCGAGGCTGCAGGCCGGCGGTCCAAGAGCCTCCGGATTGGAAAAAGCACTGGTCTGGCTACGGCGAATGCCGACGGCAACGGCCCCAATTATATTATTAATGTTGATTGTTGCTTTGGGTGGGTATCTAGTGCAACAGCGGGATTTGGGACCGCAGGCAAAGCTGGAGCAAGCCGGTGTGATTCGTGGCAAAGAGGATTCGTCATCGCTGGCCTTTGTCCGTGAATGGTCGAAAGAACAAGCGCTGAATCCACCAATAAGTGATGGAGCTAAGGCTGTTCAGTTTGTAGGGGGAATTAGCGCCGGTGGACACCGTCCGAAAAACAACTTGATTGCCTGGTCCAAAAAGAGTGATTCGCCGGCAACGCCTACGATTAGGCACGCTGATAAGGCTTTGACCCGACCAGTCGTATTCGAGAAACAATTTGATGCCAGTTCTCCGAATGATTTCAGTTTTTGGGATATCGCGCTCGATCTCTCATCAAATGACCTAAAGGTAAGAATCCCAGGGGCGGGAGGACAGATGCAGACTGTATCATTGCGGACTGTCACTTTCGGTTCGCAGCAGATACTTGACCGGCCGGCGACGCTCGTTGCCGGCACACCTAATGCTCAGGGAATTTGGTAAGAATACGCCAAAAAAGGTCGTTGAAACGTGTTCTTTAAAGTAAAAATCGGTCTTGCTCAAGTTCTGACGTTGTCACTGATTTCTTCGGCGCTGATTAGTGCCCAGCAGTCCGCCGTGCCAGCAACGAAGCTTGCCCCCGAGCGCACAGAACCGCGGGTTGCCAATAATGTCGCTGAGCGGCAAAGTCAGATTGTCTCGGTCGTTCGTCGATTGAGCGGACCAAGGGTCCTGGCTTTGTTGCGGCAAAATGGCGATCAGGTGGAACCTGCAAGCGATGATTTGCTGTTTCGCGAGTCGGCCATTACAAACGTAACGGCAGGGTTTTTCCTCGGCGATAGCGGGGTCGTAGCGGTAAAGCTGTCCAGACCCGAAACTGAAGTCTATTCATGGGCATTTCCCGCCGTAAAGCCGCAAATACCAGTTCGACCTTCTATGTCAGGAGGGATGGAGCAATCGAAACTTCAGATCGCACAGACCGAAGCAAGCGAGCCATCGACCGTATTCCCGGCAGCCGGAAATGTGCTGACGGTCATAAACAAGTATGGAGCTCAATTTCAAGGAACTTTCGTGGGGATCGATGGAGGGACCGGGCTTTCATTTATCAGTGTCGCAGGATTCAAATTTCAGCGGGCGAATGACATCAGCGAAAATTTACTCGTCGAGGGCAAGCATGTTCGATTGGTTTCGCCGCGAGAGTCGGATACGAAGGCCGAAGGGAAGGCTGAAGGCGACCTTGTACGGTTGAAAATGGTCGAAACAGGGGCAACGTTAAAGAAGTTGGTCCGTGGGTCAAATGGGAACATTACGGCGATCACGATTGAAGCCTCGGAAGTTTCTCAGGCATCCGTGGGCGGTATTGTCGTCAGCGAGTCCGGACAAACAATTGGGCTTGTAGATAGCGTGCAGCCGAATGAGATAAGAGTGATACCTGCGGCTGTTGTGCGCAATGCAGCTTCCAGGGTTCTCGCGAGAACTACGGCGTCATCACGTCCGTGGCTGGGAATCCGAGGAGAGGCACTTTTTGGAGATTCAAGGGCCAAGCTTCAGGAGTATGGTTGGAGCCGCGATTTGGCCCAGGATGTTTCGACCAGATATCGCGGAATTCTACTTACGTCTATCGTCCCTGGCACGCCGGCGTTCGACGCTAAATTGAAGCCCGGAGATGTGCTTGTCAGCTTAAACGGGAATGTCATTAATTCGAATGATGACCTCTCGGCTTTTCTTGGTCAGGCGAGTGCTAATACACCTATCCTTATTGATTTGGTTCGCCCAAGCACTCCGACCCCTTTCTCCATTTCCTTAAGCCCGAGCCAGGTTCCGGACCCGGTCGAGGCAACGATTCATGCCGAACAGCGTGCTGCGGCCCTTGTGAAAAAGTCCTGGTTTGGTGCAATCGGTCTTGAAACAGTCCGCCTGTCTGAACATGTCGCCAGCCGACTTGGGGCAAAGGGTGGATTGTTTGTCCTCAGTGTGCAACCCGATAGCGAAGCGTCTCGTGCTGGGCTTCGTAACGAAGATATAATTGAGACCATAGACGGAAAACCCGTCACTGAGACCAAGACAGAGAGCCCTGCCGGCACTGGTCCATTTACTTTGGAGGTCGTTCGCGAAATGAAGCATTTGACCGTGACTGTCAAGCTCGCCGCCGATTGGCCCTGATAACTAATGACTCGCATATTCGGCTTGTTCGATTTGGACTGTCGATTCGGGCGCCTTCATCGTCGCCATATACCCACAGCGACAGCTGCTCTAATTTCCCGAGCCGTGAGCGCAAAGATGTCCTCTCCAATCTGTTCTGTGCTAATCTAACCTCAACGGTTACACGTTCTTCCAATTTACTTTTCAGCATTTACCGAGTTTTTCCTTCTATGTTGCAGGATGCCGTCGCGTACTATCACGAGTTATTAACGGATGATGAACTGGCCGAATCGTCAAGGCGAATGCTCGATGATGGCCTCGAAAGTGCTCGTTTGATATTTGGAGGCAGGCGCCTAACGCCATACCTTCGTCCGTATTTTGTTACCGAGGATGCCTGGCAGTTTGTAAAACACGCCGGCGAGTCCGTATGGTCGGCAATCCAAAAGGTGAAAGATGCCGCAGTTGAGGATTCGTCGTTGATGGACGCCCTGGGCCTAACTGAAATTGAAAGGGGATTGGCTGCCATCGATCCAGGCTACAAACAGGTCTCGCCAACGGCCCGCCTTGATTCATTTTTGACCGCAGGTGCTTATAGTTTTGTCGAACTAAATGGCGAAAGCCCCGCCGGTATCGCATATGCTGATGCCGCTTACGAGATTTTTTCGCGCTTGCCGGTAATGGTCAGATTCTGCGAGCGATTTAGTGCGAGACCACTTTTCGGACGAGATCTATTGCTAAATGCCTTACTGCGTGCTTATGAAGAATATCTGGGGCGGCCAACTGAAAAGAAGCCTTTGATTGCAATTGTCGACCTCAAGGATCTTCCCACCCAGAAGGAATTTGAATTGTTTCGGGATTTCTTTGAGAGCAGGGGATATCCCTCCATAATTTGTTCGCCGGACGAACTGGTTTGGGACGGTAGCATTTTGTGGGCTAAAGGGCGTCAGGTTGATATTGTTTACAAACGGCTTCTGGTTAACGAGTACCTGCCAATCATGCAGCAATTTCCCGCACTGCTCGATGCATGCAGGGCCAGGGCGGTTTGTATGGTCAATAGTTTCCGATCAAAAATTATTCACAAGAAAGCAATATTCGCGGTTCTCACGGACGAGAGATATCGAGACTTTTTTAATGCTGAAGAGCACGACGCGATCTCCAGGCATGTTCCCTGGACCCGTATGGTGAAGGATAGAACCACCTTCTTCAAAGAAAACGAGGTTAACCTGCTGTCATTCATCGAACAGAACCGTGAACGGCTTGTTCTTAAACCAAACGATGATTACGGGGGGCACGGAATCTATATCGGATGGAATTCCGATATTGATGAATGGAGAACGGCTCTAGACCTCGCTGTGACGAATGGCGACTATCTTGTTCAGGAACGGGTGCCGACCGCGAGGGAAGTGTTTCCAACCCTCAAAGATGATGCGACAGTGGAATTTGAAGAGCAGTTGGTGGATTTGGATCCGCTGCTGTTTTTCGGAAAGGTGGGTTCGGCTTTCACTCGACTTTCATCTTCGGAACTTGCGAACGTTTCTTCAGGCGGGGGAATGGTGCCCACCTACGTTATTTCTCTGAAGTGAATTATCGATGAAGGGGACGGTCTGCCGAGTTAACTCTCGAATTCAGGAGCGACTGCAAGTGATAGACGAACGCGAAGAGGGATCACAGGATGAACGGCGGCTTCACGACCGCTCGCGACTAATCGTAGATGTCTTTTTTAACGGTGCGGACTCCTCAGGCGTCGCCAGTACCAGAGATATCAGCCCCGGGGGACTCTATATGAACTCCAAAGCTGAGATTCCTGAGGGAGCGGTTTTAACCCTTAGAATCCCGGTTGGTGACGGCCATGTCGTCGTGAATGGCAAAGTCATGTACAGTAATCCCGGCCACGGCGTAGGTGTCAGATTCCTGGGATTAACGGAATCGGATCGCGTTCTATTAGAACGCCAACTCCAGACGCCGTGATGAGAGAATGGCGCGCTTCTGTTGAACCTCAGCGCTGGTGTAAATTATCTCCCGCGAGAAAAACCGACCTTTGCGGTAGACTCGTCGGCCTATATGGATTCACAAGTGACGAGGCGGCATTCGACTTTCTAGGAGTGGATAAGCAGAACGCTCTCCTGCTGCTTATCCAACGATTCGAAACTTTGAGAATTTTGCAAACCGTCATTCGAATCGAGAATGTTTACGGTTTGGGTGGCGTTGGTTTCGACTTCCTTGCATCTTCGGACCTTGAGAAAACGCTTGGTTCAAGTAGAGGTTTTACGAAATTGTTTGCCAGGCATCGTAACAGTTCGATTGGATTTCTGGAGCGCGGCCGAAATTCGGCCACTTTACACTTATTAAGGTTGAATTCCGAGCGGGACGTATGGGGAGCTCATTTTGATTTACATAGCCCAATAGGCTCGATCGGGAGTTCAATCAAGCATCTTTTTCATGAGAAACTTTTAGGGAAGACGCCTGACTGGATCGAAATCGCAAGACGAGTATGAGGTCGGTTTGAATTGGAAAACCGCATTGCCGTCGTAATGCGATGTGTAATTGACAATTGGGCCTGGGACCGGCTGGAAGGGAGAAGCGAAATGTTCAAGCAATTTACGCTCGGGATTGAAGAGGAATTTCAAATCGTCGATCCGCAAACTCGCGAACTGAAGTCGCATGTCTCGGAAATGCTCGAAGAGGGAAAGATGCTCCTCGGCGAACAGATAAAGCCTGAGATGATTCAGTCGATGATTGAGGTGGGAACAGGCATCTGTAACAATATTCACGAAGCCAGGGCCGACATTTCGAAACTGCGGTCAATAATTTCCTCGCTTGCCCGCAAAAAAGGGCTTGAAATTGTCGCCGCTTCAACTCATCCGATTTCACGCTGGCAGGACCAGAAGATTTCTGACGACGAGAGATATGAATTGCTCGTCGAAGAGATTCAAATGGTAGCGAGATCTCTCCTCATCTTTGGGTTGCACGTACATGTTGGTATCCCCGACCCCGAGCGCGCGATTCATATAATGAACGCAGCCAGGTATTTTCTGCCACACGTACTTGCATTGACAACCTCTTCGCCTTTCTGGATGGGCCAAAACACTGGCCTTAAATCATATCGTTCGGAAGTGTTTAAGAAATTCCCTCGTACTGACATACCCGATCATTTTGATTCACACGCTTCTTTTCAACGCTATATCGATTTGCTGATCCGAACAAATTGCATCGACAATGGAAGGAAAATCTGGTGGGATGTCAGGCCACATCCATTCTTCCCGACGCTTGAGTTTCGAATATGTGATATTCCGACCAGGGTTGATGATACGATCGCCATTGCAGCCCTATTCCAGGCAATCGTGGCAAAGTTGAACAAACTCATTGATAAGAATTTGGGATTTCGTCTCTACAGACGGATGTTAATCCAGGAGAACAAATGGCGGGCGGTTCGATGGGGACTGGACGGCAAAATGATCGATTTTGGCAAGCAGAAAGAGGTGCCTGTCCGAGATTTGATCCTCGAGTTGCTTGAGTTTGTCGATGACGTTCTTGATGAATTGGATTCCAGAAAAGAGGTCGAACACATTCACACGATCATGGAGCGTGGAACGTCCGCGGATGAACAGTTACAGGTCTATAAGGAAACCGGTGACCTTCGTACGGTGGTCGACCGCTTGATTGAAAGGACAATGGAAAATGTCCCGCGCGACGCATTCATGTCCAGTGGTGCGGACTGATAGTTTTTCAGAACCCAGAATGTTCCAACGCGAGCAACATAAAGTTCTCGAAGATAATCCTGCCGTCGCGCGATTCGTTCGGATGTTCCCAACGTGTGGGATTTTTGTGCCAGTCTTCGAATGATTTCTCAAGGTGGAATTGAACAGTATAAATCAACTGGTTATCAGTTCGTTTAACCATCATCTGGTTCTTACAGAGGTAAGCCGTAGCAAGGAGCTGAAAGCCTTCGGGTAAGCCCTTAACCTGTAGCCCATGATTTTGCCAAACCCGGAGAATTTTGGCTTCCTTTGTATAATCCTGCCAAACGCCACTGCGAGCATCATCAATTCCCTTGAAAATGGGATCATCCGGTTCGGTAATTCGAATAAATCGATATTGATATTCGCTGATTCGATCGATGCGTCTCTGGGCTTGATCCTGGTCATCAAGGGTTCGAATTGGGGTCCCAAAGCTCTGAGCGATCAATTGATGTCCGCCACAAATTCCAAGAACTGGAATGTTGGTCGCGCGGATAAATCGTGCAAATCCAGCCAAATGCTCGGGATTGTAATAGTCAAAATCCGTTAAAGTTCCGCTTAACACCAAAGCTTCGGGCTTGAAGGACTTTACGGCCTCGGCGAGTTCAGAGTAGTGTACGACTTCCGACTCGGGCTTTCGAACCAGTCGTCGAATGTTGTTTAGGATATTTTCCAACGCCATTTTGGAAATATCCACCTCGCGTTGGAGCCTGGAACCAATGGTCTTTCCCCATTCACTAATCGCCAACGGCGAAACATCGGCCTCGCTACGGAGCAGGTCGTTGACGACTAAAATCCTGATCTTATCGATTCGCTGTTCGATCGGTTCGTAACGGCAAAAAGTCCGTTGGTTAAACGGAAAAGGTAATGGTTCCGCACCGTTCGCGGAAGAGGTTTGATTAAGCTCAATTTGCTGCATCGTCCTCCACTTGGACCTTTCGCAACTAAAATCTCTTGCGTTGCCGGGTCGACTCTTTGAACTTTGGAATGGGCGTCCCAGCCCCGGCCTCGTTCACATGCCTCCGAATCTGATCGGAAAGTTCTTTCCTGATCTTTACCCTAAACGACTTACTTCGGTCGCTCGCAAGATGCTCCACCAAGAGTAACATGCGTTGCCATGAAGATTCGAGTGAATCTGCATATCCGGAAATCCTGGTGATGTCATAGGGAATGGCGACATTCGGGCAGCCTGCTCGAGCGAATACAGAAAGGTAACGTGCAGTCGCGAGATCCGGGCACAGAATTCTCTTTGCCCCAATTTTCAGTTCCACTCCAAGCAGCGTATGCAGAATTGAAACCTTGGGCTTGCCGACCGGAAAATCGATATGAAATGAGCGCGTTCGTTCCGCCAAAATCTCGTTTCTATAAATATGAGGTAGCCAGGCGTGACCCAGGGTCCTGCTCACCTCGTCAGCACACAATAGAACTGACTTTGATACGGATTTAATTGGGGTAGACCCAACGATGCTCAAGGTCAAAAGACCGCTCGGTTCGGCTAATAAAGTTTGGATAGTCGTGACTGTTATTTAATCGACCTAATGCATTATTTTAGCACTGACAGCCGTGGACGATTGTTGGAAGATATCCAGGACACGGCCCGGAAAGAAGCCCAGGTATAGGACACCAAACACGGTAATAACCAACGCGACAGATACAGCAACCGGAACCTTTGGCGCCAACCACTCTGTAGTTCTTTCACGAAAGAACATTACGACGATCAGTCGCAGATAATAGTAAGCTGAGACTGCGGTATTCAGCACCCCAATTATTACAAGGACATAGAGTCCCTGGTTTAAGGCCGAGCTGAAAACAGCGATCTTTCCCATGAATCCCGCGGTTAGAGGCATCCCAAAGAGACTAAGCATAAACAGCGCCAGCGCGAACGAAAGCGCCGGAGCCTTGAACCCGATGCCGTTATAATCTTCAAACTCGGTTCGGCGGTCGCCGTTTCGCGCAATCAATGTCACGACGGCAAACGCCCCAAGATTCATAACTGCATATGTGAAGAGATAAAAGGCAACAGCCGACAGGGCAACATTCCTTTGTTCCACATCACCCGTCGAACCCGCGGCCACGAAACCGATAAGAGCGTAGCCTGCGTGGGCAATGGACGAATACGCCAACATTCGTTTGACGTTCGATTGCACTATCGCGGCCACATTACCAATAGTCATGGTAAGAATCGCGATGACAAAAAGAGCGTTTACCCAAACTGTATGTAGCCATTCCGGATAATTATGAGTTGAACCGACCCCAACAGCGACGAAAGGAAAAGCGAATACGAATACTCTCAGGAAAGCTGCAAATCCCGCTGCTTTTGGGCCGGCGGCCATAAATGCCGTAACGGGAGTCGGTGCGCCTTCATAAACATCCGGCGTCCATACATGGAACGGTGCGGTGGCAATCTTGAATCCAAAACCGACAAGCATCAGCGCCGCACCCGCAAACAACAGGGAAGGGTATCGGGCATCTCGCAAATGCAGTGCGATCTGATCGATATTTGTCGTCCCGGGCAGACCAGTGGTCGTGGCGGTGCCTCCATAAATCATCGCAATTCCATATAAGAGAAACGCCGACGAAAATGACCCAAGGATAAAATATTTTAGGGACGATTCATTGGAACGTACGTCAGTACGTCTAAAGCCGGCCATTACGTAAGTGGCAATCGAAAGAATCTCCAGGCCCAAAAATATGATCACCAAATCACCGCCGGATGCCATCAGCATCATGCCGCAGGTAGCGAAAAGCAGTAATGCGTGAAATTCGCCGGCGGGCAGATCCTCGCCTTCAATCCAAACGACGGAAATGAGGATTGTCAGTGCTGAGACGAACAGGAAGATAAACGTAAAACTCAGACGTAAATGATCGAGCACGATCATTCCATTGAATCCGGACTGAGCCACGCTTCCGTTAATCGGCCACTGAAGAAAGGCAGCTAAAGCAGCGCCACCAATCCCGAGTAACGAGAGAGACCCACTGATCCAGCGCTGTGACGGCTTTGCAAAGGCGTCAACAAGCATCACAAGAATGGCCGCGATACCGACAATCAACTCGGGGAGGATGATCCCCCAGTTAACATCAATCAACGGTAGCGTTTGAAGGGCAGGAAAGTAACTCATCGTGTATACAGACAGCGTTTCTATATGAGCCCAGCCAAATAAGCTGGCTCAAAGGCTAAGATGTCAAAAGGTGATCGATCTGTGACCTCATCAATCGCTTATAATCCTCAGGTTCTGCCATGCCAAAGTGCTTTGGGCCAGCAAACTTCCCATTTCGGTCAAAGAAGACTACCAACGGAAGGCGAACCCGCATGGAAAATTGAGCATAAGTAAGTTGAGTGGGGTCTCGGAGCACCGTATAACTCATTTTGTGAAACTTTGAAAAGGCCCGCAGTCCGCTGTCAGACACTTGATTTTTTCGCTCAACGCTGACCCAGATAAATCGCACAGGCTTGTCACGATATTCGGCCTTCAACTCCTCAAGCGCTTCGACCTCTTCATTGCACGGATCGCACCATGTGGCGCCAAATGAAACCAGGACGACCTGGCCCTTCATATCGGCAACATCATACATTTTGCCGTCAATGCCACGCAGTTTAACGTAAACTGGCAGCTTTTCGCTGTTGCTCGGGTTTTGAGAGACGGCAAGTTTTGACGACACAAATGGCGAAACACCAAGCAGAACAAATATTGCAAGAATCCGTTTACCAGCCTGGAATTTAGGTTTGCAAATCATCTTTAGCTCTTCAGGGTTCAGTAACATTTTTAGCAAAACTGCCACCGGTCGCCGGACCAGCCTCCAAACGCTGTTGTACCACTTTTACGCTTTCAGTTGAGCGCTTAAGGAACATTCCGGGATAGACACCCATGACCAGCATCAGTATGAGAAGGGGAACAAGCAAGCCGATTTCCCGAGCGGATAAGTCGCGCAGTCTCGCATTTGCAGGATTCTTTAGTGGCCCAAAAACCACGCGTTGCAGCATCCAGAGCATGTAAACCGCAGCCCAGATCACCCCTGTACTGGCGAACATCGTCGCAATCCATGGATGCGCGATAGCGTTAGAAAGCCAGGTACCGAGCATTATCAGAAATTCACCCACGAAGCCGTTAAGAAATGGCAAACCGATAGATGACAGCGACGCAATTACAAAAAACGCCGAGAACCAGGGCATCGAGGATGCAAGACCACCGAATTCGCTGATTTGTCGCGTATGCCTTCGCTCATAAATCATTCCAACGATAAGAAACAGCGCGCCGGTCGATACGCCATGGTTCAGCATCTGATAAAGCGCGCCCTGCATGCCTTGCTCAGTAAAAGAGAATAGTCCAAGGACGACAAATCCCATATGGCTGACGGACGAATAGGCAACCAGGCGCTTTACGTCAGGTTGAACCATTGCCACCAGCGCGCCATAAATAATGCCGATCACAGCGAGGACAATCACTACCTGGGCCGAAGCATGAGATGAGGTAGGGAACAAGGTCAGATTAAATCTCATCAAGCCATAAGTTCCCATCTTCAACAGGACACCTGCAAGAATTACAGACCCAGCCGTTGGTGCTTCAGTATGTGCGTCCGGTAACCAGGTGTGAAAAGGGAACAGGGGCACTTTGATAAAGAATGCCAGGGCAAACGACAGGAATACCAAAAACTCGACTCGAGTTGGCAGGGGGTTTTGTCGCATGGCGTCCAGAATCTGGA
>WNFR01001024.1_pt1 | contig 37974 bp, 46 predicted proteins | sample 5400221 | NCBI WGS metagenome assembly WNFR01 (sample SAMN13153357, study PRJNA577476) | soil metagenome | isolation source: 40 cm soil under Madrone tree | place: USA:California | collected 2016-06-14 | reverse complement strand
GTGGTGGAACGAATTGTGTGGGCCTGGATTTTCACCCTACCGGCCACCGCCTTGATCGGCTACATGCTCGAACGCGCAATTGGAGCGCATTGAGCATCTTGCGCTGTTTTGAACGCGTCGATGATCACGCGACCAATACCGCCAAGGACGCCGTTTACGTCACTACAGCGGAGGACAACAGGCATTAAACCTAACGACTATCCCTTCTCCACTGATACTGACGTCGCCTTCATTACCGCAAAAACATTGTCGCCTTCTTTCAGATTCATTCGCTCCACTGACCCGGTCGTGATAATGGACGTTACGATTCCGGCCGCAGTTCGGATGACAACTTCTGACATAACTTTGTCCGAAACGATTTTTTCAATTGTACCGGGTAAGCGGTTTCGAATACTTATGCTCATCGTGGTTAGGCCTTAATGAACGCGAGCAGGTCGGCATTGATGACGTCGGCTTGCGTCGTGATCATGCCGTGCGGGTAGTCCTTGTATGTTTTCAGCGCGCCATTCTTGAGAAGCTTAGCCGATAGCGGACCGGCGGCCTGATAGGGCACGATCTGGTCGTCCTCGCTATGCATGATCAGGACCGGTACCGAAATCTTTTTCAAATCCTCGGTGAAGTCGGTCTGCGAGAATGCGACGACGCCGTCATAGTGCGCCTTGGCACCGCCCATCATGCCCTGGCGCCACCAGTTCCAAACGACAGGCTCGATCGTTTTTACGCCGGGACGGTTGAACCCGTAGAACGGGCCAGCCGGCAGGTCGTAATAGAACTTCGCCCGATTCGCAGCGAGTTGGGCTTGGAGACCGTCGAACACTGACTTAGGCAGGCCTAACGGATTGCCCGGGGTCTTCACCATGAGCGGCGGTACCGCGCTGATGATTGCCGCCTTCGCCACGTTGTTATCGCCATGACGGCCGAGATAACGCACCACCTGGCCGCCGCCGGTCGAATGCCCGACGTGAATTGCATCCTTCAGATTGAGCTGGTCCGTCACGGCCTTCAGATCGTCGGCATAGTGATCCATATCATGGCCGCCATCGGTCTGAGTCGAGCGGCCATGTCCGCGCCGATCAACGGCGATGACCCGATAGCCCTTGGACAGGAAGAACAGCATTTGCGGGTCCCAATCGTCCGCGCTGAGTGGCCAGCCGTGGCTGAACACGATGGGCTGACCTTTACCCCAGTCTTTGTAATAGATGTCGATGTTAGCTCCGTTCTCTTTCCCAACAGTTACGTACGGCATGACCTGTTTTCCTTTCTGTATTCGCTGTTCGTTAGGCAACTCTTAACGTAGACCACCTGCGATGGTTAACGTTTCGCCGGTAATCCATTTTGAATCATCCGATGCGAAAAATACTGCAGCAGGCGCGATGTCGTCTGTCTGACCAACACGACCGAGCGGTGTTTGCGATTCCAACATTGTTCGGAACTCGCTTTCATGAATTCCGGCGGTAACCACTCCCTCTGTTATCACCATTCCGGGCCTGATCGCGTTCACGCGAATTTTTCGCGGACCAAGTTCCTTTGCCAGGGTGCGTGTAATCGCATCCACGGCACCTTTCGTTGCGTTGTAAACCACCGCGGTCGGCGGAGTCAGTACGCTCGCGAGCGAGCCGATGTTGATGATGCTCCCCCCGTCGGCGTTAAAATGTTTGAGCGCTTCCTGAGTGGCGAGGAGCATTCCCAGGACGTTTGTGTCAAACATTCGGTGAAATTGCTGCTCGGTGACCTCTTCAAGCGGCACGAATTCATAAACGCCGGCGTTATTGACCACTATGTCGATCTTGCCGAAAGCTTTCTCCCCTTCAGTAAACAGTCTCTCGACGTCGACCTTCTTCGCGACGTTGCCTTGGATGGCGATCGCTTTTCCACCACGCTTACTGATTTCATCCACTACGCGATCTGCGTCTTGCTTCGCCGACACGTAATTGACTAGCACCGACGCACCCGCCTCCGCGAACTCTTTCGCGATGCTTGCGCCGATTCCCTTCGAGGCTCCCGTTACTACCGCAATTTTTCCATCTAGTTTTCCGTTTTTCATTTTTGTTCCTTTCATTTCTTTGCCCTGTTAGATAAACAATACCGCGTTCGATTTTGGCGTGCGCGGACACGCTCGCGCTCATAGAATGGCGGCGACCTTCCGCCGCACTCCCAATCGCTCAGTCCGCGAACTGGTGAATCAATTTCTCCGGCGTGTGGCTTCGAATAGAAACCACGTGCGACGCTCGGTTTCATCGATCCATACTTCGATGAGACTTGCCGTCGCAACATCGCGATCCTCATCACATACGTTGTGGGCTTCGCGCAGACGGGCGGCCAACGTCTTGTTGTCGTCCATTAACTCCGCCAGCATGTCCAAGGGCTCGACGTATTCCGCATCGTTATCGAGCACGCGCTGAGTACGGGCGATCTCTCCGATCGAATGCAGCGTGATGCCGCCGATCTTGCGAACGCGTTCAGCGATGACGTCGGTCATTGCGAAGAGTTGCTCTGCGTGTTCGTCGAGAAGCAGGTGATAGTCGCGGAAGTGATGACCGCTCATGTGCCAGTGGAAGTTTTTCGTTTTCAAATAAAGCGCGAAAACGTCCGCCAAAATCGCGTTCATAGCGCCTGAAATATCCCTGGTGGCTTCTCGAGTGAGGTCGGTGCGCGTTTCGAGTGGCGCATCGCGTCTGTGGACTAGCTCTGCCTTTCTCGGATTCGATTTAGCCATGATTCGGCCGTCTTTCGAGTGGGTGGTTTTCATCTCTCAAGATAACGAACAACGTTGAAGCGCAAAATTGCCTGAACGATATAATGTCGATTCCCTCTTTCAGGGTACAGCGGCCCAGCGTTCAGGCCAGACGCCCGGTTGTCCCACAGGCAAGATGTCTGTGCTACCCTGGCATCATCCGAAAGAGGCACCGACAAATCTTCCCAACGCGCCGTGGCAGATGCTCGTCGTGGAAGTGAGGTTCTTTGCATGAATACAGCGGGGCCGCAGGGAAACTTCGCGAACGGGCGAACGAACCGGCACCAGGTTCGGACCTATGCTGAGTTACAGGAGCAATTGCACCGCGATCTTATGGCGCAGCATCCGGAGTGGATCGATGCCGAAGGTAACTGTCCGACATGCGAATCGTATGACCGGCGGCTGGCAGAGCTGATTTCCTCTTTCCAATCGGCTAACCGCCAATCTATGGCGCAAGCAGCATGACCATGCCTGCCAGACAATACGGAACATACCAGGCCGAGGGGGATCGACGATGGTTTGACGGTCGTACTGATGATGGTTGTTGTGCCGCGGTTCATGTTCCTGACTGCATGAAGTTTTTGTTTATCAGGCGGGGCAGCAAAGGAACGATTCAGTCTTAAACGCGAAACAGGCGATCGCTTCGAGCAATCGCCTGAATTCCGCGGACGAGTTTGCCAACTTCATGTCTATTGCAATCCCAGCGCGTGAAGTGTCTCCGCCGTTACTGTGCCGGTTACGCTGAGGTCATAATCCTGTTGGTATCGGGCGACGGCGGCTTCGGTTTCATCGCCGAGAATTCCGTCGATCGCGCCGTTGTAATATCCAAGGCTTGCAAGCTTGGATTGGACTCCGCTGACAGTTCCGTTGCCGTATGTACCCGACGGGGCATAGCCATTGTAATAGCTATACGGTTGGGAAGAGGAGTAGTCACCTCCGTCGTACGAATACCCGCCATAGTCGGAGGGGTAATCATATGAGTAGTCATACGGGTAACCGTAGGCGTAATAAGGATAGTAATCCCACGGGTACAGTCCCCACCAGAAGCCGTTCACGAAAACAAAGACGACATTGTTATGGAAGTGGGCACGATGCTTGTTCCAATCGTGATGCCAGTTGGCGTCATGACGCTCGGCTACGCGGTTATTCGCGATGGCCCGATTGACTGCCGACCTCGGATCCGCCGTGCGGTTCCGCGCTGCGAGTGATCCGGACCGATTTTGCTGGCGGTTGATCGTGGCGCTTCTGTCCGCTAGTGACCCGGCCCTATTTTGTTCGCGGCCAATTGTCGCGCTCCTCGTGGCACGCGAGTCCACGGATCGGGTCGGCGTCTGTCGGACAAGTGCGTGTTGCCTAGGTCCAGACATGCGAGCCCCACTGTAGTAAGACTGCTGCGGTGCCCGAGTTACTGTATGCATACTTCGGCCCGTAAAGCGTGTGCCCGCGGACGCATTCGGGGCTGCGCGAGCGCCGCCGCCGCCGAAGCCGCCGATGTGGCCGGGGCTGAAGCCGCCGGCAATGTGGCCACCGCCGAAGGTACCACGAGATCCTCCACCGTCGCGGGGGACTGCCAATATTGGCTGAGTAAGAGCCACCAGAGCGGTGCCTGCCAGGGTTAGTAATCCTGTTGTTTTCATAGCAAAATTTCGTAAACCCTCCGCTCGGAAGCCATTGCGCTTCGGTAGGATTTTGCGGTGTTGCCTAAGGATATATTGGCAATACTACTTTCGAGGGGGATAGCGTCATTCAGCGTCAGTGTGGTCGTCGATTCCATCGCTCCGAGCGGATGCACCCAATGCGTCCAGGTGGCAACCTCACGCTGCTGCAGCTCAAGCGACTGAATCCCGCTTTGCAGCCCACATCCTGCAGAAGGCGTCCCCGGAATGGAAGTCAAGGATGACTGTGTTAAGGCTATAGCTGGATCAACCCGCGGCGAGTCGCCGTAGCCACAGCCTCGGTGCGACTCACAACGTCGAGTTTACTGAAGATGCTTTTGACGTGCGTTTTCACCGTGCCCTCGCTGATGAACAACTCGGCGCCAATCTCCTTGTTGCTCTTTCCCGCTGCGATCCGTTGCAGGACTTCGATCTCGCGCGCACTGAGCGCTTCGCCGCTCACGCGTTCCGCGAGTTTTGCGGCCAGAGTCGGTGGTATGCAAGTCTCGCCGGAGTGCACTTTACGAATGCATTCCATCAACGCTTCGCGAGCGGTGTCTTTCAGCAAGTAACCTTTCGCGCCGGCTTTGATCGCGCGATAGATATCTTCATCTCCATCAAACGTCGTCAGTACGACAATGTGAGCGTTTGGATCGAGCTGGCGGATTTCTTTAATTGCCCCAACGCCATCCAGTTCGGGCATACGCAGATCGAGCAGCACCAGATCGGGGCGATGTTCTTTCCAAAGACCGACAGCCTCGCGGCCGTTGCTGGCTTCCGCCACCACAGTCATATCAGCCTTGCGTTTAACTAACGACACCAAACCTTCGCGCACCACGCTGTGATCGTCGGCGACCAAAATACGAATGCATTTCTTATCTTTGCCATTCATTGACCGTTTTTTTCCATTTTTATTGTCTCTGGCCGATTTCACTTGCACCTGACTGTAGTTTAATACGGGGAAACAGCCACGATGCTTGTTCCCGCACCTGGTTTGCTTGAAACTTCAACTGTTGCCCCAATCTGTTCGGCACGCTCTTTCATCCCTATCAAACCGAAACCCCCGCCATTTGAATTACCGACATTAAAACCATCGCCGTTATCCTGCAGCTGCAGGTACACTGCATCGGGGTTGAAAGAGAGCCGCGCCTGAAATTTGGTTGCATGCGCGTGCTTCAGCGAGTTGGTCAACGCTTCCTGTCCAATGTGAAGCAGGTTCTCTTCGACTAGCGGCGCGAGCTCGCGCGGCTTCCCGGTAATACGAAATTCCGTCCGTAGAGCAGTCCCCGCGGCCGTGTTTTTGATGATCGCCTCAAGCGCGTCAGCAAATGGAGCCTTCTCGAGGGCCTGCGGTCGAAGCGCGTGCACGGACCGGCGGGCTTCGCGCAAACTTTCACGCGCCAGCTCACGCGCCCGATGGACATGTCCGATTGCGTGCTCGGAGTCTTCCTCCAAAAGTGCTTCTTCAGCCGCTTCCATTTGGACGATCACTCCGGTGAATCCTTGTGCGAGCGTATCGTGAATGTCTCGCGCCATGCGGGTCCGTTCTTTGAGAATGGCAGCTTCCCGCTGTTGCTCGATGAGGTCTTGCCCGTGCGCCGCCATCATCACGTGGTGAGCTAGCGCCTGGGCAAGTTCGATTTGGTCAGCGCGGTATGCGCATTGCTGACGGTGTTGAATGCCTATGAACCCGCGTATTTCGCCTGTCACGAACATCGGAACAGTCATAAACCGCTTCGCTCCCTTTCTCGTTAGGTATTCGCGAATCTCCGGGTTCAGCCGCGAGTCATGCGCAATGTCGTCGCAAACAGCGGGAGATTTGGTAAAGAGCATCTCTTGAATAAAAGCGCTGTTTCTCCATGCGTGCGGGTTTCGAACGAAAGGATGGTGTGGATCGTGCGCAACCTGTTGGTCGTTCTCGATGATCAGATGCAAGCGTAGTGAATCATCCCGCTGGTTCCGCAGCCAGAGAAGTACGCGATGGGCGCGCAGATGCTGGCCAATGGTTCGAAGCATCTCACCTATGAACTTCTCGGGCGCGGCTTCGGTCGCCAGCACGTCCAGGCTGCGCATCATCACGTCAACGTGACTGCGCGCCAGTTGCCCGGAAGCCCGCAGGGCTTGCTCCGCGCGATCGCGTTCAATTGCAACTCGCACGAGGTGCGTCGCCACCTCGATCAACTCCAGATCTTCCGACGTCGGGCTTCGCGAATCGCGGTAATACATGCAGAAAGTGCCGAGGACTTCGCCTTTCCAGGACAGGACTGGATTCGACCATGAGGCGCGCAGCCCATGATTCAGCGCCGCGGCACGATGTTCCGGCAGATCCCATAGTGGATCGGTCGCAATGTCGGACACGATAACAGGTGAACCGCGATACGCCGCTGTGCCGCACGAACCAGCGCACGGCCCGATTGGCAACTGTTCCATCTGACGATCCCATCCTCCGGGCAGATTGGGCCCCGCAATGACATCCAGGTGAACGCCATCGCAATTCACCAATAACACCGAAGCAAGCGTGCCTGGTCGCTGTTTCTCAATGATTTGGCAGAGAGCATTGGCGATTTCTTTGAACGGAACTCCCGTCGCGATCATCTCCAGGAGTCGTTTTTCTCCAGCCAGCAGAGCTTCAGCGCGTTTGCGGTCTTCAATATCAATCGCGGTGCCGTACCATTTCTGAATCTCGCTTTGTTCATTCCGCAATGGCACTGCGCGAACAAGAAGCCAACGGTAGTTCCCGTGAACATCGCGGTGGCGCGATTCGCTTTCGAACGGCTCACCACTGGCACAAGCCGCACGCCATTTTGCTGCGTGCTGTTCAAGGTCGTCGGGATGAATGCTGGCCGCCCCACCTGCGCCAGCGCTCTCCGCGGACGAGAACCCTGAGAATTCGATCCATTGTCTGCTTACAAACTCATTAGCGCCGTCAGGCCGGGTGACAAAAGCCATTGCGGGGATCGTTTCAATCAGATCCCGAAGCTTCTTTTCACTCGCGCAAGCAACTGCGGTTCGTTCCGCAACTTTGATCTCCAATTCATCTCGCGCCTGCCGCAGCGATTGCTCAGCTCGCTTGCGGGCCGCGATCAGAAAGATGGCCACCGTAGCGATAAATGCGAACTCGAACAGCCGCAGAAGATCTTGAATTTCGGATGGAAATGAATGCCGCGGCAAATGCATTAAAAAATGAATGGCCGCCGTGCTCACTAATGCTGCGAACACGCCCGCTCCCGTGCCGGCATACCAGCAACTAACCACCACCGCGGCAAAGAAGAGCGGGGTGACGTAAAGATATGTCCGGAGCGGGTAGCTAATCGTCGCCGCCGCAGCAACGGCTAAGGCTGCGACTGCATACGGAAAAATTCGGGCCATTTCGGCCCGTCTTGTTTTCTGCGCGCTCGCGCATGCCCCAGTGTCCTTCAAGGTTTTGGCCGCGGAATGCATGAGGTAATTCTACCAATCATCCGTCAGTCACCTCAGTTTGTCAGTTCCTTTTCCATCCCTCTAAAGAGGCGTTACCTGCTCTCCCTGTAGGCTCAGCGAAAAATACTCCGACTGCTTCGTGGTGCGACCACATGACCTGCCTAGCGTCTCCAGCGAAAACCAAAGATGGAAATGAGACAATACCAAAGGAATTCGAAGCGCTTAGTGCGCGGAATATTTCGGCGTCACCGGCGACGTCACGATCCGATGCTCGTGTTCAACATCTGGTCGTTTAACTTTACCGACGGGTGGAACCGCGTTTTTGCAAGGGATCAATATGGGCGCTTCTCCGTTTAATGACTTGGTACACGAGTCGTCTCTCACGCTGACGTCGCTGAATGCTGCGCAGCGATCGGTGGTGGTAAAAGCTCCACTTCAGCGTGCTTATGCTCAGTGGGCGCGTGTTGAGGATTTGCCAAAATTCATCACGCCGCTGCGCAACATAAAGAGAATCAACGGTAGCCAGTTTTCCTACACCTGGCACCCTGATGGCCAGGAGCGCCAGGGAGTTTTCCAGATTCTGCTTCAAATTCCCGGGCGGCGCATCGCGTGGCGCACACTCTCGAATGGTTTCATGTCGGGAGTGGTTTCGTTCGAACCTCGCTCCGATGGAGAAACGGAAGTGACTTTGAAAATCCGATCGATCTTCGACCCGCCCAATCTGTCGCGCAGAATCGATGAGTACCTGGGCAATTTTAAACAACTGGTGGAAAGACAGGAGGGCAGAGTATGAAAAGGTTTCCGACTGCGGAGGAGCTCGTAGCAAGTTATTGGCGAAAACTGGCGCGCTCGATCGAAAGACCGGCGATCAGAAAAAGGCGCGCTGCGTCGCCGCTGGGCCGGCGAAATTCCGAAAGGTTGCCGCGTCGAGTTCACGCGCGAGTAGCGGCTTAAAACAACCGGGAAAAAAGAGATATGCACAAAGACCTTGAAAGAGTGAAGTTACTCGCGCGCGATCTGCGCGATGGAAAAGAATTCCCGCGCAGCCCGCGCACCACATTGGGCGGCTATGTGCTGGCGGCGCGCGCGGTGGACAAATGCCGCGCGGTGTTGGTGGACTGGCAAGGCGAATACCATTCCAATTGCCCGCTCGATCAGCGCTGGCTGAATTTTGCCGAGATCGACTACGATGACTTTCGTTCGGTGGTCGCGAGCGGCGCAACCGACGAGGAGATCGCGCAATGGATCGGTGAGGAACATTGGTAGGGACGCCGCGCTGCGGCGTCCAGTCGGTGCAGCGCGCCGACCCTACCACGGCTCGGCGATAAAAACGTAAGGCCAGTCTTCTGACTGTTTCACAAAACCAGCGCGAACTGGATTCGCTAGGATGTAATCAGCTTTCTCACGTAAGCTTTCTTCCTTCCGTAGCCGATGCTCAAAGAAATCGCGCTGCCACTCGATCTTTAAGGCTTTAGCCGTCCATTCTTTCCATTTACTGATGATTCTCTGCGCGCGTTTTTCGACGTCGGGAAACCAGACGACTAAATGCACATGGTCGGGCATCAACATGGCAAGCCGAACGTGCCAAATTCTCTTCGCGTTTCGGTATTTGATCGTCTCGATGAGATCGCTTGCGATCTGATCATATGCTAACTGATTGATTCCACGGCGCCCGCAACAGATCGTAATGAAGTAACACGCTTTGCCAGGATCGGCCCAAAGGCGTACGTCGTGCGGCAATCTTTTGCGGTCTGGAGGCTTCATGCGGAAGCACGCCTTGTGGTAGGGACGCCGTGCTGCGGCGTCCGGTCGGCGCAGCGCGGCCGGCCCTACCTTAGGCCGACGACTTCTCCGCGGCTCGCAGCCTGATGTTGATCTCGGACGTCAGTGTCCGATGAACGGGACATCTGGCGGCGACTTCCATCAATTTCGCGTGTTGTTCCGCGCTCAACGCGCCAGTCAATTCCACTTCGACATCGATCCTGTCGAGCATGCCTTCCTTGGTTTCGCATTCCTCGCAGTCCGCTGCATAGATACGCGCGTGCGACAGCGATACCGCAATGTGTTCCAGAGGCAAACGGTGTCGGCGCGCATAGAATCCGATTGTCATTGAAGTGCACGCGCCGAGCGCAGTGAGCAAATAATCGTACGGATCAGGTCCGGCGTCGCCGCCCCCGACGCTCGCAGGTTCATCCGCGACAAAGTCATGTTTGCCGGCAGTAATTTGCTGTCGAAAATCCTCAGCCCCGCCGCGCACAACAACGTGAACTGTCTGTTTGTCGGTTTGTGTGGCCATAACTTGGATCAGGGGCTCAGGATTCCTTTGAAGGCGTCGCGATACCGCCAGAGGAGAAAGACTAACAAGATCGAAATGACGGCGGCCATAGGCAGACCGCTGGGTTCTAGCAAGAGGTGAACCAGGTCGATGTTAACAATAACAGGAGCAAGCAAAACGAGTCCAAGAGGAACAAAGCGTCCGACAAGCAGGAGCAAGCCGCCGACGATTTGGAATACGGCAACGACATGAAGATAATGACTCAGGAAAAGCGCCTTGGTGAAGTCTCCAGCCAACGTCGGCGGTGGCGGTGGCATTGGAATAAAATGCAAAAAGATGTTCGAACCGAACACAACAAAGATCAACCCGAGAAGAATACGGGCGATAGCGGTAGCAATTTTCATTTTGTGATGGTCGCTGATCGATTGAAAATTCCAACCTCGAATTTCTGAAAGCTCGCCGTTAGCCTGGTGACAGCGAAGCGTGATGCTGTCGGTTTTGAGCCGCCGGGGTTTGCAGGCCATCCGTCCGGGCGAAGATTTGACCCTGAAATTTATTCTGCACGGGATCAACATTATTGGCCAGGACGATTTCGAGGACGGAGAAAAGCGTGCGCGCGGCGACATCTTTTCGTTAGCGATCTGGTGTAGCGGACAGGGATTTTTACCGCCCGCGCCCCCCGGCGCTAGAGAACCCGAGCACGCAGAGTATTTCAAAATTTCCGTGGACTCGGGACCTCTAGGCGGGGACGCCGGGTGGTTAACTTACCAACAGGAAAGCCCCCCATAGCAGACAAGTAGGCCTAGAGAAGCTATAACGGCCAGCCCGATCACGATCGCGGTGATGGTGTAAACCTGTGCCGGCGTCTTGGCCTTGCGATAAAGGTCCTCAAATACTTTGGACATTTTCAGAGATGTAGACTCCGAGACTTCTCAAACGCAGCCCGAAGTTGATGTAAGCTACCTTGTCACGTTCCGCGGGCTTGGAGCCATTGAAGGGCGAAGCGGGCGACTTCGCGCGAGTTTTTCAGATCCAGCTTGTCTTTGATGTGCGCGCGATGGGTTTCCACCGTCTTGGGACTGAGATGGAGCAGCTTTGCGATCTGACGCACTTCGTTGCCTTTGCCGATCAGTTCCAAGATTTCAAGTTCGCGATCGCTAAGTCTCTCGACCGCGTCGTTCTCGCCTTCAGCCTGACGATGCGCAAACTTCGTGATCACCTGCGCCGCCATGGCCGGGCTCAGATAAGGGCGTCCATTAAGAATCTCGTGGATTGCCTGGATTACATTGGCCATCGCTTCATGTTTCATGACGTACCCGTCCGCTCCGGCACGCAGAGCGCGCACGGCGTAGAGCGATTCGTCGTGCATCGAGAGCACCAGAATTGGCAGCTTCGGAAATTCTGCGCGAACGTTTTTTATAAGCTCAATGCCATTAGCGCCAGGCAGACTGAGATCGACAATCGCCAGCTCAGGGTTCAGCCGGCGAATAACTTCCATCGCTTCCGCGGCGTTGCCCGCTTCGCCGCAGACTGCAAAATGATTTTTCTCGGAGTGAATCAGTTCCGTGAGACCTTTTCGAAACAACGGATGATCATCGACAATCACGATCCGCTTCGCCTCCGGAGGATCGCCCTTTGGATTCTGGTCAGTGGATCGGGCGTGTTTCATTCAGCTAATATCTTCCTCTGATTCGAAATCGGATTTTTTCAGCGTCGATCTCGACTGCGCGGAATCCCTGCCCGGCGCCCCATTTCAACTCCCTTCACTTGTTCCTTTTAACGATACGGCCCTCGACAGGCTTTCAGATGCAGAAATTTAAATCAACGCAGCTAATGCTTTCGTGAGTTTCCCCGGCAATCGCGAGAGTCTATTGCTTTTTGTCGCATCTGGTTTGTGTGATTGGTGCGCGTTGTCAGGGAAATGACACGAAACACAGGTGCCGCCTTTTTTTGGACGTTCGATTTTCAAGCGTCCGCCGATCAACTGAGCCCGGTACTTCATGATATGAAAACCCAAGCCATGCTTCAATTCCGGTTCCTTCGGAGATCCGACGCCATCATCGATTACGCACATAACCATTCCCTGCGGCGATCGTTCCAGTTTGATCACGATTTCGCGCGCTTGGGCATGCTTGTTGGCATTGATAACCGCTTCGCGCGCGATCCGATAGAGTTGCGCCGCGGTGGCGTCATCTGTGACATGAAATGACGGTTTCACCTCCAAACGACACGGGATCTTCCAAATTTCCCGGTCAACCAGGTCTTGCAATGCGGTCACCAGGCTGGCTGCATCGACGTCGGCGCGGTGGAGCGCATGGGAAAGACTGCGCGTATCAGTTGCAGCGCTGTTCACGAGTTCGGCGATTTTCTCGATGTCAGCTGCGTCGATCACTCGGTGGTTCCTTAGCCGCAATGCGACCGAGCGCGCCATGAATGCCACCGCCGTGAGATGCTGGCACAGGCCATCGTGTAATTCTTGTCCCAATCGTTGTTGCTCGCGGTCGCTAACAGCGAGGATTTCGCCTTCCAAGCCTTTGCGCCGCACGATTTCGCCTTGTAAGTCCTTATTTGCCGCACGCAGCTCTCGCGTTCGCTCGCGCACGCGCTCTTCCAACAGGTTTTTGGATTTTCGGAGCGCGTGTTCCGCTTTTTTTCGCTCAGTGATATCGATGGCTACAGCCACTGCCGACACCGGCCGACCTGCGTCGAGTACCGGCGTATCGCATACGTTTACCCAGACAAAAGAGCCGTCCTTGCGTTTGTAACGCTTGTCCATATCGAGTGGCTGTCCACTTTGCACCATTTCCCGGAAGCGGCGTTTCGTGAGATCAGCCTCTTCGGGATGCGTGATTGTGAAGAGGGTCCTGGCCGCGAGGTCCGCCTCTGTGTACCCGAGCATTTCGCGGAATTTCCTGTTAGTGAACAAGAAACGGCCGGTTAAATCGCAATTAGCAATTCCGGCGTTGCTTTGATTAACAATTGCACGCAGCCGTTCGTCCGACTCGCGCAGGGCTTGCTCGACTCTTTTTTGTTCAATGCCGAGAGTAAGCTGGCGCGCAACCGTTAGCGAAAGGGGGAGTTCGGGCTCCGAGAAAGAGTGAGGCTCATTATAGTAAGTCATGAACTTCCCGATGAGTTTTCCTTCTGCGATCATCGGGATGAAGCTGGCCGCGCGAATGCCTTCGGATCTGATTGCCTTCTTCAGTTCCTTCGGAAGATCGGCAAGATCGACATCGGAGATGCAGACCGGCTGAGGATTTCTGGCGTTGGCCTTCCAGGGTGAATGGCCTTCCACTGCCTGGCGGTAGCGTTTCGACAAATCGCGCCAAGCTACGAAACGCATCACCTCTTTCTCATCGAAGAGCAGAATGGAAGCGCGATCGCAGTGGAGAGTTGCTTGAATCGCATCGAGTGCCGCGTCGTAAATTTCGGAAAGCGATGTGGCGACGTTTTGCTGTTGGGCAAACTGATAAAGCGCTTCCTGCTGTTGCTCACTGCGTTTCCTCGCGGTGATGTCAGTAAAATAAAGATTTACGTAATCGCCTTCGGGCACCGGTGCGACCAGAACCTGATAGGTGCGGCCGCTAAAATTCATCTCCGTGACAGTGCGTTCGCGAGTCGCGGCCAACCGCCTAATCGAGGCAGGCGCAGTATCGCCCACTCCCACGCGGAAGCTTCGCAGAAGTTTCGTTGCTACCGGATTAGCGAAGGTCACAATTTGTCCCTGCTTCAACCGGATGATTGGCGAAGGGTTTTCCACTGGCAGGCGGCTGGCGAGTACGAGCGCCTTTTCAGTATCTTTGCGCGCAGTGATATCGTTGTTTGTTTCGAGGACATACGCGCGGTTTCCTCGCGCATCGCGGTCAACCGCCCAGCGCGAGAATACGATCAGACGGCTGTCGTCCCGCGAGGTGTGAATGACCTCGCCTTGCCAGTAATTATCACGAAGCAGTTTTTGGTAGATTTTCGCCAACGGCTCGGGGTGTTCCGTTTTCAACAAATTGTGGATCACTCTGCCAAGCGCTTCCTCCGGCGCGTAACCGTAAAGTTTTGTTGCCCCTCTGTTCCAGTAAGTGATCCGATCGTTTGCATCGCGAACGATGATGGCGTCGTTAGTCAAATCCAACAGCCGCGCTTGCTCGGCTAGCTGTTGTTCGTGACGCTTGCGCTCGCGCAAATCGATGATGGCCGTTTGATAGAGCAGCGCGCCGTTTTTCGTCGTCGAGGTGATTGGGGTACTTAAAAGTTGCGCCGGAACAGGCTCGCCTTTTCTCGTCTTCAGCTGCAATTCCGTTCTCACCTGCTGCTCCGTCGTGCGGCAGGAAAGCAGGTGTCGCATGAACAAATCCAAGTCCCCGACATAGAACGCGAACGGGCGTCCGATCAATCGGTCCCTCGGTTCTCCAAGCAACTGGGTCGCCGTCAGATTGGCTTCCTCAATTCGCCCGCTCCGATCGAAGCTGACATACGCAACGGGAGCGAAATCGTAAAGATCGACAAACCGCTGAATAGCGGCTTCGAGTTCATTCTTCGGATTGCGCTTCAGGGCGGTGCGCATCCGATGAATCGGCGCGCCGTTTTTATTCATGTGTATTACCGCGCCATCATTCGAGAATTTCTGCAGCGCGCTGGACGTTCGTTTCGTCTGCGTGTGACTAGATTGACTGAAACGCCGGAATGCAACTGCTTTGCGTTTCCCAGCAGGCTTTGTGCGTTGCTTGCTATTTCCGCGACGACCCATCTTTTCGATTTCTTTTGTCTGCGTCAGCTTCTTTTTCTCCGTCGATATCCACCAGTGTGATAACAGCGCCATCGATTTTGTTATCCGTTGTGCGATATGGCCGCACCCGCAGCGAGTACTGGCGGCCTTCCTTATCGGTTAGTCTGCGCTCACGCGTGCCCAACGTTTCGATCACGTCGCGCAGGATCTTCTCCATGTCGGGAACATCAATGTTAGGCCGCAGCTCGCTCAATGGCCGACCGACGTCAGTCGGCAAAATATTAAAGGCGCCGCGGGCGGCTGGCGTAGCGCGCCGCACCGTTAACGCATTGTCCACCATTACGATTGGCATTTGAGTACTGGCGAGCAGATTGTTTAGCTCGTTCGTCAACTGCATCATCTCCAGGTTGCGATTGCTCAGCTCTTCGTTCAGCGTAGTCAGCTCTTCATTCGTTGATTGCAATTCTTCCTTGGCGGTCTCCAGTTCTTCGTTTGTGGATTGAAGCTCTTCGTTGCTCGACTCGACTTCTTCGTTGGACGCCTTTAGCTCTTCATTGGACGCCTCCTGCTCTTCGATGGTGGCCTGCAATGATTCTTTCGAAACGGCCAATTCCCGGCGTAGTTCGGTTATCTCACGTTGCACTCCGGTTTTTCCCAGGGACTGCAAGAATCGCTCCGGTTTGCTCCTGCTCGTGGTCTCATCAAAAATCACCAGGAACCACGACTTGTCGGATCCTGGGATTTTGAATGGCACGACCTGAATATTTATTTCGTAGCTTTTTCCCCGAAGCGTAACCTTCGCCCGCTCTGCGCGGGCGGGTTTGCCCGTTTTGATCGAGCGCCGAATCGTTGCGCGCAGATCCGGCACCAAATTCGTGCGCGCTAATTGAATCAGATTGAAGGTTGCCGGCCCCGGCATGTGTTCGAGAAACAGGTCGGTCCGGCCACGGAACTGGTGCACTTGCATTTTATCGTCAACCACGACGGCGGCCGGCGCGTACGTGCTGAGGATGATGCGATCCGCCACTTTCAAAAGATCGGCATCGAAATTTAGGCCGAGGCCAGCTACCGGCCTTGGGCCAAAATGGGCGAGCTCAAGGCCGCGCCGTGGAATAAACTGGATTGGTCGCGGCACAGTTGCGGCTTCCTTGGTGTAAATTTTGTTCTTCTTGTCCACGAGTTTGAAAAGCTCGTCATACAGCCCCACTGATTCGGCCGGCCCAAGAATCAACAAGCCGCCCGGGTTCAGAGCGTAGTGAAAGTGGGGGATGCAGCGCTTGTGCAGGTCCGGGCTGAGATAAATCAGAACGTTGCGGCAGCTGATCATGTCGAGACGCGAGAATGGCGGATCAGCCGCGATGTTTTGTCGCGCAAACGTGCAAATATCGCGCACGTTGCGATCAATTTGATACAAGCCGTCGCGTTTGACGAAAAAGCGCTTTAGTCGCGCTTGCGAAACATCCTTCTCGATCGCGCTCGAGTAAATTCCCAGACGCGCATGCTCGACCACCGACTCGCTCAAGTCAGTGCCGAAAATCTGGATACGCCATTTCGAGGTGCGGCCACCGAGAGCTTCGAGGATGCAAATGGCTAGCGAATAAACCTCTTCGCCTGTGGCGCAGCCGGGTATCCAGACGCGCAATTCTGGCGGTCGATTCTTGCTTTTCTTTTTGAGCAGCGACGGCAGGAAACGTTTTTTCAATGCGCGGAATACCTTTTCATCCCGGAAAAACCGCGTCACGTTGATGAGCAGATCATCAAAAAGCGATTCGATTTCTTTTTTGTTGTCGCGCAAGAACCGCGCGTAGCGCTTCAACGTGTCGATCCGATGCAGCGCCATTCGTCGGTGGATCCGTCGAATCAGGGTGCTTTCCTTGTAACCGCTAAAATCGACACCCATCTGTTTTTTTAGAGAAAGGAAAACCCGCCCTAGATCGTCCGCCTGGCGATAGGCTTCTTTTTCGGCTCCCTCTGCGTCGATTAGAGGTCGCTTTAGATACGGATGGTCGGCAATGCGTTGGATTTCGCGCGCGATTGCGTCTGGCGCCAAAACGAGATCGACAAATCCCGAGCGAATTGCGCTGCGCGGCATGGCATCGAACTTTGCGCTCTCTTCGGTTTGCGCGAAGGTCAAACCGCCCGCCGCCTTGATTGCACGCAGACCCGCGGTTCCGTCACTGCCGGTCCCGGAAAGGACGATGCCAATCCCGCGCGATCCGCAGTCTTCAGCGAGCGATTCAAAAAAGTGGTCGATCGCCACGTTGAGTTTCTCCGTGCGACTGACCAGTGTGAGCTTGCCGTTCTTGGCGATCACACATTTGTTAGGTGGCTGCACGTAAATAGCGTTTGGCTGTGGCGTAATTGTTTCTGTGACCTCGGTCACTGGCATCGATGTGGCTTTGCCGAGCAGATTAGGAAGACGGCTGCCGTGATGGGGATCGAGATGCTGCACGATCACAAACGCCATGCCTGTCCTCGTAGGCAAATGGCGCAACAGTTCCATCGCCGCTTCGAATCCGCCGGCCGATCCGCCGATGCCCACAATCGGGCAGCTCAACTTTGCCTTGGCTGGTTCCGATCTCGGTTGCGCCTTGGCTAATTTTGATTGCGACGATCTTCTGTCGCTCGTTTTTACTCGCGAGAAGGGTGTTCTCGACTTCGCTTTTCGCTTGGCAGCCATGCCGCTTTTTATGGTAATTGCGGCCTTCCCAAATCACAAGCCTCGAATGCAAGAGGTGGACGCGTTGTCCTCAACGCGTTAGCTAAACACGCGGCTTTGCAGCTTGATTCACTTGTCGCGTCGGTGGTTCGCCAGCCATCGCCTTCGGAGAAGTCGATCCACCCGACTAATGATCCAGCCGCGAATCATCTTATAGAGGCGGCTGGTTCCCAACGACCAAAGACGATATCATCGTCGCCGGCACGTCCGCCGGCGGCGTCGAAGCTTTATGCGAGATGACAATGAGTACGCCGATTGATCTGAGCGGGCAAGATGCTGCGGATAGCTGGCGCGAGCTCTAACGCCCGCGCGGCGTGAAATTCCAGGCGGCCGTCGCCCTCCTGATAGCGGCGAGGCGCTCTTCAATAAGGTCCCGCTCCACTTCCCAGTATTTTAGCGCTGAAGCCAGAAGCCGGTCAGATTGTTCGCCGTGGACAGATTCATCGTGTTCGATTGTCTTCCGTTCCGAATCTTTCGCCGGTCTTTCGAGTTTACGTCTCGATTTTGTCCGTCGCCAGCGTTCCCGTCGCCGTCGTGGTATTGCTCCCATCACGATTTTATCTCTCCTTTGTCGTCTCCCTCTGTAATCGTATCCGAATTCGGGAGCGGCCGTCACGAAACCTGCCGCCTCCCTCATCCTTTTCAACAGCGCTGAGACCCAGAAAGTTTCGCGAACCTGGAGAATTCGTGCAGTTTCTGGCGGCCGGTATTGGCTCTATAAACCGGACAGGACGCTTGACAGTAACAGAGCCAGCAGAGGTGCAGTTGTGCGAACTGCTCTCCCACGCCTGGTCACGGATCTATTCCTCTCGTTAGGCGGACGTAATCCAGCCAGATATTGCGCGTCGAAGGCCCGGAGAGCTGCCGCGACGGTCGGCCCGATCCCCACGATCCCTTCGTCGAAACTCGGGCCAAGCAGCGCGACCCATAGATCGCTGCGAAAGGACAACTGAGGGAGGCGCACTGCGGATGGGCTCCCCGGATGCGAGGCACAGTACTGGTTCATTTGCTCGACTGCCGCGGCTGCATAGTCCATGGCGCCTCCACGGCGGGGAGGATAACTATTTTTGTTCATCTGCGTTCTACAACGCGCGCCAGCGAGAAATTGGATGTGATTTTTTTGCTGTAGCCCGGATCATGGATCCCGTGGGCAAAGTGGCGGGAAGGATGCGGCGTTATCGATCCCGGCTATGGATCGGATTTTCACCTATAGGAGAATCCACCGTGCTCCCGATTGCGCTCGTCATTGACGGGAAGGTAGTGTGTCAAACCGTGACGCTATCTGAAGCAACTCGATTGTCGGACGGTGAAAAACTGGAGGTGCTGCGGCGGCTGGATCAATTTCGGCATTGGCATTCGCTTGAGGACAAACGTTACTGCTTGGTTTGCGGCAAACTCATCGCGGGGCGGCAAATCCAAGTCGCCGGCGGAACCCGCGGCAACGGTCCGCTGCGGCTCAGTTGTCCCACGGAACGGTGCAACTCAATCCCGATGGACTGGGTGCTGCCCACGAATGAGATCCTGGCCAAAGTGGAAAAGCTGGCAGAAGAAGAGCGCAAAGTCTCGGCGTTACCAACGGCTGCAGCTAATGGCAACGGCAAAACGGTTCACTATGAAAGAAGCCACGAGCACTTCGTGTCGCGATTACGCAGGCTCGCGTTTCATTTGAAGCGACACGCCTAAGCTGTCCCCCTCCAATCCCTGCGGGCCTTAAGCCTCGCGGCGGGCCCGCAGCCGACAGCTCCTGGACCTAAGGATTTTAATCCGCGCTTGTCGTCGCCGAATTGGTGCCGTGCTTGTATGCGGGATCGCCTGGTCAGGTGTTTCGGCCTAACGAGAACTCGATTAAAAGCATTGCTCCGTTCTGCGGAATGCAAAATCGGAGGACCAATCGCGCGAGCTGCGTGGAGCCTAGCGTCGGTCCGTCATTCCCGCGAACTGCCCGCCTTTCTCCCATGGTTCCTGTTTGTTCCACGGGATCAGGGACCCGCCTCGATCGTCTGGATCATTGACCAGTGCGGTTTCCTTTTGTGAAGCGCAAGAGGTCAACGCGAACACAAATGCGCACACCAGGACCGGAACGACTATTACTCGGAGTTTAAGGACTTGTGCCAGCATAAATCACACTATCTCCAGGTTGTACTTCGACGCCACGCGCCAAACTGTTGGTGATGATATCGCCGATGGCAGTCGCCGGTTCAACTGAAGAAATGCGAATTTTTCCAATCAGCGTGCCGTCTCGCAAGACAAGCATTTCGGAATTCGGTTCCACGCCGTTGCGCGCGCCGAGATTTAGGACCACAAAATTGTAAGCCTGATTGTATGCAAGCACGGTTCCGTGCACGCCCGCGCGATGACTGCTAACTGTTTCGCGCTGCGGGGTTGCGGTCTCCCGGTCGCGCCGTTTTTTTGATTCCGCTTTTGCTGCCTCTTTGGGTTGCGCTGCGCGTTCCGGCGCGTCCTGGAGTTTTTCGGCTAACAATGCTTTTTCTTTCTCCGCCCCTTCGAGCTGACGGCGGAGGTCATCCACTTGCGATTGCAAATCAGCGCGTTGCGCATTTTCGGCGGACGCGGGCGGGGTGCCGGCTGCGGACTCGTTGCTTTCCGCCGCGCGTTGGCGTAGCGCAGCGATCTCTTGCTGGCTGGCGTCTAATTTGCCTTGTAGATCGGCCTTAACTTTCTCAGCTTGGGCAAGAGCTGCTTCGGCTTTTGCCGCGCGTTCTTCTGTGTTAGCGGTTTTGCCCTGCTGTTGCGCCCCGGAACCTGGACTGGGTAGTGCCGACGCCAATGGGCGCGATGTCGCGGCAGTCGTGCGAAGCGCTTTCGCTTTCTGCGCGTTCAACAGCCCAAAAAAGGCCGCGAGCAGGAGGAACATGAGGGCCAGCACGCTCACGCTCCTGGGGGTGACCGTGAAAAGCGCCGAATCTCTTTGCGCCATACGCATGCGTTTTAACAACGAATCACCTGAAAATGCAATTACGATTTCAAAGAAGGAAGAGCGGAAGCGGAGAAGCGCGAAAACAGGAGTGCGGCCATGAAACAGTAAACGATTCGCCGATCCAGATTGCGTTTGTCAGATTTTGGTCGATAGAGATTCAATGGGACAGCAGCACCGTGTACGAGCCAAGCGCAAACGGCGAGTGGCTTATTTGCGACGGAAAAAAGCAGCGTCGCGAGCTGCCGCAGCACGGCCGGTGCCAGCGAAACAGCCGGCACAGAAGTCCGCAGCAGGGGAGTAATTGATCCGATTCTCCTTTCTCCGGCTTTTTGATGTCGCGCTGGAAATTTAAAGCGCCGAGCGCTGGCGCACTCCAAACCGCAAGCGCAGAACGTTCGAGTGACACAGATTCATTCAACGCAAAGGATATACAGATTATACTGATGCAGCCGAGCGCGCGTTATCTAATCGTCGATGGACACAGTATTATTTTTGCCTGGCCGGAGCTGCGCAAACTTCACGCGCGCCGGTCGTCGCTGGGGCGCGAAGCGTTGCTCAAGCAATTGCGCGATTATCAGGATTGGACCGGAGTGCACGTCGTCGTGGTTTTCGATGGCAAAGGCAAAAAGGTGGAGGCGACTTCCGAACCCGCAGACGTGCAGATTTTCTATTCGCGCAGTGGGCAATCAGCCGATGCCATCATTGAGCGGTTAGCGAGCAAGTACGCGAAACGGTACGAGCTTATGGTTGCTACTTCCGATTCAATGGAAGCTGAAACCGTGCATGCGTGCGGCGCAGAATCGATTTCGCCAGATGGGTTGCGCGAGCTGCTGGGCAGCGCACGGCGAGCCTAAACACCAAAATTATCTTGTCATGTTGTCTTGTCATGTTGAACAGAGCGCTGCAACGAAATGCGGAGCATGAGGCCAGGCTTTCAAACATCTCTCGTCTAGTTCCGCTGCAGTTGGTTAGCCTGAATTTGATCCGAGATTCTTCGCTTCGCTCAGAATGACATCACGCGACAGAGCATAGCCTTTACGGTCCCAACTTCCTTTCGATGTCCTTAACTCGCGCGACGAGTTTCCCGAGCCGGCGAACCCAGGCAATCTGTTGCTTTGCTTCTGCCAGCGGCACGGCGGGCGAGGCCCACCATGCCCCGCCGCTAATATTCTTGGAGATACCGCTTTGCGCCCCGATAGCGGTGTTATCACCAATCTCGATATGCCCAATGACACCGACCTGACCGCCGATTAGGACACGCTGACCGATTTGGACACTGCCGGCAATTCCACTCTGCGCTGCGATGACAGTATTCTTGCCGATCACGACGTTGTGCGCGATCTGCACGAGATTGTCGATCTTTGCTCCTTCCTGAATCCAGGTTCGACCAAAACGGGCCCGGTCGATGGTCGTATTCGCGCCGATCTCGACGTCATCGTCAATTTGGACGATGCCAAGTTGCTGAATTTTTTCTTGCCGGCCATCGACCATTTCAAAACCGAAACCGTCCGCGCCGATTACTGCACCGCTGTGAACGATCACGCGTGAGCCAATTTTACTTCGCTCCCGAATCGTCACTTGCGGATAAATGTGACACGCGGACCCGATCACCGTCTCGTGTCCGATGTAGCTCCCCGCGCCAACGATCGTGTCGTCGCCGATTCTTGTGCCGGCTTCGATAACCGCCAACGGCTGAATCGAAACGCGCTCGCCGAGTTGAACGCTTGGATCCACGATTGCGGTCGAATGAATACCGGGCGCGAAAGTAACCGCGCTCGGTGCGAATTTGAGCAGAACTTGCTCGAACGCTTTTGTGGGATTTGAAACGCGAACCTGTGCCGCATTGATAGGCTCGGCAAAATCAGGCGGAACAAAAATTGCCGATGCGCAGGTTTTGCGCAACAGCCCGATGTATTTTCGATTCGCGAAGAAGCTGATTTCACCAGGCGTTGCTTCTCCCAGCGACGCGGCGCCCGTGATTTGTAGCTTCGGGTCGCCGATTAATTCGGCGCCGGACAGCGTCGCCAGTTCTTGAAGGGTAAATGTCATCACAGCGCTAAACCGCCATTTCTTCCCTGTGCGGAACACATAACCAAAGATTGTTTCGGCGTGACGCCGAAAGCAGCACGCGAGACGCGTGCGCTACCCAGATCGCGTGCGCTTCGATCATTTCCAGTGCGGCGGTCGTTTTTCTATGAACGCCTGCACGCCTTCGAGCGCAGCTCCTTCCATCATGTTGCAAGCCATTGTTTGACTCGCTGCTTTGTATGCGGCTGCGATACTGAGTTCCGCCTGACGGTAGAAGAATTCTTTTCCCATTGCGACTGCGACGCGCGGTTTGCTGAGGATCGCGGCGACGAGTTTCTCGAGTTCCGAATCGAGTTGTTCGGGTTCCGCGACGCGGTTGACCAAGCCCCGAGCTTTAGCCTCCCCTGCGCCGATGAATTCTCCGGTCACGAGCATTTCGAACGCCGGTTTGCGTAAAATATTTCGTGAGAGTGCCACACCAGGCGTGGAGCAAAACAGACCGACGTTTACTCCGCTCACGGCGAACCGGGCTGTGCTGGACGCGACCGCGAGATCGCACATCGCGACCAATTGACACCCTGCGGCCGTGGCGATCCCCTCAACGCGTGCAATTACGGGAACCGGCAAGCGCTGGATGGTGAGCATCAGATCGGAACATTGAGTAAAAAGCCGCTCGTAATATTCCAGCGAAGGATCGGCCCGCATCTCTTTCAGGTCGTGACCCGCGCAAAAAGCTTTGCCCTTTGCTGAAATGACAACTACACGCGCGGATTCATCGGACGCGATCGCGTCGAGCTCGCGCTGCAACTGCCCCAGCATTGCTTGAGACAAAGCGTTGAACGCCGGCGGGCGATTGAGCGTCAACGTGACCACATCGCGCGCGTCGCGGACTCGCAAGACAAGTGGCTCTTCGGTCTCGGAAGTTTTCGGACCCGACGTTGATTCGATCGTTGCTGGAGAAACGTTCACAAGCAAGGAGACTCCAACGCTACTGCCGAAATTCCAAATCTGAAATTCGAAAAATTTAGTTTCCGTTTCTGGCGACCGGCAACATGATCATCCCGTCGGAGCACAGAAATCTTGTCTGTGGGGAAAGGGGTGTCTCGCCTGCTCAACCGACAGGCAGGATGCCCGTCGGCCCCACACCCGGGACGGCTGTGCCCCGTTTTCAGAATGAAAATCATCGCGATCGCTAACCAAAAGGGGGGTGTTGGCAAAACGACCACGGCCGTAAATCTCGGCGCTGCCTTGGCGGAATTGGGCAAGCGGATTTTACTAATTGATCTCGACCCGCAAGCCAACGCGACCAGCTCGTTTGGATTGGAGGAGGTCGATCAAATCAGTCTTTACGAAGCACTGCTTGGCCAGGCTGCAATCACTGACAAGATTTTGCCGACGCGGCGCGAAGGACTCTTTCTGGTGCCGGCTGATCTCGATATGGCCGGCGCGGAGGTGGAAATCGCGCGAATGCCAAATCACCTCACGCGCCTGGCGGAAACGCTCAAGCCATTGCACACCGACCAGACTTTCGACTTCGTTTTCCTCGATTGTCCGCCATCGCTTGGAATCCTAATGAGCAACGCGCTTGCTGCTGCAGGCGAGCTGTTGACTCCCATCCAATGCGAATATTTCGCGCTGGAAGGATTGGTGAAAATTGTGCGGCTCATCCAGCAGGTGCTCGATTCAGGCGCGAATGAGCGGCTGGAGCTTGGCGGAATCGTCATGACAATGTTTGACGCGCGGACCAATCTTAGCGAGCAGGTCGTTGCCGACGTGCGAAAACATTTTGGCGAACGCGTTTATGAAACGGTGATCCCGCGCAGTGTGCGCTTGAGCGAGGCGCCGAGCTTCGGAAAATCCATTCTGGAATACGCGTCGAGCGGACCTGCGGCGCAGGCTTATCGCGCGCTGGCACGCGAGTTCATGAAGCGCCACGCCATGCCAGCCACTCATCAAGACTCATCGCATACACCAGCGTCGGGAAACCGCGAAAAGTAATTTGCTGTTCGATCGCCATTCCATTTTTCTCCGCCACGCGACGTGATGGGATGTTCTCTGGGTGAATCAGCGAGATGACGCGCGACAGTTTCCGATTGCCAAAACCGTGATCGCGAACCGCGCGTGCGGCTTCGGTGATCAGGCCGCGATTCCAGTGATTGGGATGCAGCCGGTAACCGATCTCGATCTCCCCTGGCACTTCAGCATGATGATAGAAACCGCAGTAACCGACAATCACGTTCTCGCCACGTGGGATCACGGCAAACTGCGATGGAATGCCGGCGCGATCCCAGGCCATAACTTTCTCGATGAAGGCGACTGTCTGTTTGGGTTCGGTAAAAACGCCTAACGAGAAGCGCATGAAATCCGGATTGGCGAACAACTGCGCCATAGCATCTACATCTTCCTCGCGGAAGGAGCGCAGAACTAACCGAGGTGTTTGTAACTCCATGGCAGGGACGCCGCGCTGCGGCGTCCAGACAGCGCAGCGCGCTGTCCCTACCGTATCGGGCGCGGCTACCCAAAGGCCAGTTCAACAGACAATCGGAGCGCGAAATTCGATTCATATGCAGATGCCACAAGAAAGCGACGGATACGCGCGACCAGCTCAGCCGCCAGACACATCAAGTCTAAACGCCGTTCGCGAAGCGGCAAGCGAGTGCACCGCATGCCATTTGCATAAGCGCGCGACCCAAACCGTGTTTGGCCAGGGTCCAAAGCATGCGCCGATGATGTTGGTCGGCGAACAACCAGGCGACTACGAAGACGTCGCGGGCAGACCATTCGTTGGTCCGGCTGGGAAAATCATGGATCGGGCGCTCGAGGACGCCGGAATCGATCGGACGCAGGTTTACGTCACGAACGCGGTTAAACATTTCAAATGGGAGCCGCGCGGCAAACGCCGGATTCATCAGAAACCAAACTCGCGCGAGATCGCAGCGTGCCGGCCGTGGTTGGAAGCGGAGCTGCGAATCGTTAGGCCAAAACTGGTCGTGGCAATGGGTGCCACAGCAGCGCAGGCGATCTTTGGTCCGGGGTTCCGTGTCACGCGCGAACGGGGAAAAGTATTGTCGTCCAAGCTTGCCCCGAGAGTCCTTGCGACTGTTCATCCTTCGTCTCTTCTTCGGCAGGCGGACGAGAAATCGCGCGAACGCGAATACAAGCATTTTGTGTCGGATCTTCGCGCTGCATTACGCGCAGCTGGCGAAGAATAAGAGAATGGTAGGGACGGCTCTGCGCCCTCCGGCCGCCGTAACGCTAGCTTTGTTCGGTCGCATCTCGCGGTTTGTATTCTGCCACGAATGCTTTGAGAAAGTGATCGAACGTCCCGTCTTCAATCTCAGAGCGCGCTCGCCTCATCAGATTCAAATAAAAGTGCAAGTTGTGCAGGGTGATAAGGCGAAGGCCCAGAATTTCCTCCGCCTTGACAAGATGGCGAATGTAGCCGCGTGAAAATCCACGGCATGCCTCGCAGGCGCAATTTTCTTCTATTGGTCTTTTGTCCAGTGCGAACTCCGCGTTCTTTAAATTCAGTGTGCCGGTGGCGGTAAACGCCGTTCCATTTCGGGCCAAGCGGGTTGGCAGCACGCAATCGAACATGTCCATGCCGCGCGCGATCATCTTCAATAATTGCGGCGGCGTACCGAGTCCCATGGCGTAACGCGGTTTGTCCGCTGGCAAAAACGGCTCAGCCGATTCAACTGCCCGCATCATTTCCTCCTCGGGTTCGCCCACGCTCACGCCGCCGATTGCGTATCCATCGAAATCAAGCTCCACAATCGCCTGCGCCGATTCGCTCCGCAGATCTGGAAACGTCGCGCCCTGAACAATGCCAAAGAGAAGCTGGCGAGAGATTTCTGATTGTCGATTGCTGATCTCGGCTTCTTTACCTGGGGGTTGAATGTTCGACGTTGGGCGTTCGGCGTTTTCTTCTTTCCGTAACCTGCATCTCTTCGCCCAACGCGTGGTCATTTCCACGCTTTTCGCCGCGTAATCGTATTCGCACGGATAGGGAACGCACTCGTCGAGCACCATCGCGATGTCGCTGCCGAGCGCGGCTTGAATTTCCATTGCGATCTCCGGCGAAATGAACGCTCGCGCACCGTCGATGTGATTTTGAAATTCAACACCTTCCTCAGTTATTTTGCGCAATTTCGCGAGCGAGAAGATCTGGTAACCGCCGCTGTCGGTAAGAATCGGTCCGTCCCAACTCATGAAATGGTGCAGACCGCCAAAATGCCTGATTGCAGTCAGTCCGGGCCTAACGAACAAGTGATAAGTGTTTCCGAGAATGATCTGTGCCTTTAACTCGCGCAGCTCACGCGGACTGACCCCCTTAATGGAGCCTTGCGTGCCTACGGGCATGAACGCCGGCGTATCAATCACGCCATGCGCAGTTGTCAGCCGACCGTGTCGGGCTTTTGAATGTCGATCGGCGGAGACAACTGCAAACTCATTCTGCATGTGCAGGTGGAGATTCCTCGACTTCCCTCCGAATGACAATTCAAGGACAAAAATATTTTTTGCAGATCGCGATCTTCCCTCTATATTCGGCGCTTACCGCATTCGGCGCGTGAGAGAGTTTGTTGCGCGGCCTGGAGCGGGTTTTTTTGTCGCCCGGAGTAAACACCAATGGCGGCGTGCTATTTTAGCTTTTGGAAGATGCCCACGATTAATCAGCTGATTCGGAAAGGACGCCGAAAGGTGTCGGTGAAATCGAAGTCACCGGCGCTCGCGGGCTGCCCGCAGCGGCGCGGAGTGTGCGTGCAGGTGATGACGCGCACGCCGAAGAAGCCGAATTCTGCGCTGCGTAAGGTGGCGAAAGTGCGGTTGACGAATGGGCAGGAAGTGATTGCATACATTCCGGGCGAGGGGCACAATTTGCAGGAGCACTCAATCGTACTCGTGCGCGGGGGACGGGTGAAAGATTTGCCCGGCGTGCGTTATCACATTGTGCGCGGAACGCTCGACGCGTTGGGTGTGGATGGGCGGAGGCGCGGTCGCTCCAAGTACGGAGCGAAGCGACCAAAGGGCGGTGCGGGGGCCGGTGGAGGCGGCGCAGCGAAAGCAGCGCCGGCAGCGGCCAAATAAAACAATCAAAGTTTGAAACAGACGATCAACAATGTCGCGGCGGCGGAGAGTTTACAAGAAAGAAGAGCACGTCGATTCCCGATATGGGAGTCCGGCGGTGGCCCGTCTGATTACGACCGTGATGAAGCGGGGCAAGAAATCGCTTGCCGAGCGGATCGTTTATACCGCGATCGACAAATCGCGCGAAGGCTCTGATTCAGTCGATCCGCTGGAGATCGTAAACAAGGCGGTCGAAAACGTTCGGCCGCGGCTCGAGGTGCGATCGCGCCGCGTTGGCGGCGCAACTTACCAAGTGCCAATGGAGGTGACGCCCGCGCGGCAAATCTCACTAGCCACGCGTTGGATTGTGCGATTTGCCGACGGCCGCAAGGGATTGCCACTGGCTGACGCGCTGGCGCAGGAACTCAAAGACGCAGCCTCCGGTCAGGGCAACGCCATCAAAAAACGCGATGACACACATAAAATGGCGCAGGCGAACCGCGCGTTTGCGCACTTCAGGTGGTGACGATTATGGCGACGGCGACAATGGAAGAGAAAAAAGCCCCGGCGAAAAGTCCGAACTCGCCGAATCGCAAGTTTCCGCTGGAACGAACGCGAAACATTGGCATCGCGGCCCACATCGATGCGGGCAAGACGACGATCACCGAGCGCGTTCTGTTTTACACCGGCATGATCCACAAAATGGGGGAGGTGCACGAAGGCACCACCGTCACCGATTGGATGGAACAGGAGCGAGAGCGCGGAATCACGATCACATCCGCAGCGACAACGTGCACATGGGCGCAACGAAAAGAAGAAGGTGTTTACAAGATTTTTGAAGGGGTCAAGCAGCGCGTCAATATCATTGACACACCCGGCCACGTCGATTTCACCGCCGAAGTCGAGCGCTCGTTGCGTGTACTCGACGGCGCAATTGCCGTGTTTGACGGCGTAGCTGGCGTGCAGCCGCAATCGGAAACCGTCTGGCGTCAGGCGACCAAGTACAACGTGCCGCGCCTGGCGTTCATTAACAAAATGGACCGCGTTGGCGCAGATTTCGAAATGTCCGTGGACAGCATCCACAAAAAACTCGGCGCGAATGCGTGGCCGGTTTTACTGCCGCTGGGGAAGGAAGATCAGCTGCGCGGCCAGCTCGATGTAATTAACAAAAAAGCGATCATCTATTCCGAGAACGATCAGCTCGGATCGACCTACGAAGTGACCGATGTGCCGAAAGAGTATATGGACGCGGTTGAGAAGGCGCGCCACGAACTTATTCAACAGGTTTCCAACATCGACGATGAAGTCGCCGAGGCGGTGCTCGAAGAGCGTGAAGTCACCCCGGAGTTGTTGAAGGCCGGCATTCGCCGCCAGACGATCGCGAACAAATTTGTGCCGGTGATCGGTGGCTCCGCTCTCAAAAACATCGGTATTCAATATTTGGTCGATGCGGTTGTCGATTACCTGCCCAGCCCTCTGGACATTCCGCCGGCCAAAGGTCAGAACCCCGACACTGGCGAGCCAATGGAAGCGGTGACCGACGACAATGGCACGTTCTGCTCGATTGCGTTTAAGTTGTGGAGCGATCCGTTTGTGGGGAAACTCGTGTTCTTCCGGGTTTACTCCGGCACACTTAGCAAAGGCGATACGGTTTACAATCCGCGCACGAACAAGCGGGAGCGGATTTCGCGTTTAATTCAGATTCAGGCGGACAAACGCGAAGATATCGAAACGTGTTACTCCGGCGACATCGCGGCGATTGTCGGAATCAAGAATATCACGACTGGCGACACGCTCTGCGATGAAGATCACCCGATCCTTCTCGAGCCGCCGTCTTTCCCCGATCCAGTTATTTCAATGGCGATTGAGCCGAAGACGAAATTGGACCAGGAAAAAATGGGCACCGCGTTGCAACGACTCGCCGAGGAGGATCCAACTTTCCGCGTTTACACACACGAAGACACCGGACAGACCATCATCGCCGGAATGGGCGAGTTGCACCTGGAAATCATTCGCGACCGGATGTTCCGCGAGTTCAAAGTGGACGCGAACGCCGGCAAACCGCAGATCGCGTATCGCGAAACAATCACCGCTAGCGCGCATGGCGTTGGTAAATTGATCAAGCAGTCAGGAGGCCGTGGTCAGTATGGGCATGTGGAAGTCGACGTGCGTCCGGCCGAACGAGGCAAAGGGCTGCTTGTCGAAAACAAGATCGTCGGCGGCATCATTCCGAGGGAATACATCCCCGCGGTGAAAAAGGGCATCGACGAAGCGGTGCTTAACGGCGTGCTGGGCGGTTATCCTGTTGTGGATGTGGAGGTGGACATCGTTTACGGATCGTTCCACGAAGTCGATTCCAGCGAGATCGCATTCAAGATGGCGTCGATTTTCGCGATGAAGGACGGTTTCAGGCAGGGCAAACCCATTCTGCTGGAGCCGATCATGAAGGTGGAGAACATCACGCCAGAAGAATATCAGGGCGATATTTGCGGCGACCTGAGTCGGCGGCGCGGCGCGATCAATAGCATCGAGACCCGCGGTAACTTGGTGATCGTTCACGCGCTGGTGCCGCTTGCGGAATTGTTCGGATATGCGACGGCCATCCGGTCGTTGTCGAAAGGCCGCTCGAGTTATTCAATGGAGCCATCGCACTTCGAGCCGGTGCCGGCGAACCTCGTCGCAGCAATTCTCGATCAAAAGGAGGCGAAATGAGCAACGGCCAGCGTATTCGCATTCGCCTGAAGGCGTTCGATCACCGCATGCTCGACCAGTCCGCGATGGAAATTGTGGACACTGCCAAACGCACTGGTGCGCGCGTGGCCGGGCCTATTCCACTGCCGACGTTGATTGAGAAGTTCACTGTGAATCGTTCGCCGCACGTGGACAAAAAATCGATGGAACAATTTGAAATTCGCACGCACAAACGGCTGCTGGACATCATCGAACCAACGGCAAAGACAGTGGACGAATTGAAGAAACTGAACCTGCCCGCGGGCGTTGACATCACGATTAAAATTTAACCGGAGGCGCCTCTGAAACATTTTCGATCGCAAGGTCATGAGCATCGGACTTCTTGGACAAAAAATTGGTATGACCAGCGTTTACGACGCGAAGGGCCGATTGTGTTCGGTGACTGTGATCGCAGTTGGCGATAACGTTCTGCTGCGCCGCTTGACCGCAGAAAATGAAGGTTATTCGGCGGTGCAGATCGGGTTCGGCGAGCAAAAGGAATCGCGTTTGACCAAACCGTTAATCGGCGAATTTAAAAAGGCCGGAGTCGAGCCACAGCGATTGGTGCGCGAATTTCGGCTGAAACGCGATCTTCCCGAAGGCGAAATTGATTTGACCGTTACGCAATTTCAGCCCGGCGACTTCGTCGATGTCATTGGCCGCTCGAAAGGCAAAGGTTTTCAAGGCGTAATGAAAAAGCACAATTTCGCTGGGCAAGGTGCGGCGCACGGTTCGAAAACGCACCGGCGCATCGGCGCGGTCGGCAATCGCTCTACGCCGGGCCGCATTTGGAAAAATCAGGGTATGCCGGGTCACATGGGCGATCGACGTGTAACGGTGCAAAATCTTCAGGTCATGCAGGTGCGCGAAGCGGAGAAAATCATTTTGGTAAGTGGCGCGGTGCCCGGAGCCAACGGCAGTTACGTCATCGTGCGGCCTGCCATCAAACATCCCGAACGCCTCCTGGCCCTGCATGCTGAACATCGAAAGCACGAGGAAGAAGAGAAGGCGAAGAAGCCCAAGACCCTCCGTGAAATGGCGCAGAACAAATGAGCGCGAAAGTTTTGACCACAGCCGCAGCGAAAGAAGCGAACATCGACATCATCGAGGACGGTCGCGGTACGCAGGCTGTGCACGATGTAGTAGTGGCAATGCGCGCTGCCAGGCGTTCCGGATCAGCGAACACAAAGACCAAAGCCGAAGTGGATTTGTCGGGTGCAAAACCGTGGCGGCAAAAAGGGACTGGTCGTGCCCGGGCCGGTTACAAATCGTCGCCGATCTGGAGAGGCGGCGGCGTCGTGTTCGGGCCGAAGCCGCGTGATTATTCGAAAAAAGTTGCGAAGTCCGTTCGGCGTCTCGCTTTTCGGAAAGCACTGAGCGAACGGATTAATGGCGGTGATGTTTTGACGATCGACAATTTCGTGGTGCCGCAACTGAAGACGAAATCATTTGTCGATCTGGTCAGAGAACAAACGGACGCCGCGAAAGTGCTTATCGTTTCAGATTCGTTTGATGAGAAAACCTACAAATCGGCCCGCAACGTGAAGCCGGTCAGCTTAGCCACTGCCTCGGATGTGAACACAGAACAATTGCTCGGATTTCAGAAAATTCTCATTACACAGAAGGCCCTCGAAAAGCTGGCCGAAAGAACACGTCCACCTTCGCCGAGAGTTACGCCACGGTAAATGAACGAGCCATACGATATTATTAAGACTGCGTCGCTGACGGAGAAGTCGACGTTACTGAGCGAGAAGCAGAACAAGTATGTCTTCCGCGTCAGCCCGAAGGCGAACAAGATCCAGATCAAGAACGCAATCGAACGGCTTTTTCAAAAAACAGTCGTCGATGTGAACACTTGTAATTACGCGGGCAAGGAGAAACGCGTGCGTGGCCCGCTTGGGCGTCGCCCGCGGTGGAAGAAAGCAATCGTGACGTTGAAGGAGGGCGAGAAGATCGATCTGATATGAAATCGCCTTACTTCAACATCAGCGCTGTCATCCTGAGCTGCGTAGACGGCCAAGGATCTCAGGATTTAGAGCGAGTAAAGGCCGAGAAGAATTCCAGAGATTCCTCGCTCTGCTCGGCATGACAATTTTGGTTTTATGGCCCTTAAAGAATTTCGCCCATTAACTCCGACACTGCGTTTTAAGTCGCTGCCCGCGTTTGATGAAATCACGAAGTGGCGTCCTGAAAGGAGACTTGTTGAGCCAAAAAAAAGAAGCGGCGGCCGCAACAACCGTGGTCGGCTGACGTCGCGGCACATTGGCGGCGGCCACAAGCAAAAATATCGCAAAGTCGATTTCAAACGACGCAAGCACGGCATCGCAGCGGAAGTGATCGGAATTGAGTATGACCCGAACCGCTCGGCCCGCATTGCTCTCATTAAATACACCGACGGCGAAATAAGCTACATTCTCGCACCTAACGGACTTCGAGTCGGGGCGACCGTTTCCGCTGGGCACGACGTTGCGTCTGACTTGGGCAATGCCCTGCCGCTTCGCGCGATCCCCTTGGGCACGAATGTTCATAACATTGAATTGACTCCGGGCCGCGGGGGCCAGGTCGCGCGCAGTGCCGGGCAACAGGCGACGCTCACGGCGCTCGAGTCTGGTTATGCGTTAGTGAAAATGCCGTCCGGCGAAATTCGCCGAATTCACGAGACCTGTTTCGCGACCATAGGCCAGGTCGGCAACGTCGATCATATGAATGTTTCGAGCGGCAAGGCCGGGCGTACTCGCTGGCGAGGCCGGCGACCGCATGTGCGCGGCATGGTGATGAATCCCATCGACCATCCAATGGGCGGTGGTCAGGGTAAATCAAAGGGCGGTGGCGGTCGCCATCATCCTGTCAGTCCATGGGGTCAGTTGGCGAAAGGCTTCAAAACTCGCAGTAAACACAAGCCAAGTGACCGTTTTATTTTGGAGAGGAAAAGACCCAAGAAAAGAGCGTGACGTGAATCGCAACTCGCGAATCGAAAGCGGCTCGGATTCACGATTCTCGAATTACGAATAACTTGCAATTTATGGCTAGATCGTTAAAGAAAGGACCCTTCGTCGAGTTGTATCTTCTGGAAAAGATCGACAAGATGAACGCATCGGGCGTAAGGAAACCGATCAAGACCTGGTCGCGACGCTCGATGGTGACGCCGGACTTTGTCGGCCACACGTTTCTGGTGCACAACGGAAAGACGTTCAATTCCGTCTTCGTTACCGAGAACATGGTGGGCCACAAGCTCGGCGAATTTTCGCCTACACGCGTGTTTAGGAAACACGGCTCGCACACGGCGAAGGTCACGAAATAATTGCACATTGCAGATTGCAGATTGCGGATTGGCAGCTCGCGGCTACGTCGTGGGCTCGTGCAATTTGCAATTTGCAATTTACAATTTGCAATCGGGTTTTGCGCGTATGCGCAGGGAAATAGTTCTTTGTCAGAATCCAAAAGCGGAACCGTCACGCAGTCGGCGAAGGCTGAGCCTGTGGCAGCGGAAACAGAATTGCGAAGACAATTGTCGATCGCGCAGGAATCGCTTAAGGCCTTGACCAGCAGCCTGGCGGAATCCAACGCGGAGGCGGAAGAACTGCGTCGCAGGTATTCCGATCTCCAATTGCGAATGGAAGCGCTGGGTCTGGGATCGGCGAGCAAGGATCGTGCGAAACTCGAGCAGCGGTTGCTCTCCGCGGTGAGCGATCTTGGGTTGGCGCAGAAAGCTCGTAACGAATATCGCGACCAGATGCTACGGCTGAACGAAGCGATCTTGCGTTATTTTAAAACGTCGCAGGGCGGTGACGCGCAGGCGCGCATGGATGTAGAAGCGCAATTGCGCAGCACGAACGAGCTGGTGACGAGATCGACAAACGGGTCCGGGGCCGCGGAGCCGACTTTAATGGACGGCAGCGTGATCAGTGTTAAGGAGGAATGGTCGTTTGTCGTCGGCAATCTTGGCGAAAACCAGGGAGTGAAGATCGGGATGCCTATGCGGGTAATGCGGGAGGATCGAAAGATTGCAACGCTGCGGGTGGTAGATGTGCGACAGAAGGTATGCGGCGCGGTCGTTCAGGAAATGGATTCGAGGAAGGAAAAGATTAAAGTGGGTGACCGCCTCCAAGTGGATGCGCAACCCGATGTGAGTTTGAAATAAAGAAGGTTAAAAGAGTTACAAAAGTTACATTGCTTAAAAGAAAGAGCGTTCCTGTTGTAACATTGTAACCCTTTTAACTTTTTAACCTCGCGAAGCGATGGAAGTCAGATCGACATATAAATATGCGCGGATTTCGCCCTTCAAGGTGCGCGAAGTCACGCGTGAGATTCAAGGGCTGCCTGTTTCGGCGGCGCTGGATTTGCTTGCGTTTACTCCGAAGAAAGCGGCGTCCTTGATCGGCAAGACCCTCAAGAGCGCAATCGCCAACGCCGAGAACAACGCGAATCTCAAAGCTGACGGTTTGGTGGTGAAGGAAGCGACCGTGGGTGAAGGACCGACCTTGAAGCGGATCATGGCACGTGCCCGCGGTAGCGCCAGCCGGATTTTGAAGCGCACGAGTCATATTCGCATCGTGCTTTCGGACGAAATCGCCATTGAGACGCGAGCGACACGAAAAGCGAAGCGAAAAGCCGAAAAGAAAGCGACAAAGAAGGAGAGTAAGAGCGAAACCACTCAAAACGCGTCGGGCGAGAGCAAGTCGGACAAAAAGACCGCCAACCAGCCAAACAAATGAGGTAGCAGCTTATGGGACAAAAGGTTAATCCAATTGGGTTTCGTCTGAACGTGAATCGCGACTGGCGCTCACGCTGGTATGCGTCGCCACAGGAATTTCCATCGTTTTTGCACAATGATCTGAAGATTCGCGATTACGTGAAGAAGAAGCTGCAGTTTGCGGCAGTCGCCAAAATCGTCATTGAGCGGGCGTGGAACTCCATTCGCGTAACGATTCATACGGCGCGTCCCGGAATTGTGATCGGACGCAAGGGCGCGGAGATCGAAAAGATAACGGAAGAAATTTCTAAGATGGCCGATGGCAAACAGGTGAAGATCGACATCCAGGAGATCAAAACCCCTGAGCTTGACGCACAGCTGGTTGCCGAAAACGTGGCGCTACAGATTGAGCGGCGCATCGCGTATCGGCGCGCGATGAAAAAAGCCGTGCAGACGGCGATGGATTTTGGCGCGGAAGGCATCAAGATTCGTTCCTCCGGGCGGCTGAACGGCGCAGAGATCTCGCGTTCGGAATGGTATCGGGAGGGAAAAATCCCACTGCATACATTACGTACGGCGATCGATTACGGGTTTGCGGAAGCCAACACCGTTTACGGAAAAATCGGAGTGAAATGTTGGATTTGTAGAAAAGAAGAGCGACCCGCAGAAGCGCCAGCTGCGCCTGCTCCTCCTCCGCCGCCACCGGCCGAACCAGCTGAAGTTTAGGAGGGATCTCTATGCCATTGATGCCAAAACGCGTGAAGTATAGGAAAGCCCAGCGCGGGAGCCGAAAGGGGACTGCTTCGCGCAATCTCACCATCGATTTTGGCGAGTTCGGATTGCAGACACTCGAGCGCGCGTGGATCACCAATACGCAACTGGAAGCCGCGCGGGTCGCGCTCACCCGCAATATGAAGCGCAAGGGAAAATTGTGGATCCGTGTTTTCCCGGATAAACCGGTAACGGCGCGGCCACCGGAAACTCGCATGGGCAAGGGCAAAGGCCAACCTGAGTCCTGGGTCGCCACCGTGCGGCCCGGCAATGTCCTCTTTGAGCTGGACGGTGTGCCGGAATCGGTCGCGCGCGAGTCTCTGCGACTGGCAGCGGACAAGTTGCCTGTGCGCACGAAGTTTCTTTCACGCCATCACGTGAGGGCTGCCTAACAACCATGAAAATGAAAGAGCTCACCGAGTTAGTTATGGACGAGTTGCTCACAAAGCGACGCGACCTCCGCCAGGAAAGCTTGCATCTGCGTTTGCAACAACAGAGCGGTCAGCTTGAGCAGCCGAGCAGGCTCCGATTACTGCGGCGTGACATTGCAAGAATTGAAACAGTGCTATCGAAGCGCGGGAAAAAAGCGGAGAGGAAATAAGATCATGCCCGAGCAAGAATCGTCATCACCGGCTGCATTAGCCCAAGCTGCGCGCGCGAATCGCGCCGCGCGTAAAACCCGCACAGGCGAGGTGGTTTCCAGCAGCATGAATAAAACGATCGTGGTGCGAACAGTGACGCGCGTGCCGCATCCGAAGTTTGGCAAGATCGTGAAGCAGATGAGAAAATTCTATGCCCATGATGAACAAAATCAGGCAAAGCCGGGCGATACAGTCCGCATCATGGAAACGCGCCCACTCAGCAAACTCAAGCGATGGCGCCTTGTGGAAGTCATTCAAAAATAAACTTCGATGGTTCAAATTCGATCCAGATTGGATGTGGCTGACAACACCGGCGCGCGTATGGCGACGATGATCGGTGTCATTGGCAAACAGACGCGTAGCGCCGGGATCGGCGACGTGATCACTGCTAACGTGAAGGAAGCGAGCCCCAATGGGACTGTGAAGAAAGGCGAAGTGGTCCGCGCGGTCCTCGTGCGCACAAAACAGCCCATCCGACGCGACGATGGCTCGCTGCTGCGCTTCGACAACAACGCCATCGTGATTATTGATAAAGATTTAAATCCACGCGGCACCCGGATATTCGGGCCGGTCGCACGCGAATTGCGCGAGCGTAACTTCATGAAAATTGTGTCGCTCGCCCCAGAAGTTTTATGAACCGCATCAAGTGTCACGTTAAAAAAGGCGACCACGTCGAGGTCATCGCTGGCAACTATCGTGGCTCTTCAGGACGAATTCTTGCGGTGTTTCCAGGGAAGCAGCGCGTGTTGGTGGAAGGCGTCCGTATTATTAAGAAGCACCTCCGCAAATCGCAGGACAACCCAAGCGGCAAGATCGCCGAGCGCGAAGGCCCAATTCACATTTCGAATGTGCGATTGCTCGAGCGCGAGAAACCGGAAAAGGAGAAAAGGAAACCCAAGAAAGAAGCAGACAAAAAGGCGGCGTAATGGTCAAGAATACTGCAGAACAAATCATCCCCAGCGAAGTCGTTGGACCGCGCTGCGGAACGCCAGGTCAGGCCGTGGGACTTGTCGGCTCCACGTCGCTGCGCTCGAAGTAACAGCCATGAAAAACGAATTTCGTCGTCATTACAAAGAGCATGTTATGCCCGCGCTTCAGGAACGCCACGGCTATAAGAACGCCCATCAGATTCCAAAGGTGGAGAAGGTCGTGATCAACACTTCGGTGGGCTCACAATCTGACGTGAAGCAAGCGCTGGAAGAAGCGAAGGCCGAGTTGTCGCTGATTACCGGACAGCGCCCAGTGGAAACGCTGGCCAAGAAAAGTATTTCTAACTTCAAGTTGCGCAAAGACCAGGCCATCGGCGCGAAAGTCACTCTGCGCGGAGAGCGCATGTATGAATTTCTCGAGCGGTTCATCAAGGCCGCCCTCCCGCGCATTCGCGATTTTCGCGGCGTATCTCCGAGGTGTTTCGATAAGCATGGTAACTACACCATCGGTATTTCCGACCAGTCAATTTTTCCTGAAATCGAACTCGACAAAATCAAGCGCAACATCGGATTTGATGTTACAATTGTAACTACGGCGCGAACGGACGAGGAAGCTAAATCGCTTCTAAGTGAGATGGGGATGCCGTTCAGCGA
>WNFR01000554.1_pt1 | contig 37979 bp, 38 predicted proteins | sample 5400221 | NCBI WGS metagenome assembly WNFR01 (sample SAMN13153357, study PRJNA577476) | soil metagenome | isolation source: 40 cm soil under Madrone tree | place: USA:California | collected 2016-06-14 | reverse complement strand
GCAGAAGGGCCCCGGCAATTGGCGCGACAGATCGAGGATGCGCACGTTCTCGAGAGCGGTGGCCACGACGGTCTCCTTGGATGCAGCGGCTCGCCGACGCTGCGCGCCGCAGCGGTCGCCGACGGTGGTCGCACCTCATACGACGTTCGCCAACCGAGGACCAGCGCGAGGTAGTGGTCAATTTGCGTCGCGATACTTCGTTGCTCGGTCGCTCCGCTGCTCGGCGTAGCGCTGCTACGCCTGCGCTGCTCGCTTCCTTCGCGCCTCGTCTCGATCGCAAATTGACCACTACCCAGCGCGACGCCCCGCTGCCGTACGCGCCGTCCTCGCTTGCGGAGCCCTGCGGCCCGTGGTGAAAGAGCGCCGTGAGCGCGCCGCGCATTCTCGTGTTGCAGCATCATCCGCTCGAGCATCCCGCCGCGTTCGCCGATGCGCTGCGCCGCGGCGGCGCGGAGCTCGACGTCGTGCGCGCTTTTGCCGGCGATGGGCATCCGCGTGCTCTTGCGCCGTACGACGGGCTCATCGTCATGGGTGGGCCGATGAGCGTCGGCGACGACGACCTGCACCCATGGTTGCGTGACGAGCGCGCGCTCGTCGCGCAGGCGATCGCCGCCGACACGCCCACGCTCGGCATCTGCCTCGGATCGCAGCTCATCGCCTCCGTCGCCGGCGCGGCGGTCGGGCGCGGGCCCGCGGCGGAGATCGGCTGGTACCGAATCGCGCCGACGATAGACGCACGCGACGATCCGCTTTTCACCGACGACACGCTGCCGTTCGCAGCCCTCGAATGGCACGCCGACGGGTTTTCGCTGCCGCCCAGTGCCGTCGGATTGGCATCGAGCGCGCAGTATCCCGTCCAAGCGTTTCGGATCGGCCGCCGCGTGTACGGGCTCCTCTTTCACGTCGAGATCGACGCCGAGCAGATCGAGCGCTGGTGCGACGCGTTCGCCGGCGGCGATCAAACCCTCGGCGGTGACGCCGCACCGGACCTCGAAGGCGCGAACCGGCGCGCGCTCAGGATCGCCGAGCGCCTGTTCCTGTCGAGCGGGTGACGGAGACGGCACGTGGGAGTGGATCGCGCAAGCCACCGCGCAGCACCGTCACCGCGCCGTGTTCGACCGGCGCGTCGCCGAGGAGCAGCCGGAGCTCGAGCTCGACGCGCTCGAGCGGCTCGCCCAAGCACTCGAGCTTGTGCGTGCGGAGCTCACAGCCGAGCGCGGGCGGCAGACGTCGCGTATCGCGGCGTAGCCCGCGGCGAAACGCGGCGCGCGCGAGCAGCGCAACCATGGATGCAGCGAGCGTCAGCGCTACCGTCATGGCGCCGCCGGCCGTTCCGCGGCGCCGCGTCGCGCCAGGGGTCGCCGCAGGGCGAAGAGCTCCTTCCACGCCCACGACGGGATGCCGAGCGCGGGGCCGAGCTCGCGCTCGACCCGCGACCGGTCGTGATGCAAGCAGCGCGTACGGTGCTCGACGAGTTGAAAGATCGGCCGCCACGGAATCGTCTGACGCTTGCCGGCGCGCCGTCCCAGACGGTACGCCGCAACGATCACGGCGAGAGCGAGAACGATGCAGACGGCGGCCAGCACGAGGGACATGACGTTCAGACGGCGGACGGCGCCGGTTCTTACGCTCGGCCCGGCCGCGGGGATCATGACGAGCGAGGCTGACCGCACCCGTGACGACGCACCGCCGGAGCCGCTCGTCGCGGCGGCGGTCGCGGACGCGCGGGGGGCGCGCGAGCGCCTGTTCCAGGAGTATGCGCCCGCGGTGCACGCGACGATCAGCCGCTATCTCGCGCGGCGCGGGCGCGGACGGCTCGATCTCGCCGACGACCTGACGCACGAGGTGTTTCTCGCGCTTTTTCGGGACGACGCACGGCGCCTCCGGCGCTTCGAGGGACGCAACGGCTGCTCGTTCGGCGGGTGGCTGCGCGTCGTCGCGCTGCGCTTGGCGATCGACGTGTTACGGCGCGAGCGCCGTGTCGTTTCGCTCGATGACGATGGACCGGCGATGACGGACTTGCGCCGCGCGTTGCGCAGCGCGGACGGTGATCCCGAGCTCGGCGTCCAGGGGCATGAGACGGCAACCCAGCTCGCCGCCGCGATCGCGACCCTCGGCGCCAAGGACCGCCTGCTCGTCGAGCTGCACCTCGTCCGCGGTGCGTCGCTGCCCACCGTCGCGGCGGCGCTCGGCGTGACCGCAAACGCCGCTTACGTGCGCAAAAGCCGTGTGCTCGAGCGCCTGCGCCAGATCGTCGGGGAGACACGGTGATCGATACGATCGCGGATCGCGACTGCCCGGACGACGAGACGCTTGCGGCGTGGATCGACGGCCACGGTGCGGCGCCGACGCGCGCAGCGGTCGAGCGCCACGTGGCATCGTGTGCCGTCTGCCTGGACGTCGTCGCGGCCGTGCTCCCTCCCGCCGACGAGGCGGCGGAGCGCCGCGCGGCACGCACCGTCGCGGCGGCGGCGCCGCGACGCACCACGCGCTGGGCGCTCGCGGCGAGCGTCATTCTTGTGACGGCGGCGCTGGCGTACGGCGCCACGGGAGTCTTCGCCGAGCGCGCGCGGATCGAGCTCGAGCGCCGCGCCGCCGCTGCGCTCGGCGAACCCGTCGCGATCGAGCGCCTGCACGTCTCGCTCGCGCACGATCTCCGTGGCGTCGAGATCGCTCTCGACGGCATCTGCATCGGCGAAAAGGAGCCGATCACCGCGGACGCGATCCAGCTGACGATCCCGCTCGCATCGCTCGCGGCGGGGACGCCGGCACTCAGCCGCGTGCGCGTGGCCGGCCTCGTGATCCGCATCGCGACCAAGCCGGGGACAGCCGGCCGTGGAGGGCTCGGCGGCCGGCCCGAGCCGATCGTCGCCGCGGTCGGTACGACGCCGCTCGAGATCACGGAGGGAACGCTCGTCGTCGACGTACCCGGCGCCCCGCTCCGCTTCGATCACCTCGCGGGCACGACCACGCCCGCCGGGGGACGCGTAGAGCTGGCGCTCGACGCCGCGATCGCGGGCGGCACCGTGCACGCGGAAGGCGAGCTCGCGGCCGACGCCGCCGGCCCGCTGTCGTTGACGATCAGCGGCCGCGGACTGACGGCGGCGGCACTGCCATTCGTACAAGGCAAGATCAGCGGCACCGCCGATCTCCTCCTGCGCATCACCGGCACGGTCGGCGCGCCGCAGATCGCCGGGCGCGCCCTCGTGAGCGGCGGCCGCGTCGCGGGGTGGAATCCGCTGCAGCCGCTCCTTGCTCGCGGCGACGCGGCCGGCGCCGTCGCGGCGCATGTGCCGCAGCTCGCGGGCGGCGATCTCGTGTTCGACGAGCTTCGTGTCGCCGTCTCGTCGACCACCGACGGCTGGCACGTGTCACGTGCCTACGTCACGAGCAGCGGCGTCGTCGCCGGCGCCATGCTCGACGTCACCGGTGCCGGCGACGTGCGGGGTGACGGGAGCGTCCGCCTCCCGGCGACGCTCGCGACCGCCCTCATCGACGTGGCGCCGGCACTCGCGACGCTACGCGACGGCGATCAGAACGTGACGGTACCGGTCGTCATCGGCGGTACCGTCGACGCGCCGCGGATTACCCCGCATCTCGGCGGCGCCGCCACGCCGCCGGCGTCGTGAGCCGGATCACACCGAGCCCGGCACCACGTCGAGGTGGCGGATGCTCTTGCCTTTCACGGTGAAAACCACCATCTCGGCGATGTTGGTCGCGTGGTCGGCGATCCGCTCGAGGTACTTGGCGATGAAGAGGAGGCGGGTCGCACGCGTGATCGTCTGCGGCGCCTCCACCATGTACGACATGAGCTCGCGGAAGAGCTGCTGGGTCAGCTGATCGATGACGTCGTCGTCCCGGCAGACGCGCAGGGCGAGGTCGACGTCCTCGCGCACGAACGCGTCGAGGCTCTGCCGCAGCATCGTCTGCGCGACCTGCGCCATGCGCGGGATGTCGATGAAGGGTTTCAGCTGCGGCTCCTTGTTGAGCTCGATCGCGCGCTCGCAGAGGTTCACCGCGATGTCGCCGATGCGCTCGAGATCGGTCGTGATCTTCAGACCGGTCGTGATGAGCCGCAGGTCCTTCGCTGCCGGCTGATGCAGCGCCAGCAATCGGATGCAGAGGTCATCGATCTCGACATCCATCCGATTCACGATGTGATCGCGCTCGATCGTGGCGCGCGCGAGATCGTCGTCGCGCTCGACGAGGCCGCGGATGGCGTGCTCGATCTGTTTCTCGACGAGCCCGCCCATCTCGAGGATTTTGAGATTCAGGTCCTTCAGCTCGGCGTCGTAGTGACGGTCGGTGTGTTGGCGTGCGTCCATCGGCATCTCCTCAGCCGAAACGTCCCGTGATGTAGTCCTCGGTCTCTTTCTTCTGCGGCGTCGTGAAGAGCTGTTCGGTGGGACCGAACTCGATGAGCTCGCCGAGATACATGAACACAGTATAGTCCGAAACGCGTGCCGCTTGCTGCATGCTGTGCGTCACGACGACGATCGTGTACCGCGTCTTGAGCTCGTGGATCAGCGACTCGATCTTCGCGGTGGCGATCGGATCGAGCGCCGAGCACGGCTCGTCCATGAGAAGGACCTCGGGCTCCACCGCCAGCGCGCGGGCGATGCACAGCCGTTGCTGCTGCCCGCCGGAGATGCTGACTCCGGAAGCGTCGAGCTGGTCCTTCACCTCGTCCCAGAGCGCCGATTGCCTGAGGCTGCGCTCGACGATCGCGTCCAGGTCGGCGCGCGAGAGCCGCCCGCCGGTGAGCACCAAGCCGGCGGCGACGTTGTCGTAGATCGACATCGTCGGAAACGGGTTCGGCCGCTGAAAGACCATGCCGACGCGGGCCCGCACGTCGACCGGATCGATCCCGGCACCGTAGATGTCGTCGCCGTCGAGCAGCACCTCGCCGCTCACGCGCGCGCCGGGAACGATCTCGTGCATGCGATTCAGGCAGCGAATGAGCGTCGACTTGCCGCAGCCGGACGGGCCGATGATCGCGGTCGCGGCGTGCTCCGCGATCGCGAGATCGACGCCGTGGAGTGCCTGCGTCGCGCCGAACCAGGCGTCGAGGCGGCGCACCTCGAGCTTCGTCGGCCCGGGGGCGATCGTCATCGCGCCCTGCGTCGCGCGCTCATCGTACCGTTCGGAAGCGACCACGGGTGAGAATCCGGACGGTGAGGCTCGTCGTCGCGATCAACGTCAACAATACGAGCGCGCCCGCCCACGCCTGCCGATGCCAGTCGTCGAACGGCGAGATCGCGTACGTGTAGATCTGGACCGGCAGCGACGAGATGGGGCCGCCGAGCCCGTGGTGCCAGTATTGGTTCCCGAACGCGGTGAAGAGCAGTGGTGCCGTCTCCCCGGCGACGCGAGCGATCGCCAGCATGGCGCCGGTGATGATGCCGCCGCGCGCCGTACGAATGATGACCCGCAACGTCGTCCGCCAGGCCGGCACCCCGAGCGCGAGCGACGCCTCGCGCAAGCTCGCCGGCACGAGCCGTAGCATCTCCTCCGTGGTGCGCGCGACGACCGGCAGCATGATGATCGCGAGGGCGAACCCGCCGGCGTACGCCGAGAAGCTCTTCCACGGCAGGACCATCAGCGTGTACGCGAAGATGCCGATCACGATCGACGGTACACCGTTCAGCACATCGGCGCAAAAACGTACCGCCGGCGCCAGCCGACTATGGCCGTACTCGGCAAGGAAGACCCCGGCGCCGATACCGATCGGCAGTCCGAGGGAGCACGCCAAGGCGATGAGCACGAGCGTGCCGACGATCGCATTTGCCATGCCGCCGCCTGGCTCGCCGACGGGTTTCGGCAGCTGCGTGAAGAAATCGATGTTGATCGACGTGACGCCCTTGGCGAGGAGGTACCCGATGATGAGCACCAGGGGCGCCAAGACTGCCGCAGTGAACACCAGCGTGAGCGCGCGGGCGATGCGGTCGACAGCGCGACGCCGCCGGGTCGTGGGCATCAGGGAGCCCCGGCGGCAGGAGCGGCGACGCGCCACACGAGCAGGCGCGCCATGACGTTCACGACGACCGTGACGATCAGCAGCACCAGGCCGACCTCGACCAACGCCTGCAGGTAGAGATCGTACGTCGCCTCGGTGAACTCGTTGGCAATGATGCTCGCCATCGTGCTGCCCGGCGCGAACACCGAGAGCGAGATGTCGGCGCGATTGCCGATCACCATCGTGACCGCCATCGTCTCACCGATCGCGCGGCCGAGTCCGAGCATCACGGCGCCGATGACGCCGGTCCGGCCGTACGGCAGCACTGCGAGCCGGATCATCTCCCAGCGCGTCGCGCCGAGCGCGAGCGCCGCCTCGCGTTGCGCCGACGGCACCGCTTGGAATACCTCGTGGGCGACCGACGTGATGTACGGCACGATCATGACGGCGAGGATCATCGAGGCGGTGAGCATCCCGACGCCGTAGTTCGGACCCGAGAAGAGCGGCAGGAATCCGAGCGTGCTCTGCAGCGCCGGACCGATGTAGCTCCGCATCCACGGCACGAGGACGAAAATCCCCCAGAGGCCGTACACGACGCTCGGAATCGTCGCCAAGAGCTCGACGAGAAACGACACGGGCGCCCGCACCCAGCCGGGTGCGAGCTCGCTCAGGAAGAGCGCGGTCCCGATGCTGAGCGGCACCGCCTGGGCGAGCGCCAAGAGCGAGGAGACGAGGGTGCCATAGATCAACGGCAGCGCGCCGAACTCGCGCGCCACCGGGTCCCACACCGACGTCGTGAGGAACGCCCAGCGAAACGTGCGGATCGCGTCCGCGGACTCGTACGTGAGCACGACGACGATGGCCGCCACCACCACGAGGAGCGCGAGCGCGAACGTCTGCGCGATCAGGCGGAAGACGCGGTCGCCGACGTTGCGACGGCGCGACGCCGAGCGTCGCGCCGTCGTACGCGTCGCAGTCCACGGAGCTTGGAGCGATCCAGTCTCCATCTCCCTCCCACGCTCGATCGGGCGCGCGGATTCCATCGAGTGCGGATCGCCGCCTTCCGCCTCAGCGTCCCGCGAGCGGTGTACCGTCTTGTCCCGTCACCATTCGGAGCGCGACCGTCTCTTTGGCAATCACCTGCGCCGGCAGTGGCGCGTAGTGCAACGCCGGCGCCTGCTGTTGACCGTCGTGCATCATCCAGTCCAGGAAACGGACGAGCTTTTTGCCCTTTTCGACGTCCTTCTGCTTCTCGTACACCAGCAGCCACGTCATGCCCGAGATCGGATACGCGCTCGCGCCGGGAGCATCGGTGATGGATACCCGGAAATCCTCCGGCATCGTCTCCGCGAACGCCGAGGCGGCTGCGGTGACCGACTCCAGCGACGGGGTGACGAACGCGCCCGTCTTGTTCTTCACGTCCGCAAACGGCAGGTTGTTCGACTGCGCGTAGATCAACTCGACGTAGCCGAGCGAAAACGGCGTCTGTTTGACGAGACCCGTGACACCCTCGTTGCCCTTGCCGCCGAGCCCAGCCGGCCAGTTGACCGACGTGCCCTTCCCCACCTTGTTATTCCACTCGCGGCTCACTTTGCTGAGGTAATCGGTGAAAATGTACGACGTACCGCTGCCGTCCGAGCGGTGGACGAGGATGATGTCGCGCGCCGGAAGCGTGACACCGGGATTTGCCGCGACGAGCGCCGGGTCGTTCCACTTCGTGATCTTTCCGAGGAAGATGCCCGCAATCGCCTCGGGTGTGAGCTTCAATCCACTCTTCACGCCCTCGGCATTGTACGTGACGACGACGGCTCCCATGACCGTCGGGAAGTGCAGGATCTTGCCGGGCGCGGCGTGCAGCTGCTCATCCGTCATCGGGCCGTCGCTGGCGCCGAAGTCGACCGTCTGCTCCGTGATCTGCTTGATCCCGCCGCCGCTGCCGATCGATTGATAATTGAAGCGGACGTCGGGATCGACCTGGATGTATTGGTTGAACCACTTGGAATACATCGGGTACGGGAAGGTCGCACCGGCGCCGTTCAGCTGCAGCTGCGCCGCCGCGCTCCCCGCCGAGACGATGCCAAGGAGGAGCGCACCGACCCCTCCGCTCACCAGCGTTCGCATCATGGCCGATCTCCTTTTCGTGAGCGCCGTCAGAACTTGAGCGTAGCGTCGAGCTGCGTCCGGAAGAGCGTTGGGTTGCCGTCGAGCTTCGCGTTCGATGCGCCGCGATCGAGCGCGTTGATCAAGTGCACCTTCGCGGTCAGCTGCAGGCTCGGAAACAGCATGTAGTCGCCGCGCAGAATGTGGGCGGCGACGTTCGTGCTACCCTTCTGCGTCGCGCTCGCTTGCACGTAGTCGATGTCGCTGTAGCTGAAGATCGAGAGCACGGCGTCCTGCTCGACCCACTCGTAGGTGTAGGAGAACGCCCAGTCACCGGCGGTTTTGAGATTATTGTGGTACCAGTCGCGTCCACCCTTGCCGATGCCGGCGCCGACGGCGGCGCCGAGGTTTCGACCCGGCGCCTGCGTGTTGTAGACGAGATCCCCGAAGAATCCGCCCGGCACTCCGAACACGTCGGCGAAGTTCATCTCCCCGTTCGCCTCGATGATGTTGAAGTCGGAGCGATAGGCGCTGATCTTCCCGTCACTGAAATGGCGGACGCGGTTGCTGTTCGCGAGGCTGCTGTTGAACGAGCTGCTCGTCTTCTCGAGGAACTTCCGTGCGACCTTGTTGAGGTTCTCGTAGTCGTAGTCGGCCAGGCCGAACGTCATCTTGATCGAGTCGTTGATCGCCGCGTCGGCGACGATCTGGCCGCCCACCATCATCGGGTCGACCTTGTTCGACACCTCGTCGACGATCCACTGGAACGCGTTCACCTTGAGGCCGCGAAGGAATCCGTCGCGCTGATCGACGAATGCCACGGTTTCGGTGGCGCCTTCGGGGCTGAGGTCGTCGTCCCAGACGAGCTCGGAGACGCGATAGGCGTTGACGCCGAACTTGCCGAGCGTCATCCACACCCATCCCGGCTCCAGTCCGACCGTCTTCCCGGGACGAAGCGTCAAGAAAGCCTGATCGAAGTTCACCGACTTCTTCGTAAACGTGTTGTTGAACGTCTGATTTGCTGAAATCGGGTCGTTCGGATCGCCGCTCGCCAAACGGAGCGTCGCCGACGCTTCCTCGCTCGGCGTGACCGTCAGACCGACGCGCGCGCGAAAGCGAAAGCGGTTGCGGGCCACGAGACCGTCCTCGTAGAAGCCCTCGTGGCGAACGCGCAGGTCGCCGAACGGCGTGATCATGTCCAGCCACTTCGGCAGCTTCGCCGTGATCATCTCGCGCCGCGACTCCTCGGCCGCCACCTTCTGCTTCTCCTCCTCCCGCGCCTGGCGCAGCTCCTCGGGCGTGATGAGACCCTTTTCGACCAGGATCTCTCCGAGATCGCGCGCGCGACAGACGGCCGCGCTGCACAGCGTAACGGCGACGGCAACGATTGCCAGTACACGTTTACCCATGCTGGTTCCCCCTCCTTAGGTTTTGCGCTGCGACGCTCGTTCACCGCCGTTCGCGCAACCGCTACGTGAGGATGTTATGGAGCTGGCAGGTTACGGAACGGTTACGCTAGTGTTGAATTTCGGTTGCGCGCCTGCATTATCAGGCTGTTGCGTCGCCGTGCGACGACGCGAGTCACGGCAGCGCATCGTCCCCGCGCAGTAGATCTCCGGCTGGAGTCGATCGAGCAGCGTTCGCGCCGCGCCAGCGGCGCTGCTCCGGGCCGCCGGACCGAGACAGGGCGGACAGATCATCGCGCTCTCGAGCTTCGCGCCCGCCGCGTCGTACTTCTCGCGGCAGGATTTCGCCGCCCCGACCTCACAGGCGACCTTGTCGAATGGCACCGCCTCCAGCGCGTCGTCCGCTTGCGCGATCTGGCACTTGGTCGTGCATGGACCGAGCTCGCCCGTCGCATGTAGCAGCCCCGAGCGCGGCACGATCGGCGCCAGCGCGACGCCGCGAAAGGCGGTGTTCGCCATCTCGAGTTCCACTGGGGGCGGTGGCTACGCGACGGCCTCGACGTGTCGAGCTACGATTTGACGGATCTCGCGACCTATCTCGACCTCGTCGAGCAGACGTCGCACGCGATGGCGGCGCTGACCGACACGCATGTCGTCGATGGCATGTCGCTGACGCTCCATGGCGCCGAGACGGCGGCCGAATTGGGCAAGCTCGCCCTCTGGAACGACGGGGCTCCCGAGACGGCAGGCGAGTTCGCGAAGCTCAGCAAGCCGCTCTCGAGCGCGAAACGGGCAAGCTTGCCTTCGCACTCGACTACAAAACGTCGCCGGCGCCGTAACCCGTCGCGGGCGATCGAACGATCGCTCAGGACGAGACTGCCCGGCTCTGCCGGGACCATCCCGGGACGGAGAATTTCACCGTCGTCCCGACATTGAGGGCGCTGCGAATCTCGAGCTTGCCGCTGTGCGCCTGCACGATGTGCTTGACGATCGCGAGGCCGAGGCCGGTGCCGCCGAGCTCGCGCGAGCGCGCCTTGTCGACGCGATAGAAGCGCTCGGTCAGCCGCGGCAGATCGGTGGCGGGAATGCCGATGCCCTCGTCCTCGACGCTGACCTCGACCGTGGACGCCGGGCCGTCCGATTCCGCGGCGGCGCTGATCCGCACCCGCCCGCCGCTGGCGCTGTACTTGATGGCGTTGTCCGTCAAGTTGATCAGCACCTGCTGCAGCCGATCCGCGTCGCCGAGGACGAGCGGCAGCTCCGGCGGAATGTGCGTCTCGAGCGCGACGCCGCCGCGCCGCGCCTTCTCGCGCAGCACCTCGACGACCTCCTCGACGAGCGTCTCGAGATGGACCGGCTCTTTCTTGAGCGACGTCTTCCCGAGCTCGAGGTCCGACAACGTCAAGAGGTCGTCGATCAGCCGACTGAGACGCTCCGAATGGCGATCGATCACGGACAAGAACTGCCGCGCGCGATCGCGGTCCTCCAGCGCGCCGGCAAGGAGCGTCTCCGCGTAACCGCGGATCGCCGTCAGCGGAGTGCGCAGCTCGTGCGAGACGTTGGCGACGAAATCGCGCCGCATCGTCTCGAGCTTCTTCAGATCCGTGATGTCGTGGAAGACCATCACGAACGCGGTCGCGCGCCCCGAATTGGGATCGCGGATGGGCGAGACGCTGACCGCCAATACTCGTCGGTCCGGATCCGCGAGCGCGATCTCACAGACCGCCGGCTCGGTCCCATCCCATTCCGCGAGCGAGCGCAGGAGTCCTTGCAGCTCCGGGTCGCGACACATCTCGACGAGATGCCGCCCGCGGTAATCGGGGCCGCTCGCCAGCGCAAAAATGTCTTCCGCGCGCCGATTGATCAGGACGACCTGGCCGGCAGCCGACACGACGACGACACCCTCCACCATGGCGCGCAGAATGCCGCCGACCTTCTCGCTCTCTTCGCGCAGCTCGAGAAACGAGGCCCGCAGCCGCGCGCTCATCTCGTTCAGGTTGCTCTCGAGAATACCGAGCTGATCGCGTCGAGTGACCGCCAGTCGCGCCGAGAAATCGCCGTCGGCGACGCTGCGCGAGAAATCCACCATGTGCTCGAGGCGTCCGCCGATCGTGTTCGCGACGTAGAGCGCCGGCAAGAACCCGACGAGAACGCTGCCGATCACACCGAGCAGTACGATCGTGCCGAGTTGGCGATCGGGAGCCGCGACGAACTCCGCCGGTGTCGCGACCCGCACGAAGCGCGTGCGATCACCTTCACCGGTGCGGATCGCGGCGTAGAGCAAAGGGTGGTGAACGGTCGCGCTCTTCCTGCGGTCGAGACCCTCGCCGGTCGCGAGCGCCGCTTGCACCTCGGGACGGTCGAGGTGGTTCACCATGCGCTCCGGATCCGCCTCGCTGTCGCACATGACCACGCCGGTGGAGTCGATGATCGTGAGACGCGTGGCGCTGCCGCGCACCTGGTCGCGACACCAGTCTTCGAGCGCGGCGCCTTCGAGCTGCGGCGGCACGTGCGCGGCGATGCTGCGCGCCTGCTGGATCGCCGCGGCGCCGGCCATCGGCATCGCGGTTGATTCGACGGCGTGGCGAATGACCAGGTAGGCCACCACCAGGAGCGGCGGCACCGTAACCAGGTACGGAACGAGCAGGTAGACGGCGAGTCTAGACGTCGAGCGCGGCATCGTTGAACTTGTAGCCGACACCGCGCAACGTGACGATCAGCTCGGGATGTGCGTCGTCGCGCTCGATCCGCATGCGCAGACGCCGCACGTGGACGTCGACCGTCCGCGGCTCGACGTACGTGTCGCGCCCCCAGACCATGTCGAGGAGCTGCGCGCGCTCGAAGACGCGGTTCGGGTGGCCGACGAAGAACGCCAGCAGCTCGAACTCGCGCAGGCTGAGCTCGACCTCACGATCGTCGAGGAAGACCTGGTAGGTATCGAAGTCGATGCGCAGACGGCCGCGCTGGTAGAGCTCGTGCGGCCGTTCGAGCTCGGGGCCGAGCGCACGTCGCAGCACGGCGCGGACGCGTGCGATCAGCTCGCGCGGGCTGAACGGTTTCGTCACGTAGTCGTCGGCGCCCATCTCGAGACCGACGACCTTGTCGACCTCGGCCGCCTTCGCGGTGAGCATCAGGATCGGCAACCGTGCGGTCTCGTTACCGAGACGGATGGCGCGGCAGATCTCGAGTCCCGACATGCCGGGCAGCATGATGTCGAGGATGACGAGCGCCGGACGCTCGCGTTGGACGAGCGCCAATGCGAGCTCGCCCTCTTCCGCCTCGATGACGCCGAATCCCTCTTGCTCGAGGTTGTAGCGGACCAGCTCGCGGATGTCCTTCTCGTCCTCGACGACGAGAATCTTCTTCTTTTCCAGCCCTCCCATCCGGGTGTGTTTATCCAACATCGACGTGCGAATCACGTGACCGCCGCGTTACGAGATGGTTACGGGCTCGCCGTCGGCGTAACCGGGGCGGCATTGCAGAGCCCATCCAGGACCCGCCCCCGGACCTCGGGCACGATCGGACCATGATCGAGACGCGCGACGTCGCCCAACCCGAGACAGCCGAGCAGCGTCCGGCCGAGGTCGGCGGCGTGGACGTCGCGGCAGTCGTCGCCGCCCGCGACCCCGCCGCCGAGGGCGACCAGCGGCACGTCGGTCTCCGCCGGCGCGCCGTGATTCCCGAGCAAGCGCGCGTCTTCGCCGTCGCTCGCCACGAACGTGTAGCCGGGCTTCGCGATCAGAAGCAGATCGCCGGTACGGACGTGCAAGAGATGCCAGTCCGGGTGCACATGGCCGAGCGTGTGGTGGTAGTACTCGTCCTCGCGATTGATCGCCCGGTAGAGCGCCTCGGCGACGCCCTCTTCCGCCACCGCGCGGCGCCGCGCAGCGGCGAGCGCCGTCTCGATCGCTCGCGGGTTCTCGCGCCCGTAGATGTGAGCAACGCCGCCGTCGGCCACCGCGACGAGCGTGTCCGCGACGCCCGCATCACGCAGCAATGCCGTGCCGTCGATCGGCGGATGCATCGTCGTGTCGAAGCCGTGATCGGCGGTCACGACGATCGTCGCCTCGCGCCACTCCGGGCGGGCGAGCACGTCGTGTACGAACGCGGCGAGCTCGCGGTCCGTCGCGCCGCGCGCCGCCTGCGCCTCGGTGGAGTGCGGACCGCTGCCGTGGCTCACTCGATCGACGTCTGCGAGGTTCACCAGCAAGAACGCGGGTCCGTCCTCGAGCAGCCGCCGTGCCCCGGCGAGCGTAGCCGCGTCGAAGGCGTAGCCGGTGGCATTGTCGCGTCCCGATGACGATGCGTCCTTCGGGCTCCAGATCGCATCAGGCGTCGCGCGTCCCGCAATCGTCGTCGCGAACATGACCTCGAGCTTCGGCTTGCCGACGGCGATCGCGGTCCGCAGCGGCGGCACGTGCGCAGCAGCGAGCGTGAAGAGCGTATCGGTGAGAAAATCCGCGGCCGCGCCGAGCTTTCGCGGCGGGTCCGAGCGGCGCGCCCAGAATGCATTGCCGGTGACGCCGTGAACATCCGGATAGACGCCGGTCACGAGCGTCGCGTGGTTGACGTTGGTGCGCGCCGGCATCGCGGCACGGCTGTGCACGCCGGGACACCAGCGGCTCTCGCGCCACAGGCGCGCGAGCTCCGGCATGCCGTCGTTCACGTCGCGCGCGTCGAGCCCGTCGACGACGACGAGCGCCACCCGCGGACCCGAGTACGCGAACGGCGCGCGCGCGGGAGCGTTCCCGGTCGTGCAGGCCGCGCACACGAGCGCGGCCGCGATCGCGACGACGAGGGCGGCGGCGACTCTCGCGCCGCTCACCGCATCTTCGCGCGCACCGCCGTCCGCATCGGCGTGGCCGCCGTTCGCCGGGCACGAGACGCCGCCCGACGGCGTGCCGGCCGCTCGCCGGCGAGGTAGCGCGCGATATACGCCCGCAGGTCCTGCTGAATGGCGTCGACGGGACGGCACGCATCGACGGTCACGAACGCGAGCTCATCGGCGATCGCGTCGTACTCGCGGATGAGGCGTGCCTGATAGCGACGGAACGAGTCGAAGATATCGCCGCCGAGCTTCAGATGCATGCCCGACTCCCAATAGTCCATTCCTTTCGACTCGAGGACGCGCGGAATCAGCCGGCGGACGTCGAGTTTGAGATACAGCACGAGGTCGGGGACGACGGCGAATCCGAAGAGCTTGCGCGTCCATTGCGCGTCGGCGCCCATCACGGCGTTGCGGGCGAACGCCGTGTACATGTAGCGGTCGGCGAGCACGATGAAGCCCGCGCGCAGCGCAGGAATGATCTGATTCTCCAGACGGTCCGCGAAGTCGGCGGCGTAGAGCAGGCTGAACGTCGTGACGTTCAGCTCATGGCCGGCCTTCGCCTCGTTGATCGTCTCCGACAAAAGCGGCGAGCGCGTCCACCCGGTGTTGACGACACCGTAACCCTGGACCTCGAGCCAGCGCGTCAGCGCCTCGATTTGCGTCGAGCGGCCGACGCCGTCGGTGCCTTCGATGACGATCAGGCTCCCCTTGAGCGGACCGACCTTCAGGTACGGCAGACCGTTGCCGTAGAAGAGCTTATCCGCGTCGTGCATTGCGCTCTCCCTTCACGAGCCCGAGGACGTCGGCGACCAAATGCCGCACCTGCTGCTGCTGTTGGTTGATGTCGGCGGTGGCGTCGACGACGTCGAGGCCGAACTCGCGCACCAACTCGTCGTAGATCACGAGCACCTGGCTCTGAAACAGCCGAAAGCTCTCCGCCGGATCGCGGCTCAGCCCCAGGTCCATGCCGGCCTCGTGGTACTTGAGCTTCGTGCGGCCGATCAAGATCCGCTGCAACGATACCTCGATCGGCACGCGAAAATAGAGCGCCAGATCCGGCTTCGGGGCGAAGCTGTACACGTTCCGCACCCACTCGCTGTCGACGCCGCGTGCGACGTCGCGGCCGAACGCGGTGTACACGTAGCGATCGGCAAGCACGGTCATCCCCGCCTTGAGCGGCGGGATGATCTTGTAGGTGAGGCGGTCCGCGAAATCGACGGCGTGCAGGATGCTGAACGTCGTCGGGGTGAGGAGGTCCTTCTTCTTGCCGCGCCGGACCGCACGGCGCACGAGCGCCGACGAGTTCCACTCGGTAAAAAACACCTTGTGGCCGAGCGCGAGGAGCCAGCGATGCAAGAGCGAGATCTGCGTCGATTTCCCGGAGCCGTCGATGCCTTCGACGATGATCAGCTTCCCCGGATACGGATGCGGCAACGACAGGCCGTTCATCGCCTCACTCCTCCACCTGCAAGCTCACGTGCACGTCGAACACCTGCTCGAAGATGTCGGCCTTACGACCTGCCGCCCAGAGCTCGAGCTCCGCGTCGTTTCCGCCGGCGCGGACGCCGATCCTGACGTCCTTGCCGCGGCCGCCGACGGTGACCTCGCGTACCACGCCGAAATGGCTACGGTCGAGCGCGTCGGCTACCCGCAAGAGCGCAGCCAGCGGGGGGACCGCGGCGCGCATCCCGTTCGGCAGCTGCGCCAGCTCCTCGTCGTCGTCTTTCGGTCCGGCCTTGCGGTGGTAGCGCGCGAGCGCAGCGATGAGGCAGATCTCCTTCGGGTCGAATCCCAAGAGCTCCCCGTGCACGATCAGATAGTAGGAATGCCGGTGATGCCGCGCGTGCGCAATGTGATTCCCGACGTCGTGCAGCAACGCCGCGTACTCGAGCCATTCGCGCTCGCGATCGCCGAGACCGTGGCGCTCGACGGTTTGATCGAACAGCGCGACGGCGAGACGCGCGACCTGCTGGCTGTGCCCTTCCTCGAAGTTCAGCCGCCGGCCGAGGTGCACCACGCTGCGCCGGCGCGGGTCGGCGATCGTCTCGTTCTCCTCGATCTCGCGCCCGTGCCGCCGGATGAAATCGAGCACGACACCCTCGCGGAGCGCCCACTCGCACGTGACGAGCTCCGACAGCTCGAGCCGCCGCATGACGTGATCGAGCAGGATCGCACCGGGCACGATGGTGTCGACGCGACGCCGATCGAGCCCGGGTAGGCGTTGGCGCTCCTCGCGGTCGCTGCGCACGACGAGCTTCCGCACCCGTTGGACGTCCTTCGCGCGGAGCGTGATCCCGTGCAACCGCTCGGGCGCTGCGCCGCCGTCCATCTGCAGCGCGATCGCAGCGAGGTTCAAGACGGTGCCCGAGGTCGCGACGAGACGTGCGATCTCGACCGCGCGCGCGCGCTTGTAGAACCCAGCGAGCTGGCGATCGAGGTACTCCTCGAGCGCGTCGACCTCGTCGCGCGCCGGCGGCTCGTGGGCGAAGAAGCGCTCCGCGAGGCGCAGCACGCCGAGCTTGAGGCTCTCTTGCGCCTTGACCACTCCACGCTCCGCGAGCCCGAGCTCGACGCTGCCGCCGCCGATGTCGACGAGCACGGTCCAGCCCTCGCGTAGATCGAGGGCGTTCGTCACGGCGAGGTGGATGAGCCGCGCCTCCTCCCGGCCGGTGATGAGATCGACGTGGATGCCGAGCTCGCGGCCGATCTGGGCGATGAAGTCGCCGCCGTTCTTCGCCTCGCGGACCGCGCTCGTCGCGACGGCGATGACGCGGTCGGTCTGCTGCGTATCCGCGAGCCGCTTGAACGTGGCGAGCGTCTGCATCCCCGCATGCATCGCATCGCGCGATAGGGCGCGCGCGGCGAGCGTCCCTTTGCCGAGCCGCACCATCTCCTTGGCTCGGTCGAGCAGCGTGAAATGGCCGTGCGCGTCGATGCGCGCGACCAACATGTGGATCGAGTTGCTGCCGATGTCGATCGCCGCGACCTTCATGCGAGAGGGAGCACCGCGCGCAGACGGAAGGGTCTCGACGCGGTCACGCGACTACTCTACGTCGCCCCGCCGCGAGATGAAATCCTCGCGCATCCGATCAGTGAAAAGTGCGAGCCCCGGGCGTAGCCCCCCGGGGCTCTCGGGTGAGCTGTCATGAGGCTGTCATGAGGAGGGACAGTCACCACGACGAGTGACGCGCATCCCGAAGGGGGAACGGTGCGCCTGCGCTATAGAACCTTCGGGCCGTAAGCGAATTCATCACGACGTCACCGCCGTCGCTGCGACGGCGCGTCGTCGCTCGCCAGGCGATCAGGGAATCGTCGTCACTTCGGTCGACCCGTCTCGGTCAGCCGAGATGGCTATTCGTCGACGCGGTGAGCGTGAGCGGTTCTCGCGGCGCCGCTCCGGATGGCGTGTCGCCTTCGTCCGCGAGCCGCTCATGGATCTCGCACAGCCGATAACGCACCGAGATGCTGGAAACGGTCGTCGTGAGGTCGAGCACCGTTCGGCGAAGCTCTTCGATTGCCTGCGACATCGTATCCTCCTCGAGCCGTCCTGCGCCGGGTAGCATGCTGCCGACTCGCTCGCAACCTAGAGGTTGGGCTCGTTTGCGAGCGGCCGACAGCATGGCTCGATGGCGCCGCAGGCATGCACATTCGACGCTGCGACGTTTGCGCTCCAATTTCGCGTACCTCCGTTGCACGTGACGAATCCGCGCCCTGTCGATCGAGATCGGAATCCGCAGTCACGGTTCGTCGATGGCAGCGACGGCGGCGACCGGTTACAACCGCTGCATGCGCGTCCGAGATGCGCGATGAGCGACGACGAGCCGCAGCACACGAGCGGTGCGCCGGCGGCAGCCGTGCCCGGATGGATCGAGGTGCGACGCGGCACGGCGCCGCTTCTCCTCTTCGCGCCGCACGGCGGCCGCCGAACGCTGCCGCGCCGGCCCGGCCGCGACAACGTGAACGATCTCCACACCGCCGATCTCACGCGCGAGATCGGCATCGCGTGCGATGCCACGTGGATCGTCAACGAGACCCGCGACCGCAACGAGCTCGATCTGAACCGCACGCAGCAGGTGCGCGAGCGAGCACCGTGGCTGCTCGATCTCCTCGCAACGACGCTCGAGGACATGGTGGCGGCGCACGGCGGCGCGACGTTGCTCGCGGTCCACGGCTGGAACGTCGTCCAATCCGTGTGCGACCTCGGCGTCGGCCTCATCGAGGAGCACGGCGCCTGCCGTCCGGCGGGGCGCGGTCATCCCACCGTGTCGGCGGCATTCCTCGAGCAGCGGTTGCGCCTCTTGCAGCGCTGCGCCTTCGCCCGCGACGCGCTGGTGACGATCGGCGCCCGCTATCCAGCGGCGCACCCGAGCAACGTGATGCAGCTGCTGACGGCACGTCATGCCGACGCCACGGACCCGCAGCTGCGACGTCTCGCCGCGCTCGCCGAGCGTGTCGAGGCGGTGCAGCTCGAGCTCGGAATTCCGCTCCGCTGGCGCGGCCCACGGCGCGCCGCATTCGCCGCGACACTCGTCGAGGTGCTCACCGCGCGGATCCACACGTCGGAGGCGTCGACGGTCGCCGTCGGCGAGCTCGCGTGCGGCGGTAAACCGACGACCCGCGTCGGCATCCAGGCCGCGAGCGATCCGATCGCCGTGTTCGGCGGCATCGACGTCGGACCCGCCGGAGCGACGGCGGGACGCCTGCTCATCACCGACGCGGCGGACCGGCTCGCGCTCTTCACGGGCGAGCTCGTCGAGCGCGACGGGCAGTCATTGCACGTCCCGGCGCTGCGCATCGAATCAGGCGATGGTCATGTCTTCGACGTCCGTTTCACGGGACCGATGCTGGCGTTCCCCGCGCTCACGCCGTTCACCGATCTGGAGCGCGGCCTCGCCGCAGGCGAGCTCGTCGACGCCGACGTGCACCTGCATTTCACGCCGACGGCCCCGCTCACCGACCTGATACCAGGGGCGGCGCGGTTCGGCTCCGTCAATGGGACCGTTCGTCTCGACGGCGCGGACTATCGCATCGACGTGCGCGGCGCGGCGAGCGAGGGCGTGCCGCCTTCTACGTCGCGCCCCAATGTGCATCTCATCTTGCCCGGCACCGGCCGCGGCGATCTCGACGTGCGGTCGCGCGCGGCAATCGACGTCGTCGGTGATCCGTCACGGCCGTTCGCCGCCGAGTTTCGCTTCGAAGTGGACGGCGTCGCATGGAAAGAGACCCAATCCACGCCGGTCCACGCCGTCGCTGACGTGCGTCTCGGCGCGGCGACCCTGCGGGTCCGCGTCGACGGCGACGACGGGACGACGCACACCGTCGACGCGACGCTCGAGCGACCGATTCCGGTGCGCCGCCCGGGCGCGGGCGGGAGCGTCGTCGAGACGGTGTACGCGCTGTGCCGCATCGGCGCCGCTCCGCTGGGCTGGCTCGAGCTCACCGTCGAGCGCGGCGTCGACGACGGCTAAACGACACGGGCGCCGCGACCATCGGTCGCAGCGCCCGTAGATCACACGAGCGACGCCGTAGCGACGCCGAGCGAGCTACTTCTTCGTCATCTGCACGCTGACCTTGGCATCTTCCTTCGCCTTCACCGAGACCTTTTGCGTCTGCTTGCCGAGCGTCTCGTGCCAGAGCTCGAGCTCGTAATCGCCCGGCGGCACGTCGGCGATCTTGAAAGCGCCCTTCGCGTCGCTCACGGCGTAGTACGGATGATCCTCGGAAACCCACCAGGCGTGCATCCAGCCGTGGGCGTCGCACTGCACCTTGATCGGGAACTCCGGCTTGTCGATCTTCGCATCGATCTGCTTCTTGAACTTCGGCTGCGCCTGGTTGAACGACGGATTCGCCGTCGACGTCGTGTGGACGTTGTGCAGGATGCCGTCGCTGTTCAGGATCTGCACCGTCGAGCCGGCGGGAAAGGCCAACACGTGCGGCGCGTACTCGCAGCCCTTCTGGTCGAACGTCGCCGTTCCGGGCGCGAGCTTCTTGCCCTTCTGGATGTTGCTGATGCGGACGACGACATTGGCGATGCCCTTGTCGGCGCCGACGATGAGATCGGGCGATTCCTTCTCCTTGCCGCAGACCTCGTTGTCCTTGGTGACCACGATTTTCGCCGGCGCCGGAGGATCGCCTTGATACTTCACCTCGCCGCTGATCGAACCGCCGTCGGCGACGTCGACGCCCTCATACGCGGAGACCCGCGCCGCGAGGACGGATGCTGCCAGCAGCGCCACCGCACCCAACATCACTTTATGCATGATCGTCTCCTTTGTTGTTGGCCTGATCGCCACTCTTCAACACCTGTCGCCCACCGACGTCGCGCCGCGTGTCGCCGCTCAATGCGCGGCTTGTGGCTTCGCGCGGCCGGCGCTCTGCGCCACCTGCGTCCCGACGCGATCGGCCGCCGGCGTGCCGAGCACCATGAGATAGTCGCGGATGGCGCGGATCTGCTTCTCCTCGTCGCCGCCGAAGATGTCGTCGGGACCGCCGGGATAGAAGGACGGCATCTTGGTGCCCGGCGACAGCTTTTGCGGATCGTGAATCCATTGCACGATCCAGTCCGGGTTCAAACGATGCTTCGCCATCGCGAGATTCGGCGCCCAGCCCTCCGGCGGTCCCTCCGGATTCTTGTCGCCCTGAACGTGGCAGGAGAAGCAATTGAAATAGTCGGGCGACATGAGCTGCTTCGCGGCGGCGATGTTCTCGGGCGCGATCGCATTCGTGTCGACGTAGACGAAGGGCGCCTCGTTGTGGGCGCGCGCGGCGAAATAGTCGACGATCGTCTTCGCGTCCTCATCCGAAAGATTGAACGTCGGCATGCGTAGCTTCAGCCAGGGACGGATCGGCACCGGGCTCTTCAAGAAGCCGAACAGCCAATCCGGCTGAACCTTCGCGCCCTCGCCCCAGAACGCCGGCGGCGCCAGCGAGAGGTTGTCTTGATAGAAGGCGCGGATGAAGCCGCCCTTGCCTTCGATCTGGTGGCAGCCAGTGCAGTTGTATTTCGTGATCAACCGCTCGCCGTCGACGATCTGCTTCTGCGCCGCGTCGTTCGGCTTGTACCGATACTTCGTCGGCACGATGTGCTCGCTGCGGCTCGTCAGGAAGACCTTCAGCTCCTTGATGTCCTCATCGGGAAGATCGAACTGCGGCATCACCTGCTCGATACGCTCGGTGGCATACGTACGCGGCGTGCGGATCTTGTTGAGCGTCCAGTCGTCCCACGTGCGCGGGACGTCGTAGCGATCGCCGAAGAAGAGCTCTTCGACGGTCTTGCCGCCGAAGGTCGAGAGCTCGACGCCGATGCGCGACTCGCTCTCCATGCCCGGGATGTCGTGGCACCCGGCGCAGCCGTACTTGCGGACGAGCTTCTCGCCGTCGGCGATCGTCTCCGGACGGCCGAGCGCGGCGAGCCGCTCCCCCGGCTCCGGCTTCGGCGTGCCGAGCGTGAGGAGATAGGACGTCACCGCCGCCGCGTCCTCGTCGGCGAGGCGCAGGCTCGGCATCCGCGACACCGGCGAGAAATGCCGCGGATTCTCCAACCAATGGAAGATCCAGCGGCCGCTCGTCTTCTCGGCGACGTTGGCGAGGTTCGGCGCGATGTCCTTGCTGGTGCGAAGCGCGCCCTCCTGCGCTGGCGTGCCGCTTGCGCCGGTGCCGCTTGCGCTGGCGCTGATCGGGCGAACGCCCGCGGCAGACGCGCCGTCGGCCGCAGGCGGGGCGCCGTCGGCGGCCGCCGTCGCGGCGCCGGCTCCCGGCTCGTCGACACCGGCCCCGAGACGCGGGCCGTGCTCGCCGGGGGCGAACGCGTGACAGCCCTTGCAGCCGATCTGTTCGGTGATCTCGCGGCCGCGGGCGACGAGGGCGGCGTTTTTCGGATCGATGCCGCTCGGCTGCGGGTATTGCGCCAGCCACTCCTCGGATTCCTTCGCCGACGCTTTCAAGAGATACGCCGCGACGGCCGTGCCCTGTTCCGGCGTGAAGAGGAAGTTCGGCATCTTCGTGCTGGGACGGAACTGATGCGGATTGGTCACCCAGCGCGTCAGCCATGAGGGATCGACCTTGGCGCCGATGCGCCGCAGGTACGGCCCGACCTTCGGCAGGTCCTCGAGACCCTCGACGAGATGACAGCCGGTGCAACCGAGGTTCTCAAAGAGCTTCTGCCCGGTGGCGATGTGGTCAGTGTGGCTGATGTCGGCGACATCCATGTGGCACTTGTTGCAGCGCGCCTGCACTTTCTCGCCGCGCAGTAACGGGTGTTCCCAGAACGGCACGTCGCCGTGCGCCTGCTTGGCGCTGTTGACGCTCGCGCCTTGGCCGTCGTGGCAGGGCGTGCAGCCGAACTTGTCGGGCGGGTGCTTCGCGAGGAGGTGGTCGCGATCGGGATGGGTCTTGAAGGGGTTCGGCTGGTCCTCGAACCCGGGTTTGTTGATGCCGGTGTGGCACGACACGCAGCGATCGACGCGCGCGATCGGCTGGTTGTAGGCGTTGCGGTCGTATTCCTCGATGACGGTCTGCTCGATGCGCGGCACCTGCAGCATCTTGATCGGTCCGAGGTGGAGGACGACCATCCCGTCGACCTTCTGCTCGAGCTTGGCGCGCTCGGCGGCAACGTCGGCGATCTTGTCCTCGAGCGTCTTCACGCTCGCTTGCAGCTCCTTCACCTCGTTCTCGAGTTGGTCCTTCTGGTGCGTGAGGTCGTCGTAGGCCTTCTTGGTCTCCACGCGATGCGCTTCGAGCTTGTCGATACGGGCGCGCCGCGGCTCGACGGGCTGGTTGAACTCACGCGCGTGATCGAGCTCGTACCAGGCCTCCTCGAGCTCGCTCTTCACGAACCGGAGGTCGAGATCGACGACCGCAAGCCGCTTCTCGAGCGCGGCGAGCTTCGCCTGCCGGTCGGCGATCTGGTGCGCGGTCTCACCCTCAGTGAGACTCTGGCGCGCGACGACGAGCTGCTTTTGCAGGTCCTGATACTGTGGGTCGGCCTCGAGACGCTGCTGCTCCGCTGCGAGCGCGTCTTGCGCGCGCTGGTACTCGAGGTTGCGGAACTCGTACTGGAAGATCTTCCACGGGCGCCGCGAGATGTTGTCGTTCCAGACCGCCCAGATTCCCGTCACGAGGAGCGCCACCGACGCCAGCAGAAAGAGCACGCTGCGGGACTTCTTTTCCTCGTCGATCTCGGTATTACGCCGCGCCATCTTGATCCTTCACGTCGCTGCCTTGCGTTCGAGGAGCCGTCCGAGCGCGAAGAAGACCGCGCCGAGCATCAGCAGCTTCATCTCCGGACCCATCGAGTTCTCCTGCGTGAGCCCGACGAAGAGCGCGTACCCCACGTGCGCGAACCCGATCAGCTCGAGTAGCTTGGCAAAATAGAAGACCACCCCACCAACGCCGTCAGATGTTGATCCACGGCGTCACCCACACGTACTTGATCGACGCCAGGTGACGCATGAGCATCTTCAGCACGACGGCCCACATGTTGAGAAAGAGAAACGCCGTGATCCCGAAACGTACGCCGCCCCAGCGGCGCATGAATTCGCGCCCTTTCAAGCGGACGATCCACCAGTACATGAGCGCTGTGCCGCCGACGAAGAAGCCGACGACGAACGCGCCGCCGACCAGAAAGTCGAGCGTCGGATTCCGCACCCCAAGCAGGTACGGCAGGTTCACCGACGTCAACGCCTCGACCTTGTGCGCGTCCCACGGCTGCCAGAACCAGAACCAGTTCCATCCCGGACCGCGCAGGAACGTGCCGATGATGATCAGCGACACCCACAGGACGTGGAAGCCGACGAAGAACGTCATGATCTCGTACTTGCGATCGTTGAAGCAGTAGTAACCGTTCCCCTTCGGGTTGATGTCGATGAACGGCAGCACCATCAGCCCAATGATGATGAAGCTCGGGAGCACGACGCCGGCGTGCCACGGATCGAAGAAGACGAGCATCTCCTGCAGGCCGAGGAAGTACCACGGCGCCTTCGACGGGTTCGGCGTCTTTGTCGGGTTCGCGGGCTCCTCGAGCGGCGCGTCGGAGAGCAGCGACCATACGATCAGGAGCACCGTCACCAAGATCGCGCAGATGAACTCGGCGCGGACGAGATGCGGCCAGGTGTGAACTTTGTCGTCCCCGGGACCGACCGCTTTGCGGATCGGCACCTCGATCCGCTTCGCGGCGGCGCCGCCGGCGACGGCGTGGAGTGCGGCTCCTTCTTCCGCCATCGTCACTCTCCTCGCGGTTTCGCGGCGATGTACATCAGCCAGAGAATGAGGCCGAACACGATCGGCAGGACGAGAACGCGCATTGTCGATTCCTCAGAGCGGCGGACCCGAGAAGCCGTCGCGGCGAATGCGCCAGAAGTGCACGGCGAGAAACAAGCTCGTGATCAACGGGAAGAAGATGCAGTGCAGGATGTAGAAGCGCAGCAGGGTGTGGGGGCCGATTTCGCCACCGCCGAAAAGAAAGGCGCGCGCGTCGTAGATCGGGTTCACCCCCATCAGTTCGTGGCCGGGACCTTCGTGCCCGAGGAACGGCGTCGCCCGCGCCATGTTCGAGCCGACGGTCACGGCCCAGATGGAGAGCTGGTCCCAGGGCAACAGATACCCGGTGAAGCTCAAGAGGAGCGTCAACACCAAGAGTATGACGCCGACCACCCAGTTGAATTCACGCGGCGGCTTGTACGACCCGGTGAGGAACACGCGGAACATGTGCAGCCAGACGGCGATGACCATCGCGTGCGCCGCCCAGCGATGCATGTTCCGCATCAGCATCCCGAACGGCATGTCGAATTCGAGATACTTCATGTCGGCGTAGGCGTACTCCGCCGTCGGGCGGTAGTAGAACATGAGATAGACGCCGGTGACGGTCGTCACGAGAAACATCAGGAACGTGATGCCGCCCATGCACCACGTGAAGCGCATCCGCACGGCGTGCCGCCGCACCTTCGACGGATGGAGGTGGAGCCAGACGTTGCCCGACACCATGAGGATGCGGTTGCGGGGCGTGTCCTCGTAGCCGTGCCGGAACATCGACTGCCAGACATCCGACTCGGTGATCTGCCGCTTGATGTCTTCCCATGCCATCTGCGTGGCTCTCCTAGGCGCTGAACTTCAGAAAGGCGCCCGGCTTCGTCCAGTCGCCCTTCTCGTAGAGGTACTTCACGCCCTTGTCGATGACGATCTGGCCGTCCTCTGCGAGCGTGATGCGCAGCCGTTCGAGCGGCCGCGGCGCCGGTCCTTCGAAGTTGATGCCGGTCTTGTAGAAGCCGCTGCCGTGACACGGGCACTTGAACTTGGTCTCCGCGGCGAGCCAGCGCGGCGTGCAGCCGAGGTGGGTGCACTTCGCGAAGAGCGCGTAGAACCCTTCCTCGGTGCGGATGATCCAGACGCGGAAGTCCTTCTTGAACTTCTCGCTGATCTCGCCGACCGTGAAGTCCTTCGGCAAGCCCGCCTTGAAGGTCGTCGGCGGCTGGAAGAGGATGCGCGGGAACGCCGAGCGCATGAAACCGAGGAGCGTGATGCCCGCGAAGGCGCCGAACACGCCCCAGCCGAGCCGACCCATGAAATCACGGCGCGACCACAGCGTGCCGAGCTGCGCTTTCTCGCGCTCGCGCTTCGCGCGTTCGCGCACCTGCTCCGCGCGCCGGCGCTCCTCGAGCGCCTTCAGCTCCGCTTCCGTAACCTGCTTCTCGGCCTTCGCCATACCGATGCGTCTCCGCTGTCTCGCTGCTGGAAACTTCGAGGGAGGGCTACCGTCGCCTCACCACCGAGGTCACGAGTCCCCACACGATCATCACGACCGAGCCCGCAAACAGCATCATGCCCACCGGTGGAAACAGGAAGATCAGCACCCCACCCGCGAACAAGAGCGGAATGCTCATCGCAAGTGGATTGAACGTCGCCTTCTCGCCCTCGACCCCCGCAACGATGACGGGTTCGGGAGCGTTGATCGACTCCTGCAACAGGCTGATCGCGAATTCTTTGAGCTCGGCACGGATCGCCGGCCGCTCCGGCACGTCCGCGTCGTTGATCGTCTGAGCAATCGCGCGCGTCAGGTCCTCGACTCGATCCTCTAGGATCCGCGCCCGGTCCTCCATCTAAACCGCGAGATCTATTATAGGCCTTGCTACTTTTCAACTGCGCCGGAGGCGGTCAGACGCACGACCACTCGCCGTTCGCCGCGGCGCACCTCGAGACGGTGGCCGCCGTCGCCGCGCGCCTCGGCGATCGTGCCCAGCGTCGCGACGTCGGGCACCGCGGCATCGTCGACGCGGACGATGACGTCGCCGCGCCGCAGGCCGTCGTCCGCGACCGCGCCGGCATCCGACACCAGCACACCCGCGACGTCGGCGCTGCCGAGCGACTCCGCCACCGCCGCGTCGAGGTTCTGCACGGTGATGCCCCAGAGCTTCGCGACGCTTGGAGTACCCTCGTCGCGCAGCGTGATCGCGGCATCGCTGCCGAGCAGCGCCCGGGTGACGAAGATCGGACACGGCGCCCGCAGCGCGAGTGCGATCGCGTCGCTCGGTCGGCTGTCCACCTCGATCTCGCGGCCGGATTGCTCGAGAACGAGCGTCGCCAAGAACGTCTGCGACTCGAGCGCCGTGATGCGCACGCGTCGCAGCGCGACACCCGTGCCGTCCAAAATACGCTTCATGAGGTCGTGCGTCAGCGGCCGCGGCGGCGTCACCTTCTGCATCTCCATCGCGATCGACTGCGCCTCCGCGGCACCGACCCAGATCGGCAGCAATCGCCGCTCGGTCGGCGAGTGCAGAATCACGACCGGCGACCCCGAGGCCTGATCGAAGCCGACGTTCCGCACCTGCATCTCGACGTCGTCGGCGATGGGCCCCCGACATGCCGCGAACGCGAGAGCGCACGCCGCAACCGCCAACCGCAGGCGTCGACGCCGGCCGTCCGTGTCATTGTCGGATGCACCGGGCTCGTTTACGATCGCGCGACGTGGCGGGGTTCGCACATTGCTTCCTTTTGGTCTTCGGGCAGCTTGCCGTCGGCGGCTTCTTCGCGCTTGGACGGCTGCCCTTCCACGATATCGAGCGGGGCTTCTACAAGTCGAGTGCCGCCGTCTTTCTCACGAGTGGGCTCCTCATCGCGATCGGCGAGCTGACGCTGCTCTGGCATCCGCACGAGCCCGGCGGCGCTCGCCCTGCGGAGACCATCTTGTGGACGGCATTCGCGCTCGCCGCATCCGTGTACGTCGCGTCGCTGTGGGGAGATCCGTACCGCCGCCGTGCCCTCGCGTATCTCGCGACGCTCGCGGTCGGTACGCTGGCGCTGATCGTGAGCGCGATCGGGTTCTCGCCGGCGCCCGCAGGGCCACTCGAGAGCGTCCTCTATCCGGCGAGCTTCCTCGTGTCGGCGCTCCTCCTCGGCGCCACGGCGAGCGGCATGTTGCTCGGACATTGGTATCTCATCGACGTCGGCATGCCGCTCGCGCCGTTCATGCGCATGTGGCGTCTCTATCGCACGAGCCTGGTCCTCCAGCTCGTCACGTTGGCGCTCTCGCTCGCGTTGCTGCACGTCGGCGGCGGCAGCGCGACCGCCGCGGCGCTGCGTGATCTCTGGGACGAGCACCGCGAGCTGCTCTGGACGCGTCTCGGGCTCGGACCGCTGCCGGCGCTCGTCATCGCGTGGATGATCTGGCGCACGCTGCAGATCCCGCAAACGATGGCCGCCACCGGCCTCTTCTACGTCGCGGTGCTGACGAGCGTCGTCGGCGAGTTCCTCGGCCGCTTTCTCCTGTATCGGACGTCGCTGCCGCTGTAGCGGCGCCGGCGGCGCGTTCGCGAAACGCGTCCGCTCAGTCGAAGAGTCGGATCGTCGTGACGCGCATGCCACGCGACGTCCAGCCGACATCGAACCCGACTTCCATGCCTTCGCGGAGCGCCCCGAAGCTCGCGTCGCCGAGAAATCGCACGCCGGAGAGCACGAATGGGACGGTCCGCCCGCTGGCCGACCGGACGACGCCGCTCCGGCTCCCGGGATGCAGCCGCAGAATCGTGCCGAGGTAGAAGCGCGCGCGCGGATCGTCGGCGGGAATCCCGCCGCCGTCACCAGCGGCGTCGCTCACCGGACGCCGTCGCGTACCGCCGCGTGCACCGCCGCGCTCAAGCGGTCGAGGCCGACACGTCGCACGAAACCCGTGAAGGACTCGCCCGGCGTACGCTCCGCTTGATAGCAGCGGGCGACCGCGACGATCGCTTGCGGCGCCAGCTCTTCCGGGTACCGCCCGGCGAGACGCTGGCCGAGGCTCGCACCCTCCTCGCCCACGGCGCCGCCGACGAGGATCGAGTAGTGCGGGCGCTCCTTGCCGTCGGTGCCCTTGATGAGCATGCCGGTGAGCCCCACGTCGCCGACGTGGTGCTGGCCGCACGAGTTCGGGCAGCCGCTGATCTTCACGTGGAACTCTCCGAGATCGGCCGGCGCGAGCCCGATCTCGCCGAGATGATCGCGGATGCGCTCCGCCATCCCCATCGAGCGGGTGATGGCGAGGCTGCAGTAATCGGCGCCGGGGCAGGAGACGACGTCGCTCAGGTGATTGGCGCACGGCTCGGCGAGCCCGATCTCCTCGAGACGATGATACAGCGCCGAGAGCGAGGCCCCGCTGACGAACGGCAGCACGAAGTTCTGCTCGTTCGTGGTCCGCAGCGTCCCATTGCCGAGGTCCTCCGCCAGCACCGCGAGCGCGCGGCCTTGCGCCGTCGTGTAGTCGCCGAACGGCACCGTAACCGTGACGCAGAAGTACCCGGCATCCTGCTGCGCGACCGTGTTCGTCGCCCGCCAGAGCGCGTAGCCCGGCCCGCCGTTGGTCGCGACGGCAGGCGCCGCCGCGGTGCGCGGCGCCGGCACCTCGTACGCCGCCACGTACGCGCGCGTCTCGCGCCGCAACTCGTCGCCGCGCGTCGCCTCGACGCGGGCGATCTCGGCGTCGAGCGCCGCGGCGAAGCGCCGCTCGCCGAGCTTCTTCATCAGGTACTTCATGCGCGCGCGGTTGCGGTTCTTGCGCTCGCCGAGGCGGTGCTGGAGCCGCACGATCGCCTCGCAGAGCACGAGGACGTCGTCCGCCGGCACGAAGTCGCGGATGCGCTTGGCGAGAAACGGTTGCGCGCCGAGACCGCCGGCGACGTGCACCGCGAAGCCGCGCTCCCCACGGGTCCCCTCGCCGCGCATGTGGGCATAGAGCCCGATGTCGTTGATGGCGCCTTGCGCGCAGTCGCGCGGGCAGCTGCTGAGCGCGATCTTGAACTTGCGGGGCAGCGTCAGGTTCAGGGGATTGAACAGGAAATAATCGTTGATGAGCTGCGCGTACGGACCGACGTCGAACGGCTCGATCGCGAGCAGGCCGCTGTGCGGACAGGCGGTGACGTTGCGAACGCTATCCGAGCAGGCGCCGCGGGTCGTGATGCCGACCTCGTGCAGCTGCTCGTAGATCGACCGCACGTCCTCGAGCGGCACCCAATGGATCTGGACGTCCTGACGCGTGGTCACGTGCACGACGCCCCGTCCGCAGCGATCGGCGACATCGTTCAGACGGTTCATCTGCGCCGCGGTCAGCATGCCGCCCGGGATCTTGATGCGCTGCATGTGGCTCGTGTGATCGAGCTGATAGTACAGCCCGTAGCTGAGCCGCATCGGCCGGAACTCGTCAGGCGTGATCTTACCTTGGCGGTAGAGATCGACGCGGTCGCCGTGGCCGGCGATCCCCTCGCGAAATGTCGTATCGTCAGGATGCAGCATGGGTCGTGATTCTACCCGGAACGATCGATGACACCAGCGGCGGAAGGATCGAACGCGCGGTCGCCGGTTTGACCGCTTTCACCGTCGCACGCATAATTCGCGGCCGCCGTGGTGGTGCTGATTCGCTCGTCCGCGGCGTCTCCGACAATGCAAAAGACCTATCGCGCCGCGATTCGGCGAGTCAAGGTAAACGTCCGGCCCGCGCGCATTGCGAACGCATGCCGAGATTGACGCTCTGGCTGCACCTCGTGAGTCTCGCCGCGTATTTCGGCGCGACCTTGGCGTTCGTGCTGGTGATGCTGCCCGCGGTCGAGCGCATCGAGTCGCACGAGGAGAGGCTGCGCCTCCTCGCTGCCATGCTGGAGCGCCTGAACCCGCTCCTGATCGGCGTACTCGGCGTGCTGGTGATGACCGGCGCCTTCAGTCTGACGGCGTACAAGGCGCGGCTGCGCGGCGAGTTCTTCACCCGCATCGGCGAGCCCCTTACGCTGAAGCTCATCCTCACGTTCTTCTTCATCAACGGCGTGACGTATGTCGCCTTCGGCGTCGCGCATCGGATCGTCCGCGCCGTGCAATGGGGCGATCCAGTGCCCCCGGAGCGGCTCGCGAGCATGGTCCGGCGCATGCGCGCCGGCTCGATCGTCAATCTCGTGCTCGCCGGCTGGATCGTCTGGGTGGCGCTCGCGATTCCGGCGGGCGCCGCCGCGCCGTAACGACGGTTGGCGACTTGCCGACCCGCGCGGGCGGCGTTTATAGTGCGCGTCGTCGCGCCCCGCGCGTGCCAATCTCTTCAGGAGGATCCCATGTTCGACGAGCAGAGCCTACGAAGCACGATCGCCGGCGTCGTGCAGATCGATCGCGCGGGCGCGGTGACCGTCAACGACCCGACGCGGCTCCGTGCAGCCGTCGCCGAGGCGCTCGCACGACACGCCATCTTCGCCGACAAGGCGGAGGTGCGTGACGCCAGCCGTTGGCTCCTGCGCAAGGCGGGCGAGGCGGTGGGCGTCATGTCGGCGTCGATCCTCCCACTCTATAAGGCGCGCGGCCGCGGAGAGTGCGGCGGCTTCACGGTGCCGGCGATCAACATTCGGACGCTCACGTACGACGTCGCGCGCGCCGCGTGTCGTGCCGCGCAGAAGCTCGACGCGTCCGCCGTCGTCTTCGAGGTCGCGCGCTCGGAGATCCGCTACACCGAGCAGCGGCCGCCCGAGTACGCGGCGGCAGTGACCGCGGCCGCAATCCGCGAGGACTTCCGCGGCCCGCTCTTCATCCAGGGCGATCATTTCCAAGTGAGCGCGGCCGCGTTCTACAAGGGGGACCGGGAGAAGGAGCTCGCCGCGCTGCGAGCGTTGATCGAGGAGGCGCTCGCCGCCGGCTTCCTCAACATCGACATCGACAGCTCGACGCTCGTCGTGCTCGAGCGCCCGACGATCGACGCGCAGCAAGAGGAGAATTGCCGTGTCGCCGCCGAGCTCACCGCCCACGTGCACAAGCACGAGCCAGCCGGCGTCAAGGTGTCCATCGGCGGCGAGATCGGCGAGGTCGGCGGCAAGAACAGCACCGTCGAGGAGCTGCGCGCGTACATGCGCGGCTACCGCAAGCACCTCGACGAGATCGCTCCCGGCTCGGAGGCGATCAGCAAGATCAGCGTCCAGACCGGCACCTCGCACGGCGGCGTGCCGCTCGCCGACGGGACGATCGCCAAAGTCGCCGTCGATTTCGATACGCTTCGCGAGCTCTCGATCCTCGCGCGCAAGGAGTTCGGCATGGCGGGCGCCGTCCAGCATGGCGCCTCGACGTTGCCGGAGGATCTCTTCGGCAAGTTCCCCGAGGTCGAGACCGCCGAGATCCACCTCGCCACGGGCTTTCAGAACCAGATCTACGACCACCCGCAATTTCCGCGGGAGCTGCGTGACGAGATGTACGCGCATCTCGCGAAGGCGCACGCCGACGAGCGCAAAGCCGGCATGTCGGACCAGCAGTTCTACTACAAAACGCGCAAGCAGGCGTTCGGGCCGTTCAAGCGCAAGATGTGGGACCTTCCCGCCTCGGTTCGCGATGCGATCGGCGCCGATCTCGAGCGCACGTTCGACAACATCTTCACGCGTCTTCGCATTCACGGCACCCACGCCGTGATCGACCGCTTCGTGAAACCGACCCCGACCGCCCCCCGGCTCGCCGAGCATCTCGCGGCGATCCTCGCCTGAGCGCCACGACGATGCTCATCCCCGCAACGCAGCTCCGCGTCGGCATGCTGATCAACTATCAGAACGATCTCTATCGCATCATGACGGTCACCCACATCACGCCGGGGAACTGGCGCGGTATGGTGCAGACGAAGATGCGCAGCGTGCGCTCCGGGACGCAGACCGAAAATCGTTTCCGGTCGGAAGACAAAGTCGACCGGGTCTCGCTCGACCAGCAACCGATGGAGTTCCTGTACGCGGACGGCGACGAGTTCCACTTCATGAATACCGAGTCCTTCGAACAGGTCTCGCTCGACGGCGAGATGCTCGGCGACGTCGTGTCGTACCTGCTGCCGAACACGCGGGTGACGGTGGACTGGTACGAGGGAAAACCGCTCGGCGTCACGCCACCGAAGACCGTCGATCTGCGCGTCACCGACACCGCGCCTGGCCTGAAGACGGCAACCGTCACGAACGTGCTCAAGCCGGCGACCACCGAGACCGGTCTCGTCGTCCCGGTGCCGAACTTCGTCGAGACGGGCGACCTGATCCGCGTGGACACCGACGGCGGTACGTATCTCTCGCGTGTGAAGAGCGACTGACCGGGGACGGCGCTCCGAGGCCAGGATGGACTTCCGCTACTCGCCGGAGGAGGAGACCTTCCGGGCCGAGTTGCGCGCCTGGCTCGCCGAGCACCTGCCGCGGCACTTCGCGCCCGGTGAGCTCGACGAGGAGCAGGACCCCGACACGCGATTCGAGAAGCTCCTCGCATGGCACCGCGCCATGCACGCCGGCAACTGGGTCGGCATCCACTGGCCGCGCGAGTACGGCGGCCGCGGCGCGACGCTTCTCGAGCAGCTCGTCTATGCGGAGGAGATGGGCAGCGCCACCGCGCCGGCGCCGATCAATCCGATCGGCATCATGATGGTCGGGCCGACGCTCATGCAGTGGGGCAGCGAGGCGCAGAAACGCCGCTTCATTCCGACCATGCTGTCCGCCGACGAGATCTGGTGCCAAGGCTACTCGGAGCCGAACGCGGGCTCGGATCTCGCGGCGCTGCAGACGCGCGCCGTGGCCGACGGCGAGGACTACGTCGTGAACGGGCAGAAGGTGTGGACGAGCCTCGCGCACCGCGCGCACTGGTGCATCCTGCTCTGTCGCACGGATCCGGCGGCGCGAAAGCACCTCGGCATCTCGTATCTCCTCGTCGACATGCGCAGCCCCGGCATCACCGTGCGGCCGCTGGTGCAGATCACCGGCGACGCCGAATTCAACGAGGTCTTCTTCGCGGACGTGCGCGTGCCGAAGACGAACCTGGTCGGGCGCGAGAACGAAGGCTGGCAGGTGGCGATGACCACGCTGCAGTTCGAGCGCGTCGGCCTCGGCGCCGTGTACTCGTTCGACCGCTTGATCCGCGAGCTCACGACCCTGGCGCAACGTCGCACGTTGAACGGCCGGCCGGCGATCGAGGACGGCTACATCCGCGAGCGCCTGGCGCGGCTCGCGACCGAGGCGGCGGCATTGCGCTACACGCAGTACCGTCAGGTCACGCGACGCATCCGCGGCGAGCCGCCGGGACCCGAGGCGTCGGTCGCGAAGCTCTTCGGCACCGAGCTCAACCTGCGCATCGTCGAGCTCGCGAGCGAGCTTCTCGGCGAGGCCGGCTTCATCGACCGCCGCAGCGGCGTCGGCGACGAGACCACGAAGTGGCTGCGTCGCATTCTCGCCGTGCGCGCATTCACGATCGGCGGCGGCACCTCAGAAGTGCAGCGCAACATCATCGGCGAGCGCGTGCTGAAGCTGCCGCGCGGCTGACGCGGATTGTACGTGTCATTTTCCCGCCGCGCCGCCCGCGACCCCGGCGCCCCAGCTTGTCGGAGCGGCGCAACGGTCCGTATACTCTCGCAGATGATGGACGGGATGGGCGCGGATGATCGGGCGCGGTATCGCGTGAGCGCCGTCGTCCCGGCGTACAACGAGGAGCGGAACGTCGCGCACATGCTCGACTCGCTGCTCGCGCAGCGCACGCCGCTCGGCGTCCTCAGCGAAATCGTCGTCGTCGCAAGCGGATGCACCGATGCCACCGCGGCGCGTGTCACCGAGGTCGCGCGCCGCGACAGCCGTGTCCGCCTCGTCACTGAGCCGGTACGCACCGGCAAGGCGGCTGCGGTCGATCGCTACCTCGCGAGCCGCGACCCGGACGCCGATGTGCTCGTGATCGCGAGCGCCGATGTGCTGCTCAGCCCTGGATTTCTCGACGTGGTCCTACGCGCACTCGCCGCCGATGCCCGCGTCGGGATGTGCGGCGGCCGCCCGGTGCCGAGCAACGACGCGCGGACGTTGATGGGCCGCGTCGACGCTCTCCTCTGGGAGCTGCACCACGACGTCGCGAGCGTCGCGCCGAAGCTCGGCGAGGCGATTGCCGTGCGCGCAGCGCTCGTGCCGCGGCTGCCGCCGGACAGCGTCCTCGACGAGGCGACGATCGAGGCCATGGTCACGGCGGCCGGCAATACGCTCAAATACCTGCCGGAAGCGATCGTCGTGAATCGCGGCCCTGACACGATGCGCGAGTATCTGTCGCAGCGGCGTCGCAACGCCGCCGGCCATTACACGCTGCGCGCACAGACGGGGTACCGCGTCGCGACGCTGCCGACGCGCCGGCTGGTGCGGCTCGCCGCCGCGCGTCTGCGCGCCGCGGCAGGGCCGAGTATCGTCACCTGCACCGCCGCCGTTCTCCTCGAGGTGACCGCGCGCCTGCTCGGCCGTCTCGACGTCCTACGTGGCCACAATCACGCCGTGTGGACGGTCGCCCCGACTGCCCACGCCGGGCTCGGCCGCCACGACTCCCCGCCGCCCCACCGCGCCGCGAGCTGACACGCACGCTCGGCACCATCCTGACGTCCATCGTTCCGCGCGGGCGCAGGACGTTCGGCCGCGGCGGCGTGCTACGCACGCGCCCGACGGGCGCGGACCGCGCGTCCGCGTAGTGGGCGTTGCGGCGGGCGGCGCACGACGGGCGCCGCTCTCACCGCGCCGCACGACGGACGCTGCGCCGCGTTCACGCGGGCGAAATCAAAAAACAATCACGCTGCGGGCGACCTCGCCCTTTTCCATCTGCTCGAAGGCGTGGTTCACGTCGCCGAGGCCGATCCGTTTGCTGATCAGCTCGGAGATCTTGAGCTTCTTCGCCATGAACAGATCGACGAGGCGCGGCATGTCGGTGCGCATCTTGGCCGAGCCGTAGCACGAGCCGATGAGGCTCTTCTCCTCCAGCGGCAGCGAGAAACCGGGCACCGAAATTTGCGCGGTGAGCGGTGGCACGCCGACGACGACGACCTTGCCGCCGCGGCGCAGGCTCAGGAACGCCTGCAGGACGACGGCCGGGCTGCCGATCACCTCGAACGCGTAGTCGACGCCACGGCCGCCGGTGAGCGCGCGCACTTGATCGACGGCGTCCCCCTTCGAGGCGTTGATGAGGTGCGTGGCGCCGAACTCCTCCGCCATCTTCAGCTTCGACTGGACGAGATCGACCGCGATGATCTTTTCCGCGCCGACGAGGGCGCCGCCCTGAACGACGTTCAGCCCGACGCCGCCGGCACCGAAGACGACCATCGACGCCCCGGCTTCGACCTTCGCGGTGTTGATCACCGCGCCGACGCCAGTCATGACGCCGCAGCCGACGAGGCAGGCGGCGTCGAGCGGCGCGTCCTTGCGGATCGGAATCGCGCCGTGCTCGGCGACGACCGTGTACTCGCTGAACGAGGACACGCCGCCGAAGTGATGCACGGCGACGCCGTTCATCGAGAAGCGCGTGCTGCCGTCGTACATCCCGCCCATGAAGGCGCCTTGCGCCGCGACCTCGCAGAGGTGGAAGTCGCCGCGTCCGCAGAAGAAGCACTTGCCGCAATACGGCACCCACGAGAGCACGACGTGGTCGCCCTTCTGCACAGTCGTGACGCCCGCGCCGACCTCATCCACGACGCCCGCGCCCTCGTGGCCGAGGATCAGCGGCGTCGGCATCGGCAGGTCGGCTTTGACGACGTGCAGATCGCTGTGACAGACGCCGCTCGCGGCGAGCTTCACGCGCACCTCGCCCGCCTGCGGCTCCATCAGATCGACGGTCTCGACGCGGAGCGGCTCGTGAAAATTGTGCAGGACGGCGGCTTTCATCGGATCCTCCTCGTTGTGAGCGATGCGCGGCGGCGCGACGAAGGCCGTGGATAGTACTCACCCCCTGTGCTAGACGCAACGCCGTCGTGACGAGCGACGCTCCATTCCACGCGCGCACCGCGCTCGTCACCGGCGGCGGTCGCGGCATCGGGCGCGCGATCGCGCTGGCGCTGGCACGCGCCGGCGCGGCGGTCGCCGTCACCGCGCGCAACGGGCGCGAGCTCGATAGTGTCGTCGACGAGATCACGCGCGGCGGCGGCGCCGCGCACGCGCTCGTTGCCGACCTGACTGATGACGACGCCATCGTCGCCCTGGTCGACCGCGTGCGCGCCGCGCTCGGCGGCCTCGACATTCTCGTACACAACGCCGGTGGCGCGCCGCCGCACGGCGACTTCGCGCGCACGCCGATCGCGAGCGTCGATGCGACGCTGCGGCTCAACCTGCGCGCGCCGATGCTCCTCACGCATCGGTTGCTGCCCGAGCTGCGACGCCGTCGCGAGGCGGCAATCGTCTTCATCGCGTCGATCGCGGGCATGAGCGGTAGCGCCGGCGCCGTAACGTACTCGGCCGCGAAGTTCGGCATTCGCGGCTTCGCGCAGTCGCTCTTCGAGGAGGTGCGCGAGCACGGCATTCGCGTCGCGGTGATCTCGCCCGGCTTCGTCGACACTGCGCTCGTGCCGCCGAATCGACGGATCGACCGCACGCGCATGCTCCGCCCCGACGACGTCGCCGCCGCGGTGCTCTTCGCGCTGCGCACGAGCTCGACAGCGGCGTGTGCGGAGATCGTCTTGCGGCCACAGCGGTCGCCGTACGTCCGATGAGCGCCGCTGCCACCGTCGCGCCTTCGGATGGCAACACCTTTTGGCGTACGCTCTTCGGCGACGATGTACCCGTCGAGATCGAGATCGGCAGCGGCGACGGAACGTTTCTCCTCGGCCGCGCGGTCGTGGCACCGCGACGCAATCTCCTCGGCATCGAGCGTTCGCCGCGGAAGGCCAAGCGTCTCGCCGCGCGCCTGGCACGGCTCGGCGTCGGCCACGTGCGGACGTTGCAGGCGGACGCGAGCTACGTCCTCGCGCTCGTGCCGATGGCGTCGGTGCGCGCCTACCACGTCTATTTCCCGGACCCCTGGCCGAAGCGCCGCCACGGGCGGCGCCGCATCTTCTCCGCGCCCTTCGTGCACGCCCTCGCGCAATCGCTCGTCGACGGCGGCGAGCTCTATGTCGCGACCGACGTCGCCGCCTACATGGCCAGGATCAGGACATCGATCGTCGACAGTGGCGCGTTCGCGGAGCGGTCGGCGGGCGACGATCATCCCGGCCTCGATACCGCGTTCGCGCGGAAATACCGCGCCGAGGGACGGGCGTTGCTCCTCGCGCGATTCGCCCGCGTGCCCCGCCGTGCCACGCGGCCTGGAGGCGCTCAGCCCGACCGCGACGCCGCCGCCTCGAAGATCAGATCCTCGTAATATTGGACGTTCAAGCCGACGAGATACGCGCGCGGATCGTCGGCGAGGCGCGCGTAGAGCGCGGTACGCGTCGGATTCAGGGCGCCGAAGAGGACGGTCACGTCGCGGCCGC